>Ga0079217_10000113_pt1 | contig 16312 bp, 19 predicted proteins | sample NCAS200_FD_76343 | JGI IMG/M metagenome (GOLD analysis project Ga0079217, IMG submission 76343) | Agricultural soil microbial communities from Utah to study Nitrogen management - NC AS200 | ecosystem: Environmental > Terrestrial > Soil > Agricultural land | place: USA: Utah | collected 2014-06-11 | reverse complement strand
ATCTTGAGAGGCTTTTCGAGCGTTTTTACCGGGTTGACCGGGCTCGCTCCCGCGACATGGGCGGGACGGGACTCGGCCTCGCGATTGTCAAACACCTGGCGCTCCTGCACGGCGGCGAGGTGACCGTCAATTCTGAGCTAGGAAAAGGCACGATTTTTACCATACACGTGCCAAAACGCTGAAAAAAACCGCGGTTTTTTGCATCCCGCTCCGAGTGTAAAACAATGTTGTCATCCGGGCGAAGGTTTGCCATAATGCGTCTGCATTTCTTGCCTCCGAGTAAGTCCCCGACGCCCCAAAAGACCTCAAAACTACTCACCAGTTAGCTTTAGAAAACAGACTTAGCGTTTGGGGAGAAATGATTATGCGAATCCGACGAGCCGTTCGTTCTGTGTCGACATTCGTTAGTGGACTGGCTGGAGCAGCTTTAAAGGCTGCGGTGACAAGCATCGTTCTTGGCGCTGTGTTGGTTTCGGTGATGCACTACATGGGAGTGCCCGTGCCAAGCGCGCATGACCTGGCTCGCGGACTCTCAAGACTGGCGCGCGGCCTGTCGTGAGAATCCGCCGGCGCACATTGCCTAGAACGTGAACACGAGTTGCGGTTGCCAGCGATAAGTTGTTGGGGCGAAGTCGCCCAGCGGCACGAAGAAGGTTGGAAACTGTCCGCTTCGCCGCAGCGAGTTTTGTATATAAATCAGGTTCTGGAAAGTCACTCTCGGAGAGATACCGTAATCAAACCGAAAGTGATGCGTGCGGATGTTAACGCCTGTGTTTGTTCCAAGGTCGTCGTCTGTGAATTGTGAGATGAGCGCGTTGGCGCCCTTGATCGCGAAGACGTACCCAAACAACATATCGCCGCGTTTAGTGATCCGGCCGACTTGCAGCGCGGCGAGCATCGCATCGCGCTCGTTGATACCGGTAGCGACGTTACGCGCGAATTGCAGATTGAACTGCACGGGATAATCATGATTGCCAGACTTGAAGCCGGCGTAATTCAGGCGATAAGTGACGCGGGCAACCTGGAAGCCGGGCGCGGTGTAGATTGCGCCGCCGGGCGTTGTGGTGGCGTTGCCGGTGCCTGTAAGCGGAGCTGAAAGGGCGAGGCCGAGTCCAGGTTGGACCAGTAGTACAAGACCATCCTGAGTTGAAGCGAGTTGGATCTGGTTTGGCTGGCGATAGATTTGAATATCGCCGCCGGCTTGACTGGACCATCGCTCGTTGAACGTCTGGTTCACCAACAATCCCTGATGAAACAGGTTTGCAGCTCGACCGGTCGAGCCGACCACTGCGCCTGCGCGAGCGAGCGGGCTGTTAGGTTGGACAACAGCGACGACTGGGTTTGTCAGAATGTACTGTCCGGCGCGGAAGTCGAGGTTCGCGATTCGCAGCGGGTTCTTTTTTAGCGAGAGCGTGTATCGCTCGTTGAAGCCGTTGAACCGAATGTCGTCGTCGAAGAGAAACCGCGAGTTGTCGGCGAAGACGTTGGGCACGCGACCGGCGTGAAGTTGAAGCTCTTTAGTTGGACGATACTCGATCCAGATCTCGCTGAGGGAGAACGGCGGGCGTGCGCCGAGTGACGCGAAGTCCTGGTTCGTTGACAGCGGATTGTTAACGGGACCGGTGGCAAGCTGCGCGTGGAATTTCAGGTTCTCGTAAATGTCGGCGTCTAAATTAAGGCGGAAGCGATAACGAACGCGGGTGTTCTGCACGTGGTCGAGCGGTGGAGCCGGCGGCCGTGTTGATTCGCGGAAGATGCCGTCGAACCGCAGCCGGAAATCGCCGCTGAGTCGAATGGGTCCGATCTTTTTGACGTCCCCTTCCACTTTGGCGAGACGCTGATCCACGGTTGGCGCTTGCGGCTCGGCGGCAACTACTTTAGTCGACGCGGTTTCTTTCACCGGTTGAACAGTTAGTTTTTCCAGTAACGCCTGAATTGCCTGTTGTTGCTCGGAAATCGTCTTTTGTAATTGATCTAATTTGGCGTTCTGCCGTTCCAGTTCGCTCTCGAGGACTCGAATGCGCTCGTTGACAGTCGGATCGGAAGGATCCGTGGGCTTGATTTGTTCCTGTGCCAGGGCAGAGGACGAGGCAAACACGATTACGACGATCAGTAACACGTATTTCATCATTGGAATCCTCGGTTTTGTTGGTTGGTTCTAAGAACGCCGTAGCATATGACGCCAGTCTTAACTCTGTCTTGCTGGTACATTACATCGATGTGAACAGAGATGGTCGTTGACAATAGTCTTCAGCGGCGCTTACTATTTTTGCGTTCAGTAAAACTTCTCCTGCTCTTCCTGCATACGAAACGATGCTTCTTCAGGAAGTTACGACCGTAACAACACAGACTGTCGGCAGCCCTATTACAGCCTATTGGCCGGTAATGGTCTTCTTCTTTGTGGCCATTATATTTCCGGTTTTGCCCCTTGTGCTTGGACGGTTCCTGCGGCCAATCAATTACGGAAAAGACAAGATGCGTCCGTACGAGTGCGGCATCGACCCGACCACCGAAGCGCACGAGCGATTCACTGTGCGCTACTACATCGTTGCGATGCTTTTTTTGATTTTCGACGTCGAGACGATTTTTCTTCTGCCGTGGGCGATAATCTTCATGGGAGATGACTTTTCGTTTACGAAGTTTGCGCTGATCGAGATGTTTGTATTCATCGGAATCCTGGTAGTCGGTTATTATTACGCTTGGCGCAAGGGCGCGCTCGAGTGGGCGTGACCGCCTTAATCTATGGCTGAACACGAAGAAGGATTTGTACTAACCACCGTCGATTCGATCATGAACTCGATCCGGCGAAGCGTCGGCGCAAAGACGGTTGATATCGCGGCGCCGGTGGTTAACTGGGCGCGCAAGTCGGCGCTTTGGCCCATGACTTTCGGTCTCGCATGCTGCGCCATAGAGATGATCGCGACGGGCGCGGGGCGCTTCGACATCGACCGCTTCGGGGCGGGCGTGTTTCGTCCGAGCCCGCGACAAAGTGACTTGATCATAATCGCCGGTACCGTTACCTTGAAGATGGGCCCGGTCGTTCGCCGCGTGTACGACCAGATGCCCGAGCCGAAATGGGCAATCGCCATGGGTGCGTGCGCTTCGACCGGCGGACCATTCGACTCGTATTCCACCATGCAGGGTGTCGATCGGTGTATTCCGGTCGACGTTTATATCCCGGGTTGTCCGCCGCGGCCCGAAGCGCTCCTCTATGGCCTGATGCGCTTGCAGGACATCATCATGCGCGAAGCGCCGTCAGCGTATATCTTTGATAGCGACGGTGCTGTTCACCGGCAACGTCAATTCGAAGACGAACAGGCTGCCTTAACAGCCTGACTTTCACCCCAAATACTCTCTCTCTCCCGAAAGCGAAGTAGTAAAGGAGGACAACACGTTGAATAACAGAGTAATCCTCGCTTTGTTGTTGTCATTCTTTACATTCCTGAGGTGGTGGCACAAACGACACCTGCCGGCGATCAGGACGACGTAGTTCGAATCACCACCAACCTGGTGCAAATCGACGCCGTCGTGACGAAAGATGGTAATCAGACCTTTCGCGCCTCTTCGTTAAAGGCTCGCTTCGTTTGAATTCGCCTCTCGCGCCAGGCGACTACTATCTTCAGGTCGTGATTACCGACAACGGGACCAGAGCCAAGCAGTCCACGATCACACAGTGGGTAGACTTCGAGATTGTGAAGTAATTCTTGATCATTATTCGCGTTCCGAGTACTTTTTCGAGTGGTAGTTTTTTGAGGAGTATAATTATGAGAAAAATACACGTTATATCGATGGCCCTACTGGCCGTCATTGCGCTTGTCGGTACATCGACCGTCGCCAGCGCACAAACCAAGAGACGGACCACCACGACGAGACGAGTCGTCCCGCTGGTCCCGGTCGGAACTGATCTAAAAGTCCGTCTCAACGACACTCTTTCCAGCAAGGATTCACGCATCGGTGATCGTTTCACTGCGACCGTGGTTGATCCGGATCGATTCGACGAAGCGCGAGTCTCGGGGCACATCAGCTCGATTAGGAAGTCAGGCAAGGTAAAAGGCCGGACGAGCATGAATCTCGCATTCGATAGCATCGAGTTGCGTGATGGTCGCAAGGGCGTGTTGCACGGCTTCGTGACGCGCGTTTATGGCGGCGACGCTGGAAAAGCGGATAACGAGGGCGGCATCGAGTCAGGCAGCCGGACCAATCAGACGATTAAACGAAGCGGAATTGGCGCAGGCGTCGGCGCGATCATCGGCGGCATCGCCGGCGGTGGCAAAGGCGCGGCGATCGGGTTGATCGTCGGTGGCGCCGGCGGCGCTGGTTCGTTGGCCGTGCAGGGAAGCAAGGAGTTGAAGATCGAGTCGGGCACGGAGATGCTGGTCCACGTAACGCGGTAACCTCGACAGGCCGAGTAAGAGACGCGGCGAAGGGGAGACGCGGGGACACGGAGAAGATGCTCCGCGGCCCCGTTTCTCCCCTTCTCCGTGTCTTTTCAGCGCGGGAAGAAACACCATCCTTCCGGCGTCTAAGGATTACGGGTGTGATTAGTGGGGTACCAAATGGAGCGGCGCGCGGCCATGGCTGAGCAGCTTATAAACGGACAGGTTATTGAAGCCTGCCAGCAGGGCGACCGCGACGCCTTTCAGTGTCTGTTTGAAGCTTACAAAGACAAGGTCTTCTCCATTGCCGTCTATTCTTCCGGTGGCGATCGAGCGCTCGCGGAAGACGTCACCCAGCAGGTCTTTTTGAAGTTGTTCACAGCCATTCGCCAGTTTCGTGGAGACTCGGAGTTTACGACGTGGCTGTACCGCCTGGTGGTCAATGCGTGTCTTGACGAACGGCGCAAGCGCAAGCGGTGGCTGCCCTGGGACTCGACGCAAACTACGGTCGCGATGAATAACGTGAGCGAGAAGAAACCACAGGAGCGACAGTACGCGCGGCTTGAAGTAGCGGAGGCGGTGAGGCATGCGATTGAAGAACTGAAGCCAAAGTTTCGTTTACCGATCTTGTTGAAGTACATCGAAGGTTTGTCGTACGAGGAAATTGCGGAAGTGATGGGATGTTCGAAGGGAACCGTGGCGTCGCGACTGAATCGTGGTCACAGCCAGTTGGCGAAGCGGTTATCGCATTTGAACAGTCCGGCGTTATGGGGTGAGTAATGTTTTCGAAACACGTAACAAAAGATATTTCAGCTTATTGTCATGGAGAGCTTTCGACTGAAGCTTCGAAGCAGTTTGCAGAGCATGTTCTTTCGTGTGTCAGATGTAGAACAAAGTTTGAAGAGATCAAATTGGGGATCAAGCTAGCCGAACAACTACCGCAACTGACCGCTCCCGATTCGTTGTGGCATGAGGTTGAGTCGGCGCTTGGTCGCGATGAGGCGCCCGCCCGAGTTGTCTCAGTGAGGCCGGGATCGTCATGGCGTATGCGAATGGCGGTGGCGGCGATGGTGCTTGTCGCTCTGGCTCTTGGTGTGTGGCTGTACAACAGTCAACGAGGTCCGCACAGTGGTTCCGGCAAAGCGTGGCTCGTAACGCGGCTCGGTGGGACACCGAAGATCGGGTCTGAGAGTATTTCTTCGCGCGGTTCGCTATCAGTCGGCGAGTGGTTGGAGACAGACGGAAGTTCACGCGCGCAGATCGCCGTGGGAACGATCGGCAGTGTTGAGATCGACGAGAACACTCGCGTCAGACTTTTAGAGACGCAGCCGACAGAGCATCGACTTGAACTTGCGCGTGGAACGATGAGCGCACAGATTTGGGCGCCGCCGCGGTTATTCTTTGTTGATACGCCGTCGGCCGTTGCAGCGGATCTTGGCTGTGCGTACACGTTGTCGGTTGACGATAAAGGCGATGGGCGTTTGAGCGTGACTTCGGGTTGGGTGGCGTTGCAGGCGAAGGAGCGTGAGTCGATCGTGCCGGCCGGCGCGTCGTGTGAAACGCGACTCGGCACGGGTCCGGGCACGCCGTACTTCGACGACTCGACCCTCGAATTTCAGCAAGCGCTCAACAAGGTCGATTTTGATAACGATCCGGTAAGCCGGACCACGGCGTTAAAGTCGATGTTGGACCACTCGCGCAAGCAAGACACGCTTACGCTGTGGCACCTGCTGCCGCGTGTTAATGATAGCGACCGTGTGCTCGTTTACGAAAAAATGGAAGGCTTTGCTGCACCTCCGCCCGGCGTTACGCGTGACGGCGTGTTGAAGTTGGACCAGAATATGCTCGAGATATGGCGAGTTTCGCTTGAGGGCGGTTGGATACTTAACGGAGGCGGCAAGGGACTTCCGAAAGGCGCTGGGGACAAGAAGTCGCTGAAGAGTTGGTTTGATCTGAAGTTGAAAGATTCGGAGAAGAAGAAATGAAAGCGCGCCTGCTCAAAGTCGTTAAGTGGGTTCTGATCGTCGTGGCGTGTCTGTTTGTGCTCGCGCAATTCAAGAGACCGGCGAAAACAAATCCGGCGATCGATTCCGCGCAGGCGCTCGAGGCGCACATGCAGCTCGATCCGAAAGTAGCCGGGATCCTCGATCGTTCTTGTAACGATTGTCACTCCAACAAGACACGCTGGCCCTGGTATGCCAACGTAGCGCCGGTGTCATGGTTCGTGATCGATCACGTGGACGATGGGCGTAGTCATATGAACTTTTCCGAGTGGGGAAGGTACACTACAGAAGAGAAGAAAACGCACCTGGGCCAATTCTGCGAACTCGTAACGGAAGACTGGATGCCGCTCCCTTCCTACCTACCGCTGCATCCGGATGCGAAGCTAAGCGCCGAAGACAAGAAAGTGATTTGCGATTGGGCCGCCGCAGAACGCGCGCGCGTGCGCTAAAGATGCCTTGTATCGTTTACATTTAACACCCTCACAAACCCATCCGCTCGCAATTCGAATCTCGTAATCCCGCAATTTGAACTCGAGATCCACACGGGTTTGAGGTCGGGTGCGTCGAGGGCGCCCATCAGGTGGAGGGCGAGGATGCAGATCGTTCCGGTGTGACTGAAGACGACGATGCGTCCACCTCGGTTTGCCGAAATGATTTCGTCGAGCTTGTTGCGCGCGCGATCCAGAAGTTGGCGATAACTCTCGCCGCCCGCGAGAACGTGATCGAAATCGCGGCGAAGAAGTGCAGCGTACTCGTCCGGGTGCCGTTGTGCGGCGTCTTCGAAAGTCAGACCTTCCATTACGCCGACGCTGCGCTCGCGAAACGCGTCGGTGGTGTTGATTGGGAGATGCGTAAACGTCGCCAGTGGTCGGGCCGTTTCGACAGCACGCGCGAGGTCGCTCGAGTAGATCGCCGTTATCGAATCGTTTTTGAGGGTTTCGGCGGTTGCGGTTGCTTGTTTTCGTCCACGCGGTGAAAGCGGTGTTGCTGTGTGGCCACCGAATCTTCGCTCAGCGTTTCCCTGCGATTGGCCGTGGCGGATCAATAGGACGTACGTTGACTGGGCCATGGGAGCAACACACGAATGAACTTTGTACTTTGATCTTTGTTTTTTTCTTCGTTGGTCAGTGGTCAGTTGTCCGTAGTCAGTAGTTCTAACTGAATGAAACTACAACTGACAACGGACTACTGACCACTGACAAAAACAAAGAACCAAATACTGAGCACGAAGTACCAGGAATTGAGACTTACGCCACTACTGGCTGTTCCGTCGTCTCGGTGTCGGCCTTCAACTTCTCGGCTTGATAATGAGCCGTCAGCGCTTCGATGAAGGGGTCGAGGTAGCCCTCCATCACCAGGTCCAACTGGTGAATCGTCAAACCTATGCGATGATCGCTAACGCGATTGTCCTTGAAGTTGTACGTGCGAATTTTTTCTGAGCGATCGCCGGAACCGACCATCGAACGCCGCTCGCTCGCGAGGGCTTCGTGCTGTTTCTGCTCTTCCAACTCCTGCAAGCGGGCTCGCAGCACGCGCAACGCTTTGTCGCGGTTCTTAATCTGCGACTTCTCGTCCTGCATCGAAACGACGACGCCGGTCGGCAAGTGCGTCATACGCACGGCCGAGTATGTTGTGTTGACTGACTGCCCGCCTGGACCAGACGAACAGAACGTATCGATACGCAGATCTTTCGGATCGATCTTGACGTCAACCTCTTCGGCCTCGGGAAGCACGGCAACCGTGATCGCCGACGTGTGAATGCGTCCACTCGCTTCTGTTTGCGGCACACGCTGCACGCGATGAACGCCGGATTCGTGTTTCAATCGCGAATAAACTTTGTCGCCTTCAATCAAGACGATTGCTTCCTTCAATCCTCCGATTCCGGATTCAGACGCTTCCAACACTTCAAATTTCCAGCGCTGCTTTTCGGCGTAACGCGAATACATCCGGACCATCTCCGCGGCGAACAGCGTTGCTTCGTCACCACCCGTTCCGGCCCTGATTTCGAGAATCACGTTCTTCTCGTCGTTCGGATCTGTCGGGATCAGCAGGAGTTTGAGTTCGCGATCAGCGTCATCTAGTCGCGTTTGGAGACTCTCGAGTTCGAGCCGCGCCATCTCGCGCATCTCTTCGTCGTCAGACGTATCAAACAACTCGCGCGCGCCTTCCAGCTCGCTTCTCAGTCCCTTCCACTGTTGAAACTTATGTACGACTTCGCCAAGCGTGCGATGTTGTTTCGCCGCTTTACCATACGCAGAAGGGTTCGACAGTAACTCGGGAGATGACAGTTCTTGCGTCAACTCGGCGTAACGATTTTCGATTTGTTCCAGCTTATCTAACATACAAGAACCTCATGCCCAGTTATGAAAGCGGCGCCGGCTGCGGTTCGGCATTCCGCGGCTCAAGTTTCAACGACTCTTTCAGCGCTTCGATCGCGACTTCCAGTTGCTGATCGTCTGGCTCCTTCGTGGTGATGTTCTGGAGCCACACGCCTGGGCGGGTCATGAACTTGAAGAACCAACTGCTTTCCTTCTTCGCCGACAAACGGATGATCTCGTACGAGAGACCGGCGACGAGCGGCATCAACGCCAACCGGATCAGAAAATTCAGCAACAACGAATCAAACTTGATTACCGAGAACAACACGATTGCGACTAGCATTACAACCATCAAGAAACTAGTGCCGCAGCGTGGGTGCTGACGCGGCTGCGGCCGTGCGTTGTCGACCGTGAGCGGCAGACCCGCTTCCCACGTGAAGACCGTTTTATGTTCCGCGCCGTGATACTGAAAGACGCGCCTGATGTCCTTCAACAGCGAGAAAGTGACGATCATGATCAGAAAGAACGTCATGCGGATCATTCCGTCGATCAGGTTGAAGCCGACTGACGGCCGGACCGGATGAAGATACGTTCGAACGCTGGTCCATGCGCGTTTGTGCCATGCCGGTTCAGTCGCGACGGGATTGGCAACAGCATCCGCACTGGATCCTGGAGTGGCCGTGCTCACAGCCGGAGCCGGAGGCGCCGCAGCCCAACCGGCAGCGATGAACAGCGCGTTCGTCAGTAGCAAAGGTGCGGCGACGAACAGGAGTATGTTGAATATGAGCGCGAACACGATCGAACCAGCCGCGGCGGCTGTCGTTCCTGTTTTCAACTCGTCCTTCGGCTTTCGCTCCGTCGGCACGGGGAACAAACCCGGCACCGCGCCCGTTAGTCCGGCAAAATCGCCTTCACCCTCGATTACTGCCGGTGACAACGCGACTTTAACTTCCTTCTCCTCAGCTTCCTCGGCTTCGGCGAAGGCTACGTTCGCGGAGTAGTTCAAGGCCTTAATCCCGAGACCCATCGACTGGATGAGCACGGCGCCACCACGCAACACGGGTAGTTTCAGTAGCGGATACTTGTCGCTCCACTTGGGCAGAGCCGCCGCCGTGTTGACGATCGTGCCGTCCGTTTTACGCACGGCAATAGCGTAGGCGTTGGGAGTTCGCATCATCACGCCTTCGATAACGGCCTGGCCGCCGACAATCAGATCTCGTTCCGGTGTGCTCATATGTTGGAATCCTGAATCTGCCGCGAAAACACTAACGCCGGCGGTTGCTGGAAGTCGCTTCTTCAGAATGCAGGAGAAACGACCGACCAAACTACGCCGGCGATTAAGAGTTGCTGTTGCTAATGCTGGTTGCGCAAAACCATTGGGTAAAGCAGTTATTGAGCGGTGGTGGCACCTTCGGTTGCGGGTTTCTTGCCGTAGCGCTTGTTGAACCGATCCACGCGTCCCGCGGTGTCGACCAGCTTTTGCTTACCGGTAAAGAACGGGTGGCAAGCCGAGCAGATTTCGACGTGCAGGTCGCCTTTTTTGGTCGAGCGAGTCTTAAAGGTCTCGCCGCAAGCGCAGCTCACGGTAATTTCTACGTATTCCGGATGAATTCCTGGTTTCATGTCGTGCTCTCTCTAGAAGCGGCATCAGGCCGCGTTTTCAAACAAGTCATGATAGAGTTCGTGTGTAAAACCGTCAAGTTAACCAGTGGGAACACGGATTTTAGGAATAAAATGATTACCGTGGCGCGTATTAAGATCGCTTGCTATAATCCGCCCCGTCGGTCAAAGCTTTCTCTCATTAGCAGTAACACTGTGTGCTTTATTCCAGTGCGATCGTCCAACCCGTCTGAGACTTTTATGACATTGGGGCCGACGATCACTGAAATCGCAGTGTAAGTGTGAACGCGCCACTGCCTATGTCGGAAGACAACAAACAGCCTGGCTCTGAAGGGCCTATCCGGCCGGACGACGGAACAATATCCGATTCGTCCGGGACGCCCTCTCCCTCCGCTATCCCACCAGCAGGTGAACTCGCAGGCGCTGACGCCGAAAAGGCGGCGATGGTAGAACAGGCTAAATCGCGCGTCGCGGCAGTTAAAGAATCGCTGGCCACGCAAAAACCAGCCGAGGCGACTGGACAGGGCGCACCCAAGCCTCCCGTAAAGAAGAAAGAAGAAGGACCGAAACCCACTGACGCTTCCAATCATCCGCTCGTAAAGCAACTGAAAGCGAAATTCGGAGAGGCTGTCGGAGATGCTTCTGAGTTTATCGGTCAACTTTCCGTTTACGTCGATCGCGAACGAATCGTCGAAGTCTGCGACTTTTTGAAACGAGACGAGAAAACGCCGTTTGATTATCTTTCTGACCTGACCTGCGTTCACTATCCCGACCGCGGTGACGTTCCCTTCGAAGTTGTCTACAACCTGTTTTCGATTTCCGGTAACGAGCGCGTTCGGCTGAAAGCAAAAACCAGCGAGGACGCCGGCATCGACAGCGTAACCGGCGTTTGGCCAGCGGCGAACTGGCTCGAACGCGAGGTTTACGATCTGTTCGGGATTCGCTTCGCGAACCATCCGGACCTGCGACGTCTTCTATTACCGCCGGATTGGGAAGGGTACCCGCTGCGCAAAGATTTTCCGTTGGAGTTTGTCGAGAATGCGTGGACCGAACAACACCTGCCGGAGATGACGGACGTGCAGATGGAGCAGTTGCATCAGCGACGCGCTTACGGTCTCGAGCTTTTGTCGGTGCCGCAGGAACGAATGATGCGCGACATCTTTCGCGGCGGCAAAGAAGTGATGCCAAAGGATAAGTAATTTGTCAGTGGCCAGTTGTCCGTAGTTAGTTGTGTCACAACCACTGACTACTGACCAACGAGAAATGACGCCGAAAGAGATCGCCGCCCATTACGACGCCAAAGTATTCGATTCGCCTGACGCAGCGACGGGCGCCGGATTCGTTTTAGGCGAAACTGCGGAACCGCGAAACGTTTGGAACAAAGCGAGCGCCGCGAGTGCGATCGTGTTGAAGCTCAGCGACGCAAAGAAGCGAGGCGAGGTGGAAGAGATTGGTTTGGTGATCGAACCGTGGCGCGTCACGGGTTGTTATAAAGCTACGAATCATACGAACTAGTTCAAAATGCATCAGGTAGAAATCGCGACAACTCAGGAGACATTGCTTGACAGCCCAGAAATGGTGCTGAACATGGGCCCGCAACACCCGTCAACGCACGGCGTGCTGCGTGTCGTTCTCCGGCTCGACGGCGAAACCGTCATCGATCTCGATTGCGACATCGGCTACCTCCATCGCGGTATGGAGAAGATTGCCGAAAACCGCATGTACACGATGATCGCGCCCTACTGGGACCGCCTCGATTACATCGCCGCCGTCTCAAACGGTCTCGTGTGGGTCGAGACTGTCGAACAGATGATGGGACTCGACGTCCCGGTCCGCGCACATTACCTGCGAACGATCCTGACGGAACTAAACCGCATCGCGTCGCACCTGCTCTGGCTCGCAACACACGCGCTCGACATCGGCGCAGTCACCGTGCTGCTTTGGGCGCTGCGCGAACGCGAAGAGATTCTCAAGATTTTTGAACGACAGTTCGGTGCGCGTCTGACCTGTCACGCGTGGCGCGTCGGCGGTATGCCGAACGACGCGTATGACGATTTTTATAAAGACGTCAAACAGTTCGTTAACAACTTCCCGAAGCGTCTCGACGAATACGAAACGGTCCTTTCCGAGAATCGCATCTGGCTGAGCCGCACAGTCGGCATCGGCATCATCTCTGCGGAAGACGCCATTGCGATCGGTCTGTCAGGACCCGCCTTGCGTGGTTCCGGTGTCGCCTGGGACGTGCGGAAGTCGCGGCCCTACGCTGCCTACGCCGACATGGACTTCGACATTCCGCTCGGCGAGAACGGCGATACTTACGATCGATATCTCGTGCGGCTTGAAGAGATGCGCCAGTCGCGACGAATCATCGATCAGGCTTTGGAAAACCTTCCCGATGGACCAGTTAACGCGAAGTTACCCAAAATCGTGAAGCCGCCTGTGGGCGATTACTATCACTCGATCGAAGGACCAAAAGGCGAGATCGGGTGTTACCTCGTTTCTGACGGCACCGCGCAGCCGTGGCGCGTCCGCGTGCGGCCGCCGTCATTCATTAATCTTCAGGCGTTGAGGCAGATGTCTATCGGACACCTCGTCGCGGACGTGGTCGCAATTATTGGAACGCTCGACATCGTGTTGGGAGAGATTGATAGGTAAGACGTTGAACTTAGTACTTAGTGCTTTGTACTTTGAGTTTGTCCGTGGTCAGTTGTCCGTAGTCAGTGGCTCTGAATACTGACAACTGACTACTGACCACTGACGAAACAAAGAACAAAGAACCAAGTACAAAGCACCAGGAAAAAATGTTGCTACTGGCCCCGGTTGATGTACTGAACGAGCTGCTGTTGAGGTTTTTCAGCGCCGACACGGTCAACTATTTCATCTGGCCGCTGATTCAGATCGGCCTCGTTGTGACGCTCGTCGCACTGTGGGTCGCTTACGCGACTTATCTCGAGCGCAAGATTTCAGCATTTATTCAGGCGCGACTCGGTCCGATGCGTGTTGGACCATGGGGACTGCTGCAACCGATCGCCGACGGTCTAAAGCTCTTAACTAAAGAAGACTTCATTCCCGAGAAGGCGGACCGCTGGATCTTCTTCTTCGCGCCATACATCGCCGTTGCTTCGGCGTTCATTGTCTTTTCGGTGATTCCGTTTGGACCAGACTGGGCCGTCATTGCCGACGTCAACATCGGGTTGCTGCTGGTATTGGCCGTCTCAAGCGTTGGCGTGCTCGCTTTGATACTGGCGGGCTGGTCGTCGAATTCTAAGTACGCGTTGTTGGGTGGGTTGCGTTCGAGCGCGCAGATGGTGTCGTACGAAGTGGCGATGGGATTGTCGCTGATCGGCGCGTTGATGTTTTCGCGAACGCTGTCGCTGTCTGGAATGGTCGCTGCTCAAGGATCGGATGCGATCTGGTACATAGTTTATCAACCCGCAGGTTTCTTGATTTTCCTGATCAGCGGCATCGCGGAGAACAATCGCGCACCGTTCGATCTTCCGGAAGCGGAGTCGGAACTGGTTGCCGGATTTCACACTGAATACTCCGGCATGCGCTGGTCGCTCTTTTTCATGGCTGAGTACGCGGCGATGGTTGTGGTCACGGCCGTGGCGACGACGGTTTATCTCGGCGGCTGGTACTTCCCGTTTGTTTATCGTCTCGAGGCCGCCGGTTATCACAATCTTTACGTGCTGGTGAGTGTGCTCGTCTTTTTAGTTAAAGCGTCTATCATTCTTTATATCTATTTCTGGTTGCGCTGGACGTTGCCGCGTTTTCGATACGATCAGCTGATGGACATCGGATGGAAGTGGTTGATACCGTCGGCACTTATAAACATTGTGCTTTCGACGATTGCAGTGTTTGTCGTGCAGGCTTTAAATGGTTGGCGAGGCATGCAGACAATCGAAGCGCTCGATCGCGGGTTGAATCTAACTGCGACGGGCAAAGGAGTGATGATCGCATTTGGCATTGCCGGTCTTTTCATTACGGCAGTGTTGCTCGCGAGAATCAACTGGCGCTCACGTGACTTTAACTTGAAGACGCAGCGTCGCAACATTCGACTGGTGAATGTGCCGAAGGGCAAACCCGCACGGGCGTGAATTTGAGAGGTACTAATGGCTTTAGTTAAAACCCCGAAACCGACGTTCGCGCAGAAGCTCAAACGCTTCTTCATGGTTGATCTGCTCAAAGGCATGGGGCTGACGCTGAAGTACAACCTGGGCGCGATCATTGACAAGGATGCCGTCGCGGGTAAGGGAATTTATACCGAACAGTATCCGAAAGTCCGTCCTGATGTGGCGCCGCGCTTTCATGGCGCGCCGCGGTTGAACATGGATCCGGAGACGCATGACACGCTCTGTATCGCGTGCAATCTGTGCGCGATCGCTTGTCCGGAAGACTGCATCGATGTGATTGCGATGGACGTCGAGATCGTCGTCGCCGGCAAGCCGCGCCGGAAGAAAGTGCTCGACGAGTTTATATTCGATACGTCGCGGTGCATGTTCTGTGCTCTGTGCCAGGAAGCTTGTCCGACGTCGTGCCTGGAGTTGACTCAGGACTTCGAATTGGCGACCTACTCGCGTGCAGGCTTCGTCTGGAACCGCGAAATGCTCGAGCAGGGACGCGAGACTGTAAAATACACCAGTTAGAACTTGGAGCTTAGTGCTTGGTTCTTTGTTTTGTCAGTGGTCAGTTGTCCGTTGTCAGTTGTAGCTTCAGCATTAACGGCAACCACTGAGTACGGGCAACTGACCACTGACAAATTCAAATACAAAGAACTAAGCACTAAATACAAAGCACAAACGAAAATGAGACTCTCCGGCTACGAAGCCCTCTTCTTCTGGATCTTCGCGCTGGCCGCGATCTTTGCGGGGTTGTTGACCGTGATGGCGCGGAATGCTGTCCACAGTGCGCTGTTTCTGATCTCGTCTTTGGTTTCGGTGGCCGCGCTCTTTGTGCTGGCCGGCGCGGAGTTTATTGCGGGAGTGCAGATACTGGTCTATGTCGGCGGCGTGATGGTCCTGTTTCTGTTCGTGATCATGCTCGTCAACGTCGGCGCGGAAGAAAAGGGGCGGGACGAGATCTTCAATAAACAGAAACAGGTGGCTGCCAGTTTGATCTTCTGTTTTCTGTTAGTTGCAGGAGTGCTGTACGCGGTAAGCGAGGGTTACAAGGGGATGCAGGCGCGCAATACTACGCCTCCCGAACAGATTGCTGCGCAACAAGCGCAACGGGATCGATCCCTCGCCGTGGGAGCGACTCGCACGAGCCGCATCACAGACGACACCGAGCAAGTCGGAAGCAGTCTTTATCGCTACGCGGCGTTGCCGTTTGAAATCGCGAGCGTGTTGCTGCTCGTAGCGATCATTGGCTCGGTGATGTTGGCGCGCACGCTGAAACAGGAAGTATCTGCCGACGACGTCGATCCCGAAACTTTGCAGGAAGAGAAAGCACTCGATCCCGAACTCGCGCAGTTGGAGCCACGCTCGGAGTAACATGCTCAACTTTTTCATCCCAACACTGGCGTTCTTGTTTCAACAAGCGTCAGGGAGCCGTCTGTCGCAGACGTGGGACGCGGCGACGCATCCCGATCTGGCCAAGTTTCTCGTAATCGGCGCGCTGCTCTTCATCATCGGCGTCGCCGGAGTTTTGACACGGCGAAACATCATCGTGATCTTCATGTCGATCGAGTTGATACTCAACGCCGCTAACCTCAACTTCATCGCCTTCTCGCGCTACTTGCAGGAGACGGGAAACGCCAATGCTGTTGCGGGCCAGATTTTCACCGTGTTTGTGATCGTGGTGGCGGCGGCTGAAGCCGCGATCGGCTTGGGAATCGTGATCGCGCTTTATCGGAACAAGGAAACCATCTGGGTAGACGAGATTGATTTGTTGAAGTGGTAACTCTTTGTCCGTAGTCAGTTGTCCGTTGTCAGTAGAGAACAACGGACGACTGACAACTGACCACTGACACCTGACATGTACAAATACATCTGGT
>Ga0079217_10000111_pt1 | contig 16344 bp, 14 predicted proteins | sample NCAS200_FD_76343 | JGI IMG/M metagenome (GOLD analysis project Ga0079217, IMG submission 76343) | Agricultural soil microbial communities from Utah to study Nitrogen management - NC AS200 | ecosystem: Environmental > Terrestrial > Soil > Agricultural land | place: USA: Utah | collected 2014-06-11 | reverse complement strand
TTTTTCGAACCGTAGGCGACCATAGCCAATGGGATCTTGTAGTGTCAATCGTGCGGCGTCCGATCAAATCGTTTGACATTTGCGCGTGCGTTCCAATCGTTGCACCACTTCGCTTCGCGCCAATTGTTCGGGCTAACTATTTCCTGCTGGATCTTGACCGGGCGCAAGGCAGGAAATAATAGCTAGAGCAGCCGAAACGAACTCGCCGAGCGAAGGAGTTCTTATGTCGACGTCGATTCGATTGCTCATCGCGTTTATTTGCGCGCCGCAATTCGGTGGCGCGGTTTGGTTTTCGAACCTAACTTTCGCCGCTGAGCCTGCGGCGTGGCGCGCGGAGTGGGAAAAGACGGTCAAAGCCGCGGAAGAGGAAGGCGCGCTGGTCATTTATATGACCCAGGCGTTCGAGCCGGTGTTTCGCGACGGCTTTCAGAAGAAATTTCCGAAAATCAAAGTGACCACGGCGACGGGGCGAGGACCCGAGCTCAGCCAGCGCGTCATGAGCGAGCGCCGCGCGGAAAAGTTCGCCGTGGACCTCTATATCTCCGGGAACATCTCGCCGCTGACGGTTTTTCATCGCGCCAAGATTCTCGAACCCGTCAAACCTTTGTTGCTGTTGCCGGACGTCGTCGACTCCTCGGCCTGGTACGAGGGCAAGCATCATTACGACGATCCGGAGAACCGCTTCATCTTCGTTTTCGAGGGCACGCCGCGAAGCGGCGAGATTACCTACAACACCAAGGCGGTGAATTCGGCGGAGATCAAATCTTACTGGGATTTACTCAGCCCGAAATGGCGAGGCAAGATCGTCTCGGTCGACCCAATGGTCTCGGGGCCGATTAGCGCGGCGCATATTTTTTTCTACAACCACCCCGATCTGGGAGCGGAATTTTTGCGACGCCTTCACGCCGAGACTGATATGGCCATCGTGCGCTCCAATGAGCAGATGATGGATTGGCTGAGCGCCGGAAAATACGCCTTCGGCATCGGCGCGCGCGACGTCGATACCGCCATGATGCAGGGACTGCCGCTCAGTCAATTCGCGCCGGGATCACTCAAGGAAGGCTCTTCGGTGACGGCCTACAACGGGACCTTGAGTTATTTTAGTCGCGCGCCACATCCCAACGCGGCGAAGGTGGCCGCCAATTGGCTGCTATCCCGGGAGGGACAGACCACCTGGCTCGACGCCAACCAAAGAACCGGCGGGCTCTACGATTCTCTCCGGGAAGATATCTCGAAGGAAAAAGTGAACGAACGCGCGCGCCGGATCAAAGGCGCTAAACTTCTCTGGTTGAACGCGGCTTGGATCGAGGAACTCGGTACGATCCGGGACATTATCAAAAAAGCGTTCGCGAGCGCGGGCAAGGGGAAATAACTTCGGAATTTAGGCGTTCAAATCGTTCATCGATCTAAAGAGTTCCAACAGTTCCAAAAGCCTGCCCTGAGTCCCATCGAAGGGTTCCATCGCTTGCTACGTTCCATTAGTCATTCGGTCTTCGGATTTCAACCTTGATCTTTGAACATGGAACCTTGAACGCTTTTTAGTCAACCGTAAATAGCGCATCGGTGCCGCGCTTTCATTGAACGGTCAATTTAAATACCGCCCGGGCGTTGTCCTCGAAGATCTTCTTGCGATCCGCCGCGCTCAGCCACTCGATGTTCTCGATCATCGGTTTGACGTTGTCCATGGAACGGCTCGTTGCCGGATCGACGGAGGATCCGATACCCGGGCACTCCGTGCCGAACAGGCAACGCTCGACGCCGACCGTCTTGATCAGCAAGCGGAGCGCGTCCTCGGTATACAGCACAGTGTCGTAATAGAGCTTGCGCAGGCCGTCGGAAAATCGTCCGCCGGTGCCACGCCGCAGCGACGGCGCTTCGAAGCGGCCGAGCTGGTAGGGAATTGCGCCGCCGCCGTGGCTGACAATGATTTTAAGCTTGGGAAAATCGTTCAGGACATTGGAATTGACCAGACCGAATACCGCGATCGATTCTTCATTGATGAAGTGCACCGAATACGGGCTCCGCTCCGAGCGCGAGCCCGTACCGTGAATATGCGCCGGCACGTCGAGCTCGCAGAGCTTTTCATAGAGCGGATACCAGTAGCGGTCGCCGAGCGGCGGCGCTTCCGTGCCGCTGTTTTCGTAGGGGTCGGGATTCAAAAGGCACCCGACAAAACCCAGCTTCACGCAGCGTTCGAGCTCGGGAATGGCATTTTGGATCGGATCACCCGCGGTTTGCGGCAGCGCGCAGACGCCGATCCATTGGCCGGAGAAAATTTTCATCTGGCGGTGGATGATGTTGTTGCACTCCTCGGTGAACCAATGGACAAGCTTGGCCGGCTTTTCCGACTGCATCAACTGAAACGGCCGCGGCGAGATGATCTGGACGTCGGTGCCGTGGTCGCGCAGATAATCGAGATGGCCCTTCGCCCAGTTTTCCTTGCGATTGGCCGCCGCGCGGATCTCGTCGTCCGATACGTTGACGCCGCCGCGCCCGTGCGCGCCGCGCGCCGAAAGCAGGTTCGCCTTATAGGCCCATAGTTCTGTTGGCGCTGAAACGTGGCCGTGGATATCGATAATCATGACTCGTGTTCCTCCGTTTATTAGAAAAGCGTCCGCCAAGAGACGGCGGCCGGCAAGTAAGCAACGTCGCAGCGAATGCGGGCGAAGTCGGCTCGCGCGGCATCGTAGACCAGTCCCGGCGGCGGCTTGCCCGCCTGCAAATCTTTTACGGCTTTGAGCAAGAACCTGCGCACTTGAATGACGTAGGAGTCGCTCGCGCCGAGATGCTCTTTGGTTCTGTCGGCGATCGGCCCCATGCTCTCAGTGGCGCAAGCGTCCTGATTCAGAAATTCTTCGATGCCGGTGAAATTGACCGTTTTCTGAACCTGCCGATCTTGAAGATAGTTGTTACGGATGTTGCGCAGCTTGCGGTAATCGACGCCGACGAAATCCCGTTTCGACGAATCCTCCTTGGTCATCGGCTTGGACCATTTGAAAAAGAAATCATACCTCCAGGTGTTATGGTCGTCAGCCGGAACCTGATAGACCGCTTTGAAGCCGTCGAGCTTACCGTCGACCTCGCGGCCGACCGGCACGCAGCCGATAAACGGCATGACGAATTGTGAGATGCGCACGTAATTCTTGTCGGGTTCGATCTTCCTGATCGCGGCGACTCTAAAGCCGAAGTCCATCTCGTCGATTTCAAAATTAGGCGACTGATCTTCGTACTTGAGAAAATCATGCCGCCCATCCGGTTTGAAGATTCGATGCAAGTAGTTCAAGTGAGCCGAATCGCAGTCGCCGTCCAAGGCTTGAAGATAGTTGCACTCCAGAAGACTCTTGGCGATGTAAATCTGATTTCTCGGCACGCCGAGCCAGGCGTAGGTTGGAAACACGGGCATTTCTTCTTTAGGCCCCATGTAAGTGAAGATGACTCCGCCCGCCTCGACACAGGGATACGCGGGATGATGAACTTTGTTTTTTAACTGGCTGCCGGCAGGTTCCGCGGGCGTTTCGAGCACGTGGCCTTCGATGTCGTATTTCCAGCCGTGATAGATGCACCTGAGTCCGCACTCTTCATTGCGGCCGAAAAACAGCGAAGTGCCGCGATGGGCGCAGTGCTCGTCCAACAGGCCGATCCTTCCTTGAGTGTCGCGAAAAGCGACGAGGTCTTCACCGAGAAGACGCACGCGCACGGGCGGACCATCGCGATCGGGAATTTCCTCCGCCAGCAGCGCGGGAATCCAATAGCGCCGGAACAGACGGCCCATCGGGGTGCCCGCATGCACTCGGGTCAACAGCTCGTTTTCTTCTTTCGAGAGCATGGCTCATCCTTCCCAGTCTTGTGCGAAACGGCTTTACATCCCCCTTTACAAAAAAGGGGGAACGAGGAAATCTCCCCTGGCCCCTCTTTTTCAAAGAGGGGGATAATCAGAGATTAAAACTTTATTTGGCCATCGATGTTCGTTCCTATTTTCTGGCGAGAATCCCTTTGATCAGCTTGGTGGCTTCGGCAGTTTCTTGATCCACGTTCGGTCCGTTTTCCCAGAAAACCGCGTCATCCTTCAAGCGGTATTCCGGCGCGATGATGTCCTTGGCAATATCGGTGCGCCGCGAGTTGGCGTTACGCTGGCCGGATTTCACCGACTGCTCTTGGAACAGGCTTTGTCCTTCTCTCGACAGGAACCAGTTGAGAAAAATCTGCGCCGCATGGGGATGAGGCGCCGGCGCGAGCATGCTGATGACTCCCTGTCCGCCGGCAATATAGTCGCCCTCTTTCAAGGTGTGGGTCACCGATTCCACGGGAAGCCGTTGCTCTCTGGCGCTCGCCAATTCCGCGTCGTCGCAGGGAACGCAGACCGCCGCCTTGCCGGTGGCCAACCAATCCACGAGTTGTCGATGATCACGGCTCAACGTCAATTGCATATCGCCGTACAGCTTGCTGATGAATTCCGGACCCAGGGCCTTGTTCATGTAGAGGTACCAAAGAACGTTGCGGGCCACCCCGGCGATGGTCGGGTCGTAGCCGACGATTTTTCCTTTCCACTTGGGGTTTATGAGATCCCACCACGACTTGATGGCGTCGGCTCTCGCTTGCTGGGTGTTGGCGGAGATGTAAAGGCCGCGATGTCCTTGAAAGACGAAAGAGTGACGCGTTTCAGGATCGACAAAACGATGCTTGCCCTTGAACCATTTCGACTCGTCTTTCACCTCCGGCAAAATAAACGCGGGAGGCATGGGTGCCAAAGCTTTCGCCGGATACAAGATCGAAACATGAGTCCCTTGCCCGGCGATATAGAGGTCGGCTTGATATTTTCCCGCTCGCCGCTCGGCCATGAGCCGAGAGGTTAGCGCGGGGCCGCTTGGCCCGTCTACTTGGTTGAGTTTGATTTTGGGATAAGCTTTCTGAAAGTGGCTGACGGTCAACCTGGGATAATCGACCACGTAGACGGTAACCTCGCCTTCCGCCTCGGCCGCCTTGAGCGTTTTATCCCACTCGCCCGGCCGGGACTCGGCCGCTCCGCCTCCGCTCGCAACCGCGAGATGCAAGGCCAGAATCAAACCAAAAAAGAATACTCGGGTTGCGCTAAAACGAATCATTGATCTGTCCCAGTTCGGCATTGATCTGTCCCAGTTCGGCATTGATCTGTCCCATCGGCATTGTTTACAACAAAAGCCGCGAGCGAAGCAAAGAACTCTAGCTTGGGTTTCAGTCGTTCCAGCAAACTATCAGTCCAACTGGTTCCAGTCGTCCACACGTTCGAAGGATTCAAATCAGCGAGTGCGTGCCAATCGTCATCGATCTAACAGGTTTCAATCTTGTCGCATGGCGAGAGAGAAGGCCGGAGGGTTCCCGTCGTTCCAAACATTCAAAACATTCCAGTGTTTAACATTGGTGAGAGCGTTCCAATCGCTTGAGGCAGCGCGCGAACAAACACGGCTGCAATCCTTGAACATCGGACATGGAACCTTGAACGCTTTTCATAACCCGTAGAACGCCTGGGAATTGGTCTCGAGAATCTTGTGCGCTTGGGCGCTGCTGATCCTGCCGTCGTCCACCCACTCGCGGACTTCGTCGAGCGCGCTCAGGTTGGCGGAGATGTCGGTGTGGCTATAATCGGTGCCGATCATCAGGTTATCTTCGGTGCCGAACTTCAGTAGAGACTCGATGTCGTCGATCGGGTCGATGGTGACGAACAGGCGGTTGGCGCGGAATAGTTCCGGCTCCAGTTCGAACAGGCGGGGCAATCGAGTCTGTTGACCGCGCAGTGTTTGGCGTCTTACCGCTCCCAACTGGGAGATCGTATAGGGAATCCACGAGGCCCCCGATTCAATCAGCCCGAACCGAAGTTTCGGAAACTTCTTTGCAACCCCGGAGCTTACCAGCTCGGTGAAGGAGTACATGATCGGGAAGCCCCTGTCCCATTCGCTCCCCGGCAGCGGATGGCCGGTGTGGATGCACAGAGGCAGATCGAGCGCGCTGGCTTCCTCGTAGATGGGAAAAAAGTGCGGGTCGGTGACCTTCCTGTTGAGGTCGAAGCCGCGTTTGAAGATGCCGCAGGCGCCCTGCTCTTTTGCCCAGCGCAGCTCCTCGACCGCCTTGTCGGGATTGAGCAGCGGCAGCACCGCCGCCCAGCGTAGCCGGCCGTTTGTCGGCGCACATTTCTCGGCGAGCCAGCGGTTGTAGGTCGTCGTCAGGGCCCATTCGGCTTCCGCGTTACTGGTATTGTAGCGGATGAAAAAAGTCGGGAAGATAACCTGCACGTCGACGCCCATCTTGTCCATGTGAGCGAGGCGGCCCGGCACGTCTTGAAGCTCTCGCAGGAGCCGGGGAGGATGGTTGATTTCATCGCGCAGAGCGCGGTTTTGCAGCCTGCCTTCCACCACCCAGCAGCGGCTGTTGGTCGGGTTATAGCCGGCGCGTTTGGCCTCCTCGGGCGGCATCGCAATCGTTACCGGAATGTACTTCGCGTACGGCGTGCCCTCCAATTTCTTCCAGGTGTCTTCGCACTCGTCGACATGGGTATCGGCATCGATCATCGGCATCGGGATATCTCCTTCTTTATACTAAATGTGAATAAAATCGTTCAAAGTTCAAGAGTTCAAAGTTCAACGTCCGATCCGGGACTTCAGAGAAGAAGAACTAACAATCTGCGCCATCAGTCCTCGTCGTGAGAGGCATCCTGGTTGTGTTCGTAAAGCGTACTCGTCGATACGATGTGATTCGGTTGGGTCGAACGACTTATTCGATTCAAGCGCCGCATCTTCGGACCTCAACTTTGAACCTCGAATGGAACCTTGAACTTTGCACCCGCTTGATCGCTCGCGGGGTTTATTGGATAAAAGGTTGTGAGAAGGCAATCGCAACGCAAAGAAAATAACCATGAATACGACGACAGATGATCTCCGGGTCATGACCTCGGGCGCGTTTACCGCGGCTTATCTCGAGCTGATTCCCCGGCTCGAACTGCTGACGAAGAAAAAACTCGTGACCGCGGCGACGTCCATAGGGACGGGAGAGACCTCCATCCCGAATCGGCTGCGGCGCGGCGAACATGTTGACGTGGTCATTGTCGCGGACGGCGTGATCCGTGGATTCATCGAGGAAGGCCTGATCCTGGCCGAAAGCCATACTCCCGTCGCGCGCTCGGCCATCGGTATGGCGGTGCGGGCGGGAGCCGCGAAGCCGGACATCAGCACGGTCGATGCGCTGAAGCGCACCCTTCTGCAAGCGCAGTCCATCGCGTACTCCGCCAGCGTCAGCGGCGAATATATCACGACGGAGCTCTATCAGCGCTTGGGAATAGCCGACCAGGTGATGCGTAAAAGCCGCTTGATCGGCGGTGGCGAACGAGTCGGCACTGCGGTCGCGCGGGGAGAGGCGGAAATCGGCTTTCAGCAGATCAGCGAGCTAATTCCAATACCCGGTATAGATCATGTCACACCTTTGCCGACGGACGTGCAAAAAGTTTCTGTGTTCTCGGCCGGCGTCGCGACAAAGACCCGTGACTCGGACGCGGCTCACGCAGTGATCCGGTTTCTCGGCTCGCCGGAGGCGGCCCCCGCCATCACCAGCAGCGGGTTGGAGCCCATAGGACAGAGCTGACAGTTCTAGCAGTTCAATCGTTCCAGCCGTTCAAGCCGGCTATAACCCTGACGGCTTCCAGTCGTTCCAAACGTTCCAATTGTCGACCAACTGGCAAAATCTAACCGACTAGGTTCGCGCCGCAGTATTGGCACTTGCGCGCCTGACTTTTCACGCGCTCGGCACATTCGGGGCATACCTTCGTTGAAGTCTTACGCCAAAGCACGGCACCGATCGCCATCAATGTGATTTCCATGAACGGCACGCCGCCGCCACCCGACCCGACCACTGAGCCAAAACACAGCTAACCACAATGATCATAATGCCGGCACACAAAATCAGTTTGGCAGAAAGCTGGGCGAGGAATTGCATGTCATTGTCGCCATCTCTGATTCGCGTGAATGCCGAGGTCGATTGGTCGCGACGTTGCCGTCCGCTGACCACAATCCTTAGGCATCGACGCGTTTTTTGTTTCTACTCTCACGGCGCCTTGGTCGGATCCCAGCAGGTTCGGAGGTTTTCGTTGAAACCATTCAAGGTCTGCATGTCCTCGTTGGTGATTGCAAAATCGAAGACCTCGGCGTTTTCGCGTATGCGGGAATGGTTGGCCGATTTGGGAATGACCACCAAATTATGCTGGATCGCCCAGCGGATCAGGATTTGCGCCGTCGACTTGGTTTCATCGCCACGGAAAGCAGCCGGCAGAAATGGAAGCTTCGTCCCTCGCCTGCCCGGCGATGGCGAAGCTTTGGGGTATTTCTTCGCGACGGCGACCAGTTTTCGATCGTTGAGCCGTTCTCCCTGGGTCAGCGGGCTATAAGCCTCGCTGACGATCCCACGGGCAACGCAGAATTCCAACAGCTCTCGCTGATACAAATAAGGATGGAACTCGACCTGATTGACTGCGGGCACGGTGTCTGTCTGGGCAAGCAAATCCGTCAACTGTCTGATCGTGAAGTTGCTGACGCCGATCGAATGCGCCTTGCCCTGCTGCTGCAATTTTTCCAGCGCGCGCCAGCTTTGAAGACGCTGCGGCACCGGATAGTGAATCAGATAGAGATCGACATAATCCAACTTGAGCCTGCGCAGGCTGGTTTCGAGAGCGCGCTCGGGGCTCGCGTGATCGCTGTTCCACAATTTGGTGGTAACGAAGATCTCCTGCCGAGAGATACCGCTCGCCCGGATCGCGGCGCCGACGCTTCCCTCGTTGCCATAGAAAGAAGCCGTGTCGATATGGCGATAGCCGGCCTCGAAAGCCGCCATCACCGCTCCTTCGCACTTGCTGCCATTGGGAATCCGCCAAACACCGAGGCCAAGTTGAGGAATTTCCCGACCGTCATTCAGCGCCAGCTTAGGCCGATCATCCTTCATCTCGTCTTGTTTCCCATCAGTACCCTTCCTTGCGCAGCTCATCGATGAACGTGGCATCGAAAAAGCTTTCCGCTTTGAGCTTGCCCACAGCGGGATTTCTTTTTCGTTCGACGTCGAGGATAAATTCAATCGCCGCCCGGTCCGGCGCTAGGTTCTGGCTCAGTCTCGGCAGAATAATTTTCCGATGGTATTCGCGCAGAAACGTCGTGTCGTTGATCTTGGTATATTTTGCCAAAATCTTCAGGGTCGCGTCTTCGTTCGCGAAGACAAATCTTACCGCGTCGCTGCTGCAGGTCAATGCTGCCGGCGGTGACCTCACCTACGTGGCGTTCTTTGGCAGCAAGACCGACTACGCGCTGTTCTCGACGAAAGACATAACCGAGGTCAAGCAGCTCCGCGGTAAACGGCTGGGCAGGATGAGTTGGCGCAAGAGCGGAAGAACTTTTTGACAGCTTTGCGAATATCAATGAACTGAGCGACTGGTGCGGCGAGTTCGGGAAATTGGCCCAGAGGTTCGAAGACAGCGCGGACGCGGCGCCGGACAAACAAGTCAACGTCGCGAATTATTTATCCGCGGCGGCGTATATCATATTGGCCTGCTCGGCACCTTTGAAGATAATGACGTCAGGAAACAGGCCTATCGCTCGGTCGTCAAGGTTTACGACAAAGCGCGCCGCCCTCCGGATTCCAGCGGAGCGGGTCGAGTACCTTTTCAACGGTCTCGGCTTTTCAGCTTATTTTCGCAAAGCTCCAGGGATCACCAGGCCGCCGTGCGTCATATTGCTGCGCGGGCTCGACGCTGCCAGAGAGATAGAGCTCCACACCATTGCGAATTTTCTGTTGGAAAAAGGACTGTCCACGTTTGCGATCGATACCGCCGGCCAGGGCGAAACCCGATTTCAAGGGATGAAGCTGCTCCCCGACGTATAGCGAAAAGCGGCCGGAAATCGATGCAAACAGATTGGCCATCGTCGGCCAGAGCTTCGCGGGATACATCGCGGTGCGCGCGGCGGCACGGGACAAGAGATTCAAGGCCTGCGTGTCTCTAGGCAGTTTCTATAGTCTGGAGGATTTCGAGATCAAAAAATAATCTCGGGCTTTGTCACCACGGTGAAGCCCAAAAACCGCCGCGCGGGCGCTGGCCAATGCCGCCGATCTCGACATTCCCTACGCCATGAATTTGATCACCGTGACTCAAGACTTTCTCAAAACAAATGGCTTTAGTTGTCATTCCGGGTCTTCGGTAGGACTCAGGATAAACTCCGGGAGGAATCTTTCTGCTATTCCAAAGCCCTGCTTCGTTCAGATTATAGGTAGTGACTCAATTTGAAGGCAGATCCTTCACTTCGTTCAGGATGACAACTCCACTCAAGCGTCATTCTGAGCACACAGCGAAGAATCTGCTTTACTGCGACTTTTGCTGAAACCTATACTGCTTGAGCAAAATGCGTCACTACTAGATTTTAGCGTCACTGGAACCTGAGCGGCCGTCGTGTTCTACTAAGGGTAGAGGCGATTTACGACGAGGGCTGCAGACCCTGGGGTAGTGCACCCCGGCAAGCCGCGCTTGTCGGCATCCCAACGCACGCGCACTCGATTCTCCACAGCATGAAATCCCCGAACTCGATCAATCTGCCCGGCCTTGAAGATAAGACGTTCCTATTATTGGTCCTTGCCATATCTCTCGCATTCGCGTGGATTCTCTGGCCGTTCTTCGGTGCGGTTTTATGGGGAACTATCTTGGCGATCGTGTTTGCACCGCTCTACCGGCGGCTGCGGACGTTCATGGGGCGTAGACCCACGGTTGCCGCGCTCGCGACCGTGACGATCGTCCTGATCATCGTCATTCTGCCGGTAATGCTGATCGTCGCATTGTTAGTGCAGGAAGCCGTCAGCGTGTACGGAAAGTTCGAGTCCGGAGAGATGAATTTCGGCAGGTATCTCGAGCAGGTGTTGGGCGCCGTACCAGCCTGGGTAAGCGACCTGCTTGACCGTCTCGGGCTATCGAATCTTGGCGCGATGCAAGAGCGACTCTCTACCGGCCTGGTGCAGGGCGGCCAGTTCGTTGCCAGCAAAGCTCTTAACATCGGTCAGAACACTTTCGATTTCTTCGTCGACCTGTGCATCGTCCTCTATCTGCTCTTCTTTCTGCTGCGCGACGGTGACGGCCTTGCCAGGCGCATTAGAACGGCAATTCCCCTGTATCCAGATCAACAGCGTGAGCTCTTCAACAATTTCACCACTGTCATCCGCGCTACCGTCAAAGGCAACGTCGTCGTGGCGATCGCACAAGGAGCGCTCGGAGGGCTGATCTTCTGGTTCTTGGACGTTCGCGCGCCGGTGTTATGGGCCGTGGTGATGGCTTTTCTATCGCTGCTGCCGGCGGTCGGCAGCGCTCTGGTCTGGCTGCCCGTGGCCATTTATCTTTTAGTGACCGGCGCGACGTGGCAGGGCATCATTCTGATCGCTTACGGCGTGCTCGTCATCGGCCTGGTGGACAATATCCTCCGGCCGATCCTGGTCGGTAAAGACACCAAAATGCCTGATTACGTGGTCCTGATCTCCACCCTCGGCGGCATGGCGCTTTTCGGTATCAACGGTTTTGTGATCGGCCCGGTGATCGCGGCGATGTTCATGGCCGTGTGGGAAATTTTTGCGGCCTCAAGCTCCGCAAGTCGTTGATTGACCGCAGCCGTCGTTCGGATGCTCCGTGGCCGGGTCGATCCGCAAGCAGGGACTCTTCAAACCCAGCAGTTCACTAATATTATTTAACGCGCGTAAACTTCCACCTTACCCTTGCCTTCGCGACGGCTAATACTGCGATAATTGAAATCGATTCGTTTGATCGTTCGCCGATCGCCCGGAAGGTCTATCGAGCGAGTACCTGATCCTTCAGCAAAACGATGGCGGAAGTTGAGATTCACTTTTTCGTCATTGCCGAATGTGACAACCATGTTGGTTATCTCGATCGGCGCGTCTTTAACTCTTATCTGAATCTGCTTGAATCTACCTTCGCTCCTGCCGACCTCGATTCGATCGTGATCGCCTTTAAAATCGACGTCACGCCCGCCCAAACGTTCCCAACCCGCTGCCCCTCTCGCATATCCGGCCGCCAGCAAGCAGAGCGTAATGATCGCCAATCCGATAGAGCGTCTCATAAGTGCCTCCCTTTTTGTTCTGAAAGTCCGGCCTGCTCAGAAGAACTGCTTATGACTCTCGACAAAACCAATACCCTCAGAAATTCGTCTTTATCTTAATTTGGGTCATGCGTTCAAGAGTCAATTTTTTACAACCATTGGACCGTGGCCGGATACGTTCCAACTCGCTTCCACCCCCGCTTCGTGTTAGTTTGGGCATGCTTTGCAGTCCTCGCCTCGTCTAAAGCTCGACAGGCCCGCGCAAAGAACTCGTTCGGCAAACTTCTATTCAATGGCCGCGGAAAAAGCTCTGCCTCTCTGGACGCCGGCATTTGCTTTGCTCTGCTGCGCGCAGTTTTTCGGTTCCGCGCAGCACGCTTTGCTGCAGCCGACCTTTCCGCTTTTCATCATCTGGCTCGGCGGCACGCCGCTCGAAGTCGGCTTTGTGCTCGCCTGTTTCGCAGTGACGAGCGTCGTGTTTCGACCGCTTATCGGCGGCTGGGCCGACCGCTGGTCGGAACCGCGCGTGCTCACCTGTGGCTTGCTGATCCTATCCGGAGCGGTGTTTCTCTGTTTTATTCCGCGCGCCGAGGTGACCATGTTCGCCAACGCGCTGCGTGGCTTCGGCTGGGCCGGTCTCAGCGCTGGCGGCTATTCGCTGCTCGCCCTCAGCGCGCCGCCGCAGCGGCGCGGCGAAGCATCCGGTTATTACAGCGGCGTGCAAGCGAGCGGCACGATCTTGCTCCCGGCCGTTGCGCTCTGGCTCATCGACGCGCCCTTTGGCGGTTTTCCTGTGGTCTTCGTCGTTGCCATCGCGTTGGCGGCGATCGGCGCGGGCGCCGGCGCCGTCCTTTCCCGCCATGCGCCGCAACCGGCGCACGACCGGCGCGCGGTGCCCATCGGCCCCTGGTGGCACGAAATATGGAACGTCCTGGATCGCGAAATTATTCTCGCGTCGATCCTGTCCTTTGCATCCCACGTCACCTTCCCCGCCGTGGCGAGCTTTCTCGTTCTCTACGCGCGAGAAATTCAAATCGACAATCTCGGCTGGTTCTTCGTCGCCAGCGGCACGACAAGTCTGCTGTGCCGTCCGCTGTTGGGAAAGGTCTCGGATCGAATCGGCAGGCGGCGCGCCTTGCTCGCTTGCTTTGTTTTTCAAGCGATTGCTCTGACGTCGCTGGCTTTCGCATCCAACCTTTTCGGTTTAATGATAGCGGGCATGCTCTACATGGTGGGGCTGGCGATGGCCAGCGCAACGACTCTGGCGATCGCCATGGAACAGGCCAAGCCGGAGCGCCGCGGCCGCGCCATGGCGACGTTTTCCGTCGCCCTACCCATGAGCAACGGCGTCGGCGCGCTGCTCTGCGGCGCCCTGGTTCAGTCGCTAGGATTTTTTTGGATGTATCTGGCGATCGCCGGCCTCGCCTGCGGCGGCCTGCTGTTGACTGTCGCCAACCGGGCGCACCTGAAGTAGCTCAGAAGCCGTTCAAGGTTCAAGGGTTCAAAAGTTCAAGGAACTCAAATGCGATCAGAATTTTCTGACATTGAACATTAAACCTTGAACTCTTGAACGAAAACCCATTCTTATGACCGACACCATCTGGACCAAGACCTTCCTGCTGCTCTGCGCGGCGCAGTTTTTGGGCTATGCCCAGCACGCCATGCTCGCGCCAGTCTTGCCGCTCTATGTCACGCAGCTCGGCGGTTCGCCTTTCGTCGTCGGCATGGTGCTCGCGTGTTTCGCGGGATCGAGCGTCATTATCCGTCCCATGGTCGGTCATTGGTGCGACCGCTGGAGCGAAGCGAAAGTGATGATCTCCGGTCTGGTCTTTCAGGGCGCGACAATTCTTATTTGTTTTATTCCTTTTATTAGCATGGCGATGCTGGCCAACGGCCTGCGCGGCATCGGTTGGGGCGGGCTCAACACCGGCGGCTACTCGTTGCTCGCGCACATCGCGCCCGAATCGCGCCGCGGCGAAGCCTCCGGGCTTTATAGCGGCGTGCAAAGCTCATCGTCGATTTTATTTCCCGCCTTTGCGCTCTGGCTGCTGCACTCCTCGTTCGGCGGTTTCGGCGTGGTGTTCGTCGCCACCGCAGTGTTTTCCTTCGCTGGCGCGGCGCTCGGCGCGCTCATGACCCATCATATGCCGAAAATCGCGCGCTCGAGCGCGGCGGCCGATCCGGCGCGGCGCTGGTGGCGCGAGATTTTTCATTTCATCGAACCGGACATTTTACTCCCATCTGTGATTCTAGCCTGGTTGAACGTTTCGCTCCCTTCGATCACCAACTTCAGCGTTCTCTATGCGCGCGAGCTCGGCATCATCGACTTCGGCATGTTTTTCATCGTGATCGGCTTCACCAGTTTGCTCGGACGCCCGATGCTGGGCCGTCTTTCCGATAAGATCGGACGGGACTTGTCGGTCGGGGTGGGCTTCGGGTTGCAATTCGCTAGCCTGATCTTGATCACCTTCGTGTCCGATCTCACCGGTATGATCGTCTGCGGCACACTCTACATGCTGGGTAACGCCATCGGCAGCTCGACGACGCTCGCGCTCGCGGTCGAGCGCGCCGATCCACAGCGCCGCGGCAAACAAATGGCGACCTTTTCCGTCGCCTATCCGTTAAGCTACGGCGTTGGTTCGTTGATTATCGGCAGCGCCGTAGAAGCGGCCGGGTACGCCGGCATGTTTTACGCTATGGCGGCGGTGCAGGCGTTGGGACTAATCTTCGCCGTGCTCAATGCGGCAAAGCTGCGCTAGCGGAAATATTCATGAGCGTCACGCGATGACGAGCGAAAAGAAAGAGTCGATTTGGACGCGCCCCTTCGCGCTCCTTTGTTTAGCCGAATTTCTCGGCTACGCCCAGCACTTCATCCTCCAGCCCACGTTTCCGCTCTATATTACGCAGCTCGGCGGCTCGCCGTTTCACGTCGGTCTGGTGATCGCGTCCTTCGGCGTCGCCAGCGTCATGTCGCGGCCGCTCCTCGGCTACTGGGCGGATCGCTGGAGCGTGACCGGCGTGATGATCCTGGGCTTGTTGTTGCAAACGCTCAGTATCTCGCTTTGCTTCGTGCCCTTTATCGCCGCGCTGATGTTCGCGAACGGATTGCGCGGCATCGGCTGGTCCGGCATGAATACCGGCGGCTACACGCTGCTCGCGACCAGCGCGCCCGCGGCCCGGCGCGGCGAAGCCTCGGGCTACTACGGCGGCGTGCAATCGAGTGCGACGATTCTATTTCCCGCCGTGGCGCTTTGGCTCATCGAGTCTCCGTTCGGCGGCTTCGGCGCGACATTTCTGTTCGCCATGTCGCTGGTGCTACTCGGCGCCGGCGCAGCCATCGCGCTGTCGCGCGCCGTCCCATCAGCGCCGCGTAAATCCACCGCCGATTCCTCGGAGCCTTGGTGGCGCGAAATCTTGAACGTCTTCGATCGCAATATCCTGCTCGCCGCGACGCTGATGGTCACCTTGCATGTTTCGCTGCCCTGCTTCTCGAGCTTCGTGGTGCTTTATGCTCGCGAGCTGGCGATCGCACACTTCGGCTGGTACTTCGTCACCACCGGCATCACCAGCATGCTGGCGCGGCCATTACTCGGCCGGCTGTCTGACAAGATCGGCGCCGGCCGCTCGCTGATCGCCGCTTACATTTTAGAATCGATCGCGCTGCTCATGATGCCCTTCGCCGGCAATCTTGCCGGCGTCATGATCGGCGGGGCGCTCTACTTCATGGGTTCGGCGATCGGCGGAACGCGGGTTCTCGCCCTGGCTATGGAAAAGGCGCCGGCCGAGCGACGCGGCCGCGCCATGGCGAGTTTCTCCGTCGCCTTTCCGCTGAGTAACGGCGCCGGCGCGATGCTCAGCGGGCTCGCGGTCGATTTGGCGGGCTACGATTGGATGTACATCACCGCGGCCGTGCCCTGCTTAGCCGGACTCGTTCTCACTGCGAAATATTGGGCAAGCTTGAAATAATTGATGCTAGCTAATCCTCTTGTTGAGCCTCTGCGAATGCGATAAAGGCTTGTCGTGCTTCGCGACGCCAATAACCATCACGGGAGGGTTACCGTAATGAAACCCCGATTTCGCTCGCTGATCTTTGCCGCTTTGGTCTCGGTGACGCTGCCAAGCCACACCGTCGAGGCGAAAAGCTACATCGCTTATATTTCGGACTCAACCAACTCGTCGGTGATCTACTGGATCGCGAAAGAAGCGGGCATCTTCAAGAAGCACGGCCTCGATCTCGATACGATCTTCA
>Ga0079217_10000107_pt1 | contig 16488 bp, 15 predicted proteins | sample NCAS200_FD_76343 | JGI IMG/M metagenome (GOLD analysis project Ga0079217, IMG submission 76343) | Agricultural soil microbial communities from Utah to study Nitrogen management - NC AS200 | ecosystem: Environmental > Terrestrial > Soil > Agricultural land | place: USA: Utah | collected 2014-06-11 | reverse complement strand
GACGCTGGATGACATCGACTATGAGCTCCCCAATGCCGACATCGTAGTCCTTACGACCCCACTCTCCCCCCTCACTCGCGGGGTGCTTTCCGGGACCAGGACCGATTGCCTCAAGGCGGGCGCAATCGTCGTCAACGTGGCGCGTGGCGCGCTTCTGGACGAGGACGCCCTCATTCGGAACCTGGCTAATGGCCGGCTACGAGGGGCGGTCCTCGACGTCTTTGCCGAGGAACCGCTTCCGGTGACCAGTCCGTTGTGGGGGATGTGTAATGTGCTGATCACCCCGCACGTTGCCGCTGTCTCTCCAAGGCTGTTCTGGGAACGGGCGCTGGAACTGTTTCTGGACAACTGGGAGCGGTATCGTGCGGGCATGCCGCTCAGAAACCAGATCGACAAGCACGCGGGATACTGACTGAATGGAGAAGATCATCAAGGCGGCGATCGATCGCGGCGCGTCCGACCTGCACATCAAGGCCGGCGACGTCTTTCGCGCCCGCATTGACGGCAAACTGGTTGCGATGACGAAGCAGGCGCTCTCGCCGGAGCAGACGCGCGCCATTGCGCTGCGACTGATCTCCAACGAAAAGATCCGCGAGAAGATCGACCAGATGACGGATTACGACTGTTCCTGGGGCGCGCCCGGCATCGGGCGCTTCCGCGTGAACATCCTCCGTCAGCGCTCGAGCTTCATGATCGTTATGCGCGTCATCCCGTTCAAGGTGCCCGGCGTCGACGAGATGGGCCTGCCGCCGGTGTATGAACGGATCGCCGAAACGGAGCGGGGCATGGTGCTCGTCACCGGGGTGACCGGCTCGGGCAAGTCGAGCTCCCTCGCCGCGATGATGCGGCACATCAATGAAACAATGGAGAAGCATATCGTGACGCTGGAGGAGCCGATCGAGTTCCTTCACCGTGACGTGCGCTCGTCCATCACGCAGCGCGAGGTTGGAACCGACACCGAAACATTCAGGCTCGGACTGCGCGCGGCGTTACGGCAGGATCCCGACGTCATCGTGTTAGGCGAGCTGCGCGACGCGGAAACCATCGACACGGCAATGAAGGCCGCGGAAACGGGCCACCTCTTGCTCTCGACGCTCCATACGCCCGACGCGCAGACGACGATCATGCGCATGATCTCGATGTTCCCGCCTGAGGAACATGACGGTGTCCGCCTTCGCCTGGCCGAGGCGCTTCATGCTGTCATTTCGCAGCGTCTGTTGCCTCGCGCGGACGGGAAGGGGCGCGTCGCCGCGTGCGAAGTACTCATCGTGACGGCCGCGATCCGCGACCTCATCCTCCAGCAGCGTATTGGCGAGATCCGCGACTTCATTGCGGACGGACGTGAGCAGTACGGAATGCAGACTTTCGATCAGCACCTGGCTGACCTTGTGACGCAGGGTGTCGTAGCTTTCGATGTCGCGCTGGCCGCTTCCACGCAGCCGGCGGACTTCGAGCTCAAGATGAACATGTTCCGGGAATCCGGAGAATCTGCGTACACGAGCGTCACCGGGAGGTAGGATGGGAAGGCGTTTCGGTGGGGTGATGGGACCGATGGTCACCCCATTCAAGGCGGACGAATCACTCGACATTCCAGGATTCGAACAGAACGTCCGAGGCCATCTCGCGGCGGGATTACATGGCCTGCTCGTCGCCGGCTCCACCGGTGAAGCAGCGCTGCTCGGCGACGATGAACGTCGCATCCTGACCGAGAGCGCCCGCAAGGTGATGCCTGACGACAGGACGCTGCTGGTGGGGACGGGTGCAGAGTCCACGCGGCATTGCATCGCCCGCTGCCGCGATGCCGCCTCGTCAGGCGCCGACGCGGTGCTCATCGTCGCGCCGCATTACTACTCGAGTTCGATGACGCCGCCGGCGGTGAAGGCGCATTACCAGCGCGTCGCCGATGCGAGCCCGGTGCCGGTACTTCTCTACAACATTCCGAAGTACATGCACTTCCGGCTGGAGCCGGAACTGATCGCCGAGCTGTCGCAGCATGAGAACATCCGCGGCATGAAGGATTCGGCCGGCGACATGACATTTTTCGCTCGTTATGTGGAGTCGCAGAGCGACACGTTCGACGTCATGACCGGGCATGGCGGAACGTTTGCGACGGCGCTGAGTCTGGGCGCACGCGGTGGGATCCTCGCCGTCGCGCTGTTCGCAGCCGAGCTGGCGCTCGAAGTCTGGAACGCGCATGGCGAGCAACGGATCGCCGATGCCGAAGCGGCGCAAAAGCCGCTCGTGCCAATGGCCGCAGAGATCGTGGCGCGCATGGGGGTGCCGGGCGTAAAGGCCGCGATGGAGCGGGTGGGGCTGGTCGGTGGGCACGTTCGACTGCCTCTGCTTCCGACGCCATCAAACGATTTGGCAATTATCGATACGCTGCTGAGCGAATCCTCGCTCGTGACTCGTGACTCGTGACCAGGCACTCATCGTCTGGCCCGGCTGCCCGCCTGCCCGCCTACCCGCTGAATCCAGGAGGCTGACCGCCGCGTAGGGTACAGCACGATGCTCCTCGTCCTGTTCATCCTCGCCATGATCGCGTCGATCTTCGTGGTGCCCCTTGGGCTCCCCGGGACGTTCATCATGGTCGGTCTGGCGATCCTCGCCAACTACGTCGCGGCGGCTGGAATCGGCTGGATTGCGATCGGAATCTCGTTGGCCCTGGCGGTTATCGCCGAAGTTCTCGAGTGGACCATGTCAGCCAAGTTTGCCATCAAGTTTGGTGGCTCCAGGCGGGCCGGCTGGGGGGCCATTATCGGCGGTTTTCTGGGTGCCTTTGCCGGTATCCCGGTTCCTGTCGTCGGATCCATGATTGGCGCCTTCGCGGGAGCGTTCGTCGGCGCTTTAGTTGCCGAATGGACTCAACCGGAAGCCAACGCCGCCTCGGCGACTCGCGTGGCGACTGGCGCCTTAATCGGAAAGGCCGCAGCAACCGCGATGAAGCTCGCCATCGCGTTCACGATCGCATTCATGTTGACTTTTTCGCTGATCAAAGCGTAGGGCAGTGTAGGTCTGCATCGGCATTCTGCCTTTCGCCTCCTGCCTTTTGCAGTGAATCCCCTTTGCGGGGCAGGCCATCCCCTCTAGGTTTCCTCAACGCCCCGCCGACGCAGCCGCACCGGACCGGGGCGGATTTTTTTTGCCCCGTCCCGACCGGTCGCAGGAACTCGGTGCGCCGCAGGCGCACAGCCTCCCCTGCTTCCTGCTTCCTGTGTCCCGCTTCCTCCCCGTTCAATGTTCGATTCGAAAACGAGGACTGTAGTCGTCGTCGGCGCCCAGTGGGGCGATGAAGGGAAGGGAAAACTTGTCGACGTGATGGCGGAGCGAGCCGACTGGGTAGTTCGGTACCAGGGCGGCGCAAATGCCGGTCACACCGTCGACCTCGGCGCAAAGTCCTTCGTATTGCATCAGGTGCCGAGCGGGATCCTGCATCCCGGTGTGCGCTGCGCAATCGGGAACGGTGTGGTACTCGATCCCGAGACCTTGTTCGCCGAGATGGACGAGATGGTGCGGGACGGCGTCGACGTTGAGGGACGCCTGTACGTGAGCGATCGCGCGCACCTGGTGCTGCCGTACCACAAGCTGGTGGACGGGGAAAGCTTGGCGAGCAAGCATATCGGCACGACGGGTCGCGGAATCGGGCCGGCATACGAGGATAAAGTTGGACGTCGCGGCGTTCGCGTGACCGACTTGCGTCATCCCGGTCGGCTGAGGGAACTGGTGGAGCGTGGCGTGGATCATGCCAACGGGCAGTTGCTGCGCTTCAACTCGACGCGTCGCGCCGACGTCGACGAAACCATGGCGCGTCTCGAGGCCATCGGACCTCGGTTGCTCGCACTATCGGAGGATGTTGGCCTCGTTATCCACCGAGCGCGTCAATCCGGCGCGGCGGTGCTCCTCGAGGGCGCGCAGGGGTCGCTGCTCGACGTCGATCACGGTACCTACCCGTTTGTCACATCGAGCAACACGACCGTCGGCGGTGCATTCGTCGGCGTGGGGCTGGCGCCACTCGGCACGCATTCGGCACTCGGAGTGGTAAAGGCGTATACGACACGCGTTGGCAATGGCCCTCTGCCGACCGAGTTCGATGACGAACTGGGGAATCGCGTGCGAAAGCTCGGCAACGAATTCGGTGCAACGACCGGACGCCCACGCCGCTGCGGATGGTTCGACGCGGTCGTCGTTCGTTATGCCGTGCGCGTCAACGGGCTCACCGACCTGGCCGTCACCAAGCTCGATGTGCTCGACACGTTGGACACGATCGGGCTGTGCACGGGCTATCGCGTGCGCGGCGATCGTGTGAGCGAATTCCCGGCTGACATCGCGGCTCTCGATGGCGTCGAGCCCGAATACGAGTGGTTCGAGGGATGGAAGTCGTCCACCGCCGACGCTCGCAAGCTCGAGGACCTGCCGGCGACCGCGCGCCAGTATCTCGACCGGATCCAGGCGCTTTCAGAGGCGCCGATCCGGTACGTGAGCGTGGGAACGAGGCGGGACCAGATCATAGGAAATTAGATGGCGGATGTCGGAAGTCGGATAGCGGAAGACACCCTGCTTGATGCGGTCGTCGTGGGGGCGGGTCCCTGTGGATTGGCAACCGCTATCTCCCTCAAGAAAGCCGGGTTTTCGGTGCGCGTATACGATCGCGACTGCGTGGTCAGCAGCATCATGCAATACCCGACGTATGCGACCTTCTTCTCGACCGCGGAAAAGCTTTCGTTAGGTGGATTGCCATTCATCGTGCCGGTGGCCAAGCCGTCGCGCCGTGATGCGCTGGCGTATTACCGCGCTGTCGTCAGGCACTTCGAGCTCGATGTCCGACAGTACGAAGCCGTGGAGTCGATTGCGGGCACGCACGGCGCGTTTGCGGTCACCACGCGACAGCGGGGCGTCACCGCGGGTCACGTTAACGCGCGGGCCATTGTTGTGGCCACGGGATACTGGGGATCGCCCAACCGACTTGGCGTTCCCGGTGAGGACCTGCCACACGTTTCACACGCCTATCGAGAAGGTCACCACGCCTTCGAGCAGGACGTGGTTGTGGTCGGTGGCGGGAATTCGGCGGCCGAAGCGGCGCTGGAATTGTGGCGGGCGGGGGCGCGCGTGACGCTCACCCACTTCGGGCCGACGTTCGACAAGAAGATCAAGCCGTGGATCCTGCCCGACCTGGAGAATCGAATCAGCGAAGGAAGCGTCGCGGTGCGCTGGAACTGCCGTGTCACTTCGATCGGGCACGACACCGTCTACCTTCGCGGCGCCCTGGGCGATGAACACCACATTCCGGCTTCGCATGTGTACCTGCTGACGGGCTTCGCACCGAACGTCGAGCTCCTCCGCAGCTCAGGTGTCGAAATCGATCCGCAGACCGGGATCCCCCGGCACGATCCGTCGACGCTCGAGACCAATGTGCCCGGCGTATTCATCGCCGGAGTGGTTGTGGCCGGATTTGACGCGAACAAGGTGTTTATCGAAAACGGCCGGTACCATGGGGACAAGATCGTGGCGAGGCTGAAGGGGTTGCCCGCACCGGTTACGCCAGGTGTGAGTCGAGACTTGGACTCGTAGGACACGGGGCACGGGGCATGGGGTGCGTCTGCGCGCTAGAATTCCAAAGTCGCGGCGGACGGAAAGGCAGCGCAATCCAGCGGTGCATCACCCCGTACCCCATATCCCGTGCCCCATACCCATGCACCCCGACGTCTTCGACAAGCTCGTTTCCCTCTGCAAGCGCCGCGGCTTCATCTTCCAGTCGTCGGAGGTGTACGGCGGCGCTGGTTCGGTCTGGGATTACGGCCCGTTAGGCGTCGAACTGAAGAGGAACCTCAAGGACCGCTGGTGGCATGCGATGGTCCGGGCCCGCGACGACATCGAGGGACTCGACGCGGCGATCCTCATGCACCCGAAAGTCTGGGAGGCGAGCGGGCACGTTGCCGGGTTCACCGATCCGCTCGTCGACTGCAAGGCCTGCAAGGCGCGGTTCCGCGCCGACCAGATCGAGGGAGCGCAATGCCCGCGGAAGCCGAGCAAGAGGCCTGGTGAGCATACCGACTGCCAGTTGACCGAACCCCGGCTCTTCAACCTCATGTTCAAGACGTTCATGGGGCCGGTCGAGGACAGCGCGGCCGTGGTGTACCTGCGCCCGGAAACGGCGCAGGGCATCTACGTCAACTTCCTCAACGTCCAGCAGGCAACTCGGCAGAAGGTGCCCTTCGGCATCGCCCAGATCGGCAAGGCGTTCCGGAACGAGATCACGCCCGGAAACTTCATCTTCCGCACGCGCGAGTTCGAGCAGATGGAGATGCAGTTCTTCGTCGATCCACAGCAGCCGTCGGGCGGTCGCACGGACATGGAATGGTTCGAATACTGGAAGGACCAGAGACTGCACTGGCATCTGGCGCTCGGGCTCCAACAAGATCGGCTCATGTTCCACCAGCACACCGAGAAAGAACTCGCGCACTACGCCCGCGCGGCGTTCGACGTGCAGTTTGACTTCGGTGGGACGCTCGGGTTCCAGGAAATCGAAGGCGTTCATCATCGCGGCGACTTCGACCTGACGCAGCACCAGCAGTTCTCCGGGAAGCGGCTCGAGTATCTCGACCAACCGGCCAACCGGAGGTACGTACCATACGTCATCGAGACGTCCGTCGGCGCGGATCGCACTATGCTGGCCGTGCTGGTGAATGGCTATCGCGAGGAAACAGTCGAAGGCGAGGACGAGGGTCGCACCGTGCTCCGGCTGCTGCCCTCATTGGCCCCCATCAAGGCCGGAATCTTCCCATTGGTGAAAAAGGACGGCATGCCGGAGTTCGCGGAGAAGCTCGCCGCCGATCTGCGTCCACACTTCCCGGTCTTTTATGACGAATCCGGCGCCATTGGCCGGCGCTACCGTCGCCAGGACGAAGTGGGCACCCCGTTCTGCCTGACGATTGACGGCCAGACGATCCAGGACAACACCGTCACCGTGCGTGATCGCGATTCCCTGGTCCAGGAGCGAGTAGCGGCCGATCGCGTTCGCGAGTACATCAGCGGCAAGCTGGCCTGACACCCTTCCACCGGAGCGACGCGTGACCGCTCGGACTGAAAGCGTGGCGATAGACTGGGAGGGTGCATTATGGGAATGCATCTCTCACCTGCAGGCCCTGATCCGGATGGACACCGTCAATCCGCCCGGTCGCGAGATTGGCGTCGCACGATACATGGATGACGTGCTGCGCGGCGCGGGCATCGAGACCACGCTGCTCGAGCCGTCTCCGGGACGTGCCGCACTCGTGGCGCGACTCAAGGGCTCCGGCAAGCACCGGCCGGTGTTGATGCTCGCGCATATGGACGTCGTCGGCGTCGAGCGTGAGCGATGGACGACGAATCCGTTCGGCGGAGAAATCCTCGATGGATTTCTCTACGGTCGCGGCGCGATCGATGACAAGGGCATGCTGGCCGTGAATCTGGAGACGATGCTCCTGCTCAACGAGCACGTCCTCAGGAAAGGGGGCACGCTCGATCGCGACGTCATCTTCCTCGCAACGTCCGACGAGGAAGCTGGCGGCGAATTCGGAATCGATTGGGTGATTGCAAATCATCCGCCGGTGGTCGAGGCCGAGTTCGCGCTCAACGAGGGAGGCCGGCTCCGGGAAATGAATGGAAAGCTGGCGTATGCGGCCGTCCAGTGCGGCGAAAAGGTTGCCAACGTACTTCGACTGACCGCGTCAGGCAGTCCGGGTCACGCCTCGATTCCCATTCCCGACAATGCTGTCGTCCGGCTGGCGCGCGCGGTAGCCGCCACTGCCGCTCACCGCGAGCCTGTGGACGTCACCGAGACCAGCCGCCAGTTCTTCGCTGGACTCTCCGGTCACTGGAAGGAGCCACGCGTCCAGTCGGCGATGGCCGACCTGACCTCCGGGGATCCAAAACGAGTCCAGGCGGGGGCCCACATCGTTTCCGAAAATCCGCCCTTCGACGCGATGATCCGGAACGGCATCTCTCCGACCATGCTCTCGGCGGGCGTCCGGCCTAACGTGATTCCCGCCGAAGCCTGTGCGACGCTCAACGTGCGATTGTTGCCGGGCCAGTCGCTGGACGACCTGGTCGCCCGTCTCCGCGCTGCAATTGCCGACGACAACGTGACGGTGACCGTCGAGAGCCGGGGCGAGGAAGGTCCGGCGTCACCACACGAAACACCAATGTTCGCGGCGATCCGCGACGCCATCGCCGAACTGGCCCCCGGTGTCCCGACCGTGCCATTCCTGAGTACCGGCGCGACGGACAGTGCACCGTTGCGCATCGCCGGCGTGAAAGCGTACGGGATCCTTCCGTTCCCGCTCAGCGAGGGGGACGAAGGCCGCATGCATGGACATGACGAACGGGTCTCCGTTGCTTCCCTCGCGTTTGCGGTGAAGCTGACCTGGCGCATCTTCAACCGGATCGCGGTCGCTGGTGGCGCGTAGACCGACGGCGGTCGTCACTGGCGCATCGCGCGGAATCGGTCGCGCCATTGCAACGCGACTGGCGCAGACGCATGCCATTGTCGCGATCGCGCGCGATACAAAAAAGCTGGATTCCCTGGCACGTGAGATCACCGCAGCCGGCGGGGAGTGCTCGGTAAACCCCATCGACCTCACCGATCGGGCGGCGATTGAACGAGCCATGGCCGGCGTTGACGCCGATGTGCTGGTCAACAACGCCGGCGTCATCACCAAGAAGCCCTTGCTGCGGATGGCGCCTGACGAGTGGCAGGAGATGGTGGACGTCAACCTGAACGCGATCTTTCATCTCACGCGCGCTCTCCTGCCGCGCATGGTCGAGCGCGGGCATGGCCACATCATCAGCATCGCGTCGATCGCCGGCCGCAGTGCCTTTCCCAACGGCACTGGTTACGTCGCCACCAAACATGCAGTGCTCGGGTTCAGCGAATCGCTGATGCTGGAGGTGCGTGAAGCGGGCGTGAAGGTATCCGTCGTGATGCCTGGATCCGTCGCCACCGACATGATCGTGGGGGACAGCAAGGACCAGAGCTGGATGCTCACACCAGCGGATGTGGCGGAGGTTGTGGCTGGAATCCTGCAGACGCCCGCACATGCATTGGTCTACCAGGTCGAGGTACGCGCTTCCAACCCAAAGAAGGGGTAAAATCTCACTTCTCACGTCTCCCATCTCCCATCTACCTTCCAGCGTGCCGAAATCGACCAAAATCCTCACGCACGCGCGGTTCAAGCCCCAGGGCGAGCAACCGGATTCAGCGATCCGTGAGTTGATGGCTGTTCGTGAGATCGCACACGCGTTTCTCCATGCCGATCGACCGGAAGAGGTTTTCCAGTTTGCTCTGGAACGCGTGAGTCCACTTGTCGGCGCCACCTTTGCCTCGATTTACCTGGTCGACGGCAATTCGGAGCTGATGCGACTGGCCGCATCCTGCAACTGGCCCGAGCGATACCGCCCCTGGCTCGGCCAGATGCGCGTGCGGCTCGGATTCGGACCGAGTGGCGAAGCGGCAGCCGAACGCCGCGTTATCGAAGTCCCCGACATCTCCGGTGACGCGGATCTCGACGACTGGCGAGAGGTCGCGCAGGAACTGGGGTTCAGGTCACTCGTGGCGCTGCCGCTGCAAGCGGGGAACAAGCTGCTCGGCACCGTCACGTTCTACTACGCCGAGCCCGGCGCCCGAAGCACGGAGGCGCGCAGCCTGCTGCGCATCGTCGCCGACCAGATGGCGGCGACCGCCGAGAAGTCGGCGCTCACCGATGAAATGCGGCGCGCAAATGTGGCGCTCAGGGAAGCCAACGAAGAACTCGAGCGGCAGTATGCGGCGGTACTCGAGGCGCGAAAGATCAAGGACGAATTCCTCGCCAACATCTCCCATGAGCTGCGAACGCCGCTGACCGCGGTGATGGGATATGTGTCGTTGCTCCAGGAAGAGCTCTCCGGTCCGCTGACCAGGGCACAGCGCGCCGATCTCGAGAAGGTCAGACATTCGAGCGAGCGGTTGCTCGAGTTGATCGATGATCTGCTCGAGCTGACCGTGCTGAAACGCGGCACTTCGGAACTCCTGGTCGAGGAGCTCGATGCTGTTTCGCTCCTCCGGCACGTGATCGACACAACGGATGGCCGGCAGCCGGAAGTTGATGCGCAGGTACTCACGGCTGCACCGCTGCCAATTCGTGGTGACCGTCGGAAGCTGACGCGGCTGCTCGGCACCGTCGTCAGCAACGCGTACAAGTTCACTACATCAGGGACTGTCACCGCGGGCGCAGAAATCCATGGAAACCGGATCTTCTTCCGGGTGTCAGACACCGGGGTAGGGATCCCGGTCGAGGCGCGCCGGATCATATTCGATGAGTTTCGTCAGGCGGACGGCTCGGATACGCGACGCTACGGAGGGTCGGGACTCGGCCTGACGCTGGCGCGGCAGCTGGCGAAAATCATGGGCGGAGACATCGACGTCGACTCCACACCCGGTTCGGGCTCGACGTTCACCATCGACCTGCCGGTGGAGCAGGCAGGCAATGCGCCGCCAATCACCACCACCTAACGACCAGAGCTCATGACTACCCAACGCAGGACGCTCCTCGAACACCGGACCTCACTCGCGCCGTCGAGCGTCCTGGATTCGGCACGAGAGTTCTTTTCCCGGCGGAACACCCTTTACGCGGCGTTCATCGAGCAGGAAGGGCCGACGCACGTGTCGATGCGAGGCCAGGGCGGTGAAGAACTCGTCATCGCCGCCACGGCCGCACCGGACGGCAGCACGCTTGTCACCGGTTCCTCGTACCTCTTCGATGCGCAGATTGCGCGCTTTTTCGCAACGCTTCCCCCACTGCAGGCCTCTGCGTGAGCACTGCCACACCCTTCGTCGCGCAGCTTCGCTCCCGTCCCGAGACCATTCGGCTCGGCACTTCGGGTGCACCCGTCATCACCGTGCGCGTGCAGGTGCCTGAGGTGTGGGATACCGTTCGTGTCGATGCCCCGCCCGACACATCCGTGCTGACGCTGAAACTACGCGCGCTCGAGACGCTCATGCCCGGCGCCGATCCGGCGGAATACGTCACAAAGCTTCGCGGATTCGAAGTGCTCGATGAGACTGCGTCCCTGTCGGCCGCCGGCGTGCTCAACGGGTCCACGCTTCTCGTTACGTCCCGGCGTCGCCGGCCTGTCCGCTGACCGCGACACAATCGCTGGGGAAGGGGCACGTGTCTGACCAGCACGTTGACCGCGACGCGCTCGTAGCAGCGGCCGTCAGACTGCGTTCCGAAGTCGGCAAGCGGATCGTCGGACAGCGTAACGCACTCGATGAAATCCTGATCGCCATGTTGGCCGGCGGTCACGCACTTCTCGTCGGCGTGCCCGGACTCGCGAAGACGTTGATGATCCGATCGGTCGCTGAAGCGTTTCATCTCGACTTTCGAAGGATTCAGTTCACCCCCGACCTGGTGCCGAGTGACATCACCGGCACGGAAATCCTGGAAGAAGATACCGCGACTGGTGGTCGCAGCTTCCGTTTTGTGCGCGGGCCGATCTTTGCCAACATCGTGCTCGCTGACGAGATCAATCGTGCCCCGCCACGAACGCAGGCGGCGTTGCTCGAAGCGATGCAGGAGCATCGGGTCACCGCTGCCGGTGAGACCATGACGCTGCCGGAACCGTTTTTCGTGCTCGCGACACAGAATCCGATCGAACAGGAAGGCACATATCCTCTGCCCGAGGCGCAGCTCGACCGGTTTCTCTTCGACATCCGGCTTGGCTATCCGAAGGAGCAGGATGAAGTGGAAATCCTGCGATCCACGACAGGCAACCAGGCCGTGGCGCTGGACGCGGTCCTCGACGCGCGTCAGGCACTCGCACTGCAGCGCCTGACGCGAGACGTCGCCTGTGCCGAACCTGCGCTCCGTTACGCCGCCTCGCTGGCGCGCGCCACGCGCCCTGATGATGCCACCGCCACGCCGCTGGTGAAGCGCTACGTGCGCTGGGGCGCGGGCCCGCGAGCTGGTCAGGCCCTGATTCTCGGTGCAAAAGCGAATGCCTTGCTCGCCGGACGTCTGCACGTAGCGCCGGAAGACATCCGGCGTGTCGCCGCGCCAGTGCTCCGTCACCGGGTACTGCCGAATTTTGCGGCCGAGGGGGAGGGCGTGGGCTCGGAACGGATCGTGGAGGATGTGCTGGGTTCGGTTGCGGAGCCAAAGAGCGGAATAGGAGTTTAGATCAATGGGGGTGAGACCCCATTGCTCCCTTCTGCAATGAGCCTTTTTGATTCACTGCGAGGCCTGAGCTGGCCAACGCGCCGGCGTGCGTTAGGCGCATTGCCCGGAACGCATCGCTCGCGCTTGCGGGGAACGGCGCCGGAGCTTTCCGAATACCGGTTGTACCGTCAGGGCGACGATCCTCGGCAACTGGACTGGAAGCTGCTCGCCCGGAGCGATCGCGCGTACATCCGGCTGGCGGAAGATCGGTCACTCCTGGCAACGTGGTTTGTCGTCGACGCTTCAGCGTCCATGGCGTTCCCCGAAGAGACAAAGGGCAAGTGGCGACTGGCCGTCGATGTCGCTCTCGGACTGGCGTCGGTCGCACTGGGGGCAGGGGATCCGGTTGGGCTGCTGGTTGCACATCCAGCGGCACCACCGCGGAAGCCAGCCCGGTCGCGTCGCGGTACATTGAGTGAACTCGCGACGACGTTGAACGCGATCCAACCGTCGGGCAATACATCACTCGCGACGCTGCTGGCCGATGCCCGTCCTGGTAGTCGTATTGTGGTGATCAGCGACTTTCTCGGTGACGAGCAGTCGGCGCGCACGTCGGCTGGAGCCCTGCTGGCGGCGAACTGCGACGTGCTCGGCGTCCATATCGTCGCGCAGGAAGAATTGGAGCCGTCTCGTCAGGCGATTCGCGCGATCGACCCCGAAAATCCATCGATCGTGAGACCGCTGGATGAAGTCATGCGGGTCCGGTATGCGGCCAACTTTGCCGACTGGCGCGAGAGGACCGCGGTCTCGTGGCGCCACGCCGGAGCGACATGGATCATGGTGACCACGTCGGAGGATCCGGCGATGGCGGTTCGTCGCGTGATCGGCGCGTCGTCAGGCGGTCTCGTGGTCGAGGCGAGATGAACTTCGCGGCGCCGGGTTGGATCGGCCTCGCCGCGCTCGCGTCGCTGGCCGTCGTGGCGATTCATCTCATCGCCTGGCGGCTGCCGCGTACTGTTGTGCTGCCGACCGCCCGTTTTGTGCCTGACGAACCGGCGCGCCGCGCGGCGCGCACGGTGCGGCTGGCCGATCTGGCGTTGCTTGCACTTCGCGTCGCGATCGTGATGACGGGCGGGCTGGCCATGGCGCGACCGATCTTTGAAGCGCGGCCGACCGGATCGGCGACTGTTATCGCGCTGGCCGGTGGCTCAGGCGACTCGTTGGCGCGACGCGATAGCGTGCGCGTCGTTCAGGGCGGCGAACGCACCACGTTTGTCGTATTCGATACGTCGGCGCAGGTCCTCACCGCTGAAGCGGCGGCGCTGTCCGCCGCCCAGAGTGCGAGTGAAGCATCGCTGACAACGGGTCTGCTGGCTGCCATTCGCGAGGCGCATCGTCTCGGGATGCAGTACGACACGGTGCGCATTGTCGTCGTCTCGCCGTTTTTACGAACGTCGTTCGACAACGCGACGCGTGCCGTTCGTTCGATGTGGCCCGATTCGATTCACCTGGTGCGGATCCCATTGGGCGAAGTCGCAGACTCACCCACCACCCTCCAATTCGAATCGACGGGTGATGACCCGGTGGTTGCCGGCATCCGCCTGGCACGCGCGAATGGGCTGATTCGAGGGGAATCGCGAGTAATTCGGGAAGGACCCGCTGCGGCGCCGGTACCGGGGACTACCGTCGTGCTCTGGCCCAGGACCGAACCTAACGACGAAGTGCGCGTGGATGCCGTCCACGCGAACGACGTGACAGCCATCGGTCAGTTCATTCCGACTCCGTTAGGTGATTCGGGCAGGGTGATTGCGCGGTGGGTCAACGGAGCACCGGCTGCACGTGAAGTAGTCCAGGGTGGCGGATGTGTGCGAACCATCGGCTTTGACGTGCCGGACGTCGGGGATTTTGTCCTCACGCCATCCTTCCAGCGACTCACCGCCGAGCTGCTGGCTCCATGTGGAGGAAGGCGGGACTCGGACGTCGCGCCCGACTCGATGCTCGCGGCATTCTCAACGCCGGTCTCAGATGCACCATCCGCAATTCAGGGAGCCGACGATTCGCGAAACCGGATTGCAGCAATTCTCATGGTGCTCGCTGTACTTCTCGGCATCGCCGAGCTGTTGACGCGCCGGAAAGCCGTGCCGGCGTTAGCGGAGCAGGGAGCATGACGCTGCACTCACGAGTCGCTGGAACGGCACGAACGCTCGCGCTCGTCGTCCTTGCGCGAAGTGCGTTGTCAGGCGCGGCTCTTGGACTCGCGACCACGGCGTTGCTGTGGCCCTTTCTCGGGCGCGTCGCGGCGGTGACAATCGGAGCGCTTGCGGGCCTCGTTCTGGCGACGGCGCTGTACCGTCGTCTTCGCGGACCCGGGTTCACCGTACCGGCAGTCTCGTTGTGGATAGAGGAGCACATGCCGGGCCTCAAGTACGGGCTCGTAACCGCCATCGAAGGCGGCGTGCCGCCAGAACTCGAACGCTCACTGGCGACCGTGGACTGGTCGAGCGCCACACGCGATGCGACTCGTAAGGCACTCGGCGTCCCCTTGGGCGCAAGTATCGCCGCAGCCTTTCTCCTCGTGGCGTCCATATCGCTGTCTCCGGCTGTCTCCCGGCTGGCAAACCGGATTGGATCGTCAACGCGTAGTGTCGCGGGAGCGATCAGCGTCACAGTCCATGTCGCTCCGCCGCCATATACACGCCGCCGCACCGAATCCATCCAGAACCCGCCAGTCGTTCTGGCGCTGGTCGGAAGCCGGGTTCGCCTTACCGTGTCAGGTGCCGATTCGTTCGACGTCAGTGCTGGAGATATTCCTGTTCCGCGAGGCAATGTCTGGCGCGTGACCGCCCAACCCACCGCGTTACGCGTGCGGGCTGGCGAGCACTCACGAGTGATTGCGATCGATCCGGTGCTGGACAGCACGCCGGCGGTTGTGATGCGCGAACCTGCCCGCGATACGGTCCTGGCAACCCCACAGGGAACATTTGCGTTAGGCGCCGACATCCGCGACGACATCGGCCTGGGCCGGGCGGTCTTCGAGTACATCGTCAGCTCGGGCAGCGGTGAAACCTTCACCTTCGCGTCAGGCACCACCGGCGACAGACGATTCGATGGTTCAGCGTCGGGAACGATTACCGGAAGGTTGTCGCTCGCAGCACTGAACCTGAAGCCGGGCGACTTCGTCCACATCCGCGCCGTGGCTTTCGACCTGCGTGATGACACGAGCGCGGCCCGTGGCGCTTCTGAAACCCGCACCATTCGGGTCGCCAGAGCCGGCGAGTTTGATTCGGTAGCGGTCGACGCGGCCGCACCGCCGGAGGCAGACAAGGCGGTCCTCAGCCAGCGGATGTTGATCAACCTCACCGAGGCACTCGTCAGGCGCCGGGCTCGTCTCTCACGCGAGTCCTTCGGAAACGAATCGGGGGTCCTCGGACGAGACCAGTCGCGGTTGCGGAAGCAGGTGGGTGACCTTGTCTTTGCGCGACTGGGTGATGACCCGAGTGGTGAGCACTTCCACGGCGATGGCCACGCACATGAGAACCAGGAGCTTCGGCCCGCGCTCACTCCCGAAGAGCTGCTGAAGGCCGCCGAAAACGCGGCCACAGCGGCAGCAGGCAAGGTCCTGGACTTCGAAGGGGATGAGACGCCCGTTGTCGCCATCAATCGGCCGCTGCTCGAGGCGTACAACTTCATGTGGGACGCCAGCCGCGAGTTGAACCAGGGTGCGCCGGACCGCGCCTTGCCGTCGATGTACAAGGCATTGGAGGCTATCCAGCGCGCGAGAGCCGCGGAGCGTCTGTATCTGCGCAGCCGCCCCTCGCGCGCCGTTGTGGACATCGAACGCGTTCGATTACAGGGAAAAGAGAAGGGAACTCCCGACGCGCGCGAACCGCGGGCGCCCGCCACGGGCGTTGCCCGTGCCGCGCTCGCACGCTTCGCGCGAGTCGTCGCGTTGTCGACCACCGATCCCGCCGCCGCCGCCGACTCACTCCTCCTGCTCCGGATCGACCTGCTGGGGAGCATCCCGGCGGCAGCAGCTGACGCCGCCGCACAAGCCGCCGATGTATTGCGCAGCGGCCGCAACGCCGACAACGAGCTGGCCACCTTCCGGCGCTCGTTAGGGCCGGCGATGACGGCCAGCGACTCGCTCCCGCACTGGCGAGGCTCCCGGTGAGCGAGTTCGTGTTTGCCACCGCAGAGTACGAATCCGGCGACTGGGATTCGGCACCGCTGGTGCCCGCCAACATCATCGACTCCATCGCGCGCTACACGTCGATCCCCGTGGCGCCGACCGGTGTGGTGGTGTCGCTCTCGTCGGCGG
>Ga0079217_10000106_pt1 | contig 16633 bp, 16 predicted proteins | sample NCAS200_FD_76343 | JGI IMG/M metagenome (GOLD analysis project Ga0079217, IMG submission 76343) | Agricultural soil microbial communities from Utah to study Nitrogen management - NC AS200 | ecosystem: Environmental > Terrestrial > Soil > Agricultural land | place: USA: Utah | collected 2014-06-11 | reverse complement strand
GTCTCCAAGTTTCTGTGTGGGACCCTAGGGGGGCAACGGAGCGTGACAACTAGGCACGTCGGGGGTACACTCGACTGTATGAAGCTGATCACGTTTTGTTGTGTCGGGTGCGAAGAAACGTTCGAGTACGAGTCGAACAGCGGACGTCGGCGCAAGTGGTGTGACGCATGCGCCAACCTGCCACAATCCAAGCGGTACAACTACGCATCTAACCCGTATCCCGTGACGTGCGAGTGTGGCACGACTTTCGTCACCAGAACACACGTACAGTGTAAAGAGTGCCGGGAAAGCATCAGGAACTCTATAAACAAATCGTGTGAAAGATGCACGGCGGTATTCTCAACAGATCGAGAAGATCAGCGATTCTGTTCACGAGAATGTTACCAGCCTGGAGTTAGCAAGCGCTCATGTGAGATCTGTGATACTCCGTTCATCTCAAAAATAACACGCGGTGTGCGTCCCACAACGTGTAGCCGGGTATGCGGTCTTGAGTATAAGCGACGTAGAACCGGTCTTCGTGAGTGTATTGGATGTGGTTATGAGTTCCGAGCAACTTCGCAAGAACACATGTACTGTACGCGTGAGTGCCGCTCACGCCCAACCGTGTGTCAGGTCTATTACCTTAACTGTGAGATGTGCGACGTACTGTTCGTCAGTAGCCGACCTATTCGTAAGTTGTGCGGAGATCTCGACTGTAAAGACGAACAGACTCGTCAGTACATGAACGCGAAGTACGAAGAGTACAAACCGACTCTGATCAAGAACGCACATGTTCGACGTATGCGCATGCTCGAACGCGAGTACGAGGATATCAATCCTGTCACCGTGTACGAGCGTGATGGCTGGGTCTGTCAGGTATGCATGGAACCGGTAAAGCGCGAGAACGTCACAAAACGCGACCCGTACATGGCTTCACTTGACCACGTGATCCCGATTGCGAAAGGTGGGACTCATACGTACGACAATGTCCAGTGCTCCCATTACGTGTGCAACCTCCGAAAGCACGACAGGATGCCAGCATGAGCGAGCCACACCCTCTGACACTGATTCTCGCCGAAGACCCGACACCTTGGGAGGAGTTCACGACACCCGACGGAAGAACCGGGAAGTTCCGACGAGTTTCTAACGGAGATCTCCAGATAATCCCGGATATCACCACTACATACAACACATCGGAATTTACGAGGCTTTATCTGAACGAGGAAGTGCAGACCGTGACAGAACCTCAGCGGGTGGACACCGAGAACGAAGACGGAGTTATCGAGACTCGATGGGTTCTCGATGACGGAACAGAGTCCGAGTTCGGTCCGGTGGAACTCAAGCTTCGCGAAGAGATCGGCGAACTGAAGCTGACGGGTCAGCTCTCGGGAACGCTCGTGTCGGCAGCGTACGCACTCGCGCGTAAGCTAGATCGTGATGCCGGGATGGCAACCGCCGCTGTGGCGCGCGAGCTTCGCGAGTACGTGAAGATGATCGAAGGGGCAGCCGGTGACAGTGACGAGACGCGCGGGCACCGGGATAACCTGTCTACCCCGATTTAGTACCCCGCGTACGAACCGGCCGACGTATGGCCCGAAGGTCGGTATCGTCGCTCAGAATCTCGGCTATACGTTCATGCCATGGCAACAGCATGTGTGTGACGTCGCTCTCGAAGTCGATCCGCGAACCGGATTGCTTGTCTACCGTGAGTGTTGCCTGACGGTCCCCCGTCAGTCCGGTAAGACGGCGCTACTTCTCGCCGTGATGGTTCATCGCGCTCACGCGTTCATCACGGCGAGAGAGCGTAAGCAACGAATCTTGTATGCCGCACAGACGCGCATTGCGGCTCGCGCGAAGTGGGAAGACGAACATCTCGACATCCTTGATCGGTCCCGGTATAAGCGCGACTTCATTGTCAGGAAGCAAATCGGGCAAGAGGCTATCCGCTGGAAGAATGGAAGCCTTCACGGAATCACGTCGAACAAAGAGACAGCCGCTCACGGCGAGACGCTAGACGTCGGTGTCATTGACGAAGCATTCGCTCAGGAAGACTCCCGACTCGAACAAGCGTTTAAGCCCGCAATGGTCACGCGCGATCAGCCTCAGATCTGGATTAACTCGACTGCCGGAACTCACAAGAGTGTGTTTTTGAAGAACAAGGTCGAAGCCGGTCGTACGAACGCGCTCAACGGCGTGACGAAAGGAAGCTGTTACTTCGAGTGGTCAGCGCCGAACGACGCTGATCCGGGCGATCCCGATACGTGGTGGGATTGCATGCCCGCGCTCGGACATACCGTGAACGAAGACGTGATTCGTTTCGAGTATGAGAACATGGATCTTGCCGACTTCCGACGGGCGTATCTCAATCAGTGGGGAGACGAGTTCCCCGATGAGTGGTTGGTCATCGCCGAACACATTTGGAATCGTCAGTATGACGAAGACTCGCGTCCCGTCGGCCGACTCGTGTTCTCGATCGATACGACTCCCGAACGTACTTCGACGTCTATCACGGTGTGTGGCAAGCGCTCAGACGGCTTCTATCACGTCGAAACCGTCGCGCAACGTCCCGGTACCTCATGGGCCGTAGAAGCCTTCAGGAAGCTCTATGAGCTTTGGAAGGGGTATGACTGGCCGGTCATCGTAGTGATTGACTCAGCGAGTGCGGCAGCTTCCTTGATCCCTGCACTCGAAGAGATCGACCCAACCGGCACCGGTCTAATCATCATGAAGACGAAGGCACATGAGTACGTTCAGGCGTGCGGCATGATGTACGACGCTGTTGACGAAGGCACGGTGTATCACTCGGGACAGCCGTCGTTGACGAATGCCGTTGCCGGTGCCACGAAGCGAGTACTCGAAGCCGCATGGGCATGGGCGCGTAAGGGTGTGTCTGTGGACATTACCCCGCTAGTAGGATGTACGCTTGCGCTGTGGGGATTCGTGACGACCAACCCCGATGACGAGTACGATCTACTCGACTCCGTGCGCTGAGGGGATTACGTGGGCATCTGGAAAGACTTCGGCCGTGACCTGATCCGAGCGTTCCGGCCGATGTCTGCCGCTGAGCGCCGATCAATCGACACCCTTCCGTGGATCTCCGGGGGCAGTACTCCCCGGTTGGCCAACACCGACAACCCATTGAGCTTGATCCCGTACTTCGCATGTGTGCGAGTTCTCGCCGAACAGATCAGCGCTCTTCCGATGCAAACGTTCCGGAGAGACGGCGAGATCTCGAAGCGCGCTCCCGACGGTCAACTAGTGCGGAACCCGTCGGCTTCCGTCGATCCGATCACGTGGAAACGTCAGGCGGTCATCTCGCTTGCGATGCGAGGTAACGCGTATGGAATCATCACCGGATTCGACGGATACGGGTACGCAACCGGAGTCGAGTGGATCCATCCCGACGAAGTGTACTGCGACGAAACGAACCCGACTCTTCCTAGGTACTGGTGGGCTTCTACTGTCGGTGGATATGGAGAGATCCCACGGGATCGCATCGTTCACATTGCGTGGTTCGTGCCACCGGGAAAGGTGGTCGGTCTCTCTCCGGTACAGGCGTTCGCCGCATCAATCGGAGTAGGACTGAACGCGACGAACTACGGAGCTACGTGGTTCCGTAACGGTGGTGTTCCACCGTCAACGTTCAAGAACAACGCGAAGACCGTCAGCACCGAGCAAGCCGAAGAGATCACTGATCGACTCGTGGCTTCTCTGCGATCCGGTAAGCCACTCGTGTACGGAAACGATTGGGACTTCAATTCCGTACAGATCAACCCCGAAGAGTCTCAGTTCATCGAAACGATGAAGATGAACGCAACTCAGATCGCCGCAATCTTCGGCATTCCTCCGGAGTGGGTAGGCGGCGAAACCGGCGGATCGCTCACGTACAACAACCCGGAACAGAACGGGTTGCACGTGTACAAGGTCGTTCTTCTCCCGTGGCTCACACTCTTCGAATCCGTCTTCTCACGGCTCATGCCAGAAAGGCAATTCGTTAAGTTCAATCCCGACGGAATCCTTCGCGGGGACACTCAGTCTCGATACGAAGCGTATAAGGTCGCGATCGACTCGGGATTCATGACGGTTGACGAAGTGAGAGAACTAGAGAACCGTCCCCCACTTCCGAAACCTAAGCCGACTCCCATCCCTGTACCGGCACCGGGTCAGCCGAACCCGAACGATCCCGATCAACCACCGAACGGCAAACCACCGGTCAACGGAAACGCACGGCTGATCAAGATTCCAGCCTTGCAAGAAAGGTAGGGCAATGCGAGAGTCTGAGCGCCGGTACACGTTGTGGCCGGTGGAAGCGCGCGTCAAGGACAACGGTAAGAGCATCGGCGGTTACGCTGCCGTGTTCAACAAGCCGTCTCAGAATCTCGGGGGATTCGTTGAGGAAGTCGATCCGGCTTTCTTCAATGACTCTCGCGGGAAGGGTTGGCCGAACGTCGTCGCTCGGTACAACCATGACGACTCGTATCTTCTCGGTACGACGGCCGGTTCTACGCTTCGTCTCAGCGTGGACGGAACCGGCCTTGATTACACGGTCGATCCTCCCTCAGCGCGAGCCGATATCGTGGAACTCGTGACTCGGGGAGACATCCGTCAGAGTTCGTTCGCCTTCGTCACTCACGAAGACGAATGGGGTGTCACCGATCAGAACTTCCCGAAGAGACGGCTTATCTCGGGGAGTCTCGTGGACGTCGCACCGGTGGTCAGCCCGGCTTATCTGGACACGTCGGCCGGACTCCGGTCGCTCGCTGCCAGAGTCGGCGCTGAGGAAGAGGAAGTTCGGTCGCTCGCGAAAGCCGGTGAGCTTCGGAAGTTCTTCGTCCGGACCGACACGCCGAGCACAGCCAAACCGAAGACCTTCGGGCCTGCCGCTGTGGCGCAACTTCTCGCGCGTCGTGACGCACCGTCCGACTAGGTGATATCTTGGACCCGTCCGGCAGGGTAGGCCGACAGCCATTCGGCCGGACGGGTCTCACAAGTCCTCTGGGGTAGACCGCAAGTCATCCCACCGACAGCACGAAGCGCCACGTAGAGCGCCACAACTGAACATCCGGGGTAGGCCGACAGCCATTCCACAGTCAAGATCAAGCCCTTTGATGGGAAGGACCGTCGGCAATGGCCGGAAGTGTTGTGGAAACGCTCCGTGAGCGTCGAAACCGTGTGTGGGAAGAGGCGAAGACCCTTGCCGACACGGCAGCCGAAGAGAACCGGGCGTTCTCGGCTGAGGAACAGGGCAAGTGGGATGCCCTGAACGACGAGATCAACAATCTCGACACGCGCATGAAGTCGGCTCTCGAAACCGAGAAGCGCGCGAAGGACACCGACGAACTGTTCAACTCGATTCGCGGTAAGAAGGAATCTCAGAAGCCCGGTGAGAAGTCGCAGACCGGCGACGACGATCAGGCGGAACTTCGCGCCTTCCTTCGCGGTGAGAAGGGTCGTTACTTCGACGTCAACCCGATGGGTAAGATCGACTATCGTGTTCTCTCGAAGCTGACGGCCGGTGCCGGTGGCAACACCGTTCCCACGTCGTTCTATGAGCGACTGATGGCGCACCTGATCGAGACATCCGCCATTCTTCAGGCGGGCGCAACGATCCTGAACACGAACAGCGGCGAAGCGATTCAGATCCCGAAGACGACTTCGCACAGCACGGCCGGAATCGTCACGGAAGGCGGCACGATCGCCGCTTCCGATCCGGCGTTCGGTCAGCTCACGCTCGGAGCGTACAAGTACGGCACGCTGATTCAGGTCAGCCGGGAACTTCTCGATGACTCCGGCGTCGATCTCGAAGGTTACCTTTCGATGCAAGCCGGTCGGGCTCTCGGGAACGCCTTCGGCGCTCACGCGATGACTGGTACGGGTACCTCTCAGCCTCGCGGAATCGTCACTGACGCGACTCTCGGTGTCACCGGCGCAACCGGCGTGACCGGTGCCCCGAACGCTGACAACCTGATCGATCTCTTCTATTCGGTGATCGCGCCGTACCGTTCGAGCCCGTCAACGAAGTGGATCATGCGTGACTCTTCGGTCGCCACGATCCGGAAGCTGAAGTACACGACCGGCGAGTACGTGTGGCAGCCTGCCCTTACGGCCGGTGCCCCCGACACGATCATGGGTAAGCAGGTCCTCACTGACCCGAACATCGCCGCATCGGCGCTCTCGGCGAAGTCGGTTCTCTTCGGTGACATGTCTCAGTTCTTCGTCAGGTTCGCCGGTGGCGTTCGCTTCGAGCGTTCCGACGACTACGCGTTCAACACCGACCTTGTCACCTTCCGGGCTCTTCTCCGGGCTGACTCGGCTCTCGTGGACCTCACCGGCGCTGTCAAGTACTTCCAGGGCAACGCCGCGTAAGTCCGGACTTCCGACGGGGAGAACGGAGCGCTCCCCGTCGGAAACACTCGTAACTAATCCGAGAGATACGACGGAGAAAGAATCATGACGAAGAAAGTCAGGCTCGCGGTTCAGATGAGCGGAACGCGTGACGGTGTCGCGTGGCCGCCGGTCGGGTCGGTGGTCGAACTTCCCGACGACGAAGCGGACAGCATGATCATGGCCGGTACCGGTCGGGCTGTCGATTCGAGCGACGAATACGAGTCGCCGGTTCAGGTTCCCGAGAACGTCGAAGAGGCTCAGGAGAAGTTCATTCCTGAGACGGCGCGTCACGAACCGGCCGTAGGCGAAGAGAACCTTCCCGAAGAGGACCGTCGGCCGAAGATGGAGAACATCGGGCTCGCTGATGACGGTTCGATCGGGCACGGTCCGGCGAATCCTCCGGAAGCCCTTCAGGCTGTCGCCAGTGACGAACCGGTGAACATGGAAGAGGCAGCGAAGACCGGGCTCACGACTCAGACCGGACCCGTCCGGCGCGTGTCGAAGACGACTCGCACCACACCGGCGAAGACGGCCGACACGAAGACCGGTGCCGGGAGCACTTCCCCGGACAGCAAGACCGGCGACAACAAGTAACGGAGTCCGTTCATGCCGAAGAGTCCAACGGTTGTCGGTTCCGACTTCGCATGGTCGTACGGCACCGTAACGGCGCTGACGGCAGCGACCGGAAGCGCGTCGAACACGATCAACGACGTCACGGCGTCTTTCAGTCAGTCGATCCTGAACAACAACTTCAAGTCGCTCGCGAACAAGATTAACGAGATCATCGCGGTTCTCCAGAACAACGGCACGATTAGCTAGGGGATTCGGTGCCAGTAGTCAACGGGTATTGCTCGGTCGAAGACTTGCGTCAGCATGTCAACGATTCCGAGTTCAATACGCTCGATACCGCATTGATCGAACGGGCGATCAATGCGGCTTCGCGCGCCATTGACAAATACTGCGGATTCCCACTCCGGAAGTTCTGGAAAGACGTCACCGTAACGACTCGTCTCTACACGCCGACGAACCGTGAAACCATATGGATTTCCGATCTCGCTGATCTAACCGATCTCGTCATTGGGACCGGGATCCTTTATGACACGGTTCTTACGTCGGCTGACTACCAACTCGGACCGGCGAACGTCGATCAGTACGGGGGACCGTACGCGTATACGAAGCTCTCGGTGATCGGATCAACGCTGTTCCCCATCGACCGGACCGGCCGACCAACTGTGAGGATCACGGGCTATCACGGTTGGTCGGCCGTTCCTGACGAAGTCACTCAGGCGTGTGTGATCAAGTCAACGTCGCTACTCAAACGGAAAGATGCCGTCTTCGGTGTGGCAGGCTTCGGCGAGTTCGGAACAGCGGTGCGGATTCGTGCCGAAGATCCCGATGTCGCTGATCTTCTCGGACCGTTCAGACGCTACGGGGCGGGAACGACGGGATGACGACAGTCAGAGACGCGCTCATGGCGCTGAGAACGACGCTGACGGGCGTTGAGAAGCTGTCGGTATCCCTGGGGCTAAGCGGGCAGATCAACCCGCCACACGCCGCTATAGGGCTTCCTAGGATCGGAGACTTCCGTCAGGCGTTCGCCGGTGCTCGGATGACGCTCGAACCGACGATTACTCTCCTGACTTCCTCAGCGTTCGATGAAGTCGGAACGTTGACCATGGCTGACTACCTCGCGCCGACGGGACCGAAATCGATCTATGAACGGATTGAGAAGAACCCGACGCTCGGGGGAGTAGTCGAACGGTGTCAGGTCACCGACTTCGATCCGTTGGGACCTGAAGAGTACGGAGCGATCGGGTACTTCGGCGGAACGTTCACTCTTCGAATCATGGCAAGGGGGTAGCCATGGCGAAGATCAAGTCAAAGGCGCAAGCGAAAGCGGCAGCACTCGCGAGAAGTAAGCAATTCGCTAAGAACAACCCCGGCATTGCTGAGCTTCGACGGTTCGCGAAGTCGTTCCCTGACGGTCTGCCGAAGGACCTACGAAAGGAAATGCGTCCACTTCTGAGACAACGTGGGCAGGCTGCCCTTCTCCGTGCGCGTAACAACTCGACATGGTCAACCCGGATCCCCGGCTCTCTCCGTCTCGGTGTCACGTTCTCGAAGAAAACAGCCGGTGTGACGCTGACGTCGAACAGACGCAAAGCGCCACACGGACGCGCGTACGCCGGTCAAGGTCTGAACCGGTTCTTCCGTGCGCCGACCGGTAATCCCCCGGAACCGTGGGTTCGTCACCGAACCCGACCATGGTTCTTCGATGCTGCCGACAAGGAACTAACGAAAGACATTGACCGGGGCATTGGTGAAGTCGTGGATCAAGTCGCCAGAGCACACGGATTCAAGTAAGGAAGTGAACACGAATGCCCCTTAGTGCGTCAGTCCTGATTCAGCTTCAGGCACTACTGACGAACACGAGCGCCGATCTCACGCTTCCCTCAGCGCCGCTGAGTTGGGCGCGTCAATTCAACATCGCGAACGGGACCGGCGCGAATCAGGCTGACCGGATGTACATCGATTCCAACACGCTGGCAGCGTCCGGAACGGCGAACGTCGATCTCGCCGGTTCGCTCACTGACGCGTTCGGCGCTGCCCTGACGTTCGCTCGGATCAAGGCCGTGTTCATCGCTGCCGCTGAGGGAAACACGAACGACGTTCAGGTGACCCGACCGGGAGCGAACGGCGCACCGCTGTTCATGGCTGCCGGTGACGGAATCGTCGTTCGTCCCGGTGGCGCGTTCGCGTGGATCGCTCCCGATGCCGTCGCCGTTCCGGTCACGGCAGGCACCGGCGATCTTCTCACCTTCACGAACTCGGCAGCCGGTTCTTCCGTGACGTACGAAGTCATCATCATCGGCGCGAGCGCGTAAGGAAACGACATGGATAAGAAATGGATGTGTCACCCGAACCTTCCGGGTCAAGAGATCGAAGTTCCTGAGCAGTCCGTGACGCATTACGCGCACTCGGGATGGTTGCTCATGGACGGTCCCCCGGCACGTGGCGATGAACCACCGGTCGCGCGAGCAACGGTTCACGGTGAGCCGTACGACGAAGGCGAACCGGCCGACGCGAAGGCCAATGACCTTCCGACCGGAAACGCTGACGCGAAGTCATCCCCTGATGACGACGACAGCGCCGACGACAGCGAAGACAAGCCGACCGGCAGCACTAAGCGAGTCCGGCGTACTACCTCGAAGGGGGATGACAAGTAATGGCCGCTACTCCGATCGCTGCTGTTAACCGGTACTGGCCGGTCGGCACGACTCGTTGGCTATGGGTTCCGACGATCGCGAACTACACCGTCGCCGTAACTCGCGCCGAGATCAACGCCGGTACCGACCTTTCCGGCGAAGTGGCGGATCTCGACGGTTGGACGGTCACGTCTAACCAGATCGATACGCCCGACGTGAACTCTCGGTTCCGTTCGAAGATTCCCGGTGCTATCGAAGCCGAAGACTCTTCGCTGACTCTGTACGCCGACCCGTCCGGGTCGGACGTTCGTACGCTTCTCCCCCGTGACACGACCGGATACGTAATCCGAATGGACGGCGGAGACGTCGCCGGTCGAAAGATGAGCGTCTTCCCCGTGAAGGTCGCGAGTCAGAACAAGCTCATGGGCGTAGACGAAGAGGCTGGTCGAATCGAGATCGCGTTCACCGTGACGCGTATCCCGGCTGAAGACCTAGTCATTCCGGCCTAATGATGTGGAGTGCGATCACGGCGCTTGACGTCTCGGTCGCACTCTTCATCGGGCTATTCCTACTCACACGAAAAGGATCCCTGACGATCATGGCTGGACTCAAGAAAGAAGACCTCTGGCAGATCACGGCAGATCTGCCCGCTGAGGAAGTCGAGATCTTCGACTCGAACGGAAAGGTAGCGGGCACGATCAAGATGCGTGGTCTGTCCGGTGCCGAACTCACGGCGTATCAGGAATCGCTCACGATCCGGCTCTCTTCGGGTCAAGTGAAGCCGAACACGAAATACGCCATGGCGAAGCTCATCGTGATCTCGGCGATCAACGACGACGGTTCGCCGTACTTCGAGAAGTCGGACACGAAACATCTCGATGACGCACCGGCGCGAATCCTCATGCCGCTGTTCGAGTCAGCTCAGCGTCTCTCCGGTCTCACCGATGAAGACTTCAAGGAAATGACAGAGGGTTTCGAAGAGACCCAGAGCGAAGGCGAAAGTTCCGACTAGCTCTCGCTCTGGGCTGCACAGTGGCGGAACTCGATCGGCGAATGTCAGCGAGAGAGTTCACGGAATGGCGAGCATACGAACACCTAGACGGACCGATAGGCGGGGAACGTCTCGACTATCTCGCGGCGATGCTCGCACAACGGATTACTTCCATGCTGCAAATGGGCGGGAAGCAACCGACGGTGAAGCAATTCATTCCTAAGTGGGATCGAGAGGAGATCAACGAGGATGGCTAGCATCCGTAACCTCATGATCCGACTTGGGATCGAATTCGATGAGCGAGGAACCAACCGGCTTTCTCGTGGACTCGATAACGTCGCTAGTCGAGTCGAGAAGACATCAGGCGCACTCGACAAGATGCGGATTGGTGCCTTCGCTGTCGGTATGGGTGCGGCAGCCGGAAGCGCGTCAGCGTTCGCCGTAGCGCTCGCGCCGGTGGCTGCCTCAGCGGTTGCGTTGCCTGCCGCCTTCGCGATGTCGAAGGCGGCAGCGCTGACGCTGAAGGTCGGCATGACCGGTCTCGGCGAAGCTATGAGTGCCGTCGCTGAGGGAGACGCGAAGGCTCTCAAAGAGAGCATGAAGAACCTGAGCCCTGAAGCTCAGAAGTTCGTACAGTCGTCGGCCGGATTCAAGACGTCTTTCGACCCGATTCGTAAGGGTGTACAGGATCGGCTCTTTGAGAATTTGGGTGCGCAGATTGGCCCGATCTCAAAGAACCTCTTGCCGACGACCGAACGGGGGATGAACAAGCTAGCCGTTTCGTTCAACAAGGGTGCGCTCGAAGCGTCGAAGTTCGGACAGTCTTCGATTGCTAAGGGTGCGCTGAACCAAGTCTTCAAGGCCACAACCGGCACGATGAATCAAGCGAACACCGCGATTCAGCCGGTACTGAAGGCTGTTGCCCGGTTGGTCGTTCTCGGTCTGCCCCTTGCTAAGCAAATGGCTAGTTGGGCGATCAACGGGATCAAGGCCGGTGCCGCCTTCGTCAATTCTGCGAACGGTGCGGCGAAACTACGTGATTGGGTAGAGCGAGCCGGGAACATTCTTCAGCGGCTCATTAACATCGGGAAGAACCTAACCGTCGGACTCGTGAACACATTCGCTCAGGCGAACAATGGTGGTTCCGACTTCCTCGGAACGATCGAACGTCTGACGGCGAAGTTCGCGGCATGGTCGAAGTCGGCAGCCGGTCAAGAACAAGCGGCGAATACGTTCAAGCTTCTCGGTGACGTCGCGCGTCAACTCGCGTCGATCCTGCCGCTTCTCATCGGACCGTTGGGCGCAATCGCCAAACTGATTAGTTCAATGCCCCCTGATGTACAGGGCACCGTGACGACCATGATTGCCTTCGGTGTCGTCGCCGGTGCGCTCGGGGGCAAGCTCGCGACCGTCGCCGGTGTGGGGATCAAGGCAGCGTCAGCGATCGTTCAGTTCGGCGGTGGGTTGGCCCGTGGGTCGGCAGCGCTCGGGAACAATGCCACCATGGCCGCGCGTGCCGGTGCGGCGCTCCGTACGGCAGCCTCAGCGACGCAAGCGGGCATCCTGGCATCTTCCCGCATGGTGACCACGCTCAGCGCTCAGGCGGGCGCGTGGCTTCTCAACACGACGCGCACCGTCGCGAGCACCGTTGCACAGAAGGCGGCAGCCGTAGCGTCTAAGGCCATGGCAGCCGCAACGTGGTTGGTCAACGCTGCGATGCGAGCGAATCCAATCGGTCTCATCATCACGTTGATTACCGGTCTGGTCGCGATCATCGTTGTTGCGTATAAGAAGAACGAGACGTTCCGCAAGATCGTTGATGCCGTGTGGAAGGGAATCCGTACGGCTATCTCGTTCGCGTGGAACAACGTACTGAAGCCAGCGTTCACATGGATTTACAACTTCATCGTTCGGGATCTCGGTCCCAAATTCATGTGGTTCCATAACACAATCGTCCGGCCGGTCATGAACAAGATCGGTGAGATCGTTCGCACTGTCATTGACAAGGTGAAGTCTCACTTCATGTTCATGCACAAACTCATCACGCAAACAATCCCGAATGCGTTCAAGACCGGCGTTGCCGCGATCGGTCGCTTTTGGGACAAGGTTAAGGAAATCGCGAAGGCTCCAATTCGGTTCGTGATCAATACCGTGTATAACAACGGTATCGCGAAGATCTGGAATTGGATTGCCGACAAGACCGGACTCGGACGGATCCCGACGATTCAGGGCTTCGCTCGTGGTGGTGTTCTTCCCGGATACTCCCGGAAGGATAACCAACTGATCATGGCTCGCTCGGGTGAAGGCATCCTAGTTCCCGAAGCTGTGAAGGCTCTCGGTGCCGGGTTCATCCATCAAACGAACGCTGCCGCTCGAAGCGGTGGCGCGAAGAACGTAGCGAAGACGCTCGGGATTGCCGGGGATCCCGGTGGACTGAACATCCCCGGATTCCAGGAAGGCGGGATCGTCGGTTGGGTGAAGGGCTTCTTTGCGAAGGCGAAGAATTTCTTCCTCGAAGGACTCGTCAAGGCGATCAAGGGTGTCACTGATCCGCTTCTCGCTCTCTCGCGTAACACGATCGCGAAGAACGGATTCGGCTCGCTGATTCACGGTGCGGTTCAGAAGATCGTGACGAACGTCATCGACAAACTGAAGTCGTATGAAACCGAAGTCGGTGGTGGTGGCGGAATGGGTGCCGTCAAGGCTGCCCGTTCACAAATCGGTGTGCCGTACTCATGGGGCGGTGGCGGTCCCGGTGGACCGTCGTACGGTATCGGTCGCGGTGCGGGCACTCGTGGCTTCGACTGTTCCGGTCTAACCGAGTACGCGTGGCATAAGGCCACCGGGAAGAGCATCGGCGGAACCACGTACGAACAGATTCGACGCATGAAGCGGATCAGTGGTCCCCGTCCCGGTGCCGTCGGGCAACCGCATCCCGGACACACGTACCTCGCTACGGAGAAGGGTGGACTCATCGAAGCCCCGTACACCGGCGCGCGTGTACGGGAAGTCGGAATGAGGCACACACCAACGTGGCTTTGGCCTGCCTTCTCGTTCGACAACGGGGGAGTACTCGAACCCGGAATGGTCGGCGTGAACCACACGCGCGAGCCCGAAGCCGTGTTCAACGCTTCGCAATGGAAGCGATTCGAAGGCGGGGCACGCGAAGAGATTCATATCCATAACCACATCGGAAAGGCTCTCGGAACAGAACGCGACTTCGAAGACGCGACTTACCGAGCACTCGTGAATTACAAGCGGCGAAACAGAGGGACTAAGATCTAATGCCTAACAACCTGACTAACACGGCCGAAGATCTCGCGCTCACGTGGTTGTGCGGAACGGGAACCGCAACACGGCCGACGGCACCGATCATGGTTGCGCTCGTGACCGTCATCGGTTCGGACTCGGCAGCCGGTACCGAAGTCGTCGGCGGATCGTACTCCCGGAAGAACGCCAATCTCGGAACCGCTTCCGGTGGCGCTCAGACGAACACGGCTGAGATCCGGTTTACGAACATGCCCGCTGTGACGGTCGTCGGCGTAGACCTGTACGACAGTGCCGGGGGACCGGTCCGGCTTTGGTGGGGACCACTCGCCGCGAACAAGGTAGTCAACGCCGGTGATGACTTCGTCATCGCTGCCGGTGATCTCGACTTGTCGCTGAACTAGAAACGGATTCCCTGACACATGGCAGTCATCGAAGACTTCGAAGATACAACGTACAACGTGACGTTTGGTTCGTCCACGTGGGTACGTTCTTCGACGCGCGCTCATGGCGGTTCGTGGTCATGGAAGAGCAACAACACGGCGAACAGCACGACATCGAACAGCAATATTAACGTTCCGGTCGGCGCGACGTCGCTCACGTTCTGGTATTACGTCTCGACTGAATCCGGCTTCGACTTCTTTCGATTCTTCATTGACGGTGTTCAGCAATTCGAAGCATCCGGCGAAGTAGGTTGGACGCAAGCCGGACCGTACGACATGACCGGCGTGTCATCTATCCGATTCCGTTATGCGAAGGATGCGTCAGAGAACGCCGGTGACAACGCCTGTTATGTCGATGACATTGAGTTCGCAACCGGTGCCCCTGAAGTAACCGGTGCCGTCTCCCTCAGCGCTGACGCTGACGTCGCTTCGATTCCATCCATGGTCGAAGTGAAGGCTGCCGTCGATCTCACCGCTGAGGGAGTGATGACGACAGCGTACGAAGTCCCGAAGGTCTTCGGCGAAGTCTCCCTAAGCGCTGAGGGATCCATGACCGACGTCCCCGCGAAGGTGGACGTTAAGGGAGTGCTCGCGCTCAGCGTCGAATCGTCGTTCGGTGCCGATGCGTTCATTCAAGCACCACCGATCATCGATCCCCCGACCTTCCCGTACAACTCGGTAGAAATCCAATTCGTTGACGGAGTGTGGACCGATGTCACTCCGTACTTCCGTGGCGCGACCGTACACCGGGGTTCCTCGAAGGTTGATTCTCCGGTACTCCGGTACGAAGCCGGTACGGCTGAAATTGCACTCGACAACAGAGATCGTCGTTTCGACCCGACGAACCTCAGTGGACCGTACGTTGAGAACTTCGCGACTGATACAGGCGACCAGGAATTCACGTCTAGCCAAACATTCACGTTTGGCCATGCGGTTTCGATCGCGGTCAAAAGTGCAGCCGGACAAAACGCGAGCATCATCAATGTCACGTCGAAGGCTTCCGGTACAACGTCTTCGTACTCGTGTGACAAACCGTCGGGGACAGTAAGCGGAAAGCGCATGATCGCTGTCGCGTCGTGTGACGTCGGCAGCGACACGAACCTAACCATTTCTGGTGGTACTTCGTGGGGAACCCCGATCCTCTCGGAGTCGTCGGGAGACGGCACGATTCAGACGCGCGTGTGGTCGAAGATTGCCGGTGGTTCAGAACCGAGTACGTACACGATGGGTCAAGCGTCCGGCGCTGACGGCATTTGCGCAATCGCCGTTCTCGACGGTGCCGACACGAGTACAGCCCCGATCGCGGTCATGGTTGACCAACCTGAACGGAAACTGTTCGTCGCTCCCGGTGTATCGCTGTTCGGTACGAACGATCTCGACATGCGTTGGTGCGCCGGTAACGGTGCCGGGACATCCGGTGTTCAGTGGCAGTCCCCGACGTCGGAAGGGTTCACCGAGTACGCCGACAAGCAATCTCAGTCGTACACGTCCGGTGTACTCGCCGCACGACCCTTGACAGACTTCGGCGGTATCGGTACCGAGACACGCGTAATCCCCATGCGTCCCGTACGGATCCGTTCGCTGTGGACGTTCGAAGAGCCAACGACGAACCTAATCGAGAACCCTTCGTTCGAAGACAGCACGCTTCATTGGTCAGCGATCACGTCTGACACGGTGATCGCACGTACCGATTCGTTCTCGTACTCCGGTGGTCAAGCCCTACGCGTCAGCCGGAACACGACGAACTCACCGTTCCATCTGTACGGGCCTGTACTGGCTTCAGCGGGCATCGCATCGGGGACTAGTGCCGGACAGACGGTGACGCTCTCGGCGTACGTGTACATCCCCTCAGCGAGCTTCCCGAAGGTATCGAGTATCAACTTCGGGATTGGTGGTACGGCGAACGGCTTCGTCAACATGCCCCCGGCTGCCGACGGTTGGTACCGGCTTCAGCGTACGGTCGTGCTGTCCGGCGCTGCCACGGACGTACAAATTCAGTTCTGGACTGACGACACTCACGGAGACGGGCAAGTCGTCGCGTACGTCGATGCTGTACAGCTAGAGATTCAGCCATTGGCAACCGAGTACGTAGACGGTTCGAAGCCGGGTTGTTCGTGGTTCAGTACGGCGAACGACTCGAAGAGTACACGTCCGGCTTCGTTCACCTTCGACGTGTTTAACGGCTTCATCGATGATTGGAAAATCGATTGGGAAGCTGATTACGAGAGCGAAGTCACGATCGAGTGTTCAGACGGATTCGTCGTGCTGGCCGATCATGACAGAGTCGCGCTCGGTGCGCCGGTCGGTGCGAACGAACTCACCGGTGCTCGCGTGAACCGTATTCTCGATTCCGTCGATTG
>Ga0079217_10000103_pt1 | contig 16814 bp, 12 predicted proteins | sample NCAS200_FD_76343 | JGI IMG/M metagenome (GOLD analysis project Ga0079217, IMG submission 76343) | Agricultural soil microbial communities from Utah to study Nitrogen management - NC AS200 | ecosystem: Environmental > Terrestrial > Soil > Agricultural land | place: USA: Utah | collected 2014-06-11 | reverse complement strand
TACAGATTTGAGCAAAGAACTTAGATGGGATGAGCGATTCCGAAACAGATCCGTAATGCCCAGCCGGCGGACATTTCTGGGTAACGCGGGAAGCGGTTTGATTGTAGCTGGATGGGCGATGGCCTGCGCGAGCAGCCAAACAGAACAGAACAGCCCGTCACTAAACAGCTCTTCTGCGTTACCTCAGTACCGGCTGTTTCAAGTGGAGGGAACGCATCGCGAGATGGGACGCCAGATAGGAGAAGCGCGCCGTGAACAGGTGGAGCATAGCATTGAAAATGCACATGTGTTGATCGATCAATCTTATGGCACGCTTGAGCTTACCTGGGCTGGTGCAAGGATCCAGGCGCGAAAATACCTGCCTTTTGTCGATGAGCATTACCCGCAATATGTGGATGAAATGCGCGGCATTGCTGAAGGCGCGGATGTTGAATTTGATGACGTTGTGGTGATCAACGCGATGGAAGCCATGACCATGGACGCGCTGCATCTGACGCGTTGCACAAGTTTCGCGGTCAATGAAGAACGCACAGCGGACGGCCATGTGCTTGCGGCTCACAATGAAGATTGGATCCCTGGAGATGAAAGCGACGTATTTGTCGTTTCTGCCAAACCGGATGAAGAACCCCCTTATCTTGCCATGACGTATGGCGGGCTCCTGCCAAATGTGGGATTCAACGCTTATGGCATCGCCCAATTAATAGATTCAGTATACGCTACTGATTCACGTATTGGCATCCCACGCATCATTGTGGCACGCGCGGTGCTAGCATCCAAACGCATCTCAGGTGCCATCGGGCGAACGCTTGTTTCTCATCGCGCCGCAGGGTACAACCATCTTATTGTGCATGAAAGCGGAGAGTCATATTCAGTGGAGGTGTCTGCGCGCCGGTTCGAGATACTGCACGGCACAGACGGCTACATGGTTCATACCAATCATTATATTGCGCCCAATATGAAAGAGATCGAGAACGAGCCTGAAGAGCTGATATCTTCGCGCGTCCGGTATTTCAGAGCCAACAGGTTATTGCGGCAAAGTTCGTCCCACACTATTAAGACATTGCAAACCATTCAAAAGGATCATGTCAACCTGCCCAACTCGATCTGCAATCACAACATCGCAGGTATTGACCCAATGGATCGCGAGAGCACCATTACCGCCATGGTGATCGATCTGACCGCCCGCGAAATGCATATTGCCTGGGGGAATCCCTGCCAGAATTCGTATCATACCTATCATTTGGATGCCTGAGAAAAGAAGAGAATTAGAGTAAAGAGACTGCCGGTGAGGCAGTCTTTGTTTAATGGGGAAAATGTGTTGGCTTACAACAAGGAAGGTCGCTATTGGGTAGCTAAGCAAACTTTTATTGATTCTCACTTGATTAAGGTAAGTATGTTGACGGCAAAATCCCGCTCATTTTGGTGAACGGGATTTTTGAATGCCTTGGTTCAAAATTTTGAACTTGAATTACTGCTTCTCTTTATGAAGAGTGCCATAGATGTCATTAAAAAACCAAGGCAAGGTTAATGAGGCTCGCTCTGGTGGTAAAAACGAGATCAGTGAAAATTACTTAGGCTTTGTTTGAAAACGGTTTCGAAGAGATGCCTGGAACTGCTTGAAGAAGGCAGTGACTTTATTGGCATAAGGCGAGATGATTTTCCTGAATTTCTTTAAGTCTAAAAAGAAAATAGATTCAGAGAAATTTTTATTTTCTTTGCCTTCGCGCTCATTCCCGTAGTTACTGCCATAGGTATAGAGATAACTCTTACCAGCATAATAATCCGCGCCGCGGAGAGGGATGCGATTCAGAACTACGCCAACCACCCTGGCTCCAACTAACTTGATATGCTCCATAGATGCTTTAGCCAAAGACTGGCGGGTATGAGCAGGCCTGATTACCATCAGAACACCATCGACCTTGGACGCGAGGATCATTGCATCGGGAACGAACAAAGGTGGCCCATCAATGATAACAACATCGGCAACTTCTTTCAACTCGCTCAGGAATAGCTCCATTTTCTCGGAGCTCAACAGTTCGGCAGGGTCAGCAGGCTTATTACCAGCAGTCAGTACAGATATTTGCTTAACTTCTTTAATACCAATCCTCCAATCGAAGACCGCGCGAGCAAATACCACGTCAGCCAAACCCTCATCGTTAGCCAGGCCAAAAAGTTTATGGATTTTCGGCTTCCGCAAGTCAGCGTCGAGTAAGAACACCTTTTTACCTCTTTGAGAGATGGATAAGGCCAGATTAACAGCCACCGAAGTTTTCCCATCCCCACTATCTGGGCTGGTGACAAGGATTGTCTTCAGGCGTTGACCCATTTCTGCTAAATCAATTTCTGTCCTCAAGGCGCGGAATGGTTCTGTCAACGGGTGATTTGAATCGTCTGCATCGTATAGTCGATTTTCATTAATTCCATCTGCCTGCTCAAAAATACGACCAAGAATAGGGGCTGAAAACAGACGCATCACTGCGTCGGGAGATTTCAGGGAGTCGTCCAAATATTCGAGTAGATACGCTGTGCCAGCTGCCAAAACAAATCCAGCGGCTGCCGCCAGCAGTATAGTCAACCCTTTTAGGGACCCAATGGGTCTGGATGGTAATTCAGCTGATGCAATAATCGTCAGCGTATTGATCGCTCCCTGCTGCGTGTTAGAGAGCAATAGACCATAATTATTTTCCATGGTGCTCAGCTTTGACTGTAAGGAGGCAATCTGGTCTTGTTTGTTATTAATTTGCTGGGCGCTGAACGTATTGGCCAGCTCTTCTTGCAGTTTCTCGATTTCCACCTCGGTTTCTTGGATCTGTACCTCAAGACTGTTCAGCCGCTCGCGAACGAACTCCTGGCGCACCCGTTCATCAGACTGGCCACTGACGGGACTCAGATGGATCATTTGAGCGGCTAATTCATTGGCAACTGTCTGAGCACGTTCCGGATCAATGTCGTTGACAGTGATCGCGATCAACTGGGTGTTGGGTAAAGCCTGGGCGAAGTACTCCGGCAATTGACTCATCCCCAGAGAATTCTTGGTTGCGTTGCGGACTATCTCTCGGTTGGCAAGATCGGCGTAAGCCGCGGCCAGTTGTTGACCTAAGAATAATTCGTTACTGGATGGATTGGGATTGGTGATGGTCGTGCCAATCATAAGGGTAGTGCGGGCCTGGTAGATCGCAGGCTGGCGCAGGACGCTCAAGGAGCTGAAAATTGCAGCTATTAGGGTTGAGGCAGCTACTAACCACCACCATTTACGCAATGGGAAGATATATTTGTTCAGTTCCATAGGTTACCGTATATCGAGTAAAAGTTGCTGTAAATTTCTTCAATCATATGAGCACAATGCTTCATTGGTAATACCTCTCCATGTGTAGGCAGCTAGCTGGTGCTGGATTTTTGTGAATATATCGCAGACAAGTATGCCTGGCATTTAGGAGCCAACACGGGAGACGAACCGGTAGGTAACACACTTTTTTCTGGTAAGCTGCATATTCCTTGTACTGGGTGACCAAGGGATTATAGTCATGACGCAGCAATCTTAATTTTGTAACAACAAATGGAAAGCTTTACCTGAGGTAAATTGACACACTTCCAGGTGGATTTAGGTTTTATTCATCTCGGAAAGCACTGCAAAAAAACTATGGATACACTCGAGGTCTGCTTTCACGGGAGGGTGTTTATCAATCCAATTTGCCATGTTCTGTGCGAATCCAGGTGACTTGTTTTCTCCCAAATCGCGAAGTCAATGCTAACCATGTGCGCCAAAGGATGAAATAAGGCCCCACCAGGATGGCGATATAAGCTCTAACAGGCGCACGTTCCAGAGCTAATCCAACCCATGGGTAAATTAACAACGTTACTACCATGGCGGTCCAGGCGCCAACGAGAGGCAATGGGAATATGTGTTTAATGAAATAATTAATCAAGACTTGGATCATCAATACGATCAAACTCAATAAGCTTAGCGTGGAATAGGATGGGAAACGGGCTTGAAGGGCCCCATCCAACATAGCCAAGTTGTGCCTTTTCATCCCTTCAATAATGAGGTGTTTTACATATTGTTTGCTGGAGTCATGGGTGCCGCGCAACCACCGGGCTCGCTGAGCCCGTGCATGGTCCCAGGTGATGGGTGCTTCGCCATAACCAATCGCAGCTGGCTCATACGCGATTCGGATGTCGTTCAGGAGAAGTTTATGCCGTAAATGATAATCTTCGGTTAAACCTTCACCCCAACCCATTTGCAGAAGGACATCCACGCGAAAGCATATCGAATCACCCATGTTTTTAGCTGACCAACCTAGATTGGAACGGCCAAGATTCTGAAACCGGTTGTCGATCAAGAACATGGCCCAGGTTAGGGCTGGAAACCAACCACTTTCCGGATTGCGAATAACATGCTGGCCTTGAATTACCTGGTCTCCCTTTGCCAACCGCCAGTCCATGACACGTAAAAATTCAGGATCGACCCGGGTATCAGCATCGAAGATCACAACCGCATCACATTGTTCCTTTTTCAGGGTGCTCTGGAAAAGCCAGGAAAGAGCAGCGCCTTTGCCGGTTCTTGGACCTTCGTTGCGCTCATGCACGACAGCGCCTGCCTGTCTGGCAGCCTCCGCAGTATTATCAGAACAATGGTCGGCAATGATATGAATGGAAAAGAGATGGGCCGGATAATCTATGGCGAGCAAGCGACCTACGGTGGTTCTGATTACGGCAGCTTCATCATGGGCCGGGATTATGATCATGAAACGAGTTGAAGGAGAGCGATGGTGAGTATCGGGCGTGGACGCTGAGCGGACCGCGCCAATCGCCAGGAGCAACAAATAACCAAGGGGGAACAACAGCACTAGTAATAAGATTACAGAAACGGTGATGAAAGGATCAACCGACATATACAAAAATCCTCTTACATTCTTGGAAGTGCCAGGACTAATCGCCGATAACGATCCACGAGTGTCAGGTGTTTCTGACGGCGAGAGGAATGCTCGAAGAGGGTGAAAGGCGTCAGTACAAGTCGTGAAAGCGAAGCGATCATCAGGATCAATTTATAGATCTGAGCTGCCAGCCATCCATCATGTTTACGAAAATATTTAATCTTGCCGTGGTAGAGATTTAGGAACATTTCGGTGGGCACCTGCTGGGTGCTTTGACCACCAAAATGCACCACCTCTGCCTGGGGAACCCAAAAGAGGCGCCAGCCAGCGCGTTGGACTCGATAGCAAAGGTCTACTTCTTCGGAGTACATAAAATAATCCTCATCCAAAAATCCAACCTGATCCAAGACATCTTTTCTCAACATCAAACAGGCGCCAATTAACACGTCTACTTCCTGGGCTTGGTTTGTCTCCCATTTGCTTGTGGGGTACTCAGCGTAGGGCGAGAGGCTATCCAGGTGAAACAGGCGCCAGAGTTCGCGAGAAAGAGTCGGCCGCGGGTGGCTCGAAATTTGCAGAGAGCCATCAGGGTTGAGTATCCTGGCGCCAACAGCTCCCGCTTCGGGGGTTTTATCCAGAAAATCCACCAAAGCCTGCAGCGCGCCGGATGCTACATGGGTGTCTGGATTAAGCAACAGAATATATTTCCCTGTACATCGTTGAAGAGCCTGATTGTTCGCGCGTGCAAAACCCACATTTTCACGACTTTCCACGAGTTGCACTTGGGGGAATTTCTCACGCACCATTCGGGGACTATCATCGGTGGAGGCGTTATCGACCACCCAATTCTCAAATGGCGAAGTCGGAGGATTTGCCATAATGGATGCAAGACAATTTTCTAAAAACGAAGCTGTGTTCCAGCTCACTATGATGATGGAAAGTATATTGGAAACTTCAGAGGTCATTAATCCTACGATCAAGTCTTACTTCAAGGTTATGAAGCAGATCTGCTTAGATTGTTAATCTATTAACCGGAATTTCTATCGAAGCAACCCATAAGATAAACTTCGATTTCCTGCACCATCTTGTCTAACGTAAAATTCTCCAATACGGTCTGGCGGCCAGCTTCGGCCACACGATAACACAGGTCAGGATCGAGGATAAGCCGTGTAACCTGTTTGGCCAAACCATCCGCATCTTCAGGCGCAAACGTAAACCCCGTTTCGCCGTCCATCAGTATCTCCTTTGTACCACCGGTGGTCGTTCCAATCACCACTAGACCAGAGACCATGGCTTCCTGGGTCATGCGGGCAAGAGGTTCTTCGTAGATTGAGGGAAATATCAGTATATCAAATTGCTGCAAGAGGGCTGGCATTTCGTCTTTTGAAACTGGACCGTGAAAGGTTATATAGTCACTTAGTCCACTCGTGTCAACCAACTCGCGCAAGACTGCTTCATAATCGGGATGACCTGATCCTACCAGAGTTAAGTGGATTTGGCCTGTCCTCAGTTCCTTCACAAGTTTCGCCATTGCCTCGATCGCCGTATGAACGCCTTTATGCTGGACCAACTGGCCAGCATAGAGCAATTTCAAAGGTCGGGACCGATAATCTCGTTTGCGAACGTCCAGGAATCGTTCTATATCTGTTCCACCATGTATGATACAGGCATGCTCGATAGGCAATCCTGCCTCAACGAGAAGGTCGCGTACCCTGTTACTAACACAAATCACCTTCTCGAGTTTTAAGTCAGGTTGGCTCTCTTTAGCTAGCATTGACATCGCAACTTTGCTGAGAACTCGTTTTAGTAGTTGTATGGGCCAGCGTCGGGCTGGCAATTGCCAGTATGTGGTATGCATATCTAAAGCTACTGGCCAGTAGTCAGACAGGTAATAAACTACCCGACCAGGTAGCAGTCGCTCAGCCAGGGCTGGCAGTGCTTTAGAAAGGGACCACATGCCCCAGACAAAGATAAGATCCGGGGCAAAGTCCCTAACAGTATTTTCCAGACACGCCAAGTTTTCGCGGTGCTGTTTTTTCCATTGAGTGAAAAAATGGATAGGCTCATAGTAATCTAGATCTCCTTCAAGATGAAAGAGACGGTAGATATTCTGCTCGCCAACGGGCGCCTTCTCCAGTTCATAGCGACTGGTCAAGACGCCAACGTTATGACCTCGCTCCGCCAAACGTTCGGCCACTTCATGGCACCATTGAGTATATCCACCTGGGCGGGCAGGTGGAAAGAAGTTTGAGAGAAAAAGGATTCGCATGAAGGAACTAATTTCAGATCATGGAGCCGAAGAAAGGGGTGGCGGTACCTGCCAGATATGAATTGCTCGCCCTGTTTCATCGTTGAGTGGAAAGGTGTGTATAACGGGAAAATCTGGTATTGGGTGATATGTCGCATAATCAACGATAAAGTCTACATTGTTTTCAATCAGATAATCTGCCAGAGGAACCGAGCCAATTAGGACGCGCTCATAGTAATCAACATTGTTAATCACTCCATCCAGATTGATAAAAGTTCGATCAGAGAAAAAACCGAGTTGCCCGGCATTCCACGAAGCAAAGATCGTATCAGTAGTAGAATTCTTTGCTATCCACAGAGCAGCTTTATATCTTGCAACATACAGATTTGACGTAAAGTTTATGCTTCTCGCAAACATATATAAGGCAACGGCAAAGATGATCAGGCTAACACCAACTGGCCCCCATTTATGAATGTTAAAGGGATTTCTAAACCGCCTGGTACCTACAAAAGCAAAAAGCGCTACGAGGGATCCTGTGATAATCCAGAAAATAAATGAAGGAGAGCGGTACCAAATAAAATACGGCGCATATTCGACTTCGGATAGGGCAACATAAACATAATAGAGAATCTCCCCAACCAATAAGCATGACCATAGATTCAGGAAAGCCCGTATCTCATTCGAGTGATCCCGTATGGCCACTCTTATTAGGATTACAAGCAGTATGCCCGAGATCCCAAGCAGAATTAAAGCAAGGGTGGGGAAGCGGCCCTGGAGAATTGAAGGCATCCCCAATTTGATTATCTCTGCTAATTTATCTACTGGTTCGATATCTGCCCCCCGCCCTGCGCTACTCGTCTTGACCAAGGCAGATACCGGCAGAAAAGAATCACCCATAAGCCGAAAGGCAGTTAATTGAATGAATAGCCCAAATCCAGCTAAGAAGCTGGAGCCAGCTATGGCTTTACTGTGCCTTTGCCAAAATGAGCTTAAGTTGTTTCGATATGTATATGCCAGCGTTCCCACGCAAAAAGTAAATAAAACAGCCGAGATAAGGGCTGAATCGAGACGTGTCCATACGAGAAGAGTCAGAGCTATGGTCAGACCCCAGAAATTGGGTATATCCTTATTCTGGACCCGAATGAGAAATACAACGCTCTGCCAAATTACACACCAGAATACCAGAGCATGTAATGAATTTTCCATCCCCATCGAATAGATTCTAAAAGGAAGACTCTGCAACGCCCAAAGGCTGGCCATAAACAGTGCCAGGACCGGTTGCTTCAGAACTGCCCCTATCTTTAAAATAAAAGAGTAGCAAAGTCCATTGAGCAGAAAGTTCACCGCTAGTGTTGAAAACAAAAGAACGACTTTCGTTTTAGCCAGCATCGCAAGCAAAAAGATGATGGCAAACCATAGCAGTTGTACACCATTTGTCGGATGGAGACCATCAAACGTGACAAAGCCTAACATTTTGGCATTCCACGCAGTCTGCAAGTAGTAGTAAGTATCATCTATGATCAGTGAGGCTGCAGCATACTCCACACCCTTCGTGAGAAGACTTACCTGGATGACGAATTGCACAACCGCTAAGATGACGATGACGATTGCGGCTTGCCTGAATGAGATGTTTTGACTCAACAAAAGACTCCGGTAGTTAATCCCAAAAACACATCGGCGCTTAAGATCTGCGCCTCTTCAACCACTGGAAAATCATCGTACCGGCAAGTACCAGCAGAGTTGGAATTAATGCCACGCGAAAGGCCAGATCCGGTCCAGGGACGCTTTGCACTTCTACTGAATCTAAGGATGGAGCTGTCGCTGTCCGCTCCGGCATCAGTGAAGATTGCGTGGGCGTTGGGCTGGAAATTTGAGCCGGCCTTGCCGTTAGAACTGGTGTTGGCATATCCTCAAGAGGTGGGGTGTCGCCGAGGGTACGGTACGTAACGAATAACCGACGATTGGGATCCGCCGGTCCATCGGCGAAGGTAAGGACCAGTTGGTTACCGGCCCGTATCACAGGGATGGTGTCGTGAGCGTGAACTCGATCGCCCATAGCCTCCTCTGAACCATCGTCACCGATGAAGTAGACCATCGATGGTTTGCTCCACCGGGTTTGGTCCCAATAAGCATGATAGATCCCCAGTGGGTAACGGATCTGGCCGAAAAAATGCACCCGACCGGCTTGGTCTACCGCTAAACCATCAAATGCCTGCCCATGTAATTCGCCAAAGATCTGTACTGGCGCACTCCAAGTACGCCCGGCATCGGTTGAAAAGCGATGATTACGATAAGGCAAACTGCCAGCAGCCCAGATAACATGCACAGTTTGGCCTTGAACGATCATTCTGGGACTGGCAACTGTCAGATTGTGTTCACCATCCTCCTTGTATTGATCAATCAGAAAGGGTGTCGACCAGGTATGGCCACTATCGAGAGAATGGATGTAGGTCACCCAATTAGGTCTGCCTTGCTCATCTCGGTTGCTATAAGCATAAAACCAGACCGCGTGTAGCCCATCATTCTCATCAAGCTCAAAATTTAGACTATCAGGAATATAACCCGGCGGAATATCTTGATCCAACCACACCGGCTGCGACCAGGTTAACGCACTATCCTCAGAACGAACGTAGTAGACGCCAGATTCTTCTGTTGGATTAAGGTACAGGATATGGAATACCCCTTTCGAATCGACTCGCAGGTAAACAGGTCTTGCTGGTACATTGATTCGGCGTGGGTCCGCCCAGTTTTGGGCTGATAGGGCGTTATTGGCGGGTGCATAACTGTAATAAGTTTGACCAAATAATCCCTCGGACCAGGTAATATGCAATATTCCCTGCTTATCTACAAAAGGGGATACATTCCTAACTCCCTGGCCTGCAAGATAAATATCATTTGGTTTGGTCCATGTTGCACCATCAAAGCGCGCATATTTGATAACGTTACGTCCGTTTTCGAAAAGTGTCTCTGTCCAGAAGCAATGCACGTAGCCATATTGGTCAGTGACCAGGTAACCCTCACTGGCCGCTCCAGCTATACTTGATAGACGGTAGGGGTCGGACCATCCGCCTCCCTGCGCTTGAGCTTGTGATGGTGAGATCGAAAATATTGATAACAGTAAAATTGCCAATAAGGCAACGCCTATGCTTTGTTTGCTCATATTTGAATCCCTGGCTATTTCAGTAGATCTGACGTGCTGGGGAGCCAGATGGCACTTTGACCATCCTGAATCACTTCCCCACCCCTGGACCAGAAAGCTTGACTGGAGGGCAAATTGAACAACCACAAAAAAAGGCTACGATATGTGTAGCCTGACCGAATGGAATGTTTTGGCTCATGCTAAAGTCATTTCGTTGATCGATGGCGATATAAGGCCGGATTGATTACGCCTAGCATTTTGTCTTCATCCAGACCACTGCCTAGAAATATATTAATCTCTGCTACCAGTGGCCCGGGATTCGCTATAAGTTGCTTATAATTGATGTCTATCCGGGCGGCATGAGATTGAGAATGGATCCAGCGCTCAGTCTGCTGTAAATTTTTTTCAAATATCTCAGCCATCTGATCATCGCTGATCTTATCTGGATTTTCGCCGAGGTTGATCAGCATCTTACGTTGGGAAGCCAGTACTTCCTTCATTGGACGACGCATAAAAATGATGCGATAGTGATACCCATTGGGTAGATAAGGCAGCAAGGTTGATATCACCTTGACGGCTTTACCATTCGAGCTTGCCAGCCAAGAATACTCGCCTTTGATGAGCTTTTTGACATCCTCAAACTCGAAATAGCCAACCGGGTTGTCATCATCGGGTGTCCTGAGTTGATCTGTCAGTACTTCTAACCCACCTGCAGCAAGCATACTCATCATGAGCGAAGTCCCAGAACGTGGTAACCCCGAAACAATGGGAATAAATGGATGCTGATCCCTTTTTTCAAACAACTGTAAAAATTTTCTTCTCATCACTATTTGTCACCAATATTATAAATAACCCAAATCACGTAACCGTCTGGCGACTTCCTCATCTACTTCAGGCCTTGGGACTGCTACTGCCGGTTCCGTGGCAGACACTCGAAGCCGATGCGCGTCTACGCTGGACTGGAACCGGCTTACTTCCTGCGGGAAGTGATCGCGCACGTTTTGTTTTTCACCCGGGTCAGTGCGCAGATCATAAAGTTCAGGTTGATCGGGTCGCTTGCTATCCCAGATGTATTTGAACAATTCAGTTCGCACGGCGATACGGTGCCATGGATCGCGCCGCATCTCGCTGATTGTTTCCTCCCCATCATAGTTCGATTCACCCTGTGCCAGGAGAGACGCCATACTGCTACCCATAACACCTTCGGATATTGGACAGCCACAAAGGTCCAGAATGGTTGGCATCAGATCTAGTAAACGCACCTGCTGCTGTATCACTTGGCCGTGTGGTCCATTCGGAATCCATATGATCAGCGGCACCTTGAGGATTTCGTCAAACAGGTTGCTCTCCCAATGGCCCCAGCGGCTGTGGTCGAGAAATTCTTCCCCATGATCGGCTACGATGATGATGATGGTATTGTCGGCATGGGCTGAATTTTGGATATTATCGATCAATCGGCCAACTTGCTCATCCAAATATTGAAGAGATTTCTCGTACAGTTGGATGAAATGGTCTCGTTGTGCGGTTGTAATCGGCTTATCTCGATCGGACCGGCCGTGAAAATTTGCCCGGCCGTACATATCCGCCAGATCCTGCCACGCCTGAGCGATATCTCTGGGATGGATCAACGTTTCTTCCAAATGGTAGGGCCAGTGTACATCCATGTAATGAGCCCAGGCGAAGAAAGGCGTTTCCACCTTGTTCAACCACCGGCAGAGGCTGTCCGTCACATCAGCGGCAGAACTGTAAAGGCGAGCGGGGCGCGTGCGAATACCCATAGGACGCAGCAGAGAATGCATCAGTTCATTTTGGAAGAGGCGCTGGCCTCCTTTAATCCGCCGCAATGGAGGGTCAACTTCGTTGGGATTCAATTCAACAAAATGAAGGAACCCACGGTCGAAGCCGGTTCGTCGACCCAGATGGATGTTAGTGGTAAAGCCGCCTGTAAGGTAGTCATTCGAGGCTAGTGTTTCAATGGGTGATGGGCGTTCAGCTGCGAGACGCCCCAGACAGCCACCATACATAGCTGCATAGCTTGATGTTAAAAGTACCGGAAAAGCAGCCTGGGTCCAGGAGCCACCTGAGATTGCCTGATCAAATCGAATACCAGAGTTGGCCAGTCGGTCTATATTGGGGGTTAGGTGACCGTTATGCCCATAACAACCAAGTCGATCGGCACGTAATGTGTCTAATGTCAGAAGGACTACATTGGGTCTGTTCATCGCTTAGGATTGTCCGAATGATTATGATCACGATGCTGTTGAAGGTTGAGTTTATAGACTGGATAGTGAATCATAGTGATATCTGTGCCTGATATAGTAATAAAAGTAAAAATTTTGGTCGCCCAGGTTTTGCTCATGCGCCAGCTAATAGCTATTTCCCGATATATTTACAATTGGAGATCCAGCTGGAGCATTTTCCACTACACTGAGATAGACCTCTTCAAGTTTCCTGGTGTAGTGTTCCCAGGAGTATTGATTGACAGCCTGTTCACGGGCATTTCTACCTAGGCGGACTCGTTCCTGCGGGTCGTTGATCAATTTCAGCGTGGCCTCGGCAAACTTATTGACATCCCCCGCATCAACCAGTAAACCATTGTATCCATCTCGAATCACTTCTGTGGCCTCTACATGTGCAGTGGCTACGATCGCCTTACCAGCGGCCATATATTCAAATAGCTTGAGAGGTGTTCCAGTGCCACCGAGGCTGGCTGGAACCGGTGCAGAAGGGACAACTGCCACATCAGCAATGGATAATACCTCTGGCACCTGAGAATGGGCAATTGCTCCCGTCATGATCACGGCGTGCTGCATCCCAGCTTTCGTGACCATATCTTCAACTGAAGACCGGGTTTGCCCATCGCCCACCAGAACTAATCTGGCATCTGTACGTAGCTGCAAAATCAGAGCGAAGCTTTCCAACAACAGGCTTAGGTCATGCCATGGATAGAACCCTCCCACCCACATCACAACGGGTTCGGTAGTCAAACCTAAATTTTTCCTGACAGTCTCGGAATTATAGTTTGGCTTAAAGGCTTCCACATCGGCAGCACACGGCAGGACGGCTAACTTGCTCTCATCGATATTCCATTTGATGTGCAAGTGCTCCTTGAGGCGCGGGGAAATGCAGATAATCCGCACAGCAGTTTTAAAACATATCCGAGTTGCCCAGATTGCGAAAAGACGACGCAGACCCCGCTCTTGAATACCTTTAAACCTGCGCTGTTCCAGCAGATCCGCATTGACCTCCAGCACAAAAGGAATTCCAAGCTTTTTGCTCGCCCATGCCGCCCCTAGAGATAGCAAGTTGAATCGTTCGTGAATGAGATGATAGCCTTTCAAGTTGATAAAACCAGCCTCCGCCATTCGGTAACTATCGAACAGGGCTAAATAAGGCAAGTGTAACAGGGCCTGCAGGCGGCGGATTCCACTCTCGAACCACTTGAATATCTCGGATCCACTCCAGCCTAGCTGGCTATAGTGGATGGCACTTAGTTTATCGCTTTTAAATACCTGGAGATCTTGAGTGCAGAGGACTTGTCTTCCCTGCAGGGCAAGGAGTGATACCTTATGACCTGCACGCTGCAAACCCTGCATGGTGTGATAAATGTGAATCTGCGCAGCATGAGGCTCATGAAATCGAATGCTCCCTTCCTGATAGGAGTGGGCGATATTCAATCGAGGCGATGGGGACATAGGATGACAACAAGGAGAGTTTTCAAGATGTTAGTTACTCGGACCGATCCAACCCGAAGACACCGCGCCGGGGTCGCTCTCCGCGCACCAAACACCGTCACAGAAATAGATGTCCCGCTCAGGTAGATTTCCGGCTGAGAAATTGGCCTTCTCGTCTGATACCAAGGAAAACTGGGAAAGATAGCGTCCGGTAAATGCCTGAACGAGTTTGATTGGGTGACAATCGGTACCAGCAGTAGTGCAAGACAGATTGAGATCGCCAAAGCGAGTCACATAGCTGTCTGCGGTGATCCGACCCACTCTTGAATCGGTATCAAATCCTGCCAGGTTATCCCACTCAACAGGGATTTCACCCATTACCTCATGAACTCGTGTAGTTGTGTTGTTGTAAGAGCAGCCTGCCTCTGGAGTATAGCTCGCGCCGCCATCCGCCGAGCACAGCCAGGCAAAGGTAAACGGGTAAGTCTGGTCGCTATCATCGAGCATCTGATAGTTGTCCCGTACCCGAAAAAGCAGAGCAAAGAGATGTGATCCAGAGCCCGTCAGCTTGCCCGGGGCTGAAATCCAGGTCGAAGCGGCGCTGTTTTCCCGATCCAAGGCAGACTCACGAGAAGGAAACTTATTGCAAAGTGGCGTGCTCCCAAAACAATTCACAGTAAAGTAAGGCGCGCTACCGCCCTCATAGGATGGGGTGGGGGCGTCAGGATAAGGGAGAACGCTGCCCTGATATGGGGCCACACGTTGGCCATAGTCCTGTAACTGGTTGACGAACACATAACCGAAATCGGTTGGGTTACCTGCCTGACATTGGCGTAACAGCCCGACCGCGCTATGGGTGCGCGACTCGAACTCGATGGAATAATCTCCGAAGGCGTGGTATTGCACAACCATGGCATCCACACCAGTTGGGTAACCCTCACCGCCAATACAACCAACCGAGTGAGAAAGTGTCACGTCCCACTTGAAGCCACCATGCTTGTGTGTGTTTTCCATCGGTGATGAGGGATTGGTATGCCCAACGCCCACGCCACCGATCAGCTCACGCAAATCAAAGCCGGTGAATGCAGCAGCCACATCTGGCGTAAAAGGATACTGGCCATGCTCATGGTCATAGTGGCAACCGCGCACATCGTCCCAGAGCGTGTGAAACATGCTATTGTCGTGGGACTCGCCAGAGTCCGGGCAGAGCGGCGCGTCCGGGTAAGGCGCAGTACCTCCCGGCCAGGTTTGAAGTGATTGCTGGTCTGGCGCCAATTTAGTCTGCTTGGGTGTTAGTGTTTCGCTGGCCGATGGAGTCGCGGAAGTTTTGGACGGCACTACGGATGGCGTCATAGTTGGTGAAGGATTACATGCCACAAGCAGAAGAATAATCGTGATGGAGATTACAAGCCTATTCGATCGCTTAGCCTCAGACCAGATATGATTCATTGATTGATCAATCCCTGGTCATGAATATACTCTGCAAACAAACCAGCTTTTACTAAAGCACCAGCCTCATTAACATGTCGTCCATCGGCCCAATAGATCGCTTCCTGCGGCATGACGCCAGCGAAATCGAAAAAGGGAATCTCATGGTTCAGCGCCACCTCTTTCACGACATCATTATTTTCCCGAAATCCTTGCTGGTAGTAGCCTTCGGAGGCGTAATCATTAAGATTAGGTGAATGAGCCCAGGTCGAAAACAGAATTTGCACGTCATGTTCGTTGGCGATCGCGATCATATTTTCCAAATTTCGGCGGAAGTAAATCGGGGGATTCTCTTTAAGGATTTCTGCAGGATCTAAATTGTCTTCAATAAGGCGAGATTCAAATGGCCAGCTCATATAAGTGGGCGCGCTCACGAAATCATCAACAGATACTTGGCGTGTGATATTCATCGCTCTGCTCAAGATCCTTAACAACGCACTATGTTCCCATATGGCCACGCGCGGAGCCTGCCACGCCTGACGTCTACCCAAATCGTCACCGCGATAAGCAGATGGTTCAACCATTCGCGCATGAACATCGTTCGTGCCTTCATAAATGATAACCAAGTCTGGATCAAGATCCAGCACCCGAAATTCGAGATTTACCAAAATTTCCCAGGAATTATAACCCGAGACTCCCGCGTTGATGACCTGCACGTCCTGGTAACCGTAGTCTTCCTTGAGCAGTTTCTCAAGTTGTGCCGTGAAGGTATCATCATTATCCTTAATGCTTACGTCATAGGTTGAAGACCCACCCAGAGCTACAATACGAAATACACCGCCTGGTTTTTCCAGGGGAAATTCATCATTTCGGTAACCTAATGAATTGTGAAAGGTTTGTCCCTTCTCATAATTTGGGGTGGGGAAATAACTGAGATAGGGATGAGGCGTCCAGGCGTAATCTTTAGCATCAATGCTCGTGAACAAAACGTATCGATCGTATTGCTCTGGTGTGGTTAGGTAGCGAAGCCAAAGCCTAGCTCCAAACTCAAGCAAGAAAAATGTCAGAAGAATGCTGAAAACTGGCAGGATGATCTCAGTTTTGCTAGGAATCCTGATGGAGGGCTGTTTGATAAGAAACCATATTCCAGAAACAATTGCCAGAAACTGAAATGCATATAACAAGGCAAGATAGATTGGTGCTTCGATCTGCATGTCGGAGACAAGTGTTAGCTCAACGAATCGCTTGAGAAAAATCCCGGCGACAATCAGAACGATGCCCAAATAAACTGGCTCTTTGCGCTGTATCTTAAATCTATTCATCACCAAAGCCTGATTTTCATTGCTCTAGAGCTTAGTCGGAAGCGTCCAGCGATGTGACATGACAACGCTAAACTTTCCATCATGTTGGGCCGGACGGCCGCCTACGTGCCCATCTCCCACTTCGAATAC
>Ga0079217_10000101_pt1 | contig 16839 bp, 14 predicted proteins | sample NCAS200_FD_76343 | JGI IMG/M metagenome (GOLD analysis project Ga0079217, IMG submission 76343) | Agricultural soil microbial communities from Utah to study Nitrogen management - NC AS200 | ecosystem: Environmental > Terrestrial > Soil > Agricultural land | place: USA: Utah | collected 2014-06-11 | reverse complement strand
TCGTCATGGGGGCGACGGTGGTATACGCGGCCCTCGTCGTGCTGGCCAATGCGGCGTCGGACGTCCTCCTGCACGCGGTGGATCCGCGGCGGCGCGGATGACGAGAACGGAGCGCTGGGCCGGAGGACTGCTCGCCGCTATGGTGATCGGCGCGCTGGTGGTGCCCGCTGTCGCGCGCCAGGATCCGCTGGCCATCGATGACGTGCTGTCCGCCCGGCTGGTCGGGCCGTTCTCGACCGATGATGCCGGGCGGTTCCACTTGTTAGGCACGGACCGTTTTGGCCGCGACCTGTTCGTCCGGATGATGCTGGCCGGTCGGCTGTCGCTTGCCATCGGCGTGGTGGGCTCGGCGATGGCGGGACTCATCGGCGTGTCGATCGGAGCCGCCGCCGGATGGTGGCGCGGGGCGTTCGACCGGCTGGCGATGTCGGCGTCGGATGCCATGCTCGCCATACCGCGCCTCATCCTGCTCCTCCTCTGCGCCGCGTTGTGGCGTCCCGGGACCACGACAGTGGTGGTCGTGCTGGCCGCCACCGGGTGGATGGGCGTGGCCCGGCTCATCCGCGCCGAGGTGATCGGTGCGCGGTCGCAGGCATGGGCCGACGCGGCGCAGGCCGTCGGGACCACACCGCTGCGGGTCCTGGTGCGACACGTGCTGCCTAACGCTCTCGGCCCCGCGATCGTAGCAACCACGCTCGGCGTCGGCAACGCGATCCTGCTCGAAAGCGGTCTGGCGTTCCTCGGGCTCGGCGTGCAGCCGCCGCAGCCGAGCTGGGGGAACATGATCGCGGGGGGCCGCGACCTCATCGTGACGGCACCCTGGGTCGCGATCGCCCCGGGCGTCGCCCTCATCCTCACGGTCCTGGGATGCACGCTTTTGGGCGACGCCTGGCGCGACCGGCTCGCCGGCGAAGTCCCCACCACCCTGGCCGACCGCGCCTAACGAACGAGGATCGTGACGATCCCGCGCGGAGGGGCAACGAAGTCGACTGCGCCGTCGTGTGGTGGCAGCCCTTCCAGCGGCGTTTCATCCAGACGGGCAAGGCTGGCTTCGCGAACCTTGGGAAGGCGCCAGGACCCGGCGACTTCGCGGTTCAGGACGTTGACGCAGCGGAGAACAATCCCATCTCCGTCCTCGCTTTCCTTGATCGTGGAACAGGCCAGTCCTTCACCGGTCAGCTCTACGCCTGGTATCGAGGCGGGAGGGCGGATCGCCGTGCGCCACGTGGCGCCGCGAAGCGGCTGCAGCACCTCATCGGCGATTTTTTCTACGAGTGCCACAGTCGTGTCCGATTTCGGACCATGCGCAAGGAACGCCAGCGAGGCCTCATACAAGCCTTGCGATTGCGCTGCGGGAGTTGGAACGGGATAGCCGGCGTGGCCAGGTCGTTCCGGCAAGTCGTGTCGGGACAATTCACCCACAGCACGGAGTAACGTGATCCAGATGATGTCGTCGTCGGCCTCGTATTCGGCGAGGCCGTCGGAATACACCGTGGCGCCAGCCGTGGCTGTGTACGCGGACACATAACGATGCAGCGGCGCCGTCGCTGGGGCGGACTCCTTCAGCCTCCCTGTCGCGTCGGTGGTGATGGGGTAACGCGTCACCGGCCCAAATGCCGCGTCGGCAGTAACCGCCGGCGACTGCAGCCCGGTCCGAATTCCGATCCGGAGTCTGAGATCCGTTGCGATGTTGTCGCCGCGCACCTGAATTCGGACAAACGGAGCGCCGGCGTCGAGTTGAATAATCGTCTGAACCTTGAGCGTCGTGGCTGCCGCACGTCGCGGTTCTCCCGCCGCACTCGTCAGGCGGCGTTCCGGAATCGACACGTTCCAGTCGCAGGTGAGCTCTGCGCGCAACGGACCGCGAGCCGAGACTTTGGCGCGAACCAACGTCGCGGTGGTCCGCGAGCCAGAGGGCACGGGGCATGGGGCACGGGGAAACCCGGGTGATTCATGCCCTAGGCCCCATGCCCCATGCCCCATGATAGCCGAGTGAGTGTACAGGTCTCCGCGCTCACCTTCGGCTTCGAAAACGATCCAGTCAGCGATGGTAACGTCGTCGTGAGTCAGGCCCACGGACGCCGAGTCGGCATCGACTCGAAGCCCAGCGCCCTCAATGGACTTTGTGTCACCGGAAACTGGTGAGTGAACGGGATTCGCCCGACGCCGCTTCTCGTCGATAGGCAGCGTGACGAGACCGTAACCCGGAACGTCGTCGACCCACGCCAGCACGCGCCGGCGCTCAACGAGCCGGCTACGCGGGTAGTGGCGTGAAGACTCCTCCCGGACAAACGCACGTTCGCGCGAGATCTCCTGAACCGGGGAGGCACCAAGCGACAGCGCCCCCAGGGCGCGCGCCTGGGGCTCGATGCCGCCGGAACCCGGTCCGACCGGTGCATCATCGAGGACGAGATCAATTTCGAGCTCGGCGATTCCTCGTCGGACGCGAGCCGCGGTATTTCGGACCACAATAACAGAGGTCCACTCGTCAGGCGTCCCCCTGGCCGCGTTCGCGTCGTGACCGAGCAGTGCCATGATCGACGCGTCGCGGATTCCGGCGCCCGCGGCGGTCGCCTCATCCAGCCGAAACGCCATTGCGGACGCCACGTCGTCGACGCTGCACCCGCACAGCGTGTCATGCGGCTGGCACAGCAGCAATGGTTTCCAGGCGGTGCGCAGGATGGCTCGCCCGTCATTGCCATCGCCGTTGATCCTGGACAGTGCCACCCACGGCTCGACATCGCGCAGCAACATCGATTCCACGAGCGCATAACGACGCTTCAATCCAGCGCGGGCGCTGAAGGTACCCTGCAACGTCCATGTGTAGCCGTACGAATCACGCAGTTCGCCGCTGACCTCGGGGATGTCGTGGTGCGCCGCACGCTCGGTCAGCGTGTGGCCGAATTGGCCAAGGGACACGCGCTCGACCCGGTCAGGAAAGGCGGCCGCCTTCAGAGCGGCAATCGCCTCGAGCAGGTTCGCCGGCGGCGCGTGATGGTCAGCGCCGACGGGAACGAGCGTGATACCAGTTGTGGCGCGCGGTCCAATCACCTGACGCATGGCGCGCCATCGCTCCCGCGCAGAGTCCGGTTCTGTCGGCAGATGAGAGCCGAATTCATAGCCGTCAGGAGGCAAGTGGTACAGCAACACCGTTGACTCGTCAGGCGCCTTCCACCACGCGGTATCCCCAACCGGGTGTCGCGCGCCGCCATAGCCACGCCAAAGCACGATCAATGAACAGCCAAAGCCGGCGGCGATTGCCGGCAATGCGGCGGGATGCCCGAATGAGTCGGGGCAGTACAACACGTCGGGTGCAATCGCCCGAAGCGAACGAAGGACGCGGCGGCCGGCCAGCAGGTTCCTGACAAGACCTTCGCCCGACGGAATCAGTGAGTCAGCCAACACGTACCAGGGTCCTGCTTCGACAGCTCCCTGGCGTAGCGCGGTCGAGACATCCGCAGACCGTTCGGGACGCACCTCGAGGTAATCCTCGAGGACGACGGCCTGTCCATCGAGCAGAAAGGGAGAGCCGGCGACCCCATCGAGGACCTCGTCGATAAGCGCTACCAACCGGAGGCGGAACTGGGGGAACGGTCGATACCATTCGCGGTCCCAGTGTGTGTGGACGAGAAGCCCAACCTCGATACGTGAAGGTTCGGGATGCTCTTCCGGCTGTCGGATCGTCATTATGCGCAGTCTGCGAGCGTTGCGGCGCGGCTGCAAGCGACGATACCCTGCGACCCTGGCCACCTCACCCGTCTTTCATGCCTAGTATCGCCGAACTCTGGGACCTGCTTCACGACCTTCCGGCGCTCGTAAAGTTGGCCGGCTACATCGGCCTCATCGCGATCATATTCGTCGAAACGGGCTTTTTCTTCGGCTTCTTCCTTCCCGGAGACTCGCTCCTTGTCACGGCCGGGCTGCTGATCGCGACCGGGCTGGACATGAACGTCTACCTGCTCGGTGCGATGCTGAACGTCGCGGCCATCGCCGGTGATGCGCTGAACTACTGGGTCGGTCGTGTCACGGGCCCCAGGATCTTCATTCGTGACGAGTCTTTTTTCTTCAAGCGGAAATACGTCGAACGCGCACACGAGTTTTATCTCAGGCACGGGGCAAAAACGATTTTTCTCGCGCGCTTCATGCCGATTATCCGCACCTTCGCGCCCCTCGTGGCCGGGGTTGCCAGGATGGATTACAAGGTGTTCACGATCTACAACGTTGTGGGCGGCACCGCATGGATCTGGAGCATGCTCTTCACGGGATACTTCCTCGGGAGCTACGTTCCGGGCATCGACAGGCACATTGGAAAGGTGATCATCATCGTAATCTTCCTGTCGATACTGCCCGGCATCATCGGGTGGTGGAGAGAGCGTCGACGGCCACCAGCAACGGTGTGAGCGCCGGCGCTTTCGAGGTGACCTCATCCCGGAGCTGACAGATGCCCCATTCGCTGCCCGCCCTGCCGTACGCGTTCGATGCTCTCGAGCCGCACATCGACGCGGCGACGATGCAGATCCATCACGGCAAGCACCACCAGGCGTACGTCAACAACCTCAACGCCGCGCTCGACAAACACTCAGAGTTGCACGAGAAGTCGCTGGAAGCCGTGCTGGCAGACCTCAACAGTGTGCCTGACGATGTCCGAACCGCCGTGCGCAACAACGGCGGCGGGCACTGGAATCATTCTCTGTTCTGGACCCTGATGGCCCCAGGCGGAGGCGGCGACCCGACGGGCGCACTCGGCACAGCAATCACGTCCACATTCGGCGCCTTTGACAAGTTCAAGGAGCAGTTCGCGGCGGCCGGTGTCTCCCGATTCGGTTCGGGATGGGCCTGGCTGGTTCGCAAGGGGAGCGCGCTGTCGATCACGTCGACTCCGAACCAGGACAACCCACTGATGGACGGCGTTGCGGCGCGCGACATCCTGTTAGGCCTGGATGTCTGGGAGCACGCCTACTACCTGAAGTACCAGAACCGCCGCCCGGACTACATTGGCGCGTGGTGGAATGTGGTGAATTGGAAAGCGGTTGCTGAGCGATACGGAGCCTAGGAGGGCATTGGGTACGGGGCATGGGGCATGGGGCATGGGGCCGCTACCCCAGGCCCCATGCCCCATGCCCCATCTAACGCGCGGCCTCGCCCTCGAGGTACGTATACCCCTCAAGTCCGGCTACATACTCGGCGATAAACGTATTGGACTCCGGCCTCGTTAGGCTCGCTGCCGCCGCCACCTTGCGCCGGAACGTCGCCAGCAGGTCGCTCGCCTTGAACTGCACGTAGTTCAGCACCTCAGTCACTGTGTCCCCGTGCACGAGGTCCGTGATCTCGTAGCTCGAGTCCGACAACCGGATGTGCACCGCGTTCGTGTCGCCGAACAGGTTGTGGAGGTCGCCGAGGATCTCCTGGTACGCGCCTGTCAGAAAGACGCCGAGGAGGTACTGCTGGTCGTCGGTGAACTCGTGCAGCGGGAGACTCGGCTGACCCGACTTGCCGCCGATGAACTTCTCGATCTTCCCGTCCGAGTCGCAGGTGATGTCCTGCAGCGTGCCGCGGCGCGTCGGCTTTTCCAGGTGCCGGTGAATCGGCATGATCGGGAAGAGCTGGTCGATCGCCCACGAGTCCGGCAGCGACTGGAAGAGGGAGAAATTGCAGAAGTACCGGTCGACCTGCGTCGAGCGCAGGTCACTGATGATGTCATCGTAACCGTTAGGCGACTCATCGACCATCTGCGCCACCCGGTTCACGGTCGCGAAGTAAATGGTCTCGGCGATGGCGCGGTCGCGGAGTGTGATCACGCCCGCGGTAAAGAGCTGCTGGGCACGCTCCTTGTCGAACGACGCATCGTGGAAGATCTCGATGACTTTCCGCTTGGGGAGCCGCTTCTTCCCCAGGGACTTGTAATCCTCGACCATTTCCAGGAGCAACGGCGGCGTATTCTCGTCCAGCTCCGGCACCGTATGCTCCGCCTGCGACTCGACGTCGATCACCTTGAGCAGCAGGAGCGCGTGGTGCGCCGTCAGCGCCCGGCCCGATTCACTGATGATGTGCGGCATCGGAATGTCCTGGTCGCGGCACACCTCGGCGATCGTGTAGATGACGTCGTTCGCGTATTCCTGGAGCGTATAATTGACGCTGGCGTGACCAGTGGAGCTCGTGCCGTCGTAGTCGACGCCAAGCCCTCCCCCGACATCCACGTGCGTGACATCCACGCCGAGCGCGCGCAACTCGACGTAGAATCGCGTGATTTCGTTCAGGCCCGTCTTGATGTAGCGGATGTCGGTGATCTGGCTGCCGAGGTGGAAGTGGATCAGCTTCAGCACATCGAGCTGGCCGCGCTCGCGCAGCCGATCGACGAGCTTCACCAGCTCGGCTGCACTCAGGCCAAACTTGGACTTCTCCCCACCGCTCTGCGCCCAGCGCCCGGAGCCCTCTGTACGCAGCTTGATCCGCACGCCGGCGGTCGGTACCACGCCAAGGTCGGCGGCCGCATCGAGCAGGACATCCAGCTCGCTCAGTTGCTCGAGCACGATGAAGACGCGATGTCCCAGTTTCTGGCCCATGAGGGCCAGGCGCATGAACTCCTCGTCCTTGTAGCCGTTGCAGACGATCAGGTGTTCGGTGGACTCGGTGAGTCCCAGGACGGCTTGCAATTCAGGCTTCGAACCGCACTCCAGTCCAACCTGGTGTTTGCGGCCGAATTCGAAGATCTCTTCAACGACGTGTCGCTGCTGGTTGACCTTGATCGGATAGACGGTGGTGTAGCCGCCGCTGTATTCGAACTCGCGAATGGCTGACTCGAACCGCTCGCTCAGCTGCTCGATCCGCGTTTGCAGGATATCGGAAAACCGGAGCAGCACGGGAAGCGCGACACCCTGTTCCTCGAGATCCATCGCCAGCACGTGCAGGTCGAGCACGTGGTCCGGGCGCTCGGGATCGGGGCGGACCACGACATGTCCGCTGGCATTGATGTCGATGAACCCCGCGCCCCATCCCTCAACGTTGTAGAGCGTCTTTGCGTCCTCAACGGACCATTCCGGTGGGACCGGTGATGGCGTCGTTGCGGGTGGAGTCTGTGGGGCCCGGGTACTTGTCATGGCGCGAACTATATCAGTTGAGTTGATGAGTTGAAAAGCGCAAAGCGCAAAGTGCAAGACTCCGCGCGCAAAAGAGTTGGAGAATTCGCGCTTTGCGCTTTGCGCCTTGAACTCGTCAACTCGGCACGCCTTGCAATTAACTGTTCCGGAAGACAGATCACTGTCCCGGCTGCATCAGAATTTTTGCCGAGGTTCACCCACTCACGTTTTCGCGCATGCAAACTCTTGCAAAGGTCCTTGGCGTTGTCGTTGGCGTCGTGGTGTTGCTGCTGTCGACGATCTTTGTTTTCTCGACGCAGACCCTCAACAAGCCCATCGCGTATGCCGACGCATCGCCGCCCATTCCCCGCGACTCGACGGCGCTCGCGCGGGGCCGGCACCTGTCGCGTGCGATCTCCAAGTGCGTCGAGTGCCACGGCAACGATCTGGGCGGCCAGGTCGTGATCGACGCCATGCCAATGGGCCGGGTCGTGGCGCCCAACCTCACGTCGGGACGCGGCGGCATTGGTGGCAGCCGGTCCGATGATGACTTTCTGCGCGCTATCCGTCATGGCATTGGTGTCGGCGGACGCCCTCTCGTTCTGATGCCGGCGCGGAACTACTGGCACATGGGTGACCTCGATGTGGGATCCTTGATCGCGTATATCCGTTCCGTACCCGCCGTCGATCGAGAGCTTCCAGCAACGAAATTCGGGTTGGTGGGCCGTGTGCTGCTGGTCAAGGGCGACCTGAACGGCATGTTCGAGGCGAAGAACATGGACCACACGGCGAAGCGTCCGCCCCCGCCCGCAGCAGACACGACGGTCGCGTATGGCCGGTATCTCGCTGAAATCGGTGGCTGCACTGGGTGTCACGGACCTTCGCTGTCGGGTGGATCGCTCCCAGGCGCGCCGCCGGATGCGAAGCCAGCGTCCAACCTCACGCCGGAAGGAATCGGGACCTGGACTGAGGCGGACTTCTTCAGGGCCCTCCGCGAGGGCGTCCGTCCCAACGGAACTGCCCTCGACTCGACGCAAATGCCGGTCCGCCTGACGCGTGAAATGACGGACTTGGAAACGAAGGCCATTTACATGTACGTCCGGACGGTTCCGCCGAAGCCATTCGGCACCAATTGAGGCTGCCTGACCCAGCGCCCCTGCCCCTCGACGAGGCGGGGGCGTTTTTCTTGCAGCGAATTGCCGGGCACCTCAACCGACCACCGCGGGTGGCAGCAGGCACGGCAAAGGGAGTAGCTTTGAGCGAGATGCGATACGGATTGGTGTTGGCCGCCAGGGGGGCCGCTCAGTGCTCCTGAAGCGTTTCTTCCATGAGGGGCTCGCCCAGGCCAGCTACCTCATTGGCTGCCAGCAGACTGGCGAAGCGCTGATTGTCGACGCTAACCGCGACGTCGCTCAATACATCGAAGCCGCGCGCTCGGCCGGACTTCGCATCACGCATGTCACCGAGACGCACATCCACGCGGACTACGTCTCCGGATCGCGCGAGCTCGCCTCAATAACGGGCGCGAAGCTCCTCCTCTCGGCAGAGGGCGGTCAGGATTGGCAGTACAAGTTTGCGCGCGAAGACGGGGCGATATTCCTCCAGGACGGCGACACCTTCTCAGTGGGGAACGTTCGGATCGAGGCGATGCACACGCCTGGCCACACACCCGAGCATCTGACGTTCCTTATCGCCGACACGCTCGCCTCCACGCAACAGCTCGGAGCGCTCACCGGGGACTTTATTTTCGTGAGCGATGTCGGACGTCCTGACCTGCTGGAGAAAGTCGCTGGCGCCGAGGGCACCACGCGCGCGGGTGCCAAGCTGCTGTTCGAGTCCCTTCGCCGATTCACGGAGCGTTGCCCGGACTGGTTGCAACTGTGGCCCGGCCACGGTGCCGGCTCCGCGTGCGGCAAGTCGCTCGGGGCCATGCCGCAGACCACGTTAGGCTATGAGAAGCTCACCAACTGGGCGTTCCAGATCGATCGTGAGGAAACGTTCGTCGAGGCGGTGCTCGAGGGGCAGCCTGATCCACCGACGTATTTCGCCACAATGAAGCGGTTGAATCGCGACGGCCCGCCACCGCTCGGCGAGCGCGGGACGCCGCGGCGGCTTGATGCGACCGAGCTCAAACCAGCACTGACCCGGAAAGAACTCGTGGTCGATCTCCGGCGCGCTGACGATTTCGCGGCACGGCATGTTCCGGGCACGATCAGCATTCCGCTCACGCGCGCGTTTGCCGGCTACGCAGGCTGGGTGCTCCCGTACGATCGCGACGTGTACTTCATCACGGGCGGCACCGACGATGCGGCGGTGAAGCGCGCTGCTAGCGAGCTCGCGATGATCGGCATCGATCGCATCGCGGGTTGGTTCGGGCCGGACGCGCTTGCACTGTGGAGTGAACACGGCGAAGACGTGGCGACCGGACGCACTGTCCCCTCGGATGTGGCCGGACGAATGAGCAGCGGAGCGCTCGTCGTCGATGTCCGCTCCACTGCCGAGTGGCGATCGGGTCACATCGCCGGCTCCGTGCATATCCCGCTGGGCAAGCTGGTGTCGCAGATGTCCGATCGTCCGCGCGCGCAGCCCGTGGTGCTGGTGTGCGAGAGCGGCAGCCGCTCAGCGATCGGCGCCAGCCTCCTCACCGCGGCAGGATTCAACGACGTGACCAACCTGACCGGCGGGATCAACGCCTGGAAAAGCGATGGGTTGCCGCTCGAGGTCGACACGATCGTTTTCGCGAACGCGACCTGATGACCAGGCGAATCGCGACCTTCTTCTTCCGGGGCCTCATTCTTCTCGCCCCTCTCGCGATAACCGCTTACGTCTGCGTCTTCCTCTTTCGCTGGATCGACGGCTGGCTGGGCCTTCCGATTCCAGGCGCCGGTTTCATCGCGACACTGATTCTGATCACGTTGGTCGGATTGCTGGGTTCGAATCTTCTGACGCGCGGCGCCGTCTCCTTTTTCGATCGGATCCTCAACCGGCTGCCGTTCGTGAACCTGGTGTACGGGTCCACGCGCGACCTGGTGAAGGCGTTCGTCGGTGAGAAGCGACGGTTCGATAAACCAGTGCTCGTGCAGCTGGTGCCCGGGAGCAATGCCCATGTCCTTGGATTCGTGACGCAGGAGAACCTGACGCGGCTCGGCCTCGAGGAGATGGTGTCGGTGTATGTCCCGCAGTCGTACAACTTCGCCGGACAGCTCTTCGTTTTTCCGGAAAGCACGGTGCAACGACTCGATGCGTCCAGTTCCGCGGTGATGGCGTTCATCATTTCCGGCGGCGTCACGGAAATTCCCGGCGCTGTGGGTGATGAAGCCGAAGTAGTTGCTACCAGCAGTACCTGATGGCCATGCGTACGTTGATCCTGTCGCTGCTTCTCGGCATTCCTGGATTGGCGCCACAGGCGACGGCGCAACGCGCGACCACGCCCCCTCCCCGCGCCATCCTCCTTCGCCCGGCGCGCGTCTTCGACGGCGTCGGTCCCGGGCTGCGCGGAGGGGTGGTCGTGCTCGTTCGCGGTGAACGGATCGAAGCGGTCGGACCGGCGTCGCAGGTTGCCGCGCCGGCGGACGCAGAAGTCATCGACCTTCCCGGCCTGACGCTCATCCCGGGTCTCATCGACGCCCATTCGCATGTGCTCCTGCACGCGTACAACGAGACGTCGTGGGACGACCAGGTCCTGCGGGAGTCGTTAGGCGAACGGGTGGCGCGGGCGACGGTGCACCTGGCCCGGACCCTCGACGCCGGCTTCACCACGCTGCGCGACCTCGGCACCGAGGGCGCCGGTTATGCCGACGTCGGACTGAAGCACGCGATCGAGAAGGGTGTCATTCCCGGGCCGCGGCTCATCGTGACCACCCGCGCCATCGTCATGAAAGGGAGCTACGCTCCCAGGGGGTTTGCGACGGAATTGGACATTCCGCAGGGCGCCGAGGAGGCGTCGGGTCTCGAAGACCTGTCGCGCATCGTGCGGGACCAGATCCGGCACGGTGCCGACTGGATCAAGATCTACGCCGACTATCGCTGGGGGCCTAACGGCGAAGCGCGGCCCGCCTTCACCGAAGAAGAGATTCGCCGGGTGGTGGAGATCGCGTCGAGCAGTGGTCGCTCGGTCGTCGCGCATGCCTCGACGCCTGAAGGCATGCGTCGGGCCGCGGCGGCGGGAGTGTCCACGATCGAGCACGGGGATAACGGGACACCGGAGGTGTTCAAGTTGATGGCGGAGCGCGGCGTTGCATTTTGTCCGACGCTCGCCGCCGGGGATGCCACGGCCCAGTACGCCGGCTGGAAGAAAGGTGTCGACCCCGAGCCCGCCCGTTTCGCCACCAAACGCGCCAGCTTCAAAACAGCGTTGGCTGCCGGCGTGACGATTTGCAACGGGAGCGATGTCGGCGTGTTCAATCATGGGGACAATGCCCGCGAGCTCGAGTTGCTTGTCAACTATGGCATGAGTCCACTGGATGTATTGCGATCGGCAACGTCGGTCACAGCGAAGGCGTTGCACATGGAGAACCGTATTGGGCAGATAAAGGCCGGGTTGATGGCTGACCTGGTTGCTATAGAAGGTGACCCGACTGCATCCATCGCCGCCGTGCGTGCAGTGCGGTTTGTCATGAAGGGCGGAAAAACCAGCACGAGAATCTCCAGGACGAGGTGAGGAGTCGATGAACGAGAAGCAGATCAAGGCGCTGGCCAAGCGGAACGCGGCCAAGGCCGCAAAGGTGAAGCCGACCTCGGTACGCGCGTACGATGATACCGTCGACAAGACGCGATCACCCGATCGCGACGATCGCGACGCAACGCGCATCTTCAAGGAAATGAAGAAGCGCGAGTTCTAGGGGCAGGTCCGAGGCTCGAGGCCGACCCTCGAGAAACCTCACAAGAGCGCCGGCAGAACCGTTGACGCGCACGCACCGCGTGTCGCAGCTTCCTTCCATGCGCGAATTCCGGAAGCTTGCCACCGTTGCCGTTGTCGCTGCCTGTTCTGGCACCGAAGCGCCTCGGCAACCCATCGGCGCGATAACGCCGATCGATGCGCCTGCCGGTCCCCTGAGCGGGGAGCCCAGCCTCGCCGTCGACGCCAACGGCCGCGTCTACCTCTCGTGGCTCGAGCGAAAGAGCGACTCGACGGTCGCGTTGCATCTCGCGGTCCGCGACGGCGCGACCTGGTCGGCGCCGTCGACCGTGACGGCGCGATCCGACCTCTTCGTCAACTGGGCCGACTTCCCCACGGTATTTGTGGCCCCGTCGGGACGAGTCGTTATGCACTGGTTGCAGAAACGTCCAGGGGGCAAGTACTCGTACGACGTCGTCACGCGGCAGAGCACTGATGGCGGGACGACATGGTCTGAACCGCGCGTGCTTCATGACGACAACGTGGCCGCTGAACATGGCTTCGTTTCGTTCTTCGCCGCCGACGGGGATTCCGTCGAGGCGGTCTGGCTGGACGGGCGTGCCACGGCTGGTGGTGGGCATGACAGTCACAATGCGCCGCGTGGCGCGATGCAACTCGGCAACGCGAGGATCGGGCCCGACGGCGGCATTGCTCCATCGACCATGATCGACGATCGCATCTGCGACTGTTGCCAGACGTCGGCCGCGATGACCTCGCGAGGGCCGGTGGTCGTCTACCGCGACCGCTCGCCTGACGAGATCCGCGATATCGCGATCCTGCGGCGGGTCGATGGGAAGTGGACGCAACCCGCGCGCGTGCACGCCGACGAGTGGCACATCGAGGGATGCCCGGTCAATGGGCCGTCGGTCGTTGCCAACGGCGAACACGTGGCGGTGGCCTGGTTTACGGGCGCTCGTGATACCGCCCGGGTAAATGTGGCGTTTTCGGCGGACGCCGGCGCGACGTTCAGCGCACCGGTTCGCGTCGACGACGGCAATCCCGCTGGTCGCGTGGACGTGGAGTTCGACGGCACCGGCCGCGCGCTGGTGACGTGGCTGGAGCGCGTGGGCGACCAGGGCGCCGAGGTACGGTTGCGGAGCATCGCACCGGATGGTTCCGCGTCGCCGGCCGTGGTCGTGGCCAGTTCAGCGGCCGCGCGGTCGAGCGGCTTTCCGCGAATGGTGCGCAGCGGCACGAACGTGGTGTTTGCCTGGACGCAACCGGGGGATACAGCCCGCGTCCGCCTGGCGGTCGCTTCGTTAGGCACGTCGGGGCGTTAGGGCATGCGCCGCTGGCTGCTGCTCGGCGTGCTGGCCGGCTGCGCGGGATCCGGGGACGGCCCGGCTCGCGTGGAAGTTGGCCTCGAGGCACCATCGTACGCCGCGCGGAACCTCCAGGGCGACAGCGTGTCGCTGGCGCTGTTGCGCGGCAAGCCGGTCCTGCTCAACGTCTGGGCGACCTGGTGCCTGCCCTGCAAGGAGGAGATTCCATACCTGGAGACGCTGCACGGCAAGCACGCGGCGCAGGGACTGCAGATCATCGGCGTCAGCATCGATGCGCGCGGTGACGAGCCCAAGATCGAGAGCTTTGCGCGTGACTTCCGGATGTCGTACCCGATCTGGCGCGACCCGGACGAACGGGTGAACTCGCGTTTCCTGGCGATCGGGGTGCCGTCGACCTATCTCATCGACCGCGACGGGGTGCTCCGCTGGAAACACCTGGGCACGTTGCGCCCGTCGAGCGTGGGGTTTCAGGCGGCGCTCGACGAGGTCCTGCGCGAAAAGGGCGGGTCGCAGTAGCTGGGCCGGCGTGGGCGGCTGGCCGATGACCGCACTCAGGAGGCGAGCGGCATCGCGATTACAGGCGTGTCGCGTCGCAATGGCTCCACGCTCCAGTTGGTGGCGCACCGCCAGATCCATTCGAGGGGACCGTAGCGGTACCGCGACAGCCACCAGCGAGAGAAGGCAATCTGGGCGGTGAAGACGGCGATTGCCGCCGGAAAGACCAGCAGCGCCGGAATCTTCAACCCCAGTCCATGTGGGGTGAAAAAGACCTCCAGCAGCACGATGTGCATCAGGTAGTTCGTCAGCGCCAGCCGCCCCGGCCAGGCCAGAAACGACAGGCGACGGCTCCAGGCACTGCTGTTCGCGACGAGCAACAGGATGACGGCGATGTAGGTAAACGCGAGCCACTGCTCCCTGATGAGCTGAAAGCCCACGCGAGCAAACGACGCAATGGCCGTGAACACATTCTGGTCGGCAGGTGCCGGAGGCTGGATCGGTCCGCCGAACGGCAGGACATAGCGCGACACGGCCCAGAGCCCCAACCCGGCAATGCCTAACGCCACGATCCTTCGCCGGTACCGTTCCGGTCGCGTGAACAGGCCCAGTCGATAGGCGATCAGTCCGAGCAGGAACAGCGTGAAGCTGCCGTTCGGTAGCCACCCGAACTGGCGGTGGAACCTGGGCATGAACGCGACCCGCGCGGAGACAACCGTTCTCCAGCTTCCGGATCGCGCGGCGGCGTCGACCGAATCGCGTGCGGCACGAAAGGCCATGAAGTCGGCACGTTGCTGCTCGCTGAACTGAGCAACGCCGCCCGGGCTGGCGCTCGCGAACGCGACGCGCGTGATCGAGTAGATCGACCGGGACGACGCGCACAGGACCAGAAGAACGACCAGCGCCTTCACTGGCCAGCGCCGCACGAACAGAAGCGGCACCCCCCACACGGCGTAGCCGAACAGCACGTTGAAGCCGAACACCCCTTCCGCGATGAACCCGAAGACCGCGAGCGCAGCGAGCCGGCGGAGGTAGCGCGCGACAAACGGCCGGCTACGAGATTCCGATCGTTCGAGCTGGATCGCGAAACCGACGCCGAACAACATGCCGAAGATCCCGTAGAACCGTTCGTCGAAGAACAGGTGGAGCACCTGCTCCACGAAGGCGGCCGCCCGTCCCGGCTCCGCCCCTAACGGCGTGGCCTCGTAGTAATTGAAGTGCACCATGAACATCCCCACCAGCGCCAGGCCGCGCAGGATGTCCAGGACAATGAGTCGCTCGTTGGCTGCCTCATCACCGCTTCGTTCGCCGTGGGACGGCGCCGAACGCGCGATCGGCGCGGGTGTGACGGGTAGCTCGCCGTTGATACCAGGCCTTAGTGTGCTGAGCATGGGTCGCCTCGCGGGTGCATGGTTCGAGGCGGGCCAGTCGCAGTCACGGGCACGCATCGAGGTGTTTGAAAACGCCCCAAATTATCGGCGACCCTCACCCGCATCTCATCGCGTCAACACATTGGCTGCCAAAAACTTCCAGCGCAGAGTCAGGCGCCGGAATTCGGGATCCCGGCGCCCCGTGACACGTAAACCGTTCGCCGAGCGCCTTACTGACCGGCGATCACGCGCGCTCCATTGGCAATAATCGAGTCCAGAGCCGTGCGCGCTAACCAGCGACCGCCGATTGCCACCCCGTCGATCTTCATCGTGTTCACGATGTCGTCGAGTGGATTTGCCGTCAGGAGCACGAAGTCGGCGCGCTTCCCCGGTTCGATTGTCCCCCACTCCCTGGAGGCCCCGAAAAACTCGGCCGGATTCACAGTGGCCGCTGCCAACGCCTGCATCGGAGTCAGTCCGGCCTTGACCAACGCCTGCAATTCGCGGTGCAGGCCCCATCCGTACATATGGAACCACTCCGGCGTGTCGGATCCGGCAATCAGCTTGCCGCCCGAGTCCTGAATCGCCTTCACCGCACGGTTGCGCACTTCGACATAACGACGCCGACGGGCTTCGGTGCGCTCGGGAGCTCTCGCAGAATCCCAGTATCGTGTGTGCGCGTTCAAGTACCCTTGTCGCATCTTCGGCGGCCAGAAGCGCCAATCGGGACGGGCCTCCAATTGGGCGCGACTCTCACCGATCGCAAACGCCGTGTTGAACACGTTTTGCGTCGGCCCGACGAAAGCACCCGATCGCGCCACCGCACCGGCGATCGAGTCGAGCTTCCGGTTGTCGACGTGGTCGAGGCTGACCCAGTTCCGGTTCGCGAAGACGCCACCCTGCGTCACTGACTCACGCATTGGCGCCGAATCAGCGAGCGCCTCCTCGAAGAACGAGTCGAGGTGCTCGATCTGCTGGTTTGCCGAGGTGGCGGCGCGCAGGCCGACCATCGGCTCCACGTGACCGACGACGCGAATCGAGCGCTTCCTCGCCTCGTCGATGATCGCATCGTAGACCGGTTTCGTTATGAACAGCGTGATCTTCACGAAGTCATAGCCGGCGTCGGCGGCCCTCTGCACAGCGATGCGTGCTTCTTCGGCCATGGTGACGACATGCGAATTCTCCGAAGCTCGGCCGGTGAATTGCGGACTTGCCACCCAGAGCTGCGGACCCACGACGCTGCCCTGTGTAACCGCTCGTCGCAGCACGAGTTGTTCCGGGGTCCCGATCATCAGGCGCGCAGTCGTTATGCCGTTGGCAAGCATGACGCCGATCTCTGCCGGTCCGGCCGAGTCGTGGACCTCGCCGCCGTCGGACAGGAGATGCGTGTGCATGTCCGAGAGGCCGGGGATGAGGTATTTCCCCGTTCCGTCGATGATCGTCGTGCCTGCTGGCACCGCGACGGTCGTGCCTACAGTGGCGATTCGTCCATCGCGGACCAGCACAGTCGCGCCGGCCATCGGCGCCGGCGAAGCCATCGAAATGACAGTGACATTTCGAATTGCGAGAGTTCCCCGCGCCAGCGCGGTGCGCGAGGCACCCAACGGAGTTCCCTGGCGCAATTCACGCATGAGGCGCTCGTTGGCCGGGAGAATCGCAAGGAGTAGTCCCACGAGTAGAAACGGCTTGGTCATGGTGAACATCGATTGATCCTTCAG
>Ga0079217_10000092_pt1 | contig 17261 bp, 13 predicted proteins | sample NCAS200_FD_76343 | JGI IMG/M metagenome (GOLD analysis project Ga0079217, IMG submission 76343) | Agricultural soil microbial communities from Utah to study Nitrogen management - NC AS200 | ecosystem: Environmental > Terrestrial > Soil > Agricultural land | place: USA: Utah | collected 2014-06-11 | reverse complement strand
GGCCCGCGCTGCCCGCTCCTGATACTGGTCGCGAAGCGCGGCAAAATACGGCTGGTCGGTACGGTGGATGGTGATGAGAAAATCAGCGCCGGCGAAGATCGCCACCTTTCGCGTCAGCGCCTGCACCGTCGCCGCGGACTCGACGCTCTGCTCGTCGTACGCGCGCACGATGACGAACGTCGTCTCCCCGACTTTCTCGTATTTCGGCAGGTGGTCGGGCTCGAGACTGTCGGCGACGAGGGTCGGGAACAGCCCGAACTCGCCGGCGACGCCGTGCAGCTCCTCGGGCGTGGGACCGACGAGATCGATCCACACGAAACTGGGATCGCTGGTCCGTACCACCACCTGTTTGCTCATGCCGAGAGGATCCGGCTCGCCGCGGCGGCCGCACCGAACCCGTTGTCGATGTTGACGACGGTCACGCCTGCGGCGCACGAGTTGAGCATGCCCAGCAGGGCCGCGAGCCCGCCGAACGCGGCGCCGTAACCGACGCTCGTCGGGACTGCGATCACCGGCCGCGATACCAGGCCACCCACGACGCTGGGCAGCGCGCCCTCCATCCCGGCGACGACGATGATGACGTCCGCGGATTCGAGATCGGCTCGGGCATCGAGCACCCGATGGATCCCGGCGACACCGACGTCGACGAGCCGCGCGACTCGGTGCCCGAACGCCTCCGCCACGATCGCCGCTTCTTCCGCGACCGGCAGATCACTGGTGCCGGCTGAGACCACGAGCACGGTTCCGCGAAGCGTGCGCACCCGGCCTTCCGGGGCGAGATGAACGACCCGCGCCGTCTCATGCCACGCCATGGCGGGATAGCATGCGGCCAGCGCCGACGCGTGTGCGGCGGTAGCCCGCGTCCCGAGGAACCCCCCGCCGGTCTCGACCAGTCGCGCGCAGATGCCCAGCACCTGGGTCGGCGTTTTCCGCTCGCAGAACACGACCTCCGGGTGGCCCTGCCGGAGCGCGCGGTGGTGGTCGATCGTGGCGTACGGAAGTCGCTCGGACGGAAAATGCCGGAGACGCTCGATGGCGTCGGCCGGGGTCGCCGCGCCGGAGGCCACCGACGCGAGAAGGGCCTCGAGTGCTTCGGGAGTCACGCCACCCGGGCGACGGGTTCGAGGTACGCGAGGAAGATTGCCTCGGCTTCCGCCATCGACTCGACCTGGAAGAGACGCTGCCGCAGGTCGGAAGCCCCATGCAGTCCGCGGGTGTACCAGCCAAAATGCTTCCGGAACTCGATCACGGTCTTTCGCGAATCGCCCTGCAGGCGGATCGCGAGCCGCGCGTGCTCGAGAGCGACGCGGAAGCGCTCCGCCGCGTCGGGGGCCATCGGCTTCTGCCTCCCGGCAAGCAGCGCCTGTGCGTCCCGGAAGATCCACGGGTTTCCGAATGCCCCGCGGCCGATCATGACACCCGCGCATCGGGTGTGCTCGCGCATTCCGAGGATGTCCTCGGCGGTCTCCACGTCTCCGTTCCCGATCACCGGAATGTCCAGCGCCTCGACCACGCGCGCGATCTCGTCCCAATTCGCATTGCCCGAGAACATCTGCGTCCGGGTGCGTGCATGCAGCGTAAAGGCACGCGCGCCTGCGTCCTGCATCCGGAGTGCTATGCCGACCGGATCGCGCGTCTCCTCATTCCAGCCGCTCCGAGTTTTCACGGTCACCGGCAGGTGGGTCGCGCCGATGACAGCGCGGATGATGGTGTCGACGAGGTCCAGGTCTCGCAGGCAGCCCGAGCCGCCATTCCGCTGCACGACCTTCTTGACCGGGCAGCCGAAGTTGATGTCGATGAATTCCGGCTGGAAGTGCGCCGTAATGACTGCAGCGGCCTCCGCCATGCCGGCAGGGTCGGAACCGTAGATCTGAATACCGATGGGCCGTTCGCACGCCTCGAACTCCGCGCCTTCGAGCGTGGTGCGGATGCGGCGCCGGATCGCCTCCGACGAAAGGAACTCGGAGAGGACGACATCGGCGCCCATCGTACGGGAGATCTGGCGGAACGGCGCTTCCGAGACCCCGGCCATCGGGGCCAGGATGAGCGGGAAAGGATGCGCGGACGGAAAGGGCAACTGCATATGGCAAAAATACTTGCCGCGCCTCGCTCGAGCAATGTACGTTGGCGGATGCTCTCCTCGCTCCTCGCGCCGGACGCGATTTCACTCGATCTCGCGGGGACCTCCAGGGACGAAGTTCTCACCGAGCTCGCCGCGCTGCTGCCCCTGTCGCCCAACGACCGGACGGCCGTCCAGAAACTCCTCAAGCGGCGCGAGGGGCTCGGATCCACCGGTGTCGGACGCGGCATCGCGATTCCGCACGCGCGGACGTCCCTCATCGACGACCTGCGCCTGGCCTACGGAAGACACGAGCGCGGCGTATCATATGGAGCCGACGCGCTGCCGGTCCACCACTTATTTCTGATCATCGCGCCGCCGGTAGAGCTCTCCGACGAATACCTCCCGGTCCTGGGCCGCGTTGCCCAGTTTGCGAAGGAAGAGGACGTGCCGGCGCGGCTCTCCGCGATGGCGAGCAAGGAGGACCTGTTGCAACTGCTTCGGGAGAAGGGCCTGTGATTCGCCCGCCCTTCCTGCTGATCGCGCTGGCCGCGGCGCCGCTCGCGCTGGAGGCCCAGAAGCCGGCGCCGCTTCCGCATACGCCGATTGCGCTGGCAGACGCGGGCCGGCTGCGCGACTCACTGCGAAGCGGACCCGACTTCAGCAAGGTCATCTCAGCGTACAAGCGGCAGGCGAGCCGCGATACGATGAACGCGGAGGCGTGGGACCGACTCGGACTTGGCTACCTGGGCCGCATGCAGCATCGCCGGGGCGAGCCGCTCAACATGGGACCGCGCCTCGGCTTCGGCGACCTCGAGAACGCCATCGATGCGTTCAAGAGGGCCCTGGCGGTGGACCCGTCGCTCGCGGCTGCGGCGGTTCATCTCGCCGAGAGTGCAGAGGCCTATCGAGACACGTCGATCCTGAAATCGACGCTCCCCTTCCTGCGCCGTGCGGACAGTGCCGCCCTGGGAGCGGACACATCGGTGTCGCTCTGGCGCGCGCGAATCGAGCGCGAATACGGCGACCGCGACCTCGCGGCAGCCTCGGCTGAGCGCTACCTCGCGCACGGCGGCTCCCCCGCCCTCGGCTCGCTCGAGCTGGCCCGAACCCTGTTCGCGATGGCCCGAAACGACAGCGCCCGCGACGCTCGCGCCGACTCCCTCTACTTCGCCGCGGTCGCTGCCCGGGACTCGATCGCCAGCGCCGTCGTCCGCTACGACCTCTCGCTCATCGCTCCGGACAGCGTCATGGCCGCGTTCGACGCGTCCTCGGGCGAGTCCCGTGCGACGCTGGTCCGGCGGTTCTGGCGCTGGCGCGACAACCAGGAGCTGCGCGCCGATGGCTCCCGGCTGCGTGAGCACTATCGGCGACTCGCGCATGTGCGGCGCCACTACCGGATTGCGGCCGTGCGACGCTACTACGTGCCGGGCTTCTCCGCCTACTACGCCCCGTTCTCCGAATTCGACGACCGCGGCACCATCTACCTCCGCCACGGACCACCCAGGCGGAGCATCAACGCGCCGATGTTTGGACTCAACCCCAATGAGTCCTGGCGCTATGACGAAGCGGACGGCTACCGGCTGTTTCACTTCTCGACCGGCGGTCACAGGAACTACGGCGGCGACATCCAGGATTATCAGCTCGTCACCAGCGTGCTCAACCTCAAGGGCGCACAGGATACGCCCCTCGAGGTCTGGGTCGGCTCTCGGCTGGAGTTCTCCGACCTGTACCAGTGCATCCTGTCCTGCGGGCCGCTGCGCGCCGCACGTGCCGCGCTCGAGGAGCGTCGTATCGGGACGGCCAGCATCGCCGTAGGCACAACGACCGACTCGTACGTCCGGCGGTACCCGCACATGATCCCGGCCGGCGTGCAGCCGTTCGCGGTCGGCCAGTCTGCCGGCGGTTCCGTCGCGCACCTGGTCTTCGCGGTGCCGACGGCCGAGCTCCGCGCTCTCGGGGCGCGCGGCCTCCGGCTCCGCTTCCGCGCGTTCGCCGAAGACGAGCGCATCGCCGCCGACGTCGATACGCTGGTCAACTGGCGCGCACCGGAGGGCGAGGAGAAGCGCTGGCTGCTCGCCCGCCTGCCCGTGCCGGTGGCGAGTGGCAGGTGGCGGTATGCCGTTGCGCTCGAGCTCGACGATACCACTGGCGCGTCGCTACAATCGGGGATGCTGGACATTCCCGTCACCGATGGAAGCGTTCTCGCACTCAGCGACCTGGTCGTGGGGTCTGCCGGCGAGGGACTGCCCTGGATAGCGGCACCGGGGGACACGGCGTACTTCTCTCCCTTCCCGCTGCATCGTCGAAGCGCGCCGCTTCACGCCTACTACGAACTGTACGGCGCCACGCGCGGCGCGGACTATCGCACCGAGCTGACGCTCTCACGCCTGCGTTCGGACGGGGACGGAGAGACCGGACACCGCGTCCGGGTGACATTCGCGGAGCCCGCGCTCGAGCCGGTGGTACGGAGCCGGCGCTCGCTCGATACGCGGCGCCTCGCCGAGGCGACGTACCGGCTCGACGTTCGCGTCACGGATCCCCAGGGCCGAACGGTGCAGCGAAGCCGCACGTTGCGGATCGTGAAGGACTAGCGGGACGCTACTCCCACTCGATTGTGGCGGGTGGCTTCGAGCTGACGTCGTACACGACGCGAGTCACGCCGTCGACTTCGTTCGCGATGCGACTGGAGATCCGCGCCAGCACCTCGTGCGGAAAGGGGTACCAGTCGGCAGTCATTCCGTCGCGGCTGGTGACTGCCCGAAGCGCAATCACCTGGTCGTAGCTCCGCTCGTCTCCCTTCACTCCCACCGACCTGATCGGGAGCAGGACGGCGAAGGCCTGCCAGATGTCGTCATAGAGACCCGCCGCGCGAATTTCCTCGAGATAGATGTTGTCGGCCTGACGCAGCGTATCAAGCGCCGCCGCCTCGACGGCGCCAAGGATCCGTATGGCCAGCCCCGGACCGGGAAATGGGTGCCGTCCGACCATCTCTTCCGGAAGGCCCAGTTCGCGCCCAACCTGGCGAACTTCGTCCTTGAAGAGCTCGCGGAGCGGCTCGATGAGCCTGAACGGGAGTCGCTCAGGGAGTCCCCCGACATTGTGATGCGTCTTGATCGTCACCGACGGGCCGCCGCTGGGAGAAATCGATTCGATGACGTCCGGATAGAGCGTACCCTGGACGAGATAACCGACATCGTTCCCGACAGCGCGTGCCTCGGCCTCGAACACGTCGATGAAGGTATGGCCGATGCGCCGACGCTTGAGCTCGGGGTCCTCGACGCCGGCGAGCGCCGACAGAAACCGCTCGGTCGCGTCCACGACGCGCAGGTCGATGCCGAGATGGCGGCGGAAGGTGCGCTCTACCTGCTCGCGCTCGTGAAGTCGCAGCAGACCGTGATCCACGAAGATGCAGGTCAGCCGGTCGCCGACGGCGCGGTGAACGAGCGCCGCCGCGACCGAGGAGTCCACCCCTCCGGACAAGCCACAGATCACTCGCGTGTCCGGCCCGACCAGCTCGCGGATCCGCTCGATTTCCCGATCGATGAAATGCCCGGGCGTCCAGTCCGGTGTGCAGCCGCAGATGCCGAAGAGGAAGTTGTGAAGCACCTCTCCGCCACGAGTCGTGTGCGCGACCTCCGGATGGAACTGGACGCCGTAGATCGGCTTGGCCCGGTGCTCGAACGCGGCCACCGGCGTGTTGTCGCTCCGCGCGACCACGGTGTACCCTGGCGGCGGCACGTCCACGTGGTCGCCATGACTCATCCATACGGGAGTTTCCTCGCCCGCGCCGAAGCCCTCGAAGAGTCTGCCCCCCACGACGGTGAGCGCGGCGCGCCCATACTCCCGCCGGGACGCGCGCTCGACTTTTCCTCCGCTGAGCTGCGCGAGCAGCTGCATGCCATAGCACACGCCGAGAAGCGGCGTGCCCAGCTCCAGCAGCTCGGGGTCGGCGGTAGGCACGCCATCGCCATAGACCGAGTTCGGCCCACCGGAGAGGATGACCCCCTTCGGGTTCCACTCCCGTATCCACTCCACCGTGCGCGACGGCGGATGGATCTCGCAGTAGACGTGGGCTTCGCGAACCCGGCGCGCGATCAGCTGCGTGTACTGGGAGCCGAAATCGATGATGAGGATGCGGTCGGTCAGGATCGCCACTCCGGTGTGGGGCGTTCGCCGCTGAAGAGCGAGGCGACGGTCTCGCGGTCCCGGACGACGCCCCAGCGCGCGCCATCAACCAGGACCTCCGCGGCGCGGGGCCGACCGTTGTATGTGGAGCTCATCACGAAACCGTAGGCGCCGGCGCCCAGCACCGCGAGCCGCTCACCTGCCGCGGTCTCCGGGAGCCGCCGGTCCAGAGCGAGGAAATCGCCCGTCTCGCAGACGGGACCCACCACGTCAACCTGCGACTCGGCACGGCTCGCGGTCTCGAGCTCGACGATTTCGTGATACGCCATGTAGTGGCTGGGCCGCACGAGGTCGTTCATGCCGGCATCGACGAGCACGAGATCCTTCCCGCCGGAGTGCTTCCGCGAGAGCACCGTCGTGAGCAGAACACCCGCGCTGCCAACAAGGAACCGTCCCGGCTCCAGCACAACCGTGAGCCCGGACTCCCGCGCCAGCGGCACCAGCGCCTCGGCAAGCCGCTCGGGCGCCAGCGGGACCTCATCGCGATAGCGGATTCCGAGCCCCCCGCCGAGATCGAGATACCGGAGAGTGTCGATGCCGTCGGCGCGGAGACTCTTCACGAGGCCGGCAAGGCGGCCGAGGCCCTGGCGATACGGGGTCGGGTCGAGGATCTGGCTCCCGATGTGCATCGCGATGCTCTCGAGCCTGAGGCGGGCGTCGGCGGTCACGGCGCGCGCCAGAGCCGCGACCTGATCGAAAGGGACGCCGAACTTGATGCCTCCCTGCCCGGTCGCGATGTACGGGTGCGTCTCGGCGGTCACGTCCGGATTCACGCGGATCCCGACCGGGACGTCGCGGGCGGCCTCCCGGGCCACCTGTGAGAGGGCGCGGAGCTCGTCCGCGGATTCGAGGTGGATATGCCCCACCCCGGCCGCGACCGCCTGCGCGAGCTCGGCCGGGGACTTCCCCACCCCGCTGAACACGATGCGCTTCGGATCGAACCCGGCGGCGAGTGCCCGCTGGAGCTCGCCGCCGGACACGATGTCGGCACCGGCGCCCGCGTCCCGGAGTACGCGGAGCACCGCCAGATTGGCGTTCGATTTCACCGCGAAGCAGATCTCGTGCGGAATCGCGGCGAAGGCCGCGTCGAGTCGGCGGTACTGCCGCCGGATCGTTTCGGCGTTGTACACGTACGCGGGCGTCCCCACTTCGTCGGCGATCGAGGTCAGCGGCACGTTCCCGAAGTAGAGCGTGCGTCCGCGTCGGGAGAGACCTGCGTCGTCAAACAGCTCCGGCGTCAATACGCCTTCGCCCATACCGCCTCGGCGACGCTGGGCCTGCCACACCAGATGCATTTCTCCGGCGTCGTCGGCGAGCGGAACTCCTCGTCGGGCAGCACGCGCACCGTCGCCTTGGTCTGCTCCTTGATGTCGGCCTCGCAGGCCCCGTCGCCGCAGAATCCGCCATACACGAATCCCCCGGCTCCGGCCATGCGCTCGACGAGGTCATCGCGGGTGGCGCCGCGGAGGCTCGCGGCCTCGCGCCGCTCCCGGGCCGTCTCGAGCAACGCACGCTGCATGGCGGCCATCTCGTGGCCGATGCGGTCCACGATCCCGTCGACCGGAACGGATTCCTTCCGCGCGCCCACGCGACGCGCGAGCATCGCGGTGCCCGCGGCGACGTCCCGCGGCCCCACCTCGAGACGCAGCGGCACACCACGCGCCTCCCACTCATAGTACTTGGCGCCCGGCTTCGTGCCGATGCGCGCGTCGAGATGCGTCCGAACGCCGCCCGCGCGGAGCTCCCGCAGGAGCCGTTCTGACGACTCGAACACCTGCGTGCGCTCCTCCTCGGATTTCCAGATCGGCACGATCACGACCTGCCACTGCGCCAGCCGCGGCGGGCAGACCAGGCCCGCATCGTCACTGTGAGTCATGATGAGCGCGCCGACGAGACGCGTCGAAACACCCCATGACGTGTTCCAGACGTGGTCGAGGCCCCCGTCGGCGGTCTGGAAGGTGACCTCGAAGGCGCGCGCGAAGTTCTGGCCAAGGTTGTGGCTCGTGCCGGCCTGCAGGGCACGGTTGTCCTGCATCAGCGCCTCAATCGCATATGTCCGGAGCGCGCCCGCGAACTTCTCGCTCTCGGTCTTCCGTCCCGTGAGCACCGGCATCGCCATCCACTCTTCGGCGAACCTGCGATAGATGCCGAGCATCTGCCGCGTCTCCGCTTCCGCCTCCGCCTCGGTCGCGTGGGCCGTATGACCTTCCTGCCAGAGAAACTCGGTGGTTCGCAGGAAGAGGCGCGTACGCAGCTCCCAGCGCACCACGTTCGCCCATTGATTGATGAGCAGCGGCAGATCGCGATAGCTCTGAATCCACTTGGCGTACATCGCGTAGATGATCGTCTCCGAGGTCGGCCGGATGACGAGCGGCTCCTCGAGCTCCTTGCCCCCGCCGTGCGTCACCACCGCCGTTTCCGGTGCGAAGCCCTCGACGTGCTCGGCCTCGCGCGCCAGGAAGCTCTGCGGGATGAAGAGCGGGAAGTACGCGTTCTGGTGGCCGGTATCCTTGAACATGCGATCGAGCGCCTGCTGCATCTGCTCCCAGATCGCGTAGCCGTTCGGACGGATCACCATGCACCCGCGCACCGGGCTGTAATCCGCCAGCTCGGCCCGGGCAATCACTTCGTTGTACCATGCGCTGAAGTCGGCCGTCCGCGTCGTCAGCGCCTTCACGTCAGCCATGCTGCCTCCTGGAGCCGCCTGCGTCCGGCGCGGTGCGCGTTGCATCGTCGCGCATCGCCACCGCGAGCGCCGCGACCACGCCGTCACGCGCCACCGCCTGCTGGGCCTTCTCGTCGAGGTTCCGGAGCATCACCTCGCCGCGCGCCCGCTCGTCCGGGCCCACGACGACCGCGAAGCGGGCGCCGCGGGCATCGGCGAGCTTGAGCTGCCGGTCCAGGCGCTGCGCGGCCAGTGCGTACTCCGCCCGGAAGCCCGAATCGCGCAGCTCATGCGCGAGGGCGAGCGCGTGCGGCAGGTCGTCCGGCGTCACGGCGGCGATGAATGCGTCGACGCTCGACCGGCCGGCCGGGACCAGCCCGCGTTCCCTGAGAAGCTCGCCGAGCACCACGTCCCCCATGCCGAAGCCGAGCGCCGGGAGCTGAACGCCGCCGATCGCCGCGAGCAGGTCGTCGTACCGGCCGCCGCCGCAGATGGCGCGAAGCTCCTTCCTCGCGTCGAAGATCTCGAAGACTGTGCCCGTGTAATACGCGAGGCCACGGACGATGGTGAGATCCACGTCGACGAAGTCGCCGAGGCCCATCGACTGAAGGGCCGTGATGGTGCGGGCCAGCGGATCGCCGGCCTCCGCGCCGGCCGGTACCGAGTCGAGCGCGTCGCGCACGGCGTCCCAGCCCCGGAGTCTGGCGACGGCGAACACGCGCTCGATCGCCGTGCCCGAGAGACCGGCGCCGCTCATTTGTGAGGACAGCGCCACGCGGTCGGCGCGCTCCACCTTGTCGATCGCCTGGTACGCGTCGGCCAGCTGCGCCTCGCGCACGCCACCGGCCGCGAGAAGTGCGCCGAGCACCCGGCGATCCGAGAGGCGCACCCGGACGTCGCCGGGACCCAGTCCGAACGCGCGCAGCACATCGATCGCCAGGGCGATGATCTCCGCGTCCGCGAGAGGACCTGGCTCGCCGATCAGGTCGCAGTTGAGCTGGAAATGCTCACGAAGTCGGCCGCGTTGCTGACGCTCATAACGGAAGAGCTGCGGCGTGGAGAACCATCGGATCGGCTTCCGGAGCCCGTTGGCTCGCGCAGCCACCATGCGCGCGAGCGTCGGCGTCATCTCCGGTCTCAGCGCGACGTCACGCTTCCCCTTGTCGGTGAAGGTGTACAGCTGGCCGACGATTTCCGCGCCGCTCTTCGCGGTATAGAGCTCGAGCGGCTCGAGTGGGGGGCCATCGTACTCCTCGAACCCGTAGTGCTCCGCGACCTGACGCCAGGTCTGGAGAATATGGGCCCGCAGGGCGAACTCGTCAGGGAAAAAATCGCGAAAGCCCGGCAGGGGCTGGAGTTGCATGGCGGGCAAGATAAGGGGGGGACGGGCGATTTTCACGTCGAACGAGGCGAGGTCGCGTGGGTCGCGAAGGTCGCGGGTCGCGAGAGCTGCTCGATCGGCATCGCGACTCTCGCGACCGCCGCGACCCGCGACTACAAGGGCTCGATGCCCAGCACCTGCATCACATCACCCACCGTATGGAAGGACCCGCAGACCACGATCGTGCCGGCGCCGTGCTGCACGGTCTCGAGGGCGCGGCTGAAATCAGGCTCGAGTGTCCAGGCGGCGCGAGCGGGCGGCCGGTCGGGGCGCTCCAGCCAGCGGCGCAGCCATTCGAAGTCCCAGCGGCGACCGAGGGCGCTCGGGGCGACGGTGAGCACGCCGCGGTCGATCGCCGCGTCGAGCTGAACCAGCATCTCCGGCCACTCCTTGTCGCCAAGGATGGAGACGAGGGCGTGCACCGGACGGGGAGGCTCGATAGCGCCGAGTGCCCCGACGAGCGCCGTCATGCCGTCGGGATTGTGCGCGACATCGAACAGCCACCTTCCGTGTCGCTGGAGCCGGCCGGGGACGCGAGTCGACGCGAAGGCGCGCTCGGCGGCTTCCGGAGGTGGCCGCCATCGCTCCGGCAGGGCGTCGAGCGTGGCGCGGGCTACGGCGGCGTTCCGGCGTTGATGGGGGCCCGCCAGCGCCAGCGAACCATCCCATCGAGCCTCGGGCGGGACGATCCGCACTTCGGCGCGCCCGCCGGCCGCCGCGATGCTCTGCGTGGCCTCTCGCTGAAGGATGGACACGAGCCGTGGATCGGTCTCGCCGATGATGAACGGCGCTCCCGGCTTGGCGATCCCGGCCTTCTCGCGCGCAATCGCCTCCACCGTATCGCCCAGATACTTCATGTGATCCCGCGCGATCTTCGTCACCACGCTGGCGAGCGGGTGCACCACGTTCGTGCTGTCGAGTCGACCACCGAGCCCTACCTCGACCACGGCGATCTCCGCTCCCCGTGCCGCGAAGTCGGCGAACGCGATGGCTGTCGTCGCTTCAAAGAACGTCGCGTTCCGAGCCTCAATCATCGGACGGAGCCGCCCGGTCCACATCGCTATCGCGGCCTCGCCGGCGGGAACACCGTTCACCCGCATCCGCTCCCGGAAGGACACGAGATGTGGCGAGGTGTAGAGGCCGACCCGGAATCCTGCCTCCTCGAGCGAGGCCGATACGAGAGAAGCGACGCTTCCCTTCCCGTTGGTGCCGCCGATGTGGATGGTCGCGAAGACGCGGTGGGGATCGCCGAGCTCCGCCAGGAGAGCCGCAGTGGTCTCGAGGCCGAACTTGATCGTGGTCGTGCGAGGAAAGAGAAAGTCGAGCGCTTCAGCGTAGGTGAAGGGCAGGCTACGCTTCCTCGGCGTGCTCCGTGTAGGGGCTCTGGCGCTGCATGTGTCGCAACAGCCGGGCGGTCGTCTCCCGCAGCGAGCCGCGCGGCACCACGTCGTCGATCTGCCCGTGCTCCAGCAGGAACTCCGCCGTCTGGAACCCTTCCGGCAGATCCTGGCCGATCGTCTGCTTGATCACCCGCTGGCCGGCGAACCCGATCAGTGCGCCGGGCTCCCCGAGAATCACGTCACCCTGCATCGCGAAGGATGCGGAGACGCCGCCGGTCGTCGGATCCGTGAGAATCGTGATGAAGGGAAGTGCCTCGCGGTACATCACCGCGATGGCGGCCGACGCCTTGGCCATCTGCATGAGCGACAGCACGCCTTCCTGCATGCGCGCCCCGCCCGAAGCGCAGACGAGCACGAACGGCATGCGCTTGTCCACCGAGCGCCGTGCGAGCCGGGCGACCTTCTCCCCGACGACCGACCCCATCGATCCGCCCATGAACGCGAAGTTCATGACGCCGAGATGGAAAGGTAGTGCGTCGAGCCGCGCAACACCCGCGTACAGCGCGTCGGAATCGCCGGCCTTCTTGCGCGCCTTCTCGAGCCGGTCCGCGTAGTGCTCGAAGCCGAGCGGATCCACCGAGCGAAGCGTGGGCCACAGCTCCCGCCACGTCCCGGCATCGGTGAGGAGCTCGACGTACTCCTCCGCCGTGAAGCGTCGATGGCGCCCGCACTCGGGGCAGACGTTGAGCGCCTTCTCGAACTTTTCGCGGATGTCGACGTGGCCGCAGCGGTCGCACTTCTCCCACGCGTCCGGAGGAATCTCGAGACGCTCCCGCTGCGACGGCCGCGGCTTCCGCTCCTTCTTGAACCAGGCAGCCATTCCAACCATAGGTCGCGGGTGGCGAGTGAGGGGTGCAGCCGCATCGAGCGCGGAAACGTCAAATGTGGGCATCTGCGGGGGACGACGCCAGCCCCGACGTGCTAAGTGGCTGTCACCACTCGGCATAGCCGGCGACGCGAGAGTCCCAGGAGACCCGCAGGACCAGCGCGAGGCAGATCGAGCAGATCAGGAAGAAGGACCCCCCGTAGGAAAAGAACGGAAGTGGAATTCCGGTGATCGGCATGATGTTGATCGTCATGCCGATGTTTTCAAAGATGTGTGAGAACCAGAGTCCGAGAATGCCGAAGACGACGAGACTGCTGAACGGGTCCGGTGCGCGGCGGGCAACGCGAACGAGAATCATGAACAATGCGAGGAACAGCCCGAGTGCGATGACGACCCCCACGAATCCCAGCTCCTCGCCCACGACCGAGAAGACGAAATCGGTGTGCTGCTCGGGGAGAAATGCGAGCCGCTTCTGCGGTCCCTCGGTCAGTCCGGAGCCGAACCAGCCGCCCGACCCGATCGCGGTCTTCGACTGCAGCGCCTGATATCCGGCTCCGCGCGGATCCGCCTCGGGATTGAGAAACGACACGAGCCGATTCCGCTGATAGTCGGCGAGGCGATTCCACAGGACGAGCGCGACCACGCCGGTCACGATGTTCATTCCGATCACCGCGACCGATTCCCACACGTAGGGCCGCCAGACCACCATCAGCACGATCACCAGCACGATCCACGCCCCCCAGGACCAGTTGCTGAAGGCCATGAGGAGGCTGATCGCGGGGGAGGCGATCATGAAAAGCATGCGCGGCCGCACGCCGGCCCAGAAGAGCATCGCGAAGAAGATGCCGATGAAGACGATCGCGCTGCCGAGGTCCGGCTGCTTCATGACGAGGAGGAACGGCACGCCCACGATGGCGCAGGGAATCCAGAGGTCGCGCAGCGAGCGCGGCGGTTCCTTGAGCGACGACAGGAAGCGCGCCAGCATGAGGACGGTGCCGAGCTTCGCCAGCTCGGCGGGCTGCCCGATGCGGCGCCCGCCGATCTCGAGCCAGCTCTTGCTGCTTTCCGCGGTCCCGGCGCCGGTCCCGACGAACAGCACCGCGATGAGCAATAGCAGGCTGAAGCCGTACACTGCCGGCGCGGCCCACTCCAGAAGCCGGAACGATGTCTTGAATGCGATGAATCCGATCACCAGGCCCATCGCGAGCCAGACGAACTGGCGGTGCCAGACGCCGGCCGCACTCGTAGGCACGTCCGTCTGGCCGGCCGAGTACATGACCACGATGCCGAAGAGAATGAGAACGAACGCGACGGAGGCGAGGCCGCGGTCGAGACCGGCGAGCCTCACCGGGGCGCCGCCGGGGGTGCGCTATCCGGCACGACCTCGGGTCGGGGCGCGCTGTCGGACACGATAGCGTCGGTGAGGACCATGCGCTGCGCCGACGAGCGCGCCGTGTCGGGGCCAAGGATATAGCGGGCCAGCGCGTCGGAAACGTACGGCGCGACGTCCGAGCCGTGCTCGGCCTCCTCCATGATGGCCCCGATCACGAGCTCCGGATTCTCCGCGGGGGCGAACCCGAGGAACCAGCCGTGGTCCTTTTGTCCGCGTGCCTGCTGGGCGGTGCCCGTCTTGCCGGCGATGAGCAGGCCTTCGCGCCGGGAGCGCGCCGCAGTTCCGCGCTCGAGCACCGCGATGAGCGCGCGGCGCAATCCCTTGAGCTGCTCCTCGGAGAGGCCGAGGTTGTGGCGCGGCTGATCGGAGCGCGGCGCCACGATGTGCGGCGGAACTTCGCGGCCGTCGCCCGCGAGGGCCTGATAGAACTGCACCATGTTGATGAGGGTCTGGGTGTTCTCGCCCTGCCCAATCGAAAAGTTGAGCACCGTTGCGGCAGGGCTCCACCGGCGCGGGCCGTACAGGCTGTCGAAGTACGCGGTCGCGCGTGGATAGATCGAGACCTGCTCGCTCGGGAGGTCGATGCCGCTCCTCCCGCCGAAGCCCATCGACGATCCCTCCTGGACGATCGCGTTGAGCCCGAGCCGCTGGCCTACCTGGTAGAAGTAGACGTCGCAGCTCTGCGCGACGGCGCCGATGAGGTCGAGCGAGCCGTGCCCCTCCTTCTTCCAGCACTTGAAGATCCGGTTGCCGAGCCGGTAGCCGCCGGCACACGATACCGGCATCCGGGTCCCGAAGCCGATGATCCCGCGCTTGAGCGCCATGGCTGCCGTCGCGAGCTTGAACGGCGAGGCCGGCGGATAGCGTCCGTAGATCGCGCGGTTCAGGAGCGGCCGCGCGGAGTCGCCGTTGAGGCGGCGCCAGTCGATGGTGCTGATACCACCCACGAAGAGGTTCGGATCGTAGGTCGGAGCGGAATAGAGCGCGCGGATCTCGCCGGTCGGCGTCATCGCGATCATCGCGCCGCGAACCCCCCTGGGCCAGATGCTGTCGATGTACCGCTGCAGCGGCAGGTCGATCGTGGTCCTGATCGGCTTCCCGGCGACGGGGGGCAATGAGGCGGTGCCGACGTCCTCCCGCACGAGCCGGCCGCGCGCGTTCACTTCAGCGTACCGGATACCGGCCCGGCCCCGCAGCACACTGTCGTAGGCGCGCTCGACACCCGCCTTGCCGACGATCGAGCCGAGCGCCGCCTCCGGGAAACGGTTCCGGGCGAGGTCGGTCTCGGTCACTTCGGAGACGTAGCCGACGAGGTGCGCGACGGCCTCGCCCCTGGGGTAGATCCGCTTGGGCTCCGACTGGATGATGAGTCCGGTGATCGTCGCGCGACGCTCCTCGAGGCGGGAGATCGTCTCGAACGACGCATCACCGATGATGACGGCGGGCTGGTATTGCGCCGCGCGCCACTTGCGCTCGATGTCGCGCATGGCCGCGCTGTCGATCGGCAGGAACTCGGCAAGTCGGCCGAGCACGGCGCGGAGCGAGTCGGCGTTCGTCGCGAGGAGCTTGACGGAGAACCCGGGAAGGTTCTCGGCGATGATCTCGCCGTTCCGGTCGAGAATCGCGCCGCGCGGCGGCTCCAGCGGAATCGCGCGGAGACGGTTGGTCTCGGCGCGGAGCTGATACTTGTCGTGCTGAAGGATCTGGGTCCGGAAGAACGCGCCGATCAGGATGGCGAACGCGAACGACAGGACCCATCGCGCAATGGTAGCGCGCTCTCGAACCTGGTAGGAATCGAAGCCGTTCATGTCACACGTCCAGCCGGATCGCGAGCCATTCCTTCACGACGTAAAGTACCATGACGCCGGCGACGGCCGTGCTGAGCCCCTGCAGCGGCGCCACCACGAACGCCTCCCGGAAGAAGCTTCCGCCCGCCCCGCCGCTCGCGGCGAGCACCATGAGATTCCGGAGCCACACCCCCGCAAAGAACATCGCACCGTGCACCAGGATATTCTCCGCGAAGAAGACGGCACGTCCCCAGGCGCCGAGATACCCGATGATGGTGTGCGCCAGCATCCCCGCGCCCACGCGGGCCGGCGTGAGCGCGTCGGTCACCATGCCGACCACGAACCCGATGATCGCGCCCGTTCCCGGCCGGCTCCCCATTGCGACGATGAGCAGGGCGATCATGAGGAAGTCGGGGCTGACGCGCGATTCCCAGATCCGCGGCCGCGCGTAGAACTCCAGCACGAGCAGCGTCAGCATCACGAGCCCGAGACCGATCCGCGAATCCCGGCCGACGGCCATCAGGGCGCCCGCGCGCTGTCGGTACGAACGGGGCTCGCGACCGCGCCGGCTCCGCTGCGCGCCAGGGAATCGCGGAGCGCTGATCGGACGGAGTCGGCGATGCGGACGCGGAGCAGCGAGTCGGCCGCGGCACGCTGCCGGAGGGAATCGGCGCGAAGCGCAGCGACCACGGAGTCGCTCGGAAACGCCTCTTCGACCGACATGGCCCGGCCGACAAGGACCATCACGTGCGCGGTCGCGCTCGGACTCGCGGACGGTCGCAGCGCATAGACGCGCTCCCACCCTTCCTGCTCCCGGGCGACGCCGGCGACGGTGCCGATGGGAATTCCCTTCGGGTAGACGCCGCCCAGGCCGGACGAAAGCACCAGCGTGCCCGCTGCCAGCGTGTCGCGATAACTCGCGGCGCGGAACTCGAGCAGCGCCTCGCTCCCCACTGAGCCGCCCGCCGGCGCCACGACGCCAAAGATCGCCCCGCGCTCCGTGAAGGCGCTGACCCGGAAATCGGGATGGGCCCACGTCATGACGCTCGCCGACTTCGCCGATATGGACGCGATGACGCCGAGAAGTCCCTCGGGGGCCACTACGGGCTGGAAGGGCGCCACACCGTCGTCGCTGCCCGCGTCCAGCAGGAGCATCCGGCCGTCGCTGGCCGCCGACTGGTGCAGCACCTCCGCGGCGACATGCCGGAACCCGGTGCGCCGGCTGAGCGCGAGCAGCTCGCGAAGTCGCTGGTTCTCCGCCTGCAGCACGGGCAGGTTCTGGGCCAGCAGCGTGGCGGTATCACGCTGCGCGGAAACCTCGCGAAACCGCTTGCGGCTGGTGCGTCCTTCGACGGCTTCCGACTGCAGCCACACGAGCGGGGAGAGAATCGTGTCGCGGAGCGACGAAGACACCGAGCGTCCGAGGCTGTCGGGGGCGAGCAGGACGAGAAACGAGACCGCGGCGCAGATGAGCAGCGCCGCGGTGTCACGACGGGATTGCGAGCGATCGGTCGCGCGCAACATCGTCAGGCGGAGAGGACGCTCTTGTACTTCTCGTAGTC
>Ga0079217_10000087_pt1 | contig 17716 bp, 14 predicted proteins | sample NCAS200_FD_76343 | JGI IMG/M metagenome (GOLD analysis project Ga0079217, IMG submission 76343) | Agricultural soil microbial communities from Utah to study Nitrogen management - NC AS200 | ecosystem: Environmental > Terrestrial > Soil > Agricultural land | place: USA: Utah | collected 2014-06-11 | reverse complement strand
GTTCGGGGTCGCGATCACGCCGTATTCCTTCGGCCGGGTCAGGATCTGCTGCAGGAACGCGTCGGCGATCGAATCCTTGATGACCATGCCGTTAGGCAGCGTGAGCCACGGTCCGCCATCGATCTCCACGCCGCCGAATTCCGTCCTGGCGAGTTCATAGCCCCAGTCGCGGAACGCCCCCTCGGTGTACTTCTGGATGTTGCCCTTATGGACGAGGGTGACGCTCGTGAAGCCGTGCTCGATGGCGTACGCGATTGCCGATCGCATGAGACGATTCGTCCCCTCGGCCGACATCGGCTTGATACCGATGCCACTCGATTCCGGGAACCGGATCTTCGTCACGCCCATCTGCTCGCGAAGGAACGCGATGACTTTCTTCACCTCGGGAGTCCCTTCGGCCCACTCGATGCCGGCGTAGATGTCCTCGGTGTTTTCCCGGAAGATCACCATGTTCACGTCTTCGGGTCGCTTCACGGGGGAGGGAACACCGGTGAAGTACCTGACTGGTCGCACGCACGCGTAGAGATCGAGCTGCTGCCGAAGCGCGACGTTGAGTGAGCGGAACCCACCGCCCACCGGAGTCGTGAGTGGCCCCTTGATCGCGACCAGGTGCGTGTGGATCGATTCGAGTGTCTCGTCAGGCAGCCAGTTGTCCAGCTTCTCCTTGGACTTTTCCCCGGCCAGTACTTCCAGCCATTGGATGCTGCGCCGCCCGCCGTACGCCTTCTGCACGGCCGCGTCAAACACGAGTTGCGACGCGCGCCAGATGTCCGGCCCTGTGCCGTCCCCCTCGATGAAGGGAATGACGGGATGATCGGGAACCGTGAGGACACCACCGGCCATCGTTATGCGTTCGCCTGCCATCGTAGTCATTAGGAGTGAATCGTGAATGGTGAATCGTGACCCGCCTGCCCGCCTACCCGTTTACCCGTCTACCCGTCTACCCGTCTACCCGCCTACCCGTTTACCCGTAAACCTCAAACACCCCCGCCGCTCCCATTCCGCCACCGATGCACATTGTCACGAGACCGTGACCGCCACCACGGCGGCCAAGTTCGTGCACGAGCTGCGTGACCAGCTTTGCGCCCGTCGCCCCCAACGGATGGCCTAACGCGATCGCCCCGCCGTTCACGTTCAGGCGGTCGTCCGGGAAGCCCAGTTCACGCTTTACCGCCAGTGCCTGCGATGCGAAGGCTTCGTTGAATTCGATCAGGGCAATGTCGGAAATCTGGACGCCGGCGCGCTTGAAGGCTTTCGGCACCGCTTGAATAGGGCCCACGCCCATGACATCAGGTTCGACGCCGGCCGCGGCGAAGCTGGCGAAACGGGCCAGCGCTTTGAGTCCGTGCGCCTTGGCATAGTCGCTGCTCACCACCAGTACGGCCGCTGCGCCATCAGAATAGGGACTGGCATTGCCGGCCGTGACGCTTCCTCCCTGCTTGAACGCCGGCTTCAACTTTGCGAGCCGCTCCAGGCTCGTGTCCGTGCGTACGAGTTCGTCAACGGCAAACCGCGCGTCTTCGACATTTTTCTTTCCACCGCTCCACGCGACGCGTTGCACGGGTACCGGAACGATCTGGTCGTCGAATCGGCCGTTCGCGACGGCGGCCGCTGCCTTGCGATGGCTCTCCAGTGCGTAAGCATCCTGGTCGGCACGGGAGACGTTCCAGCGATCAGCGACGCGCTCCGCCGTCAGTCCCATCGAAATCATTTCCTGGGTCATGTCGGGATGCAGGCGTGTGTGCCATCCCGACATCGGAACCTGGCTCATCATCTCGACGCCACCGGCGATGACCACGTCGGCCATCCCCGACAGGATGGCCTGCGCGGCTCCGGCAACGGTCTGCAGCCCCGAAGAGCAGAACCGATTCACCGTGGCTGCCGGAACGTGAACGGGAAGTTTCGCCCGCAGCACGGCGAGTCGCGCCACGTTCAATCCCTGCGCACCCTCGGGCATTGCGCAGCCCCACAACACGTCATCGATATCGTTAGGCTCGAGGTTCGCCCGCGTCACCGCTTCCCGGATGACCAGTGCGGAAAGGTCCACGGGGTGTACGCCGGCGAGCGACCCGTCCGCCTTTCCGCGTCCCACCGCGGTTCGAACGGCACTGACAATTACGGCATCAGGCATGGTCAGTTCCGGAGAGGTTTGCCGTTTTCGAGCATGTAGGCGATACGGGCTCGCGTTTCCGGCGTGCCAAGCAGCGACAGAAACGCCTCCCGCTCGAGATCCAGGATGTCCTGCTCGGTGACGGATCGCGGAGGACCGTCGCCGCCGCTCAGCACGTACGCGATCTTGTTGCCGATCGTGACTTCATGGTCGGTGATGTATCCGGCTTCGCGCATCGACCAGATACCGTAGCGCAGGTTCCCCAGTCCTTCACTCCCAAGAGCGCGAACGGTTCGCGGAACGGGCGGCGTGTAATCGGGAGCCAGCTCGAGCACGCGCGCCTTGGCGTCGCTGAGCACGCGATCGCGGTTCATCGAAATGCGATCGCCCGCTCGCAGGAACCCCTGCCGGCGGGCATCGAGCGCGCTCGCGCTCATGACACCCATCGAGATCAATTTGAAGGCGCGCTTTACCGCTTCGAACGGATCGGCCTCCTCGTACGGTTCAATGTCCTGCGTGAAGCGGAAGAGCAACTGCTTGGTCCCTCCACCAGCAGGCAACAGTCCGACGCCCACTTCGACCAGCCCGATGTACAGCTCGCCCCCTGCCTGGATGCGCGCCGCATGCAACGCGAACTCGGCGCCTCCACCGAGCGTCAACCCATTTGCGGCTACCACGACCGGAAAGGGCACGGTCTTCAAGCTGTGCACCAGACCCTGGAAGCGACGCACGGCGGTATCGAGCGCGTCCCAGTGTTTCGCGTCGACCTCGGACAGGACTTCGACGAGATTCGCTCCGGCGGAAAACGTACCGGAGTTGGCGCTCCCCATCACGAGCCCGGCGAATCCGCTCTTGTGCACGATCTCCAGCGAACGCTCGATCATGTCGAGCGCACCGCTGCCAAGCGTGTTCATCTTGCCGTGCAGCTTGAGGAGCGCGACACCGTCGCCGATATCCAGCAACGTCGCTTCCTTGTTACCCGCGAGCGATCCGACACGAAGCTGGACGAGATCGAGATCGAGCGACTGCGGGATGGGCTCGATCGGCGCGTACTCCCCGATGAACGAGAGCTGGCGCGGGCCGCTGCCGAGCTGGCGATAGAAACTCTCACGCACAATACCGAGCAGACCTGGCGCTCCCTGTCCGCGTTCGGTGAATGCCGCCTTCAACCAGTCCACTCCCAGGGCGTCGAACACCGCAAAGGGGCCCATCGCCCACGCGAACCCCCATTCGAGCGCCCGGTCCACCGACGAGATGTCATACGCGATGTCCGGCGTTTTCACCAGCGTATACGCCGCCGTTTCAAGCAGCAGCGCTCGCAGGAACTCGGCATGTGTGCCGCCCGCTCTCGTTATGCCCCGAAGCCGCGCAGGGAGTGGCTCGCGCTTCAGGAAATCCAGCTCGGCGAGGTGTGGAACTGTTTGCGGACGATACTCGCCGGTCCGCCAGTCGAGTGTGAGGATCTGCGAGCCTTCCTTCCGGTAGAAGCCGGCGCCGGTCTTGGCGCCGAGCTTCCCCTGCCTGACGAGTTCATGGACCCACTTCGGCAGCGAGAAGTCCTCACCGGTGGTCGCTGACAGACCCGCCGAGACGTCCGCCAGCACATCGAGACCGGAAATGTCCGCCGTCCGAAACGTCGCGGACTTCGGCCGGCCGACGAAGGGCCCGGTCAGCGCATCGACGTCGTCGATCGAGAGGCCGAATTCCTCCATGAGACGGATCGTCCTGAACATCCCGTGGATGCCGAGCCGGTTGGCGATGAATCCCGGGACATCCTTCGCGAGAACGACTCCCTTGCCGAGCATGCGTTCCGCCACGTCCCGGATGCGCGTGACGACATCCGGTAATGTGTCCGAGGTCGGGATGAGCTCGAGGAGGTGGAGGTGCCGGACCGGATTGAAGAAGTGCGTTCCGAGAAAGTGCTGTCGAAACGTTTCTCCCCGTCCGGCACTCAACGTGTGAATGGGGATCCCGGACGTGTTCGAGGTGACGATGGCATTCGGTCGCAGCAGCGGCTCGATGCGCGCGAACAGGTCCCGCTTCGGTTCCGGACGCTCGATGATCGCTTCCACGATCCAATTGCACTGCCGCAGCAACTCGAGGTCATCCTCGATATTGCCGACGGTGATCCGTGCCTCGGCGGATGGGTCGAGAAATGCCGGCGGACGGGACTTCAGGCCGCGTTCTACGCCGGTTCGTGCCCGCGCGTTCCTGTCTGGTGCGTCCGGGACGTCGAGGAGGACTACCGGAAATCCAGATGAGGCGGCGAGCGCCGCGATTCCAGCGCCCATGGCGCCAGCACCCACCACGCCCACCTTCGCGATTCTCATGCCCGCCCTCAATGAAGTGCCGCGAGGAAGATCGAAAGGTGGCATCAAAGCGACAAGGGATAGAGTTCACGACGGCACGGGCTCTACCGCCCCGGTTCGCGCCTTACTAGCCTCCGACCATGACGTGGCTGAGCACCCGGGACCCGTGGAGGCCGTTCATTCGTGTCTGATCCCCGGGCACTGCGGATCGAGCTCCCGGCATGGGCCGCTGCGCGCGAGGAAGATTCTCGTCGTTATGCGACCGACGAAGACCGGATGCGCGTGGCGATCGAAATAGCCGCGGCGAACGTCTCCCATGTCACGGGCGGCCCCTTTGGCGCGGCGATTTTCGAGTCCGATTCAGGCCGTTTGGTGTCACTCGGCGTCAACAGCGTCGTTCGGTTGCGGAATTCCGCGTTGCACGCCGAAATGGTCGCGTTCATGCGCGCCCAGTCGAAGGTGGGAGCGTATTCACTGGCAGCACCGGGCCAGCCATCGCACACGCTTTATTCGTCGTGCGACCCCTGCGCCATGTGCCTGGGCGCGGCGCTCTGGGCTGGAGTGAAACGCGTGGTCTGCGGGGCGACGAGACAGGACGCGATCGCGCTCCGCTTCGACGAAGGCCCGGTGTTCCCCGAATCGTACGAGTACCTGATGAAGCTGGGAATTGAAGTCGTGCATGGCGTATTGCGCGACGAGGCACGAGCAACACTGGAACAATACCGGGCGCGCGGGGGCGTGATCTACAACGCATGATGACCAGCGAAAAGCGACCAGCGAAGAGCGGCCAGGCCCGCCCGGGTATCCTTCGCGCGCTCGTGATCTTTGCTCTCGTTGCAGCGTGCGACGTTTCCGTGTCGCAGGAGGACGAACTCGGCGATCAGTACGCGGCCGCCATCGCCGCGCAGGTTCCCATAATCGAGGACTCCGCTGCAACAGCCTGGCTTTCGAGGCTGGGACTCCGCCTGACGAGTGTCGCCGACCGGGAGAATCGCGATTGGCACTTCTATCTCGTCGATGACAGCACGGTGAACGCGTTTGCCGTACCGGGCGGTCACATCTTCGTGCATCGGGGACTGATCGAAAACGCGGAGACGTATGCACAACTCGCCGGCGTCATGGGCCACGAAGTGGCACACGTCACGTTGCGGCACAGTGTCGACCAGATACGCTCGCGCACGAAAACGGGAATTTTTGTCGCCGTGGTCTGTGCCGTCGTGAACATCTGCAGCTCAACCGCGGCGCAGGTCGCGATCGATGTCGGAGGGAAGGCGTTGCTGGCGAAGTACAGCCGTGACGATGAGGCACAGTCCGATTCGGCTGCGGTGGGATACCTGTTGCAGGCAGGCATCAACCCACGCGGGATTCCACAAATGTTCGAGCGAATGGCAGCGGTGCGGCAGGTGAACCCGTCAGCGCTGGAAGCGTGGTTCGGCAGCCATCCGTTGGAGGATGCGCGCATAGCGCGCACGAGTGCGCTGATATCGACAATCGACCGTTCGCGACTCGAACTCCTGCCGTTGGACGACCCGTCATTTACGTCTTTCAAGGCGCATCTGAGCGATCGCTCTCGACGCCGGTAGCGCTTGACGGCCGTCTAACCGCGTTTACCAGTATTGGCCCTTGCGCGCGCTACGCAGGCCCCTACTGTCTGATGCCAACCACCCGAAAAATGAAGGGGCTGGCGGTGGGTTCGCGGCGGCGCGGTAAACACGGCTCGCCCCCTGCGCGTAGAACGCCTGCCGGCACCCGCACCACTTCATCCCGAATGCGCACATGTTAGTTCCCGACGCTCCTCTGGACGCCTATCGATCTGACCTCGCGCGCGACAAGAGCCGCGAAGATTTTGGTGGTGCCGACACGGTCTGGTTGCTCACCGCGCACTGCCTGTCCCGGATCGCCCGTGCCAACGCCGAGGATCTTCAGGTCCTTGGGAATCAATGTGCGTCCGCATTGCGTGATTTCACGGAGCCTTCGACCGAAGGCACGCCCACGCCCGCTGCCGAGATCGACGACCTTCTGCTTGTAGTGGAAGGCCTGACACAGCTGCTCACCCGCGCCGGCGCCGACGCGCTGGCGAAAGGTGTTCGTGGCATGACAAACCGGATGGCGGAATCGGGCGCGCTGTCCATGGCCTACACGACGGTGAGCCTAACGCGTCGCGTGGCGGTCGATACGAGCGATCGCGAACGCGGCCTGCTGGCCGCGGACCAGGGGTTGTTCGCGCGTCTGCTGGGCGACCTCGAGACAGCGGAAGAACTGTACAAGGCCTCGGAGTCACTGGGAGTACGGGCCAGCGACATGACGTTGCTCTCGCGGGCATACATCGGCCGGGGAGTCGTCGATCGCGTACGCGGGAATTACCCGCGATCGCGGGTGTTTTTCGAGCGTGCGCTCGAACTTGCGGATACGGTCCAGGAGCGTGAGCTCAAGCGACTGGCGCACCAGGGGCTGACGATTTACCACTCTGTCGTCGAAAACCATGATCGGGCGCTGCTCCATGGCTGGAAAACATTTCAGTTTGCCGACGGAAACGCCGCGCGTGAAGCGGATGCCCTCCTGAACCTGGCGCACATCTGCCTGAGCGCGGGATTCCCCGCAGCGGCGCTCAGGAGTTATGGAGCCATCCTGAGCAAGCCGCTCTCTCCCCATCGGATGCTCGGTGGACTTGGAAGCGCGGCCATCGCGGCCGCCCAGGCGGGAGACACAGGAGCGTTAGAACGCGCGGCGGCGGAAATCACGGATCGTGTCCGAGGTTCGGGCCTGCCTTACGAGAGCGCACAGGCACTCTATCATTTGGGCGTGGCATTCGCCGTCGTCGGCGACGATCGCCGGCGCGACGACTACCTGAGCCGCGCGCGAAAACTGGCGAAGGCGCGCGGCTTCTTCGAGTTGCTACACAAGACCGAGTCGTCCGAGCTGGAGAAGGTGGTCCGCCCGAGGGCAGCCTCCAACCTAACGCGGACGTCGCAGGAAGTCGTCGCCTCGATCACCGAGCTTGATGTCGGTGAGGAGGGCGGACTATTGGCGCTTAGCCGCCTCTCCTAGTGGTATCAGTCGTGGTGGTATCGTCGCCCCACGGGTTAATCAGGTCACCCCACGGATTGATGAGGTCCTTGTTGCTGCAGCTGGCGTAGGGCACCTTGCCCCCGACTGCGCATCGCTCGGCCGCGACCGAGGGAGCGGTTGGCGACGCGCACGCTGCCGTTGCGACTGCGATGAAGCTGCCCAGTACGAGAAAGAAACGACGCATGCCCGGCTCCGACGGTTTAAGGTTGTTCTCAACCTGTGCCGTGGCACGCTTCTTGACCGTCACGCCATGTGAAGTCGTGATACATGGCGTAACCCGATCGCAGGATCACGCGTGATCGTTGCAGCGCTGGTGAAGGACCCGGTGTCCCGGGCAAGACTGACCGACGCTTTGCGCCATGACGCGACGGTCAGGAATTGCGAGCGCCTGACCGAAGTTCTGGCGCTGGTGGAGCAGGGACTGGCGACGATCGTCGTGCTCGATCACCGCGACCGGGACGGCAACGCGGCACTCCCCGTCGTCCGCCGACTTCGCGACGAGTTTCCGTCGGTTCCGGTGGTGATGTACCTCCCCATGACCGCCGTCGCGTCAGGCGCCCTCATGGAGTACGCGAGGGCAGGCGTGAACCAACTGGTTTTCCAGGGCATGGACGACTTCAAGACGTCCCTTCGCTCAGCGATCAACGCGGCGCTCGATCAGGTCTCAGCCGGAGCGCTCGCCGCTGATCTCGAGTCGCTCATTCCTCCCACGATTGTCCCGTTTCTTCGCTACTGCCTCGAGCACTCCCGCCGGAACATCACCGTCGAGGAAGTCGCGACGGCGATGGGGGTGCATCGTAAGACCCTCGGAGACCGGCTCAAGGCGGCACGACTCCCCTCACCACGGGCGATGATCGGCTGGTGCCGCCTGCTCATGGCGTCACGGTTGCTCGATGATCCGGGACGAACGGTCGAACAGGTGGCGCTCAAGCTCGATTTTGCGTCGGGTACTGCACTTCGCAACATGTTCAAGCGCTACACCGGCCTGCGGACCACCGAGGTTCGTGAGAACGGCGGTGTGCGATGCCTGTTGCACGCCTTCAAGAGTGAACTCGCCGCTGTCTCCGCCGGAAAGCCCCCTGTCGCCTGACGCGACTCGTTACAGACGTCTCAGGAAACGCTCAGGGTCACTGAGAAACTCACGCGTCAGCCTGACGTGTTCGAGCTCGCCATAGGAAGCCCAACTCACAGGCTGCGCATCGAAGTTCAGGATTCGAGCGCCTGGTAATGCCAGCAGGATTGGTGAGTGGGTGGCAATGATGAATTGCGCGTCCTGTTCGACCATCTCCTTGAGCATCGAGAGAAACGCGAGCTGGCTGAGTGGCGACAAGGGTGTTTCCGGTTCGTCGAGGAGATACAGGCCCCCCGGCACGAATCGGCTGCGAAACAGCTGGAAAAACGCCTGCCCGTGAGAGTTGGCGTCCAGGTTCTCGCCGTATCGCCTCTCCATGTCAGCCAGCGACGCGGCAGCCGGTCCCATCGCGAGGGCGCGAGCGTGTGCACTCCGATCCTTATATTCGATCTCCAGGTCCGCGTTACGCTGCTGCATCTCCTCCCGAAGGCGAGACAGGGACTTCGCGAAGCCGAAGAAGTCTTCGGCGCGGAGGAAGAATCCACGGCGCGTGCGGTGGTTCCAGGCGAGGCGAAGCGCCGTCGCGAGTTTTCGCTGGGGCGCCAGGGTTTCATCGTCGTGGGTGGACGTCGACGCCACAGCCGGCAGCCCGGTTGCGATGGCGAGCGATTCGAGCAACGTGGATTTGCCCGAGCCGTTTTCCCCAACGAAGAGCGTGACCGGCGCGTCGAGTTCAATGGTGGGCAACGTGCTGATGGCAGGAACGCTGAACGGGAATCCCGCTGCGCGTTTTCCCGATGGAAGACAAATGGATCGCAGGTGGATCACTCACTCACCCTTTCCTGGCACGCCCTTGAGGAACGATTGGTCGAGGGCCCTATTTGAACCGTTGCGCGCTTTCATTCTCTCATCTCTCATCTCCCCTCTCCGCATGCGAAGCATGATCGCACTCGTCGCGCTGGGCGCGCCACTGTTCACGGCGTACGCCCAGGGTCCGCGCCCATTCACGCCGGCGGATTGGTATCGCGTCACGACATTGAGCGCGCCGGCGCTGTCACCCGACGGCCGCACCGTCGCGTTCACCGTGACGACGGTGAAGGAATCGGAGAACAAGCGCCACCAGGAGGTGTGGGTCGTGCCGAGCGCCGGCGGGACGGCGGCGCGGTACACCGCCCCCGGATACGAAAGCTCGAACCCTCGCTGGTCACCTGACGGGAAGTGGCTGTTGTTTTCGTCCACGCGCCCGGGATCGAGAGCACGGACCTGGGGGCTGCGCATGGACCAGCCGGGTGGCGAGGCCGTCGAGATCGACAGCTTCCCGACGGGGGCTTCGCCAGACAACAAGCGATTCGTCGTCACATCCGAACCGATTCCGGTCGATACGACCAGGCAGCGACCCGCCGATTCCTGGGGGACGATGCAGCCGATGGCACGTCCGCCGTTCGGTTCAATCACACAGCCTCTCGATCCCAAGCGGTTCGACGGCCGTCATGTCACTGAGATTCGCTACAAGGCAAACGGCGCGGGTTTCGTCCCCGGTCCGCGTGAGGCGCGAGTCTTTCGTCCGTCTCAGCTCTGGATCCAGCCGATGGACGGCTCGGCGAAGAAGATCGTTGACACGACCCGGTATTCGCGCCGGAGTCCGGCGGTCTCGCCGGATGGTCAATGGATCGCCTACGTCGCCGATCCCGCCATGCGTCCGGATTCCGTCGTGCAGGCAACGGCCGATTCGATTGCCGTCCTGCCGTACGACGCCAGGCGCGACGAAGCGCCCCGCAACGAGGCCGACGTTTTCGTCGTTGCCGTCGGTGGCGGCACACCGCGCCGCCTGACGAGTCTCGTTGGGTCGGAGGGGAACCTGGCGTGGTCGCCCGATGGCAAGTCGATCACGTTCACCTCGAATGCGTCGGCGGTCGCGTCGGAACGGCTGTACATCGTGCCGGCGGCGGGCGGCACACCGGTGAACCTGGTCGGTAACTGGCAATATGAGCCCCAGCAGCACTGGTGGACGCCTAACGGGCAGTTGATGATCGCCGCCGCAGTAGGCGGCCGCACGGGGTTGTATCGCCTCGACCCATCGACGAAGCAGATGACCGAGGTGCTTGGTGGGCGTCGCCGGCTGTCCGGATTCTCGACCGACGCCAAGCAAGCAAAGATCGCCTACGTCTCCACAAGCATCACCAAGCCGACGGAGCTCTACCTCGCGAACGCCGACGGCACCGGCGAGGTCAAGCTGACGTCATTCAACGACAAGCTGAATGCGGAAGTGGAATGGGCCGATGCGGAACGGTTCACGTACAAGTCAGTGGGCGGCCTCGACATCGAGGCGTGGTTGCAGAAACCCGCTGGCTACCAGCCCGGGCGAAAGTATCCGCTGGTTCTCTACATCCATGGTGGTCCGCACAGCGCGTATGGAGAGGGGTGGTTCGACGAGTTCCACAACATCAGTGGCGCCGGTATGTGGGTGCTCTTCACCAACCCGCGCGGCTCGAGTGGCTACGGCGGCGACTTCACCTTCTCCACGCGTGGGCGGTGGGGCCTCGAGGACTTCCAGGATCTCATGAAGGCAGTCGACATCGCTTCCGTACGCGCCGACGTCGATTCGACGCGCATGGGCGTGACCGGCGGGTCGTATGGTGGATTCATGACGGCGTGGATCACCACAAAGACGAATCGCTTCAAGGCCGCCCAGACCGATCGCATGATCTCCAACTGGTGGTCATGGTATGGGACGACCGACGTGCAGGGACTGACCGAGTTCGAGTTCTTTGGCAAGCCGTGGGAAAACAAGAAGCTCTATGACGAGCTCTCACCGATTCGTTATGTGGAGAAGGTGCGCACGCCAACGCTGATCGTGCAGTCGGAAGAAGATCATCGCACGCCGATGGCCGACGCGGAGCAGTGGTTCATGGCGCTGAAGAAACAGGGGGTGCCCGTGGAGCTGGTGCGATATCCGCGCTCCACCCACGACCTGTCGCGCACTGGCGAGCCGTGGCTTCTGGTGGACCGCCTCGGCCGGTTACGCCAATGGTTCGGACACTGGCTGAAGCCGTCGACCGCGGCGACGACCTCATTCGAGGGTCGGTAGGCGTTGATGAGTTGAAACGCGCAAGGCGCAAAGAAACGCTGAATTCAGTAGTCGCCGTCATCCTCCTTCTTCAAGGCGCCGCAACGCTCGTGCTGTTGCGGCGCCTTCTTCCTGGTCTGAGACGCCGGGCCGCGATAAAGCCACACCACACACCGATCACCGATACGACCGTTTCGGTCATCATTCCAACACGGAATGAAGCACACCGCCTCGAACCGTGTCTCGTTGCCCTCTCGCGGCAGGGGCCCCCGCTCACCGAGATCATCGTCGTGGACAGCGAGTCCACGGACGGCACGCCGGACCTGGTTCGGCGCGCAAACGCACGGGATCCGCGCGTGCGCCTGGAGCACGATCCACCGCTGCCGGAGGGGTGGGTCGGAAAGGTGTGGGCGCTGCAACACGGCCTGGCAGGCGCCCGCGGGGAGTGGGTGCTCGGCCTCGATGCCGACACCGAGCCTAACGACGGGCTCGTCGGCGGAGTCGTGATGGCGGCCCGACAGGGAACCTACGACCTCGTCTCCTTCGCGCCGCAGTTTGCGGGACAGTCGGCAGCCGAACGATTGCTGCAGCCCGCCATCCTCGCTTCGCTGGTGTATCGCACGGGAGCACCCGGTGCGGCGGTCGCGTCGGACCGCATGTTAGCGAACGGCCAGTGTTTTCTCGTCAGGCGCGCGGTGCTCGTCGCGCACGGCGGCTATGCGCCGGCTCGTGATTCCTTCGCGGACGACGTTCGTCTGGCCAGACACTTCGCGAAACGCGGTGTGCGTTGTGGGTTCCTCGACGGCCGGTTGTTGTTCCGGGTCCGCTCATACCGGTCTGTGGGCGAGATGTGGCGAGAGTGGGGAAGGTCGGTCGATCTTGCGGACGCGACGTCGCCGACCACACAGGGGCTGGATCTTGCGCTGTTACTGCTCACGCAGGCGATCCCGCTTCCGCTGCTGTTGGCGAGTCCTCTGGTACCGGTGCCGTTGTGGCTCGTGGCGGTGAACCTTCTGATTGTGGCATTCCGCCTGGGAGTCCTGCTGTCGATTGCGCCGTCGTATGAGGTTCGGGGCGTGCCGTTTTATCTCAGCGTATTGGCTGATCCGCTGGCCTTCATACGCGTCGCACTATCGACGTTCCGCCGGCCATATGCCTGGCGCGGACGCAAGTACGGCTGAACGGTTCACGGCGGATCGGGTGCAGGCACCTGTGACGTTGTGCTTTGCGCTTTTCAACTGAGACGTCCCGTCCCCGTCGACTTGCGGGTCATACATTGCCCGATGACCATTCAGGACCTTCGAACGGCGCAGTCGTGTACCTCAGGCGTCGTCTCCCACCTCAACGTACTCATGCAGAACTTCGACATTATTCGCCGCGCGACACTTTGTGTCGCGCTCGCGTTGTGCGGTTCCGCCGCTGTGGCTGACGCCCAGCAGCGACCCGCGCCACTTCCGCGCAAATACGTGGGTCCGCCAACTGTCGCCGAAATCACCGCCGGCGACCTGATGACGCGTATCTACAAGTTCGCCGATGACTCGATGATGGGTCGCGCGTCCGGAACGATCTACAATGACATGGGCACCGCCTACATCGAGAGTGAGGTCCGCCGCCTTGGGCTGCAGCCTGCCGGTGACAATGGCACGTACTTCCAGAAAGTCCCGATCTATAGCCGTCAACTCGACTCCTCGTCGACCATTACCATCGAAGGCACCATGTTCAAGGCGGGAGTCGACTTCGTAACGTCGCCGACGGACGGGTTCAGCCGGCCGATAGAGTCAGCGCAGGTGATCTTTGTAGGACCGTGGATCGACACCACGGCGAACATTCCGGCAGACTCGGTTCGCGGGAAGGTTTTGATCTTCACGCCTGGCGGACTCCCGCCTGGAGCCGACGCCGGCAAGTTTGTCTCGTCGAACGGCTTCCAGAAGTGGACGGAAATGCGAGACGCCTCGGCGTCGTATTTCATCGTCGCGGGCGAGACGCTGTCACCGACACTGGTGCGCGGGGCGATGACCGGCAGTGGTCCGGTCCTCCTGCAGGACACCGTGGCGATCCGGGTCAACGTCACCCGCGCGATGGCCGAAGCGCTGTTAGGCGGTCCGCCGTCGGCATGGAAGAACCGAATGGTGGGTAAGACGATCGCGGGGTCCATCCGGTTCATCGACACGGCGCTGCCGGGGCGGAACGTGGTGGCGATCCTGCCCGGTTCTGATCCGAAGCTCAAGGGTCAATACGTCGCCATCGGCGCGCATAACGATCACATTGGATTCCGCACGCAGGGTCCGCTGGATCACGACTCCGTAAAAGCGTACATGCAGGTCGTGCGTCCGCAGGGCGCGGATTCGCCGAATCGTCCAGCGAACGCGGAAGAAGTGGCGCGAGTCAGGGCGCTGGTCGACAGCCTTCGCGGGATCAATTCTCCCCGCGTCGACTCGATCTACAACGGCGCCGACGACGACGCGTCAGGCTCCATGACGGTGCTGGAAATCGCCGAAGCCTTCGCGAAAGGCAGCCAGAAGCCGAAGCGCTCGATCATCTTCGTGTGGCACACGGGCGAGGAGCGTGGATTGTGGGGCGCGAGCTATTTCACGGCGCATCCCCCGGTGCCGCGCGATTCGATCGTTGGCCAGTTGAACATGGACATGGTGGGGCGCGGTGCCGCCAGTGACGTCACTGGCGAGGATATCGAAGGCAAACTCCTGAAGGGCGGAGAAGGCTACGTCCAGCTGATCGGGTCGCGGCGGCTGTCAACCGAGATGGGTGACCTGCTCGAGTCGATCAACAAGGAGAAGAAGTTCGGACTTCGATTCGATTATGCGATGGACGCGAACGCCCATCCACAGAACATCTACTGCCGAAGCGATCACTACGAATACGCGAAGTTCGGCATCCCGATCACGTTCATCACGACCGGTGGCCACTCTGATTATCATCAGGTCACCGATGAACCGCAGTACCTCGAATACCCGCACATGACGGTCATCGCGCAGTTCGTCTACGAGTCCGCGCTGACGATTGCCAACCTCGATCACCGGCTGAAGGTCGACAAACCAAAGCCGGACCCGAAAGGGAGTTGCATCCAGTAACTGCATCGAGCGGCGAGGACGAGCAGCGAGCGACAACGGGCCGGTGGAACTTGACAGCCAGTTCCACCGGTCTCGTTCTTATACTGGTCGCTGGTCTCCGTTCGCTGACCGCTTGCTACTCCCTCCTCGCTAATCCCTAATCGCTGAGTCACCCCCATGCGCCTGATCATCCTTGTCACCGCATCCGTCGCCGCCGCCGGCGGTTTCCTCGCGTCGCAGGCTCGTACGCCAGTCGTGCCTGACGAGCACGCTGGTCACGCCGAGCACGCTGCGGGCGGAAGCGTCGTGATTGGCAGCCAGCAAGCCGCGGCCATTCCAGCGTCAGGACAGACCGCCCAGCAGCGTATTGCCGCGTCACCACGGCACGGTGAATGGGTCGCGATCAAGGTGGGAGCGTCCGACAGCGTCATGGCGTGGGTCGTGTATCCCGAGCGTGCCCAGAATGCGCCAGTGGTGATCGCCATTCACGAGAACACCGGCCTCAACGTGTGGACGCGGTCGGTCGCGGATCAGTTGGCTGCCGAAGGATTCATTGGCATCGCACCTGACCTGACAACGATGGGCAAGACCGGATCGCTCACGGACGAAACGCCGGCCGATGTGGGCAGGCAACTCATCAGCCGGGTGACGCCGGAGTTTGCCAACGCCGCCCTCGACGCCGTGGCGAAATACGGAATGAGCCTCCCCGCCGCGCTGCCGAAATACGGAGTCATCGGCTTCTGCTGGGGCGGTCTACGCTCCTTCTCCCACGCAACGCACGCGCCCGCACTCGGCGCCTCGGTCGTCTTCTACGGTTCGCCGCCTAACGCGGAGCAGATGGCGAACATCAAGGCCCCGGTATTGGGACTGTACGGTGGCGCCGACGCCCGCATCAACGCCACGATCCCCAGCACCGACTCGACGATGAAGCGGCTCGGCAAGTCATACGAGTACCATATCTTCGAGGGCGCCGGCCACGGATTCCTGCGCGGCCAGGAGAACAGTGAGGCCAATGCCAAGGCGGCCCAGGAAGCGTGGCCGAAGACGATCAACTTCCTGAAGGCAAAGTTGAGCAGCTAGCACCGGCGGAACCGTCCAGGTCGCTCAGGTAGCCCCTCGGCCATGCGGGTCGATCACGCAACCCTGAGCGATCTGGCGATAATGGATTCGAACCTCGAAGGTTCGAGTCTCCTCGCGCTGCTCGATCGAACCGCCACGCGGATCGGGAAAGGCCTGCTGCGACGTCGCATGCGGGAGTTGCCTGACTCCGCGCAGGAGCTTCGCGGGATTCAGGATGCCGTCAGGTATCTCGCATCCACTCGTGAGGCACCGCGCCGAATCATCGAAGCGCTGAATCCCGACGCCATCGATTCGTACCTCGGCCTGCGGTGGCAAACCGTCATCGCTCGTACCGCGGTCACGCGACTGGCGGAGCGAATGGTGTTACGCCTGCGCTACCGGGATGCTGTACGGCAGATCCGGGACGGTGTGTTGGCGCTGCGCGCGTTTGTCGACGGCCTTCCGGGTTTGATCGAGCGGCTCGCCGGTGCGCCGGCGCTGTTGAGTCACTACGCCGAAGAACTCGCGGCGCTGCGCGACCAGGACGTCATGCGCGAAATCCGACATCACACGAGCCATACGGCTCTCAGGCACATGCTCGAGGCAGATCGTATCGCGCGAGGTCCGGCGTCGTCCGCCATCCGGCGGTGCGTTGGAATCCTGGCCGAACTCGATGTGCTCAGCGCACTCGCTTCAGCAACTACAGAACACGGTTGGACGTTACCCGAGATTGTGGATGAGCCAGGAGTGGTCGAGCTGCACGAGTTGCGACACCCGTTCATGCCTCTTGGCAGCAGGAACGACGTGATTGTCGACAACCCACAACGTGTGTTGGCACTGACCGGCCCGAACATGGCCGGCAAGTCCACCACGTTGAAGGCTGTTGGCACCGCGGTGTATCTCGCGCACCTCGGATGCGGAGTTCCCGCGTGCCGGGCGCGAGTCAGCAGGTTCGAAGTCATGATGTCGTCGCTGATGATCCGCGACAGCATCGCGCGCGGTGAGAGTTACTATCTCAGCGAGGTGCGACGAATCCGCGATCTGGTGAGAACGCTCGAGACCAATCCGCGCGTATTTGCGATACTCGACGAACCGTTCAAGGGAACGAATGTCCACGACGCCTCCGACGCCACGACACTGCTGCTCGACGGCTTGTGCGCGCAACGGGAATCAACGGTGATCGTCGCCACTCACCTCGCGTCCGTTGTTCGATCGCGTGAACACGATCCCGCCCTGGTGACGGCGCATCTTCGTGCCGTTGAGGGACCGTCCGGTCCCGAGTTTGATTATCTGCTCCAGCGGGGAATTTCCGAGCAACGGCTGGGGATGGTTCTTCTGGAGCGGGAAGGCGTGACGGCGGCCCTGCTCCAGGCCATCGAGCGTCGACGTCCCCAGGTTCCGTTCGCGTAGGTCTTCCGCGTCAGTCCCTACTCACCGGCGTGAGAGGCTAACTTCCTCGCGACAGCATTTCGATTTGAACACTGACGAGGGGATAATCGTGGAACGACAGGCTTCTGCCGTATGGAACGGCACGCTGAAAGAAGGCAACGGCACAATGTCCGCACCAAGCGGGGTGCTGAAAGATGCGCAGTACACATGGGGCCAGCGGTTTGCCGAGGACCCTGGTACCAATCCTGAAGAGCTCATCGCCGCGGCGCACGCCGGCTGCTTCTCGATGGCGTTTTCGGGCAAGTTGACCACCGCCGGGTTTCCCCCTGAGCGGATTGCGACCACGGCGACGGTCACACTCGAGAAGACCGACGCCGGTATGTCGATCACGAAGATCCACCTGAGCACGCGCGCCAAAGTGCCGAACGTCTCACAGGCCGTGTTCGACGAGCAAGCTGAAAGCGCACGCAGTGGCTGTCCTGTGTCGCGCCTGCTCGCTCCCGCAGCCACAATTACTCTTGACGCAACTCTCGAAACCTAGATTCGATTCACGATTCACGATTCACGATTCAC
>Ga0079217_10000086_pt1 | contig 17740 bp, 14 predicted proteins | sample NCAS200_FD_76343 | JGI IMG/M metagenome (GOLD analysis project Ga0079217, IMG submission 76343) | Agricultural soil microbial communities from Utah to study Nitrogen management - NC AS200 | ecosystem: Environmental > Terrestrial > Soil > Agricultural land | place: USA: Utah | collected 2014-06-11 | reverse complement strand
GTCCACCACCGTGAAGCGCTCGTACTTCGTGTTTGGAAGCAGAACCAGAGTGGCGATAGCTCCAGACTCACGATGTGTTTTCAACGCCGCATTTAGGTCGATATCACAGATGAGCTTACCGTTGATAACCAGGAACGTCTCCGATTCGAAAAAGCTGCGTGCGTTATCGAGCGCCCCACTCGTTCCCAGGATTACCGGTTCATCGATGTATCGAAGGCTGACTCCAAACTTACTGCCATCGCCCAGCGCTCGGCGAACCGAATCTGGACGATGATGAAGGTTTACGAGTATGTCGCGCCAGCCATAGCTTGCCAGATATTCTGCAACGTAACCGACCAATGGTTTTCCCAGAATAGGAATCGCTGGTTTAGTGCGGTCTTCTGTTAACGGCCACAGACGTGTGCCATAGCCGGCGGAAAGAATCATTGCGCGCATGCAAGATATTCTAAGCGGACGGAAGTGAATCTAGTAGGTGTGAGCTGATTAAGAAGCTTTGGAAGCGTCGCGAATCATCAGGTCGAAAGTACCGGGTGACACTTTGCGAAAGCGCGTGTTGCGATTTAAGGAAACAGCGACGCTGATGGTGGGATTGGCGCCAGTGAATTTGAATCCACCTTCAAGCAGCCGATTATAAATTTCGTTCACGTGCAGTGGACCACCTTCTTCGCGTAATAACAATGTCACGGCCTGGGGAATGGTCCGATCAAGAAATCGATCACTGACAGCTTCGACATTACTGCGAATCGAGGGAATCTCCTGTCGCCGCGCTTCGCGATGCTCCATTCCGAGAGGAGCGCGCGACTGGCCAGGCGACTGCCGCATGGCATTTTCAAGTTCGAGATCAGACGGCAAGCCGGCGGCGAGGCTACTTGAGGAGAGTACCGACGAGAGCAAACGGTAGATGGCTGCTTCCGACTGGCTCGCGAGTGTATCCATCTCCGCCAGTTCGGCCCGCACGGCATCGGCTTCAACTTCAAGTTCGCGAAGCCGCGCTGCCAAGTGCATGCGCGCCGCCCGCGATTGCCTCAGGCTTTGCTCCAGGCGGGATAGAAGGTTTTCGTTAGGTCGCTCCATCGGAAGGAATCTTAGTGGGATTTGCGCCTTTAGACAACACTTTTCGCCGGGGAGACGGACGCTCAGTTCGTCTCCGGAAGGGGGAGACTCCCACGCCTTCGGCATGAGTCGGAGACAAGTCCGTCTTGCTGCTGAGCATTTCTATCGCTCCCGCTCTAAAACATAGGTCGGAATAGATCGGAGCGCATCGCAATATTCAGAGTCCGGCAAAACACTTAGGGCGGTGCGGGCAGCCTCGGCAAACTCGTCAGCACGCGCCCGGGCGCGATCGAGGCCACCGACACGATCCACCGCATCAAGCAATTCAGCTCGCGAAACGGTTTCGTAATTTCCATCCTTGATTACGGTTTGAATCTTCGCAGTGCTGGAGGGATCGCTTTCGAGCAGATAAATTAAAGGAAGAGTAACTTTCCCCGCCAGCAGATCTACGCCGGCGGCCTTGCCAAGCACATTGTCACTGGCGGTGAAGTCGAGCAGGTCGTCCGTCAGCTGAAACGCGGTGCCCAGATTCAAGCCAAAATCTCGCAAGGCTGTTCGCTGCGTTTCGTCCGCTTCTCCCAGGATGGAGCCCACCTCACAACAGGCGCTGAACAGGTATGCTGTCTTTCTTTCCAACACGTCGAGATAGGCCGGCTCCGAAACGTCTATGCGGCCCAGCAAGTCCAGTTGGAGCAATTCCCCTTCAGTCATCTTTCGCGTGACGGCGGTGAGAATATCCAATATCGGCAGCGAACGTTCAGCCAGGCTTGTTTCGAACGCCGACATGTAAAGCCAGTCGCCCATCAGCACTGCCGTCTCGTTTCCATAAACCGCATTCACCGTGGGACGATCGCGGCGCGTTTCAGCACTATCGATGATGTCGTCGTGGACCAGCGTCGCCGTGTGCAGAAACTCCATAACGGTCGCCATCCGAATCGAGTTGTAGCGGCCTCCGTTGCCGCCGACTGCATAGTTCGCGAGTATCGTTAAAGCCGGCCGCACTCTTTTCCCGCCCGAAGCACGCAGGTAGTCTGCTATGTAATCAATCACCTGAACGTTTGAACGCGCCTGGCGCTCAAACTCTTCTTCGACCTGGGCCAGCTCCCCAGCAATCAAGGTAAAGATGCGGCGCGCGGAAACTCGCGCATCTTCAAGGGTAATTGTGTGACCGGAGGTCTGCATCTAGTTTGAGCGGTAATTCGTGAACTGCATGTGAATCCCGAAGTCTTTTTCTTTCAGCTTGGCGATGATGTCCTGCAAGGTATCCCGGTCTTTCCCGGACACGCGCACAACATCGGCCTGAATCGATGTTTGAACCTTTGCTTTGGAATCTTTGATGAAGCGAACCACTTCTTTAGCTTTGTCTTGCGGAATTCCTTGTTGAATCGCCACATGTTGGCGGACTGTGCCACCAGCCGCAGGCTCAACCGTGCCGTAGTTTAGAGCCTTAAGTGGCACGCCACGGCGCACAAGTTTCTGCTGCAAAATATCGTTCATGTTGCGCAACTTAGTGTCATCTTCGGCTGTCAGCAGGAGGGCTTCTTTCTCCAAAACAACGTTGGCAGCGCTGCCCTTGAAATCAAACCGCTGCCGCACTTCTTTAATTGTCTGGTTGATCGCGTTGGTCATTTCGGCGCGGTCAACTTCAGAAACGATGTCGAAAGAGTTTTGCTGAGCCATGCCTGTGGGTTTTGATTTCTGGCCTTGTGATGTGGTCCTCGTATGGGGAGGATAGCATCAAATCGTAAGCATGTGAAAGTTGGCGCTAAACCCCTTGCAGACGGAAGATCGCAGCGAAATTAGCGGTGGTTATCCGGCCAACCTCTTCTAAACTAATACCATGTATTGCCGCGAGGCAGCGTGCTACTTCAACGACACGAGCCGGTTCGTTTCGTTTTCCGCGGAAGGGAACGGGCGTCAGGTAGGGACAATCCGTTTCTATTAAGAGGCGTTCGAGTGGGAGCTGGCTCGCAGTCGCTCGTAGATCGTCAGCTTTCTTGAAAGTGATATTTCCGGAAAAGGAAATGTAGAAGCCGAGGTCAATTGCGGCCAGCGCCAATTCCAGAGAGCCTCCAAAACAATGCATGATCCCGCCCCGTGTAGGTTGCGACCATTGCTGATATTCGCTCCGCAGGATCTCGATCGTGTCTGCATCGGCGCTGCGCGTGTGAATTACTACAGGAAGATCGGACGCCCGGGCGGCTCGCAGTTGCTGTTGAAACACTTGCCGTTGCGTGTCACGCGGCGAATTGTCGTAGTGGTAGTCCAAGCCGATTTCTCCCCAGGCCAGGATCTTAGGGGTCGCTGCAATTAAATCGTGGATTCTTGCTTCCGCCGCGTCGTCGTAGAGCTTGGCGTCGTGAGGGTGGACGCCGATGGCGGCGTAAATGTTTTTGTGGGTAGCGGCAAGACTCGCGGCCCGTTCGAAAGCGCCACTGTGCGGATCCCCGGTCCCAACGTTCAGAATCGTCGTCACTCCGGCATCGGCGGCGCGAATGATGACTTCCTCCCGATCGGCGTCATACTCCGGACCATCTATGTGTGCGTGAGAATCAATGAACATCAGCTGATTTTAGAACCGTAAGGATAAACAACTCAGACCGCCATCCATTTTTCTAAACTCACTCATGTTGAGCGCAATTGTTAGGTAACCAAGCGAGGCCAATGTTTTCGCGAACTGCGAGTAGCCTTCGGCGATCAAAACGCAGTCGTTAATACGAACGCAATTCGCAGCATATTCCTCGCCGTCCGCCACGTGCACGAGCTGGTAATCTGAAAATTCCTTGAACCGCGCCAGAGCATCTATTACCACCAGGCGATTATCGCCCAGGTGCGCCACGCCACTTTTTAAGTGAAGCAAACCATCTATCCCGCGAATGTCGATTAGGCTATAAGTTTTGCCGAAGCTGATTAACAACTCGCCCAGTTGCCGCGCCCCCGCTTCGTTAGTTCGTTCCGAGATGCCGATGAAATAGTGGTTTCCTGCTTCGCAGACGTCGCCACCATCGAGTGTACCGGGCTCCTGAATTGTGTGGATCTCAGAAAAAACCTGAGCAAGGACTTTCGCAACACTTACTACTTCGCCGGCACGACTCACCGCTCCAGGTCGAGTAAGAACCGCAGATTCGCCCACGACGACAGCCGTGTCTTCGATGAACGTCGAATCCGGATAAGCATCGTCAAATTCCAAATTAGTCAGCAGCAGCCCGCAGTGCTCAAGCGCCGCACAATACGCTTGATGTTGACTGAGTGCTCGCTCGTATTCCGGCACACCAAGGTTTGCAGTACTAAGTCCCATTGAGAAACTCTGTGCTGGCTTGCGAACGATTGCCTGGTGCATTAGGACGTCGAGTCTCGGGTTTGATCTTAAGTAGAAGAAATTTTGATCGCAGGGCACAGTTATATTACAGCTTTTCCTAAGCAAGCGGGTCTCTTATAGCTTGTTGCCAGTATGAAAGGATTCGAGTAAGATTTCGCCGCTTTGAACCTCGCGTAACCTCTTGCCGGAAGTTCTCGGCTTCTTCCCATTAAAGGAGATTAACGATGCAACTTGTAAACGAAACCAATACTGCGGTGAATTATTCCATCAGCTCGAGCAACAGTGGAGATTGTGGCCAGATTCCTGTGGACGGGATGGTGGATTTGCCTGCCTACGACAACCAGACCAATGTAACCGTTTCATTCCTGCCCGCGGACGGGGCGTGGTTCAAACTTGATGTCGGCACCACTACGACCGGAGAGCAGGTTGAAATGGCGGTCGTCTTTGAGCCGGCCTAGTTTTGATTTAGCACCCTGCTCTGCTAACGCGAGGCTCGAACCTTGCACCTGTGGGCCGATAGCCCGCACAACATTTTTCCAGGAGAGAAACGGATGAACGTATACAACAACACGAGCATTGAACTTCACTACGACATCACCAGTACGAGCACTGGCGATTGTGGCAACCTTGACGCGGGCCAAACGGCGGAATGGCCAGGCTATGATAACTCGCAAGGAGTGGCTGTATCTTTTGTTGCAATGCCCGACGCAGACCCAAACCCGACGCCTTTTTCGGTGAGCATTCCGACGACTGGAGTCGGAGGCGTAGTCACGATTGGGTTGTATCTCGAATAGTCCGCCAGATCGAAGGGTGCCAAATCTTGTTTAGGCACCCTCGATCACTTCGCAAAACAATTGACGCCACTGTTCGGCGATCCTGTCCCACCTAAACTCAGGCCTGCGCGCATTTTGATACGCGGCTTCGGCAAGTTTCTCTCGATGAGTGCGATCTTGATAGACGCGCTCAAGAGCTTTGGCCACATCCGCGACACTTACCACTAAACCCTCAGTCAAATTCCCCGGGTACGTCATCTTTGCTGTAGGTTCAATAAACTCTGCAGCGCCATCCCAAAGCTCAGCCAGCGAGGTGTGACGCGGAATGATCTGCGCACTCTTTGTGGCTGCGTGCTCAAAGCTAACCATTCCCCACCCCTCACCGGTCGTCGTGGTGATACCGACATCACAAGCGTTATAAAGCACGTTCAGGAGTTCGTCCGGAAATTCTGGCCGGGAATTGTCTGCCTTACTCATCATTAATCTATCGTAGATGCCGTAACGCCTGGCTAGAATTATCACGTTCCATCCGGTGTCTTCTGTAGCCATATGCAGATACAGCTTCACGTTCGCAGGTTTGTCACGCGCGAATTCTGCGAACCCCTGCAACGTCAAGTCAATGCGCTTTCTTGGCATGTTTCGGTTTGCATTGAGGACGATGAAGGCTTCCCGATGTTCAGCATCATTTATTCCGAGTTGCTTTCTGGCCAAAAGCCTACGAGAAGGGATCGTCTTTGCGTCAGTAACCGGCGGGTCATCGCTGTCGAGCGGATAAAACCTCTCGCAGGCAACACCATGCGGAATTACTTCGAGTTCGGGGAATTGAAAGTCGGCGTTGTCGCTCCTTACCAACTCTAACGACTTCGCGATTTCCTTGCGACCGTATTCAGTGAACAGCACATAGCGAGTAACGCCCTGCAGCTGTCCCACAATCTCAGGCGCAATCGGCCCGGCCTCGACTGGAGAATAAAAGACGGTTTTTGATTGTAGAGGAAGGCGACGCAAGACGTTCAGGTAGCGAGTCTGGAATGAAATGTCATAAAGCAGGAAGACTACGGCGGGACGGATTTCGTGGACGAGCTTTGGCAGCTGGTTGTAGCCATAGACATCCCCGGCGTGTTTTGCGGGATAAAGCGGCCACGAATAATCGTGCGGCCCCTCATCGTATCGAGTTGCCATTTGGTGCAACTCAAAGTCGCGATGTAGTGGCTGAAAGATGCTGCGGATGACTCGCGCGAAGCCGGTGGGGGCTACGGCATCGCCGATGATCAGAATTCGGCGATTGTCATTGGTATGCATCATTTGTGGGGTCCCGGCTCACGAGAGCAGCGCGGCTGTTTACATTGAGAAGAGACTGCGCATCGTCAATGCGCGTACTTCGCCAAACCGTGATTGCTAGCGAGTGTATTCCATATCCGTAAGAAAATCGGAATTCATACACCATATGATCACTCGCGAAAAGCTGAAACTGCCACATATGAAAGTGGCATAAATGTTGCCATTTTTCTGCGCAAAGGGAGGGGATAATACGATGATCAAGAGATTCGGCGGAGCTATTTTGGGCCTCGTCCTGGTTTTAGGAGCGATTGGCGCTAGTGGTCTGACGGCGCAGGCGCAGTATCAGCGCAATGGTAAATGGGAGCGAGATCGGCATTCGCGCCGCGACCGCGACAATGATCGCCGCTGGCGGAACCGCCGCAATGATCGCTTACACGGACGCGGTTATAACAACGGCCGTTACGGTTACCCAGGCAATAACAATGGCCGCTATGGCAACGGCCGCTACGACAATCGGCGTTATGGAAATTACGGCAGCAACAATTATGAACTCAATCGCGGGTACCAGCAGGGGCTAAGCACTGGTTCCAGCGATGCCCGTCGTGGTCAAAGCTACAACCCGCAAAGGTCTCGTTACTATCGCAACCCATCGTCGTATGAGTTCCGCGAGGGATTCGTCCGCGGTTATGACCAGGGTTACCGCCAGTACGCCGGCTACAACAACAACGGTTACTACCGCAGCAACAATGGCAGCATCTGGAGCCAGATTCTTGGTCTCCCATAAATGATTTGCGCGGACCTTACCGGTCCACGTTAGCCGCAACAACCGAAGAATGCCGCGATCCTTTCGCGGCATTTTTTCCTTTGGGAGGCTATAGCCGATCTTTGTCTTAGGCTTCGCCTTCCGGTGCCTCGGCAAGTCTTTGACTTACTGTCTTCCCTTGAAAACGGATACGCCAAACTTTCTCCTCCCTACCGATTCAGGCTATTATCCGGCCCACAAAGGAGCAGCTATGAAGAAGTGGATAATCCGGATCGTTCTGGTTCTCGTGATTCTAGTTGTTGCGGTCTTTGTTGTAGGCGCTTCACTTCCTGAAGAACATCAAGCCTCGCGAACTCTAGTTACAAAGCAATCACCACAGGCCCTCTGGGACGCGATCAACGATCATCCCAGCGAACCGCAATGGCGCCCAGACGTTGCGAGTGTGATATCGCTTGGGGAACGCGAGGGCAAGCCCGTCTGGCAGGAGAATTATAAAGATGGGAACAAAGTGACGTTGATAACCACTGAAGCAAAGGCGCCGGCAAGAATGGTTCGCGAGCTGACAGATCTCGAGGGACCATTTAGCGGACGTTGGGAAATCGATATCACGCCTACGCCAGCCGGGAGCAACATCACCGTGACGGAGATCGGCAAGGTTTCCAACCCCATCTTTCGCTTTGTTTCAAAGTTCATAATTGGCCACACAACCTTCATGGAGCGATACCTGAAAGGGCTGGCCGGAAAGTTCGCCGAACAACCGCAGTTCGCCAACTGACCCTACTGAAAATAAGAAGAATCTATGAGAGACATTTATCCGTCGGGTTTTAGGTGCCGGCTGGGACGCAAACTAACATTTCGCGCTACCGGTGCAACGCTTGCAGTTACTGCGATCCTAGTTATTGGTTTCACCGGCTCGGTATCATCACAAACAGTGGATCTCAAGCCATGCGCAGTGGCGGGGGTTGAAGGTCGTGTGTTGTGCGGCACTCACGAGGTTTTCGAAGATCGCGCTGCCAGGACAGGCCGCAAAATTGGGTTGAAGATAGTTGTCCTTGCGGCTACTGGTTCTAACCCGCAACCAGATCCCTTTGTTTATATTCCCGGTGGTCCGGGTTCATCTGCGACAGAAGATGCACCTTATCTCGCCAAGCCTTTCGCGCGCATCCGTGAACAACGAGACCTGCTGTTTGTCGATCAGCGTGGCACCGGGGGATCCAACCCTCTCAATTGTAAATTCTTTGATGAAGCCGACCCGCAGAGCTTCCTGGGATATTTCTTTCCGCTAGCAGATGTTCGCAAGTGCCGCGAGGAACTCGAACCCAAGGCGGATCTAAAACTTTACACAACGCCGATCGCGATGGACGAGTTGGACGAAGTTCGCGCTGCGCTCGGGTACAAACAGCTGAACTTGTATGGGGCTTCGTATGGCACGCGCGCTGCGCTCGCTTATCTAAGACAGCATGAGGCCAGCGTGCGCACGGTTACCCTCTTTGGCGTGTCTCCGACAAATCAGTTTATGCCGCGAATATTTCCCCAGGACACGGAACGCGCGCTTCAGGGTGTACTAGCCGAATGCGCAGGAGATGCACAGTGCAGCAAGGCCTTTCCGAACCTTAAGGCGGAAGCAAAACTCGTCCTCGAACGTTTGATCAAAGCACCCGTTGAAGTTGAGTTAATCAAAGGAGCAGCTCGAAACGACAATCAGGCACCAAGCGCCGCGCCGGCAAAATATAAGGTGATGCTCTCACGTGATCTGGTGGCGGAAGCTGTTCGCTACATGCTTTACAATCCGGCCGCAGCCCTGCGGATTCCCTTGTACTTGCACCTGGCGGCTCAGAATAATTTCGCCCCGCTCGCTCAGGCGGCGCTTGATTATCGTCGGGGAATCGTGGCCACAGGCAGCAACGGCATGTACCTGTCGGTTACTTGTGCCGAGGACCTTCCGTGGGTGAAAGCGAGCGAAGCAAAACAACTCGCTGCAAATACATTTCTTGGAGACTATCGTTACCGCCAGCAGTCTGAAGCATGCGCGCTCTGGCCGCGTGCGGAGCTCGGCGCCGGCTACAGTCGGCCGGTCGTATCAAACGTGCCGGTTTTGATTTTTACGGGCGAATGGGATCCGGTGACTCCACCTGCGAATGGGGCCGCCGTCGCACGCCATCTAGCGAAGAGCGTGCACCTGGTTGTGCCGCATGGCGGACACGGTTTCAACGGGCTCGAAGGCACCGAGTGCATCGATCGCTTGCAGGCCGAATTCGTGGCCCGAGGAACAACGGAAGGTTTGAACGTCGAGTGCGTGAAAGTGATCAAGCGTAAGCCTTGGGTACTTTCGATGAAGTAGTGGTTCTTGGATGGGGCGTGAGGGGCAAAAGAAATTTTCCATTTATCATTTCCTATTTTTCATTTGTCATCTGGAAATAGTGAACTGCCCAGACGCCAGTAGAAAACCGAGCTTAGTCCTTGGTGCTTTGAACTTAGGTCGCTGATGATCTGAACGGTCAGGATGTCACAACTGCTGAAGCAAAGTTCCAAGCACAAAGTACCAAACACTGCTAAGCACTAAGTACTATATTAGTATTTTCTTCTTGGCGCTCTCTGCGGCTCTTGGCGTCTTGGCGGTTTCACTATTTCCAGATGACAAATGAAAACAGGAAATGATGAGGGGAAATTTCTTCCTTTTCCGCTCGCATCCCTGCCCTGTCCTTAATCAACAACCCTCACCAACACCTCAGCTCCATTGGTCCGGATCTCGGGAACGTACATCGCATGTCCTAAGACCGGTAACGCGTGGAACCCGCCCGGCACCTCGGCGCGCATTTCATAACTCACTTGCCACACTCCCTCCGGTAGCTTGTCGATGAAGAGCGCCACCTTGCGATCGCGGAGTTCCTGATATACCCAGCGAGTGCGTCCCGTAAAATCAGTCGTGGCGGAGTAGTTCATCACTTCTGACTTGTTGCTATTTAGGGTCCCGGCTTTGATCTCTTTCACGAACACATTTTCACCGCTGCGCAATTGCACCGCCTCCAGACCGGCCGGCTTCAAGTCCTCGAACAAGAGATACTCATAATTGTTTTTCGCTTCGATTGTCAGTACCACTTCCACGCGGTCGCCGCTCTGCAGTGTCTCGCCGTCCCTTAACGGCACGCGCTCCGAGACGACTCCTTTCAACAAGGTGGGGTGGTTTACCAGCTTGAAGTATTGGCGACGCACAAAGATTTCGTTACCGGCTGGAGTTAGCGGCTCTTCGAGACTGAAGAACTTCGCTTCCGCGGAAAAGTAGATGGGCCCACTCCCAGAGGTGCGTCGAATCTCAATCGAATTGGCTCCATCGCGAATCACCTGTCGTGGAATTGCAAATTTGCTCGGACCTGCTAAGGCCTGGTCCGCACTAAGCTGGCGGGTCGCCACTAACTGTCCATTGACTAGCAACTCATATCCAAGAGACGGCGAGACTTCCCCGCTCTTCCGCAGGTAATCGTTGAGCGTCAAAACCACAATTGCAGTGTCGCGGGTGTTGCTCCATTGTGCGCCGCGGCGATTCTTGATCAGCCAATTCGTTACCGGCTCGATCAATTTGTTCTGGGGATCGATGGCTAAAAGAGCCCGCAGCGCGAAGGATGTAGCTTCGACGCCGCCGTCAGACCAGCGCCAGTAGATTCCGTCTTCGCCCCAGTGTGCGGTCGCCATCACGGAAGGATCAGAAGCCTGACCGCCACGCTGAACGATGGAAGTGTCTGGCTTAGAATCGAGCTTTACGCCGTTCTCAAGATTACGAACCAGCGTCTGCGCCTCAGCGGTTTTGCTTAGGTGATGCGCCGATAGAGCTAACAACGCCCGTGTGTATGCGTTTAGCCGGTCCCGGTTGGTATAGAGGTTCTCAAACGCCTTGGCTTGAAACTCAGTTGGCCCGGATTCCTTACGCGCAGCACGATGGACGGAGAGGGCATGTAGCATCCAGGCTTGCGAATCATGGTGCGACTCTTCTTCAACAAGTTCCTTATCAAGATACGCTGCCGCACGTTCTGCAACCTCGGGCTTAATTTCGATTCCAGCCTCACGAGCGAGGGCCAAACCCCACAACACATAAGCGGTCATGAAGTGATCGCTTTCACCTTCCTTCCACCAGCCCCAGCCACCGTCCGCATGTTGAAAATTATACAGCCTTTCCAGGCTCTGCTTCGTGATTGTATTCAACTCATTTAGATCGCGCTTGCCTTGGGTATGAGTCTGTACTGCTGTTTCCGGTTCGATCCCGCCGAAGACTCTTCCCATCACTGTCTCGGGCTTCAAACCGAGGTCGCGCAAAGTCTTTACCGTGATTGCCGCCGGCAAAAACCGGCTCATCGTCTGTTCTGTGCAACCGTACGGGTAATCGATTAGGTACGGCAAAGCATCGAGCATCGTGACAGCCAGACTGGGGGCGACTTGAACAGAAAGCGTGGTGGTGTCGGCTCTTCGTGCCGCCGGAATATCCAGGGAAACAGCTACGCTATCGGCGCGCATCTTTCCTGAGCGGGAAAGAAACTTTTCAATCCCGTGTTCATAGACCCTATAACTCTTCTCCATCGCATCGGCGTATTTGTCGCCGCGCGCCTCGACTTTCAATTTCGCTTCGCCCGCGTGCGTGACTGCGACTAGCCAGTCGACGCGGGCTTCACTCCCGGCTTTGACTTCAATTCTTGCCAATTCGCTCTGAATCGGAGCGCCATCAACGATGAGCCGAGAGATAGTTAGGCCCTCGACCTTCAGTGCCGCTGATACGTTAAGCGATTGGTTTGTGTTGTTGTTGATTACGCCTGAGACGGTAACTTGATCGCCAACAACGAAGAACCGGGGCGCTTGCAGCCGCACGATCAGTGGTTGCTTTGTTTTCGTGACTGCGTTGCCGATACCAAACTGATTCCCGGTTGTCGCTACACGAGCGGTAGCCTGCCAGGTTGTTAGTGAGTCCGGATACTTAACCTTGATCGATGCGGTGCCGTTGCCGTTGGTTTGAACATCCGGCTGCCAAATGATTGTCGAGCGAAAATCACTGCGAACTTGCACGGCCGCTGTTTGGCTAGGCGGTCGACTAAGGTCGGCTAGCACGGTTAGCCTGGCAAAAGCACTTTCAGTCCGAGCATTTACAGGTTCATTGCTGATCATCTTTGAGCTCAAGGACAGGCCGTCTACTGCCACAGCTTCATTAACGGCACCGGGGCGCGCTCCAGCACCAATTGCGTGATCTCCCCGGCCCACGCCGGGGCTGCTTGCCGGATAGACGTAACGGCGATCCCTTTCGTTATCTTCACCGTCCTTTTTGCGATCAATCAGCTGACCGTCCCTACCCGCAACCAGTCGCGCATAAGACTTCTGGCTAAACGTGCTTTGTGTCTGCACCCGCAGCGTCCGTTTGCGACCGTAGTAAAACTGCCGCGGATCACTAGCATAATCCTGCTGAATGTACTTCACTGATTCATCAATCAAGCCCAAAGCGACTTCCGCGGCAACCGGACGACCTTCCGCGTCCTTGGTGGTGATCCAAAGCGTGCCCTCTTGACGCGGTTCATATTGGTCGCGATCCGATTTCAGATCCACGGTCAGAAACTGCCGCACCGGAGGCACAACCAATTGTTTCGAAGTTACGAAGATCTGGGCGTCGCTGATCATGGCGGCATTGAGAAAGATATTGGGTACGTGCTTTTCCTCGATCGGCAATTCGATTAGTTTGGCAGTGCCGGTTACATGCACGACCCGGTAACTCAAAAGATCCTCTCCTTCAACACTAAACAGGACGTAGCGATCGCTTTCAGGCACGACCAACATCACCGGAGTTGTTTGACCTGCTCGCACCGTGTCCTTATCAACCACGATTTCGATTCCCTGCTGCCGATAGCCCAACTCCGTGGAAGCGTTGTTTGCGACAAACACGTAGGTTTCAGCTTTAATCGGCGGCAAGAGTCTTTCACGTTTTGTGGTGCTGATTTGCGAGCCCTGGCTACTTAGCCAGTTGAGGCGATAGTAGCCTTCACGCTCGGTCTGAAACGTCAACTGCGCCACGCCTTCGTCATCAGTCTTCACAACCTGAGTCGCGATATCCTCGTGCTGGTATCCACGAAACTTGAGCTGCCACGGTTTTTGGCCTTTGCCGGGTGCCGGCGGAAAGACCCCGCGCTTTTCTCTTAGGCTTCGCAGTTCTGCCCCCTTAACTTCACGTCCATTAGGATCGAGCCAAACTTCCCACCAGTAGTCGCGTGTGATCTTGACCGTGCCGGTCGTCGCCACTGGCTGTTCATTCGCATCCAAGGCCTTAAAGTTGACGATAATTTTTTCTTGAGGCCGGTAGATGTTTCGTTCGGGGCGCGGGTAGACGTAATAACGGTGACGCGTAACGCGCACGTTATCGGCAGCGACAATTTCACGTCGCGACGAATCAGTGACTCGAGCTTCGACGCGATACTCAAAATCCTGATTGTAGTTTTCTCGCGGGGTGTCGAAAGTAAGAACGGCCTTCCCGGTTGCGTCGGTCTTGATTACTTCTCGTTTGATTACCTGGCCAGGACCGCCGTAGTGGTAAGCGTAGCGACCACTCTGTTCGAAGTCTTCGTAGTACCAGGGGTATTCTCGATGGGGAAACCAGTAGTGATAGAAAGGTTTTTGATAGACAACGACCTCGACTGAAGCATTGCCAACAGGCCCGCCGAAGTAATAGTCAGCTTGAATATTTACGTCAACCTTTTCTCCCAGACGATATGTCTTTTTCTTGCCTGCTACTTCAGGAGTTTTCACCGCCACTTTGAATTCCGGCAGCTTGTATTCCTCGAGCCTGAAAAGGGTCGCCGAACCGATCCCGTTGACGCGTCCCTGATCCCAAAATTGGACGTTGTATGCGCCGAGCGGCAGTTCCTCGCCCAGTTCAAAGGAACTCCAGGCGCTGCCAAACGAATTGAGCGTCGCCGTGCCTTCGCTCACCTTTGCGCCGCGCGGATCGGTGATCTGATATTCAACAATCTGATCTGACGGCGTCGTGTAGCCGTCTTTATTTAACCGGCGGGCGATGAATTTCCATTGCACCTTTTCCTTGGGCCGGTATGCGGGCCGGTCTGTGAAGGCGTAAATTCGCCAGCCTTCATCGGGGTGGATGTAGTTGGTGTTGCCGCCGGAGAAAGCTTGCGAATCATTTGGTGCGGTTGCAGTTACAAAAAGAGCGCGTGAGTTAGTGTCGTTCTTTAGAACAAAACTCGCGAGACCATCGCCGTTTGTATTTTGTCTCAACTTACGCCAGTACCATTTATTGTTCTGGTAATAACTTTCCCACAGCGCAACCTGAGCATTCGCTATCGGAGCGCCACTGAGAGCATTCGCGAAAAAGACTACAGCTTGTTTTGGAGTCGTCTTTAAAACTAGTGAAGCATCAGTGACCAGGAGCACGTCGCGAGAGCTTAATGTTCCACTTTTAGCTTCCAGCAAATAAGTGCCAACTGGTAACTTGCCGTCGATACGCAGTTGTTCACTAAAGGGCCGGTGTTGTCCCTTATCGGGCAGTTCCTTCACCCAGCTCTTAACGACTTCTCTTCCCGTCGTTGGTAATCGCTGGATCCAACCGATGTGCTCTTCGGCGGCTTCGCCGTCTTCATCATCAGACGACCTGGTGAAACGCACGTCGCGAGTCAGATCGATGCGGTAAAGCACGAAGCTGACTTTATTGAGATTGCGAGCATTAAGGGAAAATTGAAGTTCGGAGGTTGGCAGGAAGATATTTGATACGGCGATGTCCAGAGCGGGCTCTGTAATATTTTTTATTTGCTGCAGAGCATGATCGTAATAGCGAGTTTCGCCCTTCTTGAATTCGCGCAGGAGTCGCCGGTAGAGCTCAATGGCTTCAATGTAGTTGGTTTCCTGTTGCCATTGGCCGTCTTCTCGTTGGCGGAGGGTGCCGTAATTGTTCACCCATTCCGCATAGTGATAAAGCGCGTCGTCGTACCATTCAGACTGCTTACCGGCTTTCAGAGCAGCTTCAAATTCATCAGCAACCCGATCCCGCGACTCCCAATCGCCTGCGTTATGGCGCATTGTCATCGCGATCAAAAAATGGAGGTGAGTTTGTTCGTTCTCTTTAGTACTAATCTTGAGCGCATTTTCGAGAATATTTAGCGGAATGTAGTTGCCGTAATAGGTGTAGTAGTAATACTCGTTGCGTGGTGCTTCAGAAGCCTTGAAGACGATCCGCAGGTAGCGCTCGCGAGCGCGTTGAATGTCGCGCTGGCCGCTCCACCAATCGAGTGACTGTTGATAGTGCGGCCAGGCGTTGCCCCAGTTGAGCTGATCGCGGCGTGTCCAGAAGAAGTCGCCCAGCGACTCATGCGCTTCCGCCCAAATATCATCGCGGTCCTCTTCCTTATCTCTAATGCGAATTAGCTCTTCGAGGTGCTTTTGGGCCTGTTCGTACTTCGTATTGTCGGCAGTTTGCGTGGCAGCCTGAGAACGCCAAAGCGTATCGGCAATGCGAAACTCGACCCAGCGCGATTCGGCTTGCGGCAGCCCAGCTTTCTCGATGCCATTGTAAATTTCGTGAGCGCGGGCATAAGAGCCCTCCGCGTAGGCACGTTCGGCAGCTGATTTCAATTGCGGATAGTCTGCCTGCTGCGCGATGCCATGGAAGAGTAAAAGCAGCAGAGCTGCGAATGAAAAGACTTTCATATGTAGTAGTCGGTGCGTTAATTTTAGCTTTGTTTCAGTCAGCCACGCACACCTGTGCCCGTTCGAGTCAGTAAGCAAAGGAGACCTTTTGTTCCGGGCTTGATGAGACTTAAGCCGAGGTGTGCTGTCCGTTAGAACAAACATCGCGCCCGGGAGTTGCCCGACTCTTGTCAGGCCAACTGCTTAATGAACGGATGGTAAGGCGAGACTTGCAAGCAAGATTGCCAATTGTCGATTGCCGAATGGCACTTAGCGGAATGAGGTTAGTACCACCAGGCGGTAGCCGGTGGCTGTTCAATGCGAATTCCAATTACCGATTTCGATTGATTGATCCCATGAGGCGCAATAGGCAATCGACAATTGGCAATCGGCAATGACCCTAACGGTTGGGTTTCCTGGTCGACGGCCGGTAGCGCAGTTGCACCTTGAGGAGCATTGGTTCAGCGGCGCGGACTCCGTCGCGGTAATACACGAGTTGCGGCGCAGGAGCATGAGCTCTTAATACGGTATTGCGATTGGCCCCAGCTTCTTTCTCTTCTTTAGTCCAGGCCTGCCCTGCTCCACCTTCCAATTCCACTGAACCAACCTGGATGCTCCACTGCTTTTCCCACGCTGCGACTTGAGCCGCGGAAAGCTTTTGCGCTTTGTCAGTAATCTCAACGTTGGAAAGCGGTTCTGGTGTGATCAGCATACTGAGAACTTCCGCGACCTGGTCCGGCCTGCTTCGCTTTAAAGTGAAATATGGCGGCCCGTCATCCTGAGCCGGAATCTCGATCAGTTTTCCGACGTCGACTTTGTTGTCGCCGTTGACGGTGCGGGTCGTAGGGAAAATAAGATATGGGGCACTGAAACTACCATCCGCGTATTGCTCACGGTCAATCACATACAGATAGCCAGTGCGCGCGGCTTCGACGCTCACTCTCACACGGTCTCCAGGAGTAAGTCTGGTGCTTCCCGAAATGCGTTCCGGAATCCAGGCCTCCTCGTCAGATCCTTCCTGTACGAGCAGCCGCTCGCCGGAGTCGGACGCGATCGGACGACGCAAACGCCAAACAGTTACTCCCACAACTGAATCACCGACGACTCCAGTCACAGGGATGGCAGGAGTGGTCAGGCGGTAGCGCCGCGCCCCGGTTCGTTTTGCCTTCACTTTCTTGCCGGATTTGATGAACGCGGTGTCCCACAACCGCCTCGTGGTTTCGTCCTGATCTTGTGCGGCAACAGAGAGGCTGCCGAGGATCAACGCGACAACTACAATCGCGAACCAACAGATTCTTAGCTGGCGACCTGGTGTTTTATTAAACATGGCTAGTACCTCTAATTTGCGCAGTCATCATTTGAGTTCACTAAGGGCCAATTGGCAATCGCCAATAGGCAATCGGCAATCATTATCGGTCCCTACTCTATATATGAAAGGGCGCTCCCGTACTGTAGTTGCGCCTGTTCCTAATTCCATTCACCCTGCAAAACAAACGCGGCCCAGTAGTAAGGCTGCTGCCACTGTTTTTGCTGCGACATCTCGGCCTGGGCCTGCCGCAAAGCTGCCGCAGGAGACTGCTTCTCCTTGAGCATGCGGCTGTAGAAACGCTGCATCAAATCCGCGGTCGCCTTGTCGTTCACATTCCATAAACTAACAACGACGCGCCGGGCCCCTGCATACATGAAACCTTGTGTTAGTCCGACTAATCCCTCTCCTTTGATTTCCTTTCCGAGACCGGTCTGACAGGCGCTCAGCACCACTAACTCGGCGGGCAGAGTAAGGTTGTAAATCTCATGCGCCCTAAGAAAGCCGTCCTGAGGTTGCCCTTTTTGATCTACCAGCGAGAGCACGATTGCCTATAAATCTGGTCGCTCGCTGTCCAAATAGCCATG
>Ga0079217_10000082_pt1 | contig 18354 bp, 15 predicted proteins | sample NCAS200_FD_76343 | JGI IMG/M metagenome (GOLD analysis project Ga0079217, IMG submission 76343) | Agricultural soil microbial communities from Utah to study Nitrogen management - NC AS200 | ecosystem: Environmental > Terrestrial > Soil > Agricultural land | place: USA: Utah | collected 2014-06-11 | reverse complement strand
GCGGGTCCGCCGATCCCTCCCCAGGGAATGTCCGGTGGCCGGGCCGCGTCGCTCGTAGGGGCGGGCATCGCCATCAGCCGGCTGCTGGGACTCGTCAGGCAGCGCGTCTTCGCGTTTTTTCTCGGAACGTCGGACGCCGCCGACGCGTTCGCGGCCGCGTTCAGGATCCCGAACATGCTGCAAAACCTGCTCGGCGAGGGCGTGTTGTCCGCGTCGATGATTCCCGTGTACTCGGGCCTCAAGACGCGCGGGGAACACGAGGGACGGCAGGAGCTGGCCAGTGCGGTGCTCGCCCTGTTGACGCTCGTCACGGCGATCATCGTTATGCTCGGCGTCCTGTTCGCGCCGCAGATCACGGCCCTCATCACCGTCGGGTACTCCGGCGAGAAGCTCGCGCTGACCACGCGACTGGTGCGCATCCTGTTCCCGGGCGCAGGTCTGCTCGTGATTTCCGCGTGGTGCCTCGGCGTGCTGAACGCACACGGGCGATTCTTCCTCGCCTACGCATCGGCCGCGTTCTGGAATGTGGCGATGATCGGCACCTTGCTCTATTTCGGGGGACGGACGGACCAGAGTACGCTCGTGTATTGGCTGGCCTGGGGTTCGGTGGCCGGATGTTTTCTGCAACTCGCTGTGCAATGGCCGGGCGTGATGTCAGTGCTCGGGCAGTTCCGCTGGGGCTGGCAACGCCATCGCGCGCACATCAGCACAGTTGTCCGAAACTTCGTGCCGGTGTTTCTCGGTCGCGGTGTGACGCAGTTGAGCGGATTTATCGACACGATGATCGCGTCGTTACCGATCCTGGGGACTGGTGCGCAGGTCACGCTCAATTACGCCCAGTTGCTTTACGGACTTCCGGTCAGCCTGTTCGGGATGGCCGTCTCGGCCGCCGAATTGCCGGCCATGGCCAGCCTTGTGGGGCACGAAAAGGAAATTGCCGCCAGCCTGCGATCCCGGATGTTAGAAGGGCTGCGACGCATTGCGTTTTTTGTCATTCCCTCCGCCGTCGCATTCGTAGCGCTCGGCGACCAAATAGCGGAACTGGTGTATGGCGGCGGCCGGTTCGGGCTCGCGGAAGCACGCTGGGTGTGGGGGGTGTTGGCAGGGGCCGCGGTCGGGCTGGTCGCGACCACGCTCGGCCGGTTGTACTCCTCGGCCTTCTACGCCCTTCACGACACCCGCACGCCGATGCGGTTCGCGTTGCTTCGTGTGGCTATCTCCGTCACCCTCGGCGCGACGTTCGCGGTGTTCGGTCCGCGAGTGCTCGGCATCGATCCGAAGTGGGGTGTGGCCGGCATAACGATCGCCGCTGGGCTGGCCGGTTGGGTGGAATTTGCGCTGCTCCGCAACGCCCTCAGGCGACGACTGGGCCCGGTCGACCTCGACCCTCGTGTCCGGCTCGTGCTCTGGGGCGCCGCACTGCTGGCCGCCGCGCTGGCATGGGGCGCGCGCTGGGTCAACGCCGACGCGCCGATGCTGGTACGAACCGGCCTCGTGCTGGGTATCTATGGCATGACGTACTGGCTGGTGACCTGGAAGGCGGCGATTCCCGAGGCAGTCGCGTTGCATCAGCGCGTATTCCGGCGGAGGAGGCGTTAGGCGTGCGCCAGGCGCCGAGCCGCGTGCTGGCCAAGGTGCCGCACCTGCCCGAGACTCCGGGTGTCTATCTGTGGAAGGACGCCGAAGGGAAGGTGCTGTACGTCGGGAAGGCGAAACGCCTCCGGTCTCGCGTCCGGAGCTACTTCGCCTCTGACCTGGCGGAAAGCGTCAAGACGCAGGCACTGGTACGCCTCATCGAGGACGTGGACACGATCGTCGTGCCTGACGAGGCGCACGCGCTGATCCTCGAGAACACGCTGATCAAGGAGCATCGGCCCCGCTTCAACATCCAGCTCAGGGACGACAAGTCCTATCCGTACATCAAGGTGACGGTCGCCGAGACGTTTCCCCGCGTGATCGTCACCCGGCGCTGGATCGATGACGGCTCCCGGTACTTCGGGCCGTACACCGATGTGGGAGCGATGCGACGGGCGTTGAACGTCGTGAATCGCATCTTCACCGTGCGATCGTGCCACTACGACCTGCCTGACGATGCGCCGGAACGCCCGTGCCTCGATTACCACATCGGGCGGTGCCTGGCGCCCTGTGTGGGCCTGCAGACGGCGGTGTCGTACCGATCGATGATCGACGAAGTCCTGTTGTTCCTCGAGGGAAGGACCGCGGAGGTGATCCGGCGGGTCAAGCAGCGGATGCAGGCGGCGTCCGATGCAATGGACTATGAGCGCGCGGCCGAACTGCGCGACGCGCTGCGGCACCTCGAGCAGATGGAGGAGCCCACCGTCGTCCTGCGCGTCGAAGGTGGTGACCAGGACGTGGTGGGCTTCGCCCGCGACGGGGATGATGCCTGCGTGGTGGTGCTCCGCATCCGTGGAGGGAAGTTGCTGGCGCGGGACCAGCGATTCCTCGAGCACGTGGAGGGTGAGACCGACGGCGCGATCCTCGCCGCGTTCCTGGCCGGCCCCTACCACATAACGAGTGATCGCGCGCCCGAGCTGCTCATTCCACTCGACTTCGACGATCGACCGCTGCTCGAAGAATCCCTCACGGGCACGAAAATCCGGATTCCACAGCGCGGCCCCCGTCGTGAGTTGCTGGATCTCGCGGAACAAAATGCACGCCACCTGCTCGAGGAGTTCAAGCTGGCGTCGTCGGAAGCCGAGGAACGCGCCACGAATCCCGTCTACGAGCTGCAGCGCGAGCTTGGGCTGACGCGAGTGCCACGCAGCCTGGTCTGCTTCGACATCTCGACGAACCACGGCGTCGATACGGTCGCCTCGTGCGTCTGGTTCGAGAACGGGCGGCCGCGACGCGGCGAGTACCGGAAGTTCCGCATCAAGACAGTGGAAGGAGCGGACGATTTCGCATCTATGCGTGAGGTGGTCAGCCGCTACTTCAGGCGTCGGATCGAGGAGGAAAAACCGCTTCCCGATCTCGTCGTCGTGGACGGCGGACGCGGCCAGCTGTCGGCGGCGCAGTCGGCCCTCGCCGATCTTCCACTCGAATTGCCGCTGATCAGCCTCGCGAAGAAGGACGAGGAGGTCTTTATTCCCGGCCGGTTGGAGTCGCTGCGACTTCCGCGGCGGTCGACGGCGCTCCGTCTGCTCCAGCAGGCGCGTGACGAAGCCCATCGGTTTGCGATCACGTTCAACCGGACACGCCGGGCCGCACGCACCGTGACATCGCAACTCCTCGAACTACCAGGGATTGGACCGAAACGACGCCGGGCGTTACTGACCGCGTTCGGTTCGCTCGAAGGCGTCCGGGCCGCCACTCCCGGGGCCATCGCGGAGCTGCCCGGGTTTTCGATTGCGAGCGCCACCAGATTGCTCGATGCATTGCGGGAGGACACACCGGTTCCAGTGACGCCTCCCACTCCCGCCGTCGCCGACCCGGTCGCCGTCAGCGGACCTAACGACAACCCGACTCCCGACCTGTGACCACCTGGATCCTGACCTGCTCATCCTGTGGCCGCGAAGAGCCCCAGGATGCCGGCGTTGGCCTGTGCGCCGACTGTGGCCAGCCGTTCCTCGTCCGCTTCACGTCGTCGCCGCCATCCCGCGACCGGATCCTCGCCCGATGGGATCTCTGGCGGTACGCCGCGGCATTGCCGTTAGGCGAAGACGAGGCTCCGGTCTGTCTTGGCGAAGGCATGACCCCCCTCATCGAGTCGCCGGCGCTGGCGCGGCACGCCGGCGTGCGACGGCTGTGGGTGAAGGATGAAGGGGTGAACCCGACGGCGTCGTTCAAGGCGCGAGGGCTTGCGGCGGCCGTCACGCGCGCGAGAGCCCGGGGGGTGAAGGGTCTCGTCGTGCCCACGGCCGGCAATGCCGGGGCCGCGCTCGCGGCGTACGGCGCCGCCGCCGGTGTTCCCGTGCGCGTGTATGCGCCGGCCACCACACCGCGACCGATTCTCGATACGATCCGCGCGATGGGAGTCGAACTCGTGACCATCGATGGTCACATCGGCGATGCAGGGAAGCGCGCGGTGGAGTTCGCGAAAGAGAGCGGCTACTTCAACGTCGCGACGTTGCGTGAACCATATCGTGTCGAAGGGAACAAGACGCTCGGTCTCGAACTCGCGGAGCAACTGGACTGGCGCCTGCCTGATGCCGTGGTCTACCCGACTGGCGGAGGCGAAGGTGTGATCGGGATCTGGAAGGCATTCGATGAAATGCGCGCGTGGGGCTGGATCACGGACAAGTCGCCGCGAATCGTGGTCGCCCAGGCGGACGGGTGCGCACCGATCGTGAAGGCACATCGCGAAGGCCTGGATCGCGCCACACCGTGGCCCAATCCGCAGACGCACGCCGCCGGTCTTCGCGTACCCGGGCCTCTCGGCGATCGCCTCGTGCTTCGCGCGATCCGAGAGACCTCGGGAGAAGCCGCATCTGCTTCAGAAGAGGCGATAGTCGCAGCCACGAAAATGATCGCCTCACTGACCGGAATCGATGCAGCTCCCGAGGGTGGGTGTGGTCTCGCCGTGCTGATCGACCTCGTGGTCCAGGGACGACTGGACCCGGCGTGTCAGGTGGTCCTCTACAACACGGGAAGTGGAGCGTCGTATCGCTCGTAGCCAGAACACTATCCGCTGGCACCCAACCGTTCGGGGCGTGTAATTTCAGGCCCGTGACTATCGCGATTCTCGACCCGTTTTCCGGTATTTCCGGCGACATGACCTTAGGCGCTCTTGTGGGCGTCGGTCTGGAGCCGGAGTGGCTTCAGGCGCTGCCTGAACGCCTGGGACTGGAGGGAATTGGGGTTCGAGTCGACTCGGTCATGCGAGCGGGAATCGCGTGCATGAAGGTTGATTTTGACATCCCGCCACAGCCGCACGGGCGTCACCTCAAGCACATCCGTGAGATTGTCTCGAGGTCCGACGCGCCTGCGGCGGTTAAGGAAAAGGCGGACTCAGCTTTTACGGCAATCGCCGAGGTAGAGGCTGAAATGCATGGCACGACCGTCGACCGGGTGCACCTGCACGAGGTGGGCGCGGTCGATGCGATCCTCGACGTGGTTGGGGCGATCTGGGGATTAAGCGAACTCGGTGTCTCACGCGTTTACTGTGGCGTGATTGCCTTGGGAGACGGTTCCGTCAACACGGCTCATGGCGTGCTACCCGTTCCGGCGCCCGCGACTCTTCGGCTCCTGGAAGGCCAGGCCGTGCGCCCAGGCCCGGAAGGATCCGGCGAACTGGTGACGCCGACGGGGGCGGCGCTGGTACGCGTGTTGTCCCTGGGCGCTCCCCCAGCGCACGTACCACTGCGCTCCGGGTATGGAGCGGGGACAAAGCAGTTTCAGAACCGGCCGAACGCGTTGCGCATCGTGTTGGCGGAGAGCGCTGATGTGGGCGGTGACGTTGAGTATCTCGAGTGGTTGGCCACGGACCTCGATGACATGTCGGCCGAACATGTGGCCAATGCATCGGAACGATTGCGCGAGTTAGGCGCACTCGATGTGACCACTACCGCGGTGCAGATGAAGAAAGGTCGGATGGGAGTGCGGCTCGAGGTACTGACCAGGCCTGCGCTGGCTCGCAGGCTGGAAGAGGAGTTATTTGCGGCTACGACGACGCTCGGTGTTCGACGGACCGTCGTGGAGCGGCGTGCATTGCGCCGCGAACAGCGCACGGTGGATGTGTTAGGCCACTCCGTGCGCGTGAAGGTGGCGACCCTGCCTGGCGGCGGCCAGCGTGGAAAGCCTGAGTACGAAGATGTTCAGGTGGTGTCACGGGCGACCGGCCGGTCGCTTGGCGACGTCACTTCACTGGCGCTTGCCGCGGCGGAGCAAGAGTAACGCCGAGGGTACCAACCCCGCGCACCGGCGCGGTTTCATCGTGAGGAGATCGATAATGAGTGCAATACGTTCTGCTTCGTTGGCCCTGACGCTGCTCGTGGCGGCAGCGGTGCCAGCCATGGCCCAAGGCGAGATGTGCGCCGACTACAACAAGCCGGGGCAGGTGAAGGATGCCAACAAGACGGTTACAACGGGCGAGGTGGTCGGGAAGCCCGAGGACAAGCGGAAGGCGTACATTCGCGCCGTCACGTTGCTCACTAAAGAACCGGAAAAAGTCCGCGTGAACCAGATCGCGGCCAACCTGGTCCTGGGTCGTGCGCTGATCGACCTCGCGACACTGCCGGACATGCCGGCGAAGGTCCGTCGCGGTGATGTCGGGTTCACGATGGATCCGGACGCGACGATTGACTTGCTGGCGACGGCAGACTCGTTGCTCGATAGCGCCGAGGCGCAGAATCCCGCGTGCAAGACAGAAACCGAGGGGTGGCGCCGCGCTCCCTACAGCACGCTCGTGAACGATGCCGTCAATGCCTACAATGCGCAGCAGATCGATTCGGCCGAAGTGCTCGTGCGCCGGTCGCTCATGATCTACGACAACTACCCGGTCGCGTACTTCGGCTACAACATCCTCGGCAACATCCAGCAGTCGAAGGACAGCATGCCAGCCGCCATCGAGTCCTTCAAGAAAGTGGCAGAGCTCATGAAGGGTGATACGAGCGTCGTCGCGGAACGGAAGACCACCATGATCCTGGTCGCTCAGTTGATGATCGACCAGAGCGAGAAGCAGGATTCGTCGGCCCGCGCGGCATCGATGAAGGAGGTGGTGACCTACCTGCAGGAGTACTTGAAGGAGTTCCCGGGTGACATGAAGGCGCAGTCGGCGATTGCGACGGCGCAGTTGAAATCCGGTGACGTCACCGCCGCGCGCCAATTGTTCGACGAGATGCTGGCGAATCCGGACAAGTACACGGACCTCAACTTGCTCGAAGCCGGCGTTGGTGCAGCACGTGCCAGCCAGAACGCCATGGCCGCGCAGCTTTTCGAAGCAGGCCTCAAGAAGAACCCGTACTCACGTGATGGCCTGTTCAATCTCGCCACCGTTTACAGCGATACCGCGCTCGGCAAGATCGATCAGATGCCGGAAATCCTGAAGCGTCTGAACGAGGTCGATCCAGAGAACCCGGACAACGCACAGCTGGCCGCGTTATACTGGCAAGCCCGCGCGAGAGCACTACGTGCGCCGGCGGAAGGGAAAGACCTTCCCGATCCCGCGGCCGTTGCTTTCAAGGCGGCGAACGACTCGTTGCTCTTCTACTACGAGCGTTTCCAGAACGCCAAGACCAAGGTGACGTTCAACCTGTTCAGCCACGATGAAGGCCGTCACGTCTTGGCGGGCGCGATCGAGAACCGTGGCGACGAAGAGAAGAGCTACACGCTGAAGTTGGAGTTCATGGACGCGACCGGCAAAGTGATCGACACGCGAGAGGTTGCGGTCGAAGGCGTACGCGGCAAGAGCAGCAAGCCGTTCCGCGTCGAGCTGACTGACAAGCCAGGCGTAGCTGCGTTCAAATACGCTCCGTTCCCTTCGTGATCCAGGTCACACATCGCGATAGTGTTTAAAGCGGCGGCGCCCGAGTAATTCGGCGCCGCCGTTTTCTTTTATCGCCATACGAAAAAAAATCCTTCGAGTAGTGACCAGTTCGTATAAATTGGGTGCGCCGACGGCGAGCCCGAGCGCGCTCAAAGTCACGAAGCGGGCCCCTGATCCATCGAAACGGAGAATTCAATGCGCCATTTTCTGGCCCTCGTGTTGCCCGTCGCGCTGTTCACCGCGTGCGACCGGGGAACGTCGATCCCTGGGTCACCTTCAGACACCGGCATTGCGCTGGCACGCTCCGGGCGCGCCAAGGACTCCCTGATCCTGGTCAAGGACTCGATTCTCGCTGAGCGGCAGCGGCAGTTGAGTCTCCAGAGCCAGATCATTGGAGATGCCACGACAAGTGCGCGTCTCGTCGCCGAAATCGAACGCGACTTGTCACGTGTTCGATCGTTGCGCGTTCCCGCGGGCGACACCACCCAGATCGAGTCCGCGATTCAGAACACGTCGACGCAACTGGCGACGGTCCAGAAGAAGGTCACCGCACTGATCAACCGGCTGAACGCCTCCGAAGCGCGGTTGCAGCGCATACGCAACGACAGCGCGTCGCACGCCACGAACGACGCGGCCACGATGCAGCAGCTCCGTGAGCACGAACAGGCAATTGCGGCATTGCGGGGCACGGTCGAGCAGCAGAGAACCGAAATTGCCATGCTGGAGCAGAAGGTGGACAGCGTCGTGCGCGCAAACGTGGTTCTCGTGAACCAGCGCGATTCAGTCATCATCGTCGCCAACACCTTCGCCGCGCGCGAGGACTCGGTCTTCGTGGTGATCGGTAACGAGCGGGACCTGACGCAAAAGGGACTGATCCGCCGCGAAGGCGGCACACTCCTCATGTTCGGCCGTGGCAAGACGCTCGTGCCAGGGCGGACCCTTGATCAGACGCAGTTCACGGTCCTCTCCAAGGAGCGCGACAAGCAGATCATGCTGCCGAGTGCGGACAAGGAATACCGCATCATCTCTCGTCAGGCACTCGAATTCACGGATCTCGCGAAGCCGCGCGACGCGATCGTGAAGGGGACGCTCACCATCACCGATAGCGAGCGGTTCTGGGCGCCGTCGAAGTACCTGATTCTCGTGGAGAAGTAGCGGAGAACGCGGAAGCAGCAGGCAGGAAGCAGGAAGCAGGGAATGAACGAAGCGTTGAACAGACATGAGGGCCCGAGCGTCAGCGCGGGCCCTCATGCTCCTTGCGTCCTGCTTCCTGCTTCCTGCTTCCGCACCGTTCAAGCCCACCATGAGGCGAGTGTACCAAAGTCCTTTCGCTTCATTGATTTCGCGGCTCGTCCCTGCTAAGATGGTTGAGCGTTGGACCAACGGGTACAACGGAATAACGGAGGGAAGGCGTGCCTGCCTTCCCTCGTTTCTCTCCTGCGGTAGACATGGTTACAGTCGCCCGAGTCCGCCCCGGCACGATCGCGGATGAGCTGGGCATTCAGCCCGGAACCGAACTGCTGGCGGTGAATGGACGCGAGGTCGACGATTTCCTGGACTGGGAATTCCTCACCGCGGACGACACGCTACTCGTACACGCGCGTACACCCGGCGGGGAGGAGCTCGAGTTCGACATCGAACGGCCGGAAGGCGAGCCCCTTGGTGTGGAGCTCGTTCCGCCCTCGGTGCGACGGTGTGCCAATCGATGCGAATTCTGCTTCATCGAGGGCCTGCCGAAAGGGCTCCGGAAGAACCTGTACATTCGCGACGATGATTATCGCCTCTCGTTTGCGTACGGAAACTTTGCGACACTATCGAACCTGAAGGAACGCGACGAGCGACGCATCATCGAATACCGTCTTTCGCCCCTGTACGTCTCGGTGCACGCGACGCCGTGGGGGGCGCGCAAGGTCCTGCTCAATAATCCGCGCGTTCCGAACATCGTCGAGCAGCTGACACGCCTGTCGCAACAGGGAATCCAGTTCCACTGCCAGATGGTGATCGTGCCCGGGTTGAATGACGGCGCCGTGCTCGAGCAATCGCTGCAGGACCTCTGGGACCTGGGCGATGCCGTCATCACCGTCGCGGTCGTGCCGGTCGGTTTGACCCAGTTCAACCATCTCTTCACGGGCGAATCGATGGATCGCGAGAACGCGGCGCGATTGCTCGAGGCGGTCGGACGCTGGGGAGATCGTGCACGCATCGAGCGCGACAAGCGTTGGGTCTTCGGATCCGACGAGTTGTACCTGCTCTCGGATGTGCCGCTGCCTGACGCGGAGTACTACGAGGACTTTCCACAGATCGAGAACGGGGTCGGCGCGGTGGCCTCGTTGCGCCTGCGCCTGCATGAAGGCATCGAATCGCTTCCGGCATTGCCCGGCCGCCGCATCGGTGTGGTCACCGGCACGGCGATGGCGCCACTGATGGGTGACCTGGTGCGGCAGCTTGAACAGCAAACGGGGCGCAGTTCGAGGTGATCCGCGCCGAGAATTCGCTGTTCGGATCTGGCGTGACCACGGCGGGGCTCCTGGTTGGCGCTGATATGCGCCGTGAACTCGGCGGACGCACGGATCTCGACCTGGTACTGATCCCGGCCGAGTCCATCAACGACGACGGATTGTTCCTCGACGACGATTCGTTCGACGCGTTGCGGAGCGCACTCCCAATGCCGGTGCTCGCGTCATACGACTTCGTCGACGTCCTCACCGGCGACGTGGACGAGATCATGGCGGGGGCGGGGGCGGCATGAGCACACCAGTCGTGGCGTTGGTCGGCAGGCCTAACGTGGGAAAGTCGATGCTGTTCAACCGGATCGTCGGTCACGATACGGCCATCGTCAGCGAAGAGGCGGGCACGACCCGCGATCGTCACTTTGCCCGCGCCGAGTGGCAGGGGCGCGATTTCTTCCTCGTCGACACGGGTGGAATCATGGAGGACACCCGTGCGCCGATAGACGCCGCCATCCGGCACCAGGTGCAGCAGGCGATCGACGAGGCCGACCTGTTGCTCCTGGTGGTTGATGGCAAAGGTGGTCTACACCCGATCGATCATCGCGTCGCCGAGATCATTCGCGACGCGGGAAAGCCGTTCATCGTCGTCGTGAACAAGGTGGACGACCCTTCGGATCCCGCATGGTACGAGTTCTTCGAGCTTGGCGCCGGAGATCCCATGCCGGTGTCGGCAATGAACGGCAAACAGTCGGGCGACCTGCTCGACGCCGTGGTCAGCCGGATTCCCGAGGTCGAGGCCGAGCAGCCTGACGCGCTCCGGGTGGCGGTCATCGGCAGACCTAACGTCGGCAAGTCCTCATTCGTGAACCGGCTTCTCGGTGAGGAACGGCTGGTGGTGGCCGCCGAAGCCGGCACGACGCGCGACGCGATCGACGCGATGATGAAGTACCACGGGCGCGAAGTGGTCTTTGTCGACACCGCCGGATTGCGCCGCCAATCACGCATCGACGACGGGGTCGAGTTCTACTCGGCGCTCCGTACCCGGCGCGCCATCGAACGTGCGGATCTCTGTTGCCTCATGGTCGATGCCACCGAGGGCCTGCATAACCAGGATCTGAAGATCGCCGCTTTGGCGTGGGAATCCGGCCGGGGCTTGATTGTCATCGTGAACAAGTGGGACCTGTACGAAAAGAACGACAAGAGCGCACCCCACTTCGAGAAGGAGTGTCGCGAGAAGGCGCCATTCCTCGCTTTCGTCCCGTTTCTGTTCACGTCAGCAAAGACCGGCCTCAGGGTGACCAAGGCGCTCGACGTGATTCTCGAGGTCGCGGCCGAGCGCACGAAGCGCATCACGACGTCCGAGGTGAACGAGCGGCTCGGCGAACTGATCGCCCGTCAGCAGCCGGCGCAGGCCGCGGGCCGTGACGTGAGGTTGATGTACGCGACGCAGGTGGACGTCGCGCCACCGACGTTTGCGGTGTTCGGGAATCACCCGGATCTCGTGCAGGAGCACTACGTCCGGTACCTGCATAACGGGTTCCGGGAATCGTGGGGCTTCAAGGGGAATCCGGTGCGCATCGTGCTTCGCCGAAAAGCCGCCTGATGCTCGCCGTGGTCGCCGTCCTCGCCTCGTACGTCATAGGCTCGATTCCCTGGGCCTACCTGGCGGGACGCTGGCTCAAGGGCGTAGACCTCCGGACCTACGGCTCCGGAAACCTCGGCACCACCAACGTGCTCCGTCTGCTTGGAGCACCCGCCGCGATCATCGTCTATGCGCTCGATGCCGCAAAGGGCTTCCTGCCGGTGCTGCTATTCCCCGCCATCTTCAACTTTGCGCCGCACGGAGGATGGGCGATCGCCTGTGGGATGGCGGCCATCATGGGGCATGTGAAGCCCCTGTTCCTGCTGTTCAATGGCGGAGGGAAGGGTGTCGCGACCGCGTCGGGCGTCTTCTTTGCCCTCACGCCGCTGGCAACGTTTGCGTCGCTCGCGTTCTTCCTGCTGCTGCTGTTCACCACCCGCACCATGTCGCTGGCGTCGCTCACGGGCGCCGCGGTCCTCCCCATCGGGGTCGCGCTCACCCATGGCGTGAAGAGCCTCGTGTTCGGCGTGGCGTTAGGCGTCGCGGCATTCGTCTACTGGACGCACCGGGCGAACATCGGCCGGTTGCGCCGCGGTGAGGAGCCAAAGCTTTCGTTCCGCCGCACGCCCAAGGACGCGGGGGCCGTCGACGGCCTCTCGCCGCAGGGAAGGGCCTGATGCGGTGTGCCGTCGTGGGCGGGGGAGCGTGGGGAACCGCACTATCCGACCTGCTGGCGCGGGCCGGCCACGATGTGACGGTCTGGGCCCGCGAGCCCGACGTCGTCGAACACATCAACGAATCGCACGCGAACCCGCGCTTCCTGGCGGGCGTTGTGCTCGACCGGAATGTGCGCGCTTCCGCTGACCTGTGCGGTGCAGTCAAGGGCGCGGACCTGGTGGTGCACGCGTCGCCGTCGCACGTGCTGCGCGAGGTTGTGCGTGCGGCAGCCGCGGGGGTGTCGCGAGACGCCATCCAGACCATTGCCACGAAGGGGATTGAGCCGAACTCGCTTCTTCTCATGGGCGACGTCGTGTCCGCCGAACTGCCGGGCCGTCCTGTGGTTGCGCTGTCGGGACCGAGCTTTGCCATCGAAGTCGCGCGTCATCAGCCGACGGCCGTTGTCGCGGCGAGCGAAAACGCCGATGCGTCGGCCGCGGTGCAACGGGTATTCAGCACGTCCACGTTCCGCGTCTACACCACGGACGACCTTCGTGGAGTGGAGGTGGCGGGCGCTGTCAAGAACGTGATGGCGGTGGCCACCGGGATCGCTGAAGGGCTGGGACTCGGGCTCAATTCGCGGGCCGCGCTCATCACCCGCGGGCTGGCGGAAACGACGCGGCTGGGTGTCGCGTTAGGCGCGCGGCAGGAAACCTTCGCGGGGCTGGCCGGGATGGGCGACCTCGTGCTCACCTGCACCGGCGCCCTGAGCCGCAACCGGGCCGTGGGCGTCGAAGTCGGAAAGGGACGTTCGCTGCAGGAAATCCTGACCGGCACCGAAACCATCGCTGAAGGCGTTCGCAACGCCCGGAGTACCGTCGCCCTGGCCGCACGCGTTGCGGTGACGATGCCGATCGCGGAAGCCGTACATCGCGTGCTGTTCGAATCGCAACCACCCGCCGAAGCCATTGCGGGACTGATGCAGCGTGAACTCAGAGCGGAGCGGGACGAATGACGGATAAGGCCATCCAGGAGTTCTTCTCCATTGGCGAGGTCTGCGAGCTGACCGGGTTGAAGCAACACGTGCTCCGGTATTGGGAGAGCCAGTTCCGCTTTCTCAATCCGGCCAAGAACCGGTCCGGGAATCGCGTCTACCAGCGCAAGGAGATCGAGCTCATCCAGTACGTGAAGCATCTCCTGTACACCGAGAAGTACACCATCGAAGGAGCGCGACAGAAGATCGACGAGCACCGCAAGGATGGAGCACTCCGCGCCGAAGCGCGTGGCGCGCTGTCAGCCGAAACCATTGCCGATGTCGAACGACAGGTCGCTGACCTGCTCGCCGTGCTCGAACGCACCAAGGCAGTGCCTGACAAGAACGAGGCAGCCGAGGAACGAGCGTAAGTGCGGATCCTGTGCACCAACGATGACGGCATTCTGGCTTATGGCCTCGAGTGCCTGGTCCGCGCCGCGCGCGAAATCGGCGACGTCACGATCGTCGCGCCCGACCGCGAGCAAAGCGCCACCAGTCACTCGCTGACGCTGCATCATCCGCTGCGACCGGTGGCGAGGGGACCGAAGCGGTTCCAGGTGGACGGCACTCCCACCGACTGTGTCATGCTCGCGGTCGAGGCGCTGATGCCGGAGCGACCCGATTTCGTGCTGAGCGGCATCAACCATGGGCAGAACATGGGTGAAGACGTCCTGTACTCGGGGACGGTGGCGGCCGCGATGGAAGGATTGGCGTTAGGCATCCCGTCGATCGCGATCTCATTTGCCGGTGGCGACCTCCGCGCCGACGTCTCCCGGCTCGATGAGCAGGTCGGGGTGCTGGTGCCGCTCCTGCGACACCTGACGAGCCTCACACCGTTTCCGGCCGACACCCTCTTCAACATCAACCTGCCGCCGGTGCCGCCGAGTGAGCAGAAGGGTGTGCGCCTGACGCGACTCGGGCGGCGGGTCTACTCGAATTCCATTCAACCGATGCGTGACCCATGGGGTCGCGAGATCTACTGGATTGGTGGTGGTGAAATCTCATGGCAGGGAAGCGACGATTCCGACTTCCAGGCCATCCGCGATTCCTGTGTGTCGGTCACGCCGTTGCACCTCGACCTGACACACCGCGACGTACTCGACACGAGGGAGCTCTGGTGGCAGGCCCCGTGATCCCCGAGTTCCGCGGCGCACGCCGCCGCCTCGTCGAGACACTTCAGGATAACGGCATCTCCGACCTCGCCGTCCTCCATGCGTTCGAGCAGACGCCGCGACACCTCTTCGTGCCGAGTGGGGTGCGCCATCGCGCCTACGAGGACAGCGCGCTCCCCATCGGAAGCGGACAGACCATCTCGCAACCTTCCGTGCATGCGCGGTACCTGCAACTCCTCAAGCTCACCGGCAATGAGAAGGTTCTCGAGGTTGGGACGGGATCGGGATACCAGACGGTCCTGTTGAGCTACCTGGCCGCTCGTGTCTTCTCGATAGAGCTCGTACCCGAACTGCTCGAGCGAGCCCGCGAAGTCATCGCCGCGTGTGGTGTGCGAAACGTGTCACTGATGCTTGGTGACGGAACGCTCGGTTGGCGCCAGCACGCGCCGTACGACGCCATCCTTGTTTCGGCCGCAGCGCCGGACACACCGCGACCGCTGCTGGAGCAGTTGGTAGACGGGGGGCGGCTCATCGTGCCGCTGGGGGGGATGGATGAACAGATGCTGGCCATGGTGACCCGCCACGGCGATACGTACGAGCGCCGTGACATCGCTCCTGTCAGGTTCGTCCCGCTCTGGGGGACACATGGATGGTCCGGCTAAGCTGAGGGGGCCGCATCCGCAGTCCCGACTGAGAGGCTGCCATGTCGGACAAATCGAAAAACGTCGGCTCCCCGCGACTGGGACCGCGACCCTTCGTCGGCGGACGCCCGGTCGAGCGTGACGCTGAACCTCGAACATTTTCGTACGTGCCGGCGAGGCCATTTTCATTCAAGGGCGCGTCGCGAAAACTGGAACCGGTAACGTCTACCGGCTCCATGTCCATTGCGACTCCCCAGAAATCGCCGACGCCGCTGTGGACCGTAGCGATCTACGAGCCCGGGCTCGAACATGTCACCCCGCGTGAGCCGGTTGCGGCGCGTTCGCAGACGGACGACATCGTCGAGGCCAGCCTTGCCTTGGCCGATGACGTCCGAGAGGCGCAGCGACACGCCTCGAGCCTCACAGCCGCCGATACCCTCGAGATCATAGCGCGCCGCTTGCGTCGCGGCGAAATTCTGCTGCTGCCCGGTGCTTCCGTGCAGACCGAAGCTTCCGTCGTTTCCTCCGTGCTGGCTGCGCTGCTCGGAGGTCGTCGCTAACTACCTCGAACATGGCGGCCATTCACCTGAGAGTTGTCGGAAGGGTTCAGGGGGTGGGCTTCCGCTGGTTCGTGCGTCAGCAGGCGGTGAGGCTTGGCGTCTCGGGTTGGGTGAAAAACACCGACTCCGGCGATGTTGAAGTGGCGGCGAGCGGCGATGAGGCGAAGCTCGGGTTACTGGAAGCCGCGGTGAGCCGCGGTCCTGCCGGCGCCAGTGTCCAGCAGGTCGAGCGCGTCCCGCCTCCGACCGCGACCACGTATCCAACACCCTTCAGGATCGAGCGATGACTGACGCTCTGCGTGCGCTCATTCGGGACGTGCCCGATTATCCACGGCCCGGAATCATGTTCAAGGACATCACGCCACTCCTGGGCGATCCACGATCCTATCGCGCCGCGTGCGAAGCGATGGCGGAATCGTATCGTGGCGACGGCGTTACGCATGTGGCCGCGATCGAGAGCCGCGGATTCCTGTTCGGCGCTCCCGTCGCCATCTCGTTGAACGCGGCCGTCGTTCCAATACGCAAACGCGGCAAACTTCCGTACCACGCCGAGTTCGAGGAGTACGAGCTCGAGTACGGGACCGACGCGCTGGAGATGCATGTGGATGCGCTCCCTGCAGGCGCGCGTGTGCTGATCGTGGATGACGTGCTCGCCACCGGCGGGACGGCGGCGGCGGCAGTCCGCCTCGTCGAGCGCCTGCAAGGCCACGTGGTGGGATGTTCCTTCCTCATCCGCCTAACGTTTCTCAACGGCCTCGAGAAAGTGGCAGAGAAAAAGGTCTCGACCATCATCGCGTTCGACTGACTCAGTTAAAAGAGTTGAAGAGTTGAAGAGTTGAAGAGCGCAAAGCGCAAAGAGGGCTCGGGGCCCCGTACTTGGCACTTTCTGCCCTTGCCGCGGCTTCAAGTATCTGCCTTGCGACACCAAAAGGCGCCGCGTAGTGTCTCCAGTACGCCAAGAGCAACACGGCACTCGGTGACGCTGCGGCCAGCGGACGCGAGTTGAGGCTGATCCCCATAGTCGAAACCATGTCCACCCAGTCAGCGTCGTGTCGCGTTACGAATGACAGCACCGATTGATCCGCTGGAGGACTCGCTCCGTGAGGCGCTGGGTCCGGCGTACGAAATAGAAAGCGAACTCAGTGGCGGCGGGATGAGCCGCGTGTTTGTCGCCACGGAACGGGCGCTCAACCGCAAAGTCGTCGTCAAAGTCCTGCCACCTGACGTGGCGGCCGGCGTCAACCGTGAACGATTCCGGCGCGAAATCCAGTTGGCGGCGCAGTTGCAGCACCCGCACATCGTGCCACTGCTGGCGGCAGGCGATACGGGCGGCCTGCTGTACTACACGATGCCGTTCATCGAGGGCGAATCCCTCAAGCACGCGTTGGCCAATGGCACCCGCTTCAGCCCTCGGGAAGTCGTCGGCATCCTGCTCGATATCGTGGACGCGCTGGCCTATGCGCACGCACGAGGCGTAATCCATCGCGATGTAAAACCGGCGAATGTGCTGCGCAGCGGTGTGCACGCGGTCGTGGCCGACTTTGGCGTCGCCAAAGCACTCTCCGCGTCGCTCCCAGCCGTGGGAATGACGACGAGCGGGATGGCGATCGGGACGCCGCAATACATGGCGCCCGAGCAGCTCGCCGGTGATCCGGCCGCCGACCACCGCATGGACATCTATGCCGTCGGGCTACTCGGCTACGAACTCCTGACCGGGTCGCCGACATTCGCCGAGCAATCACCGCAGGCGACACTGGCGGCCCAGCTCACGCGTAATCCCGAGCCGTTGGCGCTGCGACGGCCGGATGTGCCGGAGGCGCTCTCCAGTCTCCTGATGCGGTGCCTGGCGAAAGAGCCGGCGAGTCGGCCCGCGACGGCGCAGGTCGTTCGCGCCGAGCTGGATGAAATCGTCCTGCCGTCGGGTGATTATCCACCGCCGAAACGTGCCGCGGGGCGGCGGCACCCGTTAGGCGTGCCGCTCATGGTGGCGACCGGACTCGCCGTCGTCGCGGTGGTGGCAGTCCTCGCGAGCCGGCAGGACGACGCACCCGCCGCCGATTTTAAGACTCCGCCCGCAACATCCTCCAGCGGCGCCGCTCCGGTGCCTGATTCCACGGTGGTGCGTGCTCCAGCACCGGTGGTCACAACTCCTCCAGCGCCGCCACCGGCGCGGCCGGCCACGGACTCGTCAGGCGGGAGACAATCGACGCCACCAGCGTCGCGCGCGACCAGCAGCACGGCACGGCGATCGGGGGCACCGCGAACGCGGACGGCCCTCGATTCCATTGCGGACCTTGCGCTTCTCCTCAAGGCCCAGTCGCCGGCTGATCCGGTCGTACGCCCTCCATCTCCCAATTCGGTTTCGCAGGCCGCATTCGAGGAACGGCGAAACAACATGGGACCGAAACGAAAGGCGCTGCTCGTCGCCGATTCGGATTCGGTGAGCCGCGCGGTGTCAGCTCGTGTGGCGCGCATGCTCGATAATGACCGCTACACGGTTGTGGTGTCTGACGCAGGGCAGGGGAGCTCGAGCGAGGAAGGACTGGACTCGCTGGCTGCCGCCGGCGGTCATGACCTCGTCCTGGGGTTTCAGGCGCCGTTGCGACGCGACAGCTCCCATGTGGCGGCGGTGCGGATGCGCGACCTGACGGCGCACAGGTCGTACGCAACCAGCGGCGCCTCGCGACGGATCGCGCGCGACAGTGTTGGCATCGGCGCCGATTCGCTCGCCGCGCTCGTCGTCAGGCGCCTCACGTCAATGGATCGCGCGCCGCGCCTGGGCGCGGTGGACCCGGAAGTACGCGCCTTCGAGGAGCGGGCCAGGGACATGGGTGCACCGCGTCGGGTGGTGATCTGGAACCATCCGCCGCACGAG
>Ga0079217_10000081_pt1 | contig 18357 bp, 17 predicted proteins | sample NCAS200_FD_76343 | JGI IMG/M metagenome (GOLD analysis project Ga0079217, IMG submission 76343) | Agricultural soil microbial communities from Utah to study Nitrogen management - NC AS200 | ecosystem: Environmental > Terrestrial > Soil > Agricultural land | place: USA: Utah | collected 2014-06-11 | reverse complement strand
CGACCACGGCCGCTGTCGTCATTTCCGGGCTGCTCGTGATCGAGCTCATCGACCTCTGGCGGTACACGCCGGGCCGCCTCGCCGCCGAGATCGCGCCCGCGCCGCACATGACCCGGCAGCTGGAGACGGCGTTCCCCGGCGGCGCGCTGGCGCAGCAGGCCGCGGAGACCCACGGAGTCGTCGGCGCCGTGGCGGCGCCGATGTTCCAGACGTACCTCGTGCCCTTCGAGATCACCTCCGTGCTGCTGCTCACCGCGCTGGTTGGTGCCGTCGTGCTCGCCAAGCGGAGAATCTGATGGAAACGGTGCAGTTTCTCGGCCCGTCCCTCGCGCTGAGCGCGATCCTGTTCACGCTGGGGGTGGCCGGCGTTCTCATCCGGCGCAACGCCATCGTGCTCTTCATGTGCGTGGAGCTCATGCTCAATGCCGTGAACCTCGCGTTCGTCGCGCTGGCCCAGCTCCACGGCGTGAGTGGCTACATCATGGTGTTCTTCGTCATGACGGTCGCCGCGGCCGAGGCGGCGGTCGGCCTCGCCATCATCCTCGCGATCTTCCGGCATCGGCAGACGGTGGATCTGCAGAACATCAACCTGCTCCGGGGCTGATGCCGCTGCTTCTCGCTCAGGCCGCCGACTCCGCGTACGCCGGCGGTGCGACGTCGCTGCTGTGGCTCACCGTCGCGCTCCCCCTCGCCGGGTTCCTGCTGAACGGTTTTCTCGCGATCCGGCGGCCGCAGGCGAAGGGCCTCGTGTCGCTCATCGGCGCCGGGGTGCTCGTCGGAGCGTTCGCCGTGGCCCTCGCGATCTTCTTCGAGATGCGTGGAGCGCATGCCGAGGAGCCGTTCGTGCAGCGGCTCTGGACGTGGCTGCCCGCGGGGCGGCTCTCGATCGACTTCGCGCTGCATCTCGACCAGCTCTCGATGGTGATGCTGCTGGTGGTGACCGGTGTCGGAAGCCTCATCCATCTCTTCAGCGTTGGGTACATGCGGGCCGACGACGGGTATGCCCGCTACTTCGCATACCTCAATCTGTTCGTCGTCTTCATGCTGGTGCTGGTGCTCGGCTCCAGCTATCCGCTGCTCTTCATCGGGTGGGAGGGAGTGGGGCTCTGCTCGTATCTGCTCATCGGCTTCTGGTTCACCGACAAGGCCAACGCGGACGCGGGCAAGAAGGCGTTCCTGGTGAACCGGATCGGCGACTTCGGCTTCCTCATCGCGATGTTCCTGCTGTGGCGCGTGGCCGGCACGCTCGAGTTTACCGCCGTGAACGAGTGGGCGTCGGCGAACCAGGACCTGGTGAACTCGGCGGTCATCACGGCGATCACCCTGTTCATGTTCCTCGGCTGCGCGGGCAAGTCGGCGCAGATTCCGCTCTACACCTGGCTGCCCGACGCGATGGCCGGCCCGACTCCGGTCTCCGCCCTCATCCACGCGGCGACGATGGTGACCGCCGGCGTGTACCTGGTGGCCAGGTCGAACGCGCTCTTCGCCATGTCCGAGGTCGCGAGCACCGTTGTCGCCGGCGTGGGTGCGCTCACAGCGCTCTTCGCGGCGTCCATCGGGCTCCGGCAGTATGACATCAAGCGCGTCCTAGCGTACTCCACGGTCTCGCAGCTGGGGTACATGTTCATCGGGGTGGGTACCGGCGCCTACGTCGCCGGCGTCTTCCACCTCGTCACGCACGCCTTCTTCAAGGCGCTCCTGTTCCTCGGCTCGGGAAGCGTGATCCACGCGATGCACCATGCATATCACGCCACCCACTCGCACGAGGACGCGCAGGACATGCGGAACATGGGCGGGCTTCGCCGGCACCTGCCGGTGACTTTCGTGCTCATGCTGCTCGCAACGCTGGCGATCTCGGGCATTCCGCCGTTCTCCGGGTTCTTCTCCAAGGACGAGATTCTCGCCGCCGCGTTCGCGCGCGGTGCCGAATACCCCATCTACTACCTGTTCTACGGGCTGGGCCTCGCGGCGGCGCTTCTCACGGCGTTCTACATGGCACGCCTGATGGCGATGACCTTCTTCGGCGAGAACCGCACCGGCGCCGAGGCACAGCGGCACCTGCACGAGGCGCCCCCGATCATGACCGGCCCCCTCATCGTCCTTGGCGTGCTCACCGTGACCGGCGGCGCGATCAACCTCCCGCACCTCGTCCACGGCAATCAGTGGCTGCATCACTGGCTCGAACCGGTGCTGCGCTTCTCCGCCGGGACGCCATTCATCGCCGGGCTCCACATGCCGGAGGGCAGTACCGAGTACCTGCTCGTCGGGAGCGCCGTCGCGATCGGGGTCATCGGGCTCCTGCTCGGCTTCCGCGCTACCCTGGCGCGGCCGCCGGTACCGGCGCGCGAGAGCCCACCCGAGCTGGGATTCGGCCGGGTGCTCTTCAACAAGTACTGGGTCGACGAGCTCTACGATGCGATCATCGTCCGGCCGTTCGTATGGTTCTCGCGGAACGTGCTGTGGCGCTTCGTGGACAAGGGCGTGATCGACTGGTTCGCCGTCGACGGAGCCGCACGATTCTCCCGCGGCGTGCTGGGCCGGGCCGGCAGCCTGCTCCAGACGGGCCAGGTGGGGCTCTACGTCATCTTCTTCCTCGTCGGTGCACTGTGGATCCTGCGCGTCATGATGGGCTGAGCCGATGAGGACCTTCCTCGACTCGATCGGCTACGGCGGCTGGATCCTTCACGCGCTCGTCGCGATCCCGCTGGTCGGTGCCGTCCTCGTAGCGCTGATGCGCGGTCGGGGGGCGCGGCACCTCGCGCTCGCGATCACGGTCATGGAGCTCGTGCTGTCCCTCGGTCTCTGGTGGCACTTCGATCCCGCCGGAGGCATGCAGTATCGCGCGGCGGTGGACTGGCTCCCGCGCTGGGGCATCCAGTACAGCGTCGGGCTCGACGGCATCAGCCTCTTCATGATCCTGCTCACCACGCTGCTCGGCCCGCTCAGCGTCATCGGCAGCTACAACTACATCACCACGCGCGAGCGCGGGTTCTACTCGTTGCTGCTCGCGCTTTCCGCCGGGCTGGTCGGATGCTTCATCGCACTCGACCTGTTCGTGTTCTACGTGTTCTTCGAGCTCATGCTGATCCCGATGTACTTCATCATCGGGATCTGGGGCGGGAAGGAGCGCCTGCGCGCGGCCATCAAGTTCTTCATCTACACGATGTTCGGATCGATGCTGATGCTCGTGGCGATCCTGGTGCTCGTGTGGAAGGTCGGGGCCGCGACCGGCACGCTCTCGTTTGCCTACGACCACCTCCTGGCGAACTCCGCGGCCGCCGGACCGCTCGCGCCCTGGCTCTTCGCGGCCTTTGCGCTGGCGTTCGCCATCAAGGTGCCGATCTTCCCGTTCCATACGTGGCTGCCCCTGGCCCACGTCGAGGCGCCGACGGCGGGATCGGTCATCCTCGCGAGTGTCATGCTGAAGATCGGGACGTATGGCTTCCTGCGCTTCGCCGTCCCGTTCTTCCCTGAAGTCGCGCTTGGCCCGGTGGTCTCGGGCATCATGGTGACGCTCGCCGTGATCGGCATCATCTATGGCGCACTGGTGGCGATGGTGCAGCCCGATTTCAAGAAGCTCGTGGCCTACTCGTCCGTGAGCCATCTCGGCTTCGTCATGCTGGGCATCTGGGGAGCGACGGTGCAGAGCGTTCAGGGCGCACTCATGGTCATGATCGGCCATGGCCTTTCGACAGGCGCGCTCTTCTTCCTCATCGGCATGCTGTACGAGCGGCGCCACTCGCGTGAGATCGCGGCCTTCGGGGGCCTCGCGCGCGTCATGCCGCTGTTCAGTCTGGTCCTTACCGTCGTTGCGTTGTCGTCGATCGGGCTTCCAGGACTGAACGGGTTCATCGGCGAATTCCTCGTGCTGATCGGCAGCTTTGAGGCGTATCCGTGGGCGACCGGCATCGCGACGACCGGCGTCATCTTCGCCGCCGCATACCTGCTCTGGGCGCTGCAGCGCATCATCTTCAACCGGCTGGACAACCCGGAGAACGAGGGGTTGTCCGACCTGTCGGTCCGCGAGTGGCTCGTCCTCGCACCGCTGGTCGCCGGCATGATCTGGATGGGTCTTGCGCCCGGACCGGTGCTGCGGCGCATGGAGCCTGCCACGCGGCAGTACCTGGAGCAGACCCGGCCCGGCTCGACCGCTGCCGACCTGAGCGCGGAGGTGGGCCGGTGAATCCCCTGGACCTCTCGACACCAACCGGCATCACCGTTGCGCTCCTCCCCGAGATCATCCTGACGCTCGGGGCACTCATCGTCCTGCTGGTTGTGGCGTGGCGTCACCGGACCGCGGGTGACAGTCGCCTGGCGGGGCAGCTGTCACTCGTGATGCTGGCGGCGTCGGGCGCGGCAGTGGCGTGGCTCTGGGTCGGGCGTGCGCGTGCGGCCGGCATCGCGCTGATGATCGCCGTCGACGAGTACCGGTTCGCCGCGATCGCCCTGATCCTGATCTCCGCGGCCGCGACCGTGCTCATGTCGCTCCGCTACATGGAGCGGGAGGAGCTGCTCGCGCCCGAGTACTATCCGCTGATCCTGATGGGGACCGCGGGAATGATGTTCCTGGCGAGTGCGGAAGACCTCATGGTGCTGTTCCTCGGGCTCGAGGTCATGTCGGTCGCCGTGTACGTGCTGGCGGGCTACGACCGGCGCAACATCTTCTCGTCCGAAGCGGCGCTCAAGTATTTCCTCATCGGCGCTTTCGCGTCGGGCTTTCTGCTCTACGGCATTGCGCTCGTCTACGGGGCAACCGGCCAGACGAACCTCGTCCTGATCGGCGCGCAGCTCGCCGCGGGCCAGGTTCCGATGATGGCCACGCTCGGTCTCGGGCTGCTGCTCATCGGTTTTGCGTTCAAGGTGGCGGCGGTGCCGTTCCACATGTGGGCGCCCGATGTGTATGACGGGGCGCCGACGCCGGTGACGGCCTACATGGCGACCGGTGTCAAGGTGGCCGCCTTCATCGCGCTCACGCGCATGCTCTTCGAGGCTTTTCCCGGCACGGTGCAGCTGTGGCAGCCGGTGATCGGCGTGCTGGCCGCTGTCACCATGGTCGTCGGCAACGTCATCGCGCTCGCGCAGCGCACGGTGAAGCGCATGCTGGCCTACAGCTCGGTGGCGCACGCCGGCTACCTCCTGGTCGCGGTCTGGCCGGGGACACGCATGGGCGCCGGCGCCGTGATGCTCTACCTCTTCGCGTACGTCCTCACGTCGCTCGCGGCGTTCGCACTGCTGGCTTCGCTCGGCCGGGGCGGCGAGCGCGACGTCCGCCTCGACGACCTGGCCGGACTCGCGGACCGTCGGCCCTGGTCCGCCCTGGCACTCGCCCTCTGCATGCTCTCGCTGCTCGGCTTCCCCGGCACGCTCGGCTTCATCGGAAAGTGGTACATCCTGCAGGCGGCCATCGCTGAGGCGCATTACCTGCTTCCCGTGATCCTCGTGGTGACCAGCGTCGTCTCGGCCGGATACTATCTGCCGGTGATCATGTCCATGTACATGAAGACGGCGCACGCCGTGCCGTCCGACCGCGGGCTGTACCTGCCGCGCGGCGCCGCATTCGTTGTAGCCGTGAGCCTCGTCGGGGTGATCGTCCTGGGCATCCTGCCGAGCGGGATCGTGGACGTCGCACTCCGGACCGCGGGCTCGATCGCGCAAACCGTCGCACCCGTGGCAGGCCGCTGAGATGAACGTTCCGCGCTCGATCTTCCGCGAGTACGACGTGCGCGGGATCATCGGAAAGGAGCTCACACCCGAGTTCGCCCACGCGCTCGGGCGCGCATACGCCGGCGCCGGTTGGGAGAAGCTCGGGCGCGCGCCCGTCCTCGCGGTTGGTCGCGACAACCGTCCGTCGGGCTCCGGGCTCGCCGCCGCGGTGCGTGCCGGCATCGTTGCATCCGGCGGGACGGCGATCGACGTCGGCATGATGCCGACGCCGGCGCTCTACTTCGCCGTCACGGCCTTGGGCACCGATGGCGGGATGCAGGTGACGGGCTCGCACAATCCGCCGGAGTTCAACGGGTTCAAGATGGTGCTGACCGGCGATGCCCTGCATGGCGATGCCATCCAGGCGCTCTGGGAGACGATCGTCACAGAGCGCTGGCGGAACGATGCTGCCGGCAGCGAGCAGTCGGACGCGTCGGTGCTCCACCGATACCGCGAAGCGATCGTTTCGCGGAACCGCCTCGCGCGCCCGGTGCGCGCCGTGGTCGATTGCGGGAACGGCGTCGCGAGCCTCGTTGCCGTCGAGACACTTCGGGAGCTCGGTGCCGAAGTCACCCCGATCTTCTGCGAATCGGACGGAACGTTTCCGAATCACCACCCCGATCCGACCGTCCCCGCCAACCTCGTGGACCTTCAGGTCGAGGTTCGGCGCACCGGGGCCGAGCTGGGCATCGCCTTCGACGGCGACGGCGACCGCATCGGCGCCGTGGACGAAACCGGCAGCATCCTCTTCGGTGATCAGCTGCTGATCATCTTCGGCCGCGACGCCGTATCGCGCTTCGGCCCGAACACGCCGGTGATCTTCGACGTGAAGTGCTCGGAGCTGCTGCCCGAGGCCCTGCGCAAGGCCGGCGCCGTGCCCGAGATGTGGAAAACGGGTCACTCGCTGATCAAGGCGCGCATGAAAGAGCTGAAGGCGCCGCTCGCGGGCGAGATGAGCGGGCATATCTTCTTCGGCGGCGACTACTACGGTTTCGACGATGCGCTGTTCGCGGCGGCGCGGCTCCTGGAGATCGTGGCACGCGGGCCCGCCGGTCTCGCCCGGCAACTGGCCGACCTTCCAAGGACGTTTGCGACGCCGGAGATGCGGGTAGACTGCCCCGACGACCGGAAGTTCGATGTCGTGGCCGCGGCGGCGAGGCACTTCTCGGGCAAGTATCCCGTCAATACGATCGACGGCGTGCGCATGACGTTCCCGGAGGGGTGGGGCCTCGTGCGTGCCTCAAACACGCAACCGGTGATCGTCCTCCGATTCGAAGCGAAGAGCGAGGCCGCGCTCGAGGCGTACCGGGCCGAAGTGTTCGACTGGCTCGCCGGACAGGGCGTCCGCGCCTAGTACGATGCCCTCGCGCCGCCGGGCGCTCGTATCGGGCCTCATCGTTGCGGTCCTCCTCCTGTTCGCCGGCCGCTGGACGGCCGCATTCCTCGCGGATCGGTGGTGGGGCGCGTCATTCTCGCCGGCCGCGCGTGATTTCCTCTCCGGCTGGCACCTCTTCCGGCTCGCGATAGACGCTGCTGCCGTCACCATCGCTTCCACCTGGTTCATCGCGCATCTGCTGATCGTCACCCGCGCGGTCCGCTCCGTTCAGATACCGGGGCACGTGGGCGATCTCGAGTTCCGCGAGACGGTGCGTCCGCGCACGCTGGTGGTCGCGGCCGGGGTGCTCGGCCTCGTGCTGGGACTCGTGCTGGGCCTCGACGCATCGTCACACTGGGACACCATCGCGCTCGCATGGCGCGGCGTGACGCTCGGCGTAGCCGAGCCGGTCTTCGGGCGCGATGCCGGCGTCTACGTTGCGCAGCTGCCGCTCTGGCGCCTCCTGCACGAGCAGGCCCTTCTCCTCGTCGGGCTGGGCCTCCTCCTGACGCTCATGCTCTACGCCATCGTCGGCGCGATCCGCATCGAGCGCCGCCGTCCGGCAATCAATGATCATGCGCGGGCACACATCGGCTGGCTGCTCGTGGGCCTCGCCCTCGTGCTCTGCTGGGGCTATTACCTGGAGCCCCTCGAGCTCGTCGCGGGGCTCAAGGAATCGCCGACGGCGGCCACGGTGCGACGGGTGTCGCTCACCGCGCCGGCGCTCATCGGTACGTCGCTGATGGCCGCCGCGCTCTCGGGGGTCTGGGCCCTGCGCCCCCGGCACGCGCTCGCCGCTGCCGGCTGGACGATCCTCGCGCTCGCAAGCATAGGCGCACATTACGTGGCGCCCGTGCTGCTGCGGGGGAACTCCGACGCGGCCGCGCCCGACCCCACACGGCTGGCGCTCGAGCGCGAGGCATTCGGGCTGCAGATCGAGCGCATCGGGGCTCTGCCACATCTGATTGCGGCTCCGTTGTTCGACGAGGCGGCGGTGCGCCGGCTTTTCCCGACGAGCTCCGCGGTCCGAGCCGTCGATGCCGCGACGCTCGATCTCGCGGGCCGGCGCAGGCCGGCGTGGCTCGCGCTCGTTCTCCCGCCGAACGGACCGGCGACGATCGTCGGTGTCGCGGCGGACCGGGCGGCTACCGGGGGCGGCGCGACGTTCTTTCGCGCCGGGGACACGCTGGCCTACCCGTCGCCTTACCCGCTCGCCAGCCTTGGCCCCGCCTCGCCCAGACCGGGCGCCGCCCGCTACGTGATCGGCGATGGCCGCGGGGTGGCCCTCGACGCGGCCGCCCGGCGCCTGGCCCTGGCGTGGGCGCTGCAGGCTGGCGAGCTGCTCGCGCCGAAGCGCGACGCTCGGGTGGACTGGTGGCTCGACCCGCGGGAGCGTGTTGCGCGCCTTGCCCCATTTGCCGCCTGGTCACCGGCCCGCGCGAGGCTGGTGGGGTCCCGGGTGGTCTGGGTGCTCGACGGCTATCTCTGGTCGCGGACATTTCCGCTCGTTCCGCGAGCCGCCTGGTCGGGCGGCGATGCGAGCTCGGTCCGCGCGGCCTTCATCGGGATTGTCGAAGCGGCGACCGGTGACGCCCGCATCTATCTCCGGGAGAACGGCGGCAAGGTTGCGGAAGCGTGGGCCGACGTGAGTGGCGGGCTCGTCCTCCCGGCGGGTGCTCTCGCATCCGAGCTCGGCGGAGCCGTCGGCTATCCCCAGGAGCTGTTCGGGATCCAGTCGCGGCTCGTCGCGGCACGCGAGCGTGGCAGCGTGGCGACGACAGGCGGTGCCTCGGTCTCGCCGAGCGTCCAGCCCGCGTGGGATACGGCTGGCGCCCTCTATCTCATCTCCGCCATCGTGCCGGAGGGGAGCGAGCGGATCGCCTCGACGCTCGTCGGCGGTGGCGAGCCAGAGCGTCTCGCCCAGGTGGCGGACAGCAACCGACTCCTGGCGCCGAAGGCGCTCGAACGCGCGTGGGGCAGGTTCGCCACGCTCGCGCCGATTCAGGACTCGGTCACCGCGGCCGGCGCGCGCGTGGAGGCGTCGCCGGTTCGCTACTTCCGTTCGGCTGCCGGTCTGTCCGCCGTGCAGGTTCATACCGCCGCGCGCGACAATTCGCGACCGGCGATCGTCTGGGTCGCGGTGGCGACGGGGCGCCGGCTCGGTGCCGGCAGAACCTTCTCGGAGGCATGGAGCAACCTCGAGGGTACGGCGATCTCTCCACCGGTGGGCGGTGGCGGCCCGCTCGCCGATGCGCGGCGCTGGATGCGCCTTGCCGACGAGGCGCTGAAGCGCGGTGACTGGGCCGGCTTCGGCCGCGCGTTCGAGGCGCTGCGCGAAGTACTGCAGGCTGGTGTCGACTGATGCTTCGTCAGCTTGCTCGCCTATGGGGTGGGGACTACCTTGCTACGCTTTCCAGCCCGGGGAAGTGCTGGTGAGGCGCACGGCGGTACTCGCGCTCGGTGGGAATGCGCTCGCGCGCTCGGGCGAAGATCCGACAATCACGAACCAGTTCCGGCACGCGCGTGAGAGCGTCGCGCCGATCATCGAGCTGGCGCACGATGGGTGGCAGATCGCGATCGTGCACGGCAATGGGCCCCAGGTCGGTGCCGAGCTGCAGCGCAACGAGATCGCCCGCGAACAGGTCGAGCCGCTGCCGCTCGGCGTGCTGGTGGCGGCGACGGCTGGATGGATCGGGTACATGCTCCAGCAGTCACTGCAGAACGGTCTCGCCCGCGCCGGCGTCTCACGACGAGTCGCGACCGTCATCACGCAGACACTCGTCGATCCCGCCGATCCTGCGCTTTCCGCTCCCTCCAAGCCGATCGGGCTCGAGCTGACCCAGTCGAGGGTAGACGCGCTGCGCGCCGCCGGGATTCCCGTGGGGAAGGACGGCGCGGGACATTGGCGCCGGCTTGCCGCCAGCCCGGTGCCGCACGGGATCGTCGAAGCGCCGCTGGTACTCGAGCTCGTCCGCGCCGGGGTCATCGTGATCGCCGCGGGCGGCGGCGGACCGCCGGTCTATCCAGATCCGGCTCTGGGACTGGAAGGCGTCGATGCCGTCGTGGACAAGGATCTCGTCGCGGCGATCCTCGCGCGCCAGCTTGACGCCGAAGTGCTCATGATCCTGACCGACGTGGATGCGGTCTACGAGGACTGGGGGACGCCGGCCGCGCGCCCGCTCCGCACGCTCTCGCTGGAGGCGGCGGAATCGCTGCTCGAATCAGGCACGCTGGGAGCCGGCAGCATGCGCCCGAAGGTAGCAGCGGCCGCGCGCTTCGTGCGGACGGGGGGAAGCCGGGCTGTGATCGCTCGTCTGTCGGATGGGCCGGCAGCGCTTCGCGGAGAGACGGGTACCACCATCGGGAGGTCGCGGTGAATCTGCACGAATACCAGGCGCGCGAGCTGCTGAAGGCGGCCGGCGTTCCCATGTTCGACGGCGACGTCGCGTCGACCCCCGACGAGGCGGCCACGATCGCGAAGCGCCTGGGCGGGAAGGTCGTCGTGAAGGCGCAGGTGCACACCGGCGGGCGCGGCAAGGCGGGCGGCGTCAAGCTCGCCGCCACCCCGGATGAGGCTCGCGAGCACGCATCCCGCATCCTCGGCATGACGATCAAGGACCTGGTCGTCCAGAAGGTGCTCGTCGTCCCGGCGGCCGACATCGCGACTGAGGCGTACGTGGGCCTCATCATGGATCGCGCCACGCAGCGGCCGGTGTTCATGGTGAGCGCCGCCGGCGGAGTGGATATCGAGGAAGTCGCCGCCACCGCACCCGAGAAAATCACCCGGCTCGCCGTCGATCCTGTCTACGGGCTGCTTCCGCACCAGGCGCTGTCACTGGCATTCACGCTCTATTCCGATATCAAGCAGGTGCGCACGACCGCTCGGATCATGGAGCAGCTCTACGACGTCTTCGTCTCGAACGGCGCGTCGCTCGCCGAAATCAACCCGCTGGTCACCACGCCCGAGGGGTCGGTGGTCGCGCTGGATGCCAAGGTCTCGATCGACGACAACGAGCTCGATCGCCGGCCGGACCTCGCCGCGCTTCGGGACGAGTCCGCCGAGGAGCCGAGCGAGGTCATGGCGCGCCATGCCGGCATCACGTTCATCAAGCTCGACGGTAACGTCGGCTGTGTGGTCAACGGGGCGGGCCTCGCGATGGCCACGATGGACCTGGTGAAGTACTACGGAGGGGAGCCGGCCAACTTCCTCGACATCGGGGGCAGCTCCAATCCCGAAAAGGTGGTGAACGCCCTCCGCATCATCACCAGTGATTCCGCCGTCAAGGCGATCCTCTTCAACATATTCGGCGGCATCACCCGAACCGACGACGTCGCGAACGGGATCGTCGCCGCGACGCGCGAGTTCAAGGTGAATGTGCCGATCGTCATCCGCCTCACCGGCACCAACGAGAAGGAGGCCTTCCGGATTCTCGAGGGCGTGGGGATGACGGCTTTGAGCGACATGGACGACGCGGTTCGGCGGGTCGTCGCGCTCGCGAAGGAGGCGGCGTGAGCATCTTCGTCAATCGGAACACCCGCCTGCTCATTCAGGGGATCACCGGCCGCGACGGATCGTTCCATGCGCGCCAGATGCTGGAGTACGGAACCCAGGTCGTGGCCGGCGTGACGCCGGGGAAGGGCGGCCAGACGTTCGAGGGGCGCGTGCCCGTCTTCAACACGGTGACCGAAGCGGTGGCCGAAGTGGCGCCCACGGCCTCGGTGATCTACGTCCCGCCGGCGGGCGCCGCCGGGGCCATCTATGAAGCTGCCGACGCGGGCATTCCCTTCATCGTCTGCATCACCGAGGGGGTTCCGGTGATGGACATGACGCGCGTCATACCGTTCGTCCGCGAGCGGAAAGCCCGGCTCCTCGGACCGAACTGTCCCGGTCTCATCACGCCGGGCGAGTGCAAGGTCGGCATCATTCCAGGCAACATCTGCACGCCCGGCCGGGTCGGCCTGGTGTCCCGAAGCGGTACGCTCACCTATGAGGTCGTCAACCACCTCACGAAGAACGGCATCGGCCAGAGCACCTGCGTGGGCATCGGCGGCGACCCGATCATCGGCACGAACTTCATCGACTGCCTCCGGGCGTTCCAGGAGGATCCGGCCACCGATGTCATCGTCATGATGGGCGAGATCGGCGGGACCGATGAGCAGAGCGCGGCCGCCTTCGTGAAGGAATACGTCACCAAGCCGGTCGTCGGCTTCATCGCCGGCCAGACTGCGCCGAAGGGTCGCCGCATGGGGCACGCCGGTGCGATCATCTCCGGGTCGAGCGGAACGGCCGAGGAGAAGATGGAGGCCTTCGCCGACGCCGGCATCGGGGTCATGAAGCGGCCGGTCGACGTGGTGGAGCTGGTGCGCGAGCGGTTGCCGCGCTGATCACACATTCGCGCTGATCACAGATTGAGGAGGACGACGTGGCTGGCACGCGCACTCTCGCGATCATCAAGCCCGACGCCGTCGCAGGCGGCAGGACCGGACAGATTCTCGCGCACCTCGAGAGGGAGGGCTTCAGCATCCGGGCTGTCCGACTGGCCCGCCTCACCGAGGCCCAGGCCGGCGCTTTCTATGAGGTACACCGCGGTCGGCCGTTCTATGCTGAGCTCGTCCGATTCATGACCAGCGGCCCCTGCCTGCCACTGGCGCTGGAGCGCGCGGATGCCGTGGCCCACTATCGCACCGTCATCGGCGCGACCGATCCTGCCGAAGCCGCTCCAGGTACCATCCGGAAGCTGTACGCGGAGTCCAAGGGCCGGAATGCGGTGCACGGGTCCGACAGCGACGAGAATGCGGCCCGTGAGATCGCCTTCTTTTTCAGCGAGAGCGAGCTGGCCGGACTCTGGGGCTAGCTTGACCCCAAGTTGTTGTCGGAGTTAGATTAACGGGCTATGCTTCGAGTGGATATTCGGGACCTCGACCGGGGTCCCGTGAAGACTGTCGGGGAAATCGAATCGAGCGATCCGGCCGTCGCCGGACTCGGGTTCGCGTTCGGCGAGCCGATTCTTGTCAGCGGCGAACTGCAGAAGGCCGGGGAGGGCGAGTTCCTCTGGCGCGGGCGTATCCACGGCGTGGTGCTCGGCGAATGCCGCCGCTGTCTGACCGATGTGCGGCAGGAACTCGACGTTCCCGCCGACGTGCTCTTTAGCAGCGATCCCGAGGCGGCCGAGGATCCGAGCGTGTATCCGCTGCCGGTGAGCGCCGCCCAGGTCGATGTGACGGCGGCGGTACGCGAAGAGGTTGCGCTCGCCGTGTCGCCGCTGGTGCTGTGCCGAGAAGATTGTGCTGGCCTCTGCCCCAGGTGTGGCGCAGATCTGAATGCGGGACCGTGCGACTGCGCACGCTCCGCCGAACCCGTCTGAGGAATCCATGGCAGTCCCCAAGCGCCGTACCTCCAAATCCCGCAAGCGCCTTCGCCGCGGTCACGACGCCGCACCGAGCGTCGCCTCCCAGGCCTGCCCGCGCTGCGGCTCGCCCAAGCTCTCGCATCGGGTCTGTGACTCCTGTGGCTACTATCGCGGCAAGAAGCAGGTAGAGGTCGAGGACAGGTAGGGGTGATCCGCGTCGCCGTGGACGCGATGGGGGGCGACCATGCCCCCCGGGCCGAGGTCGAAGGCGCGCTCCGCGCTCTCGCCGAACAACCCGAAACGTTCATTCAGCTCGTCGGACGCCCGGAGGTGATCGAGGCGGAGCTGTCGCGACATGCCGAAGCGGATCGCAGCCGCATCACGATTCGACCGGCCTCCGAAGTGATCGGAATGGCCGAAAAGCCTCTCGCCGCGGTGCGGGGGAAGCGCGATTCCAGCATCGCGGTCGGGCTGGGGCTCCAGAAGGCGGGCGAGTCCGACGCATTCGTTTCCGCGGGCAACACCGGCGCCGTCCTGGCGGCCTCCACGCTGCTCCTCGGCATACACGCCGGCGTCGAGCGGGCCACGGTCGCCACGCTGTTTCCGACTGCGGACGATCCGGTCCTCGTGCTCGACGGCGGCGCCAACGTGGAGTGCTCGGCGCGCGAGCTGCTCGGCTTCGCGGTGCTTGGGTCGGTGTACATGCGCGACATCCTCGGCCGCGAGAATCCCGCGGTCGGGCTCCTCAATGTTGGCGAGGAGGACGAGAAGGGCACCACGGTGGTGAAGGAGGCCCACGCGCTCCTCCGGCAGTATCCCGGCATCAACTTCATCGGCAATATCGAGGGGCGTGACATCGTCGCCGGGCACGAGAAGCACGGCGCCGTCGACGTGGTCGTGTGCGACGGATTCGTCGGAAACGTGGTGCTGAAGTTCTACGAGTCGGTTGCCCGGCTGATCGTGCGCATCGTCCGGCGCGACGCGCCGACGATCCTCGAGCGCGACGATGTCCGCAAGGTCTTCCGCGCCCTCGACTACTCCGAGTACGGCGGTGCCCCGTTGCTGGGCGTGCGCGGGGTGTCGATCATCTGCCACGGCTCGTCGAGCGCGAACGCGATAAAGAACGCGATCCGGCTCGCCGTCCAGTCCGTCCGCAGCAACCTCAGCCAGCACATCGGCGCCGAGATGGCGCAGCACGAGGCAGCGGCCCGCACATGAGCCAGGGCGTGCTCGCCCGGCCGTTCGCGGCGATCACCGGCCTGGGCGTCGCGGTTCCCCCGCGAGTGCTGACCAATGCGTGGTTTGCCGAACGCCTCGAAACGTCCGATCAGTGGATCGTGGAGCGCACGGGGATTCGGGAGCGTCACATCGCCGATCCGGAGCATTCCGTCGCGGAGTTGTCTCGCGAAGCCTCGGTTGCGGCGATGGAGCGGGCCGGCGTCACCGCCGACTCCCTGGACTCGATCGTTCTCGGCACCGCGACGCCGGACCGGCTGCTTCCATCCACCGCCTGCGATCTCCAGGTCCTCCTCGGAGCCACCAACGCGGCCGCGTTCGACATTTCCGCCGCGTGTCCCGGGTTCATCTACGCGCTGACGGTCGCCGAAGGCCTCATTGCATCCGGCCAGAGCCGCACCTCGCTGGTTCTCGGCGCAGAGAAGCTCTCGGCGATCACCGACTGGGATGACCGGAGCACCGCGATCCTGTTTGGAGACGGAGCCGGCGCAGCGGTCATCCAGCGCGTCGAGCCGAATGGGCAGGCACCGCGCGGGATTCTCTCGACCTTCCTCAAATCCGATGGGCGTCTGGCCGACCTGCTCTACCGGCCGGGCGGCGGGGCGGCGGCGCCGTTCAGCGAGAAAGTGCTCTCGGAGCGGTCGCACCTCATCCGCATGGCCGGCCGTGAGGTGTTCAAGGCGGCGGTGCTGGCGATGGCTGAGGCATGTGACGAAGCGTTGCAGCGGGCAGGTGTGAGCGCCGAGGAGATCGACCTTCTCATTCCGCACCAGGCGAATGTCCGGATCATCGAGGCGACCGCGAAGCACGCGGGCATGCCGATGGACAAGGTGATGGTCAACGTCGAGCGCTTCGGCAACACTTCATCGGCGTCCATTCCCATCGCGATCGACGAGGCGGTGCGCGAGGGACGCATCAAGCGCGGATCGCTTCTGCTGCTTGTCTCGTTCGGCGCCGGCTTCACCTGGGGGAGCGCCGTCGTCCGGTGGTGACGGTCGTGCTGTGCCCTGGCCAGGGTGCCCAGAAGGTGGGCATGGGGCACGACCTTGCCAAGCGGTTTCCCGCCGCGCGCGACACGTTCGCCGCCATCGACCAGGCGCTTGGCGCGCCACTCTCCCGGATCATGTGGGAAGGGCCCGAGGAGGAGCTGACCCTCACGCACAACGCGCAACCGGCGATCCTCGCGCACAGTGCCGCGGTTCTCGCCGTGGTAGGCGACCGACTCGGCGACGTCGTGCTCGCGGCTGGCCACAGCCTCGGAGAGTACACTGCGTATGTCGCTGCCGGCTCGCTGCGGCCTTCGGATGCCGCGCGGCTGGTCCGCCGGCGGGGTGAGCTGATGTACGAGGCCGGACGCGCGCGCCCGGGCGCCATGGCGGCCGTGCTCGGACTCGGAACGGCGGAAGTCGAGCGTGCCTGCCGGGCAGCCTCGACGAATGGCGAGATCGCCGTGGCGGGGAACCTCAACGCACCGGACCAGACCGTCATATCGGGCGATCCGCCGGCGGTCGAGCGCGCGGGAGCCAACTGCCGGACGGCCGGCGCCAGGCGGGTCCTGCCACTCAAGGTGAGCGGCGCATTCCATTCGCCCTTGATGAAACCGGCCGTTGACGGACTGCGGCACGCGCTCGAGTCCGCGCCCTTCACCGAGCCCCGGTTCCCGGTGATCGCGAATGCGACGGCGATGCCCGCGCAGACGGTGCGGGAGGCCCGGGACCTTCTCGTCGACCAGCTCACCGCCCCGGTGCGCTGGGTCGGTTGCATGCTGACCGCCGCGAAACTCTATCCGGCCGCGCGATTCATCGAGGCCGGGCCCGGTAATGTGCTCTCCGGGCTGCTGAAGCGCATCGTGCCCGGTGCGACGGCCGTCCCGCTCGGCACCGCCGTCGAGCTGGAGCAGTTCCTGGCATGACCCCAATCGACCTGTCGGGACGAGTGGCGTTCGTGACTGGCGGGACGCGCGGCATCGGGCTCGCCATCGCCCGCACGCTTCTGGACGCGGGCGCGCGCGTCGCCGTCGCGGGACGGGATGCGGACCGCGCGCGCTCCGCGGCGGAACGCCTCGGCGCCGGGACGCTCGGCGTCGCCTGCGACGTGGCGGACGCCGTGCAGGTCGAGGCCGCACTCACTGCCGCGGAATCGGGCCTCGGGCCCATCGACATCCTCGTCAACAACGCCGGTCTCACTCGCGACAACCTGCTCCTCCGGTTGAGCGAATCAGACTGGGACGTCGTCCTCGACGCGAACCTGAAGGGCGCCTTCAACACCACTCGGGCCGCGGTGCGGGGCATGATGAAGCGCCGATCCGGGCGCATCATCAACATCACCAGCATCGTCGGCCTCACCGGCAACAAGGGCCAGGCGAACTATGCGGCGAGCAAGGCGGGACTGATCGGCTTCACCAAATCGGTCGCAAAGGAGTATGCGAGCCGGAATATTCTCGCCAATTGCATCGCTCCCGGATTCATCGATACCGACATGACGAGCGCCTTGCCCGACGGGGCGAGAGCCGCGTTATTAGAGCAGATTGCCCTCGGACGGCTCGGTCGTCCCGAGGACGTCGCCGGCGCCGTGCTGTTCCTGGCATCCGACCTCGCCTCGTACGTGACGGGTCAGGTGCTCGTCATCGACGGCGGGATGGTCATCTGAGGCAGGCCTTCATACTACCCCGAGGACGACATGGAAAACGTGGACGAGAAGGTCAAGGACATCATCGTCGAGGAGCTCGGCGTCGAGCGCGAAAAGCTGACGAACGAGGCGAGCTTCATGGAGGACCTCGGCGCGGATAGCCTCGATACCGTCGAGCTCGTCATGGCGTTCGAGAAGGAATTCGAGATCGACATCCCGGACGAGGACGCCGAGAAGCTGCGCACCGTCGGCGACGCCCTCGCCTATCTCCACACCAAGATCGGCAAGTAGCTTGGGGCAGCGTGTGGTCGTCACCGGGGTCGGCCTCGTGACCCCGGTCGGACTGGATTGCGAGTCGAGCTGGAACGCGCTGCTGGCTGGACGGTCCGGCGCGGCACCGATCCGGAAATTCGACGCGAGCCGACTGCAGGTTCGCTTCGCGTGCGAGGTGAAGGACTTCGACCCCCTCGTCTATATCGACCGCAAGGAAGCGCGGCGCCTCGATCTGTTCGCCCAGCTCGCCCTCGCCGCCTCCCACCAGGCGGTGACGCAGGCGGGACTCGACAGGGATGTGCCCGCTCCCGATCGAACCGGTGTCATCATCGGAAGCGGGATCGGGGGAATGCAGACATTCGAGGAGCAGTGCTCGCTCTACATCACGAAAGGCCCCGACCGCGTCTCCCCGTTCTTTGTTCCGATGTTCATCCCCGACATCGCCGCCGGCCTGGTGTCGATCCGGTACGGACTGCGTGGGCCGAACTATGCAACCGTCTCGGCCTGCGCATCGAGCGCCCACGCCATCGGTGAATCGTTCCGCCTCATCCAGTCCGGTCATGCCGACGCCATGGTGACCGGCGGCGCTGAAGGAGCCATCTGCGGGCTCACGATCGCCGGCTTCCAGAACATGCGCGCGCTCTCGACGCGCAACGACGCGCCCGAGGAGGCGAGCCGGCCCTTCGACAAGGGCCGCGATGGCTTCGTGCTCGGGGACGGCGGCGCCAGTATCGTACTCGAGAGCCTGGACCACGCGGAGCGTCGCGGCGCCACGATCCTCGGCGAGGTCCT
>Ga0079217_10000073_pt1 | contig 18640 bp, 15 predicted proteins | sample NCAS200_FD_76343 | JGI IMG/M metagenome (GOLD analysis project Ga0079217, IMG submission 76343) | Agricultural soil microbial communities from Utah to study Nitrogen management - NC AS200 | ecosystem: Environmental > Terrestrial > Soil > Agricultural land | place: USA: Utah | collected 2014-06-11 | reverse complement strand
GTGAGTTGCTGAGGTTGTCGTACTGGTTCGCCTTCCAGGCGTTAGGCGTTTCCTTGACCAGGCGCGACGAGACGGAATAGTACGAGCGCGGATCCTCGGGGTCGACGTCCGTGGGGCAGACGATCACCTCGGCGCCAAAGGCGCGTAGCGCGTCGGCCTTTTCCTTCGACTGCTTGTCCGTGGTGGTGAAGATGCACTTGTACCCCTTCACGATCGCGGCTATGGCGAGGCCCATGCCGGTATTGCCGCTCGTCCCCTCGATGATCGTCCCGCCCGGCTTGAGTAACCCTTGCCGTTCCGCGTCCTCGATCATTCGCACCGCCATCCGGTCCTTGATGCTGTGGCCCGGATTGAAGGTCTCGATCTTCGCGTACACGGTGGCGGGGATGTCCTCGATGATGCGATGCAACCGGATCATCGGCGTCCACCCGATGGCGCCGAGTATGGAATCGTGGACGTTACGCGTGTGTGTGACGGTCATTGAGTTTGGCCGGTGCTGGGCTGGAAACAGTACGGTCCGCTACCGTGCAGAATAACCACTTCTCCAAACACGTTGCTGCCCGAGAATCATGGCCAAACGGCTTAACTGACGCCAAGCGTCGCCAGCTCAAAAAGGAATTGACCGCCAAGGACGCCGAGGATCGCAAAGGACTCCGAAGCAATGTCGGTTCCTTCGCGTCCTTTGCGTCCCTTGGCGGTTTGAATGTTCTGAACTGCTATTTGGTGGATGTGATCCTCATAACACCGGATCCGTCGACTTTCATCCGGTACACATCACGGGCCGTTCGGTCACGCGTCGACAGGAAGAGGATGGATTGGCCGTCCGCGGACCAGCCAAATGGGACGTCGTTCGCAGGATGATTCGAGACGTTACGTGGATTCGAGCCATCCGCCGCCATGACGTAGATCTCATCATTTCCATCGCGGGTCGTGTTGAACACGATCTGCCTGCCGTCAGGCGACCAGAACGCAAGGCGCGTATGCCCGGTCGCACTCTGCGTCAGTTGGCGCTGGTCAGTTCCGTCGGCGTTCATGATGAAGACGTGTGCGCGCCCGTCGACCGTTGCCGAGAACAGGATGCGTGATCCGTCCGGCGACCAGGCCGGGAGGTATTCAGGGCGTGTATCAGAAGTGAGCGGACGCTGGTCCGAACCATCGGCATTCATGACGAAGATGTCCGGATTCCCGTTCCGCTCCGAGCGGAAGGCGATACGACGGCCATCCGGTGACCAGGCCGGTTCCGAGTTCTGCACTCCATTGGCCGTGAGCTGTGTCAATTCCGAACCGTCGGGCCGCATGGTGAAAATGACCTGCCGGTTTTCGCGGACCGAGGTGTAGGCCAGGCGCTGACCATCAGGCGACCAGCGCGATTGATAATCGAAGTTCGGCTGGTCGGTGAGCTTCCGCACCGGCGTGCCTGACGCGTCGTAGAGGAAGATGTCGATATTCGGTGCTACACCACGTACGACCAGCATCTGTTTCTGGTCAGGTGCGAGGTCCACCGCCAGCAGCACGGTATCCGGTGGCGTCGGAGGAGCGACCGTCAGGCAGTTGGACCGGCGCATGGGGAAATTGACGCCGCGTGTTCCGTTCGGCCCCGGGCCTTCGATACGAGCGATAATGGAATCGGCGCCGCGACGACGGTAGATGATGCGCTGCGGGAAGTCGTGCGCCGTGTTCTCGAATACCAGCGACGTGTCGGTGACTTCAATCGAGGGAAATGATGCCTCTTTCTGGCGCGACGGCAACGACGTGTAGACTAGCCGGTTTCCATCCACGCTCAGCCGGAGCTGCTCGTATTCGGCCGTTGCCGCGCCGACCGTGGTCCGGCTGGCGCCCATCATCATGTCGCCTAACGCCGGCATCCACATCTCGAGCGTGACCCGGTTGGGTGCCCGTAATTCCCAGCACCCGGCCAGCCAGTTCGCACGAACGAGTGGTCCCGTCTGTGCGGCGGCGGGAGCCGCGGCCAGACTGGCGATCACAATCCGAACGATATTTCGTGGTCGCATTACGTCGGCCTGTCCCGGTTGAAAGTTTGAAAGCGCAAAGCGCAAAGGGACGATACCTCCCGGCATTCCCCTTTGCGCTTATCAACTTCAAACTTTTCAACCGCCCTATTCGGTTCGCAGCGCGGTGGTGGGATCCGTCTGAACCGCGCGTCGCGCCGGAATCCAGCTCGCGATCATGGCAACGCCCGCGAGCAGGACCGCGATGGTGCCGAATGTGACAGGGTCCCTCGGCGTGATACCGAACAACATGTCGGCCATGAACGTCGTTGCCGCCATCGCGGCAAGGAGCCCAACTCCCAGCCCGATCACGGCGAGTTGCATCCCCTGTCCAACCACCAGACGCACCACGTCGCGAGGAGAGCCACCCAGCGCCATACGGATTCCGATCTCTCTGGTCCGCCGCTTCACCGCGTACGACATGATGCCGTAGATGCCGATCGCCGCCAGGGACAGCGCGACGGCGCCGAACACCGTCAACAGCAGCATCATGAATCGCTGCTGCGCGACCGAGTAATCCAGCAACTGCTCCATGCTGCGGATGTTCGTGATGGCGAGCTGTGGATCAAGCTGGCGCACAGCCTGTCGGGCTGACAATGTGAGGGTCAAAGGGTCTACAGTGGTTTTCAGCAGCACGTACATCGTCCGCTCGGTCCCTCCGCCGGCCGCCGGGAGTTGTTCATGTAAGAGGAACAACTCTGGTGGCGCGGGTTCCCGTACGCCGTTGCTCTTCGCGTCCCGGGCCACGCCGACGATCGTCACCCACGGAAGGTTGCTGTCGAATCGGACACGTTGCCCAACAGGGTTCGCATTCGGCCACCACGCTCGCGCGGAGGCTTCGTTGAGGATCGCCACCGGCGCGGAAGCCGCATGATCCTCTGTGCCGAATCCTCGACCGCTGGCCATGGTGATCGACAGGGTGCGGAAGTAATCAGGCGTCACGGCGCGCACGTTAGGCGATGGAGCGGTCGACCCCGGCTCACGGACGCGGCCATCGATCACGATGTCCCAGTTGTTGCCTCCGGCGACCGGCGGGACATCGGATGCCGCCGACGCCATCCGCACGCCCGGCAACGCCCGCATCTGCTCGACCAGCCGCTGGTAGAACGATGTTGTGGCCGCGGCGTCATACCGCGCCTGCGGAAGTGAGAGGTCCACCGCCAGCACGTTTTCGGGACGGAACCCCGGATCGGCGCCCCTGAGTTCCTGGAAGCTTCGCAACAGCAGCGCGGCGCCGATCACGACCACGACCGATAACGCGACCTCGGCCGTCACCAGCATGCGACCAAGTCGCTGGCGATGGCCCTCCGTACCGCCGCGACCTCCTCCCTTCAGGGTCGATTGCAGCTCCGTGCGGACGAGGTGCAGGGCCGGTGTGAACCCGAACAGGATCCCGGTCAGCATGGCCAGCACGAGTGTGACGATGCCGACGGTCAGGTCGAGTCGAATCTCCTGGAATCGCGGGATCGCTTCCGGGTTCACGCTGAGCAGGGCCTTCATCCCCCACCAGGCGAGCAACATTCCGCCCGCGGCCCCGATCAGCGCCAGCACCGTGCTTTCGGTCAGCAGTTGCCGGAGGATCCGGCGTCCGCTGGCGCCTAACGCCAACCGGACCGCGACTTCCTGTTGCCTCGCTTCTCCGCGCGCCAGCAGCAGGTTCGCCACGTTGGCGCACGCGATCAGGAGTACCAGGCCGACGGCGCCCAGCAGGATCATCAACGGCAGCCGGATGTCGCCGACCATTTCGTCGAGCATCGACACCGCCGTCGCGCTATACCCCATCGACGTCGGGTACGTTTGCTTGAACTCCTCGGCCTTTCGCCTGGTGAGAGCCTCGAGCTCCGTCCTGGCGCGGTCAACCGTCATGCCCGGCCGAAGCCGCGCGATGACGCTGAGATAGTTGAATGCTCGTCCGGCGAGGCTGTCCGGATTGATGTAGTGCGGAATGAATACCTGGGCCCCGTACATCGTGACGCCCGGAGGCAGAATCCCGACGACGCGCCGGCTTCTCCCGTTCATCTGCAACACGCGGCCGAGGAGCGATCGATCCCCACCGAATCGGTTCTGCCACAGGTCGTGAGTGACAATGGCCACGAATTCGACGCCGTCCCGGCCGTCCCGGCTTTCAAAGTTGCGTCCGTAGAGCGGCTGGATCCCCAGGACGGGGAGGAGGTCGTGCGTCGCGGCGATGCCGCGCAACCGTTCCGGCTCCCCGTCCCCCGTCATGGTGACACTTGCGCCGCTGAACGCCGCGGCATTTTCGAAGACCTGTTTCAGTCCCTTGTAGTCCATGAACTCCGGCTGCGACACGGCGTACCGCTCCGTGCCGGACCCGCGGAACGAGGTGAACACCCGTACCAGCCGGCCAGGCTCCGGATAGGGGAGCGGACGCAGCAGCACGCCGTTGATGACCGAAAAGATCGCCGTGTTGGCCCCGATGCCTAACGCCAGAGTCAGCACGGCCACGAGCGTAAACCCGGGATTGCGCCGAAGCGCACGTCCAGCATACCGCAGGTCCTGGCGCAACGCATCCCACATGTCGGTTCGTCTCCTGTCCTGTTCCTGCAGTTCCACGATTTCCCGCAGGCGGTCGCGGGCTCGCGGGAGGTCACCAAAGCGTCGCATCGCTTCGGCCTTCGCGTCGTCCTCGCTCATGCCGCTGGCGCGGAACTCGGCGATGCGTGACTCGATATGGAACGAGAGCTCCTCTTCAGCATCGGCGCGCGGATCACTCGTGTAGAACCGGAGATACCGGCGCCACTTCGGCTCGGCCATGACGCGTCCTTCGAGATCAGGCGGGGGCGACGGTTGCGCTCAGGACCTTGGACACGGCCTGCGAGAAAATGGACCAGGTCGATGATTCTGCACGCAGCTGCCTTCGTCCTTCCGTGGTGAGCGTGTAGTACTTCGCCCGCCGATTGTTCTCGGAAAGGCCCCACTCGCTCTCGACCCATCCGCGCCGCTCCATGCGGTGCAGGGCAGGGTAGAGTGACCCTTCTTCGATCTGGAGGACGTCGTCGGTGAGTTGCTGCAGCCCGCGTGCAACGGCGTATCCGTGCCGCGGACCCCAACTCAGGGTCTTGAGAACCAGAACGTCCAGGGTCCCCTGCAGCAGGTCTATTGACGCAGCTCCCATCCTCGTTCCCCAAAGAGTGTCTAGGGGACGATGACTCTACTTCCCTAGAATGTCAATGGGGAGCAGTCACTCGCCATCAGCTTGACCAGGAACGCCGAACCGCCACGGCCGATAAGGAGCAATCAGGAACTTCCTCGGCGTCCTTCGCGTCCTTTGCGGTAATCATGTCAGGACAGGTCATGCGGAGACCCATGGCCCGGATAGATGGTCGTGACGTTACGATCTCGCAGCAACTGCCAGCTTTGTGCAACCACCGCTGGATCTTCCTGCGCCACCATCGACTCCGTGGTCAGATCGCCAGTGAACGCGCAACCACCGTCGAGTACGAGGCTCACGCTGTCGTCCGAGTGACCGGGCGTATGCAGGATTTCACCGGCGATCCCGATGCGCGCCAAGAACTCCCGGCTCTCGCGAATCGAAATGACCACGTTGTCGTGCGTCTTGATCTCGGTGTAGTGGTCCGCCGGCTTGGTCCACTGTTTCATCAATGGTATCGCCTGGACCTGCTCATGCATAACGAGTAGCGGCACGCCGCGATTCTTGAGGTCCTGTGCCGCGCCGGCATGGTCGATGTGGTAATGCGTCGCCAGTCCGTATCGGATCTCGGGCAGCGGCACGCCCATGCGTTCGAGATTGGCGAAAAGCGCCGCGGACTTGCCCGGCCAGCCCAGGTCGACGAGGAGGCGCGCATGCCCCGCGCTCACGACCCAGAAGTTCGTGGATCGATAGCCGACGTTGACGATCGTCGGAATCGGAAACGCAGAACTGGCCACGGCGACAACCTAACGCTCCGTGGCCAGCAAAGTCATGCGGCGAGACGACGACACATCTCGACGCGGCGGGTTACCGCGCCGAACACGTGATCTTTGCGTGGATCGGCGTGTAGAGGCTCCAAGTCAAAGCTCCGACGAGTCCGTTCACGAAGCTCGTTTCTGTTTCGACTTTCTGGACTCCGTTCGGGCACTGCTCCTTCACGTTCAGTTCCGGAGGAGGAACCAGGCCGTAGACGAATGAGTTCTGCCAGGGTTTATCCACGACAGTTGGTGATGGCGAGGTACCTGAAATCACGGTGACATGGTAGCAACCAGTCAGCAACATGGCTCCCAGGACCAGGGTCAGGAATTTCGTGCGCATGGCGAGCCTCACTTGGTATTGGGAACTTCCTGCTGGAAACTGATGAGCACTGGCTGGTGACTGCGCGCGGACTCTGCAATCGCGTCCGCCATTACCTGGGCCTGGTCGTGTTGCGATGCCTCTCGCGCAACGAGGAACACCTTCATTCCGGATCCGCGAGCCGTTCCGGATGCGCACGTCACCTTGACGTCTCGAGGCGTGAATATCCCGAGCGTCAGCGCGCCTACCAGCCCGTTCATGAAGCTCTGCTTGGTCTCAACCGTGGCGATGCCGCCTGGGCAGTTGGTTGTCACGTCGATCGGACTCGCCGGCACCAGACCCCAGAGCCAGGTCGCAGTCCATGGCTTCTCCACTACCGTAGTCCCAGGAGTTCGACCCGTCTGGACGACCTGATGAAAACAGCCCGACAGGACCAGACCTAACACCATCGCGATCGATGCTGATTGTTTCATACACGGTCCCTCGCCTGCATGGGTATGTCGTGCGATGCAGAGCGAAGATCATGTCGATGGACTGATCCGAACGCAAGGACGGGTGGCTCAGCGCGAGCCGGAGCCAGTCGTGTTCTCGACCCGAAACGGTGCAGCGGAACTCGAAGAGCGATGCTTAAGGAAAGAAAACTGGCCACAGGGAGAACCTAACGCCCCGTGGCCAGTTCATATCTGCACTCCGGCTACTTCTTGAACAGCTTCGGCAGGTTCCGTATTGCGCTTGCGCCCTGGTTCAGTTGAACGCCGGCGACGAGTGCGAATTCAGTATCTTCACCCATGTAGAGCTGACCTCCCAGCGACCACCCCAGCGATCCAGCCCTGCTCTGGAGGCCACCGAACAACACCGGGTCAGTTTCTGTCTCGGATCCAAAGTCATCAATGTCGACCTGTTGAAACCACAGCGATGCGCCGGCATAAAAACCCATCGCCCCCGAACCCGCAAACGACGCCGCCAAGCCGACCGGGATCGTCATGATGCTACCACCATCGAGCGGCATGTACGCAAGCCCGCTCTGCAGATTCAACGTCATCGTGCCGCTTTGGGTGAGCTTGTACGCTAGTCCAGCGCCGAAGAAGGACTCAGTGTCGTCATCTCCGGAGCAGATTCCAATGCCGGGCTGCACGATCATATTGTTACCCAGCCGCATCGCCACATCTCCACTGACCGCGATAAACGTTGGGTCGCTGAATGTGGCTTCGACGCCTACGCCGAAAGACGGGCGCGCCGGCATTTTCATGAACGTCGACGCAAAGTAGAAGTTGCAGGCAAACGCAGGCGTTGCTGAGACCAGGCACAGTGCGCCAGCAAGTAACGGCGTTCTCATCCGCATGAAAGCACCTCCGAAGGGTGTAAGGTCGCAGGGCGTTTTCCCCGCGGTGCTCGATCGACAAGTTATGCATAACGGCTCACACCGCCAAGTGTCAGAGTGAGACGTTATGCGCTCTGCTCGCTAGGCATCCAACCGGTCGCCGAGTCGTCCTGTGTTACGGTCGTAGGTCACGATATGTGCCCACTCATCGGCATCGGATCGCGCAACGACCGCGACCACTGGCTCCGTATCGCTGAGGTTGAAGACCTCATGTGGCACTCCCGGTTCGATGTAGATGAAGTCCCCGGCGGCGTTCTCGACCGAGCGCTTGAGGCCATCGCCGAACTCATGACGGACGCGTCCCTCCAGTATGTAGAGCATGACCTCGAAGCCCGTGCACGTGGGCATAGGCGACTGCTCCCGGTGGCACGACGGCGACGTTCATGGAAAGCTGCTTTGCCGGGACGTTTTTGGACGACATCCCGATCTTGTACTGGATCCCGTTCCAGGAGCGAGCGACGGGGCTGCCGCGTATGACGAAGATGCCGTCGTCACCTTCGACTGCCGAGGAGAGGTCGGTATCGGGCATGATCGGTGGGAGTGAGGAGCAAGAAGCAAGAAGCAAGAAGCAAGAAGCAAGAAGCAAGAAGCAAGAAGTGATGGGGCCGTACTGACAAGAGGTCTTCAGCCTTCTTGCTTCTTGCTTTCTTGCTTCTTGCTTCTTGCCCCTTGCTTCTTCCACTTGGCCCGTTCATCGCCTATCTCCTGTAGTGTCTCCATCTTCCCCAGCGTCATGAACCTTCTTCTTATCGCCGCCGCGGTTACGCAGGCGACTTCGCTCCCTCCGGTGCGCGACCCGGTTTTTGCCACGGACGGTCGACTTGCCGTGTCCTTCGAGGGCGATCTCTGGGTGCGAGACGCGGGCGGTCGCCGCTGGTCGCGCCTGACGAGTGGAGCAACCTGGGACCGCCAACCGGCCTGGTCGCCCGATGGGCAGGCCATCGTGTTTGTGTCGGATCGTGACGGGGGCGCCCATGTCTACCGCCTGGCCGTCCGCGGTGGAACGATCGAACGCCTGACCAATGACCCCCTTCCCGACGCCGAGCCTACCGTGGGTCGCGATGGATCGGTCGCCTTCGTGCGAGGGCGCGGGGCGGACTCCCGGATCTGGATCCGGACAGCCGCCGGCGCCGAGCGCCGCCTGACGAGAACGGAGTTGCAGGAGCGGTGGCCGGTTGCGTCGCCCGACGGCCGCCGGATCGCCTACGTCCAGTTTGCCGACGGTGCGCGGCGACTGAGGGTACGGCCGTGGAACACGGAGGAGCCGCCCGCCCGCACCGGCGGTGCTGGACGCGGCGGCCGTGGTAGCGCGGCGCCGGAAACGGATAGCATCGTCGTCGCCGACCGCGCTCCCGAACGGCCATCATGGTCGCCCGACGGAACCCGTCTGGTCTTCTATTCCGCGACACCACGCGCCGGCGTGTACGTCTCTCCCACCGGTGGCACGTACGTCAATGCGGTGGCACTGCGTCGCGGCCTGCCCGCCTGGTCGCCGGATGGGCGCACCATTCTCATCGCTGAACGCGGTTCAGACGAACCGGGATATAACGGGGATCCCGACCGCGCCATCGACCGCAGCGCGAGCGAGTCCTTCACCAAACCCGCCCAGCAACTCGTTGTCGTCAGCGCACCGGTGGCGCCTGACGAGAAGCCGGTCAATGTGGCGGTTGGCGTAACCGTCGACCGGGCGAGTAGAAACGCCGAAGCGTTCGACCGGTACTGGGCGCGGACCGATCGCGTTTACTTTAGCGCCGCAGACGATCGTCGCCAAAAATGGTCTGCACTGAAGGCGCCCTTCCGCGCCCGGGCGCTGGCGGCGCCCGACGACCAGACCCTGGAGCGCGTGCTCCATGAGCTGTCGCGTGCCAGGCCCCCATTGCGTCCCGACGCGTCAGGCAGAGCCGCCGTGTCGAGCGCTCACCCGGTGGCGACGGAAGCGGGCCTCGAGGCATTTCGCAAAGGCGGAAACGCCGTTGACGCTGCGGTGGCTGTCTCTTTCGCGCTGGGTGTCGTCGAGCCTGATGCCAGTGGCATCGGCGGGTACGGTGAAATGCTGATCCAGGTGCCGGGGATGGAACGGCCGGCACTGATCGAGTTCATGGCTCGCGTCCCTGAAGAGGCGACGCTCAACAACGCATCGTTGATGGAAAACGGGCGGTATCCATCGGATGGTCCACTGCTCGCCATGGTCCCCGGCACCGTCTCGGGCATGCATACGGCGTGGACTCGTTATGGCAGCAAGAAGGTCTCCTGGGCCGACCTCATTGCCCCGGCCATTCGAGCTGCGAAGGATGGCTATGTGGTGAGCGATGGGCTTGCGACCACACTGCGGCGCGAGCGCGCGTCGTTCGCCAAGTACGAATCGAGCAAGGCAATCTTCTTCAAGGACAACAACGCCCAGGGGCGGGTACCACGCGTCGCCGGCGACACGATTCACAACCCTGATCTCGCCTGGACACTAGAGCAGATCGCGCGCGCCGGTGCGGACGGCTTTTATCGGGGAGCGGTTGCGGAACGCCTGGTCAGTGACCTGCGCGGGAAAGGAAGTGCCATGCGACTGACTGACCTGTCACGCTACTTCGCGGCTGATCGCGAACCCATAACGACGACGTATCGCGGAACCACAGTGTATTCCGCCGCTCCACCGGTGAGTGGTGGAACCACCCTGGTCGCGCAACTCAACCTGCTCGAGCAATTCCACCAACCGAAACTCTACACTGACGACGCGGCGACACTGCACGCGATGGTGACTGCGTGGCAGCTCACTCCGTCGGGCCGCGGACGCACGGGAGATCCGAGCCTTTGGCCGATCAACACGGACGCCTTCTCGAACAAGGACTCGGCTCGTGCGCGGTGGAAGTGCTACGACCCGGGGCAACTGCTCCCCCCAGGCGCGGCAAACAATATCGCCTCGTGCGACACCGTCCGTCGCGCGACGAGTCCCAGTCCGGAAGCGCCGGCTGCCGATGACGATTGTTTTGGGCAGCAACACGCGGCAGGCTCCGTCTGTCGCGCGAACGGAACTACGGCATTTGCGGTCGCCGACACCGAAGGGAATGTGGTATCGGTCACCCAGACGCTTGGCACGTGGGGCGGGAACTTTTACGTCTCGCCCGGACTTGGTTTCCTGTACAACGACAAGCTCACGTCGTACGGAACGGATCCAGCGGCCTACGGCGCGCGCATTCCGTTTGCCCGGCATGGCAGCACCCTGGCCCCGACGATCGTATATCGCGGGAACGGATCGGAGCGCCGGCCGATTCTTGCAGTAGGCGCCGCAGGGAACCAGTGGATCACCAGCGCCGTCTTCCAGACCCTGGTCGGCGTCGTGGATTTCGGGCTGGGCCCACAGCAGGCGCTCGAACTGCCGCGATTTATTCCGTCGGGACGTGGGGGAGGGCCCGGTCCGGCCACCCCGACAACGCGCCAACTGACGGTCGACATCGAAGACGGCTTTTCGCCGGACGTCATGAAGACGTTGCAGGCGATGGGGTACGAGTTCAATCGAATCTCCGTACGGGGTGAACTCCGTATGGGTTATGGAGCAGCGGTAGTAATCGGGAACGGCGTGGTCACCGCCGGCGCAGACCCTCGACGATCCGGCACCGCTGGGGCGATCAAGTAGCGACCAGCAACCAGTACCAGTACCAGTACCAGCCAGTACCCAGTACCAGTACCAGTCCTAGCAACCAATAACCAGCACCCAGTAACCAGCACCGAGCGACCATGTCCGACGATCTCAAAACCCGCCTAACGCCCGAGCAGTTCCACATCACTCAGGAGAAGGGGACCGAGCGCGCGTTCACCGGCAAGTACTGGAACTGCCACGACGATGGCGTCTATCGCTGCGTCGTTTGCAATCATCCGCTCTTCTCCTCGGAGACCAAGTTCGAGTCCGGCAGCGGATGGCCGAGCTTCTTCGAGCCATTGGATAACACCGCGGTCAGGACGGAAGCGGACGACACCCTTGGAATGCGCCGGACGGAAGTAATGTGCGAGAACTGCGGCGCCCACCTTGGTCACGTCTTCGACGACGGGCCGAATCCCACGGGGATGCGCTATTGCATCAACAGCGCTGCCCTTGACCTCGACAAGAAGACACGCGTCGATGAGTGAGTTGAGCGGCCCGCGTCGCCATGCCGTCGCGGGCTTGCTCGTCCTCCTGGCTGGAGTGGCGTGTGTCCGCGCCAGCCCGCCGACCACAACGTCACCGCGCTGGAGCACTGACCTTCCGACGCTTCGCTTGGAAGGCGACACCGGCATCACCGACACGATCGCGCCTGGCGCGCTGCACCGTGCATTTCTCGTCAGGCAGGGTCCGTGGGCGGTTCACGTGCTGGACATCGACCGCGCTGCCTGCTGGTCAGCCGTTGCCGTGAAGGGCGCGCCCGGGGCTGTGGGGAGAACAAAGACCTCGGCGCTCACCGCGTCGGCCGCCGATCAAGGCACCATCGTCGCGGGCGGCGTCAACGCCGACTTCTTCCTGTTCGATCCGCCGGGCGTGCCGACGGGTGCGCACGTGAGCAACGGCAACGTTGTCACGGGCCCCGGCGCGAGGCCTGTCTTTGCTGTCGATCAGTCGGGACGGCCGTGGATCGGTACGCTGAGCATCTCCGGGGCTGCCGTTTCGGGAGGGGACTCCCTCCGGATCGACTCCTGGAATCGCATGGCGTCGAATGGGCTGGCGTGGTTCGACGCTCGTTATGGTCCAGTCGTGGACACGCTGTGGCGCTCGATTCGCGTCGTGTTGTCGGATCGGCGGGGGACCGTGCAGTCCATCGACAGCAGTCGGGTGACGACGCCGATACCCGCAGCGGGGGGTGTGCTGGTATTGGGGCCGCGTGCACCAGAAGCGTTACGAGAGCGCTTCGTCGGCGCGGCGATATTGCGCAGCCAATTCACCGTCTCGATCCGGCTCCTCCCTTTCCAACCACGCGAGGCGGTGGGTGGATTCCCGATTCTCGTTCGCGACTCGCTGGAAGTGCCAGGTCTCGACAGCGCCGGCGCCCCAAACTTCGCGCCGGTTCGGCATCCGCGCACGATCGTCGGCGTGGCGGCCCGGGGCCGCCGTCTTCTGCTGATCACTGTCGACGGCCGCCAGCCGGGGCATAGCGCCGGCACGACCAATCGCGAATCGGCGGCCATCGCGCTGGCGTTAGGTGCGACCGAAGCAATCAACCTGGACGGCGGCGGCTCTACGGCAATGGCGGTGGCCCGCTACCGCGGTGATTCCGCGATATTCGAAGTGGTGAACCGGCCCTCGGATCCGACAGGGGAACGCGCCGTTGGAAATGCACTGGTTATCGTGCGCAATCGACGAGATCCCGGGCGCTGCTGAAGCTCCACAAAACCTGGGGACGCGGATCACACGAATCTGGTCGGATTTGCTCCGCGAGTGAGTCGATTACCGTCCCAAATCTCCCAAAACATTTTTTGGGGATTCGCACGGAATCTTCGAATCCACTGGAAGCGATTCGCGTGATCCGCCTCGAATTCGCGTAAATTCGCGCCCCGGATGTTACGGGACCCTGAACCACCAGCGGGACCTGGAATATGTCGCCTAGAGTCCCGCCAGCAGCGCGTCATTGTTCTGCGTCCCCGCGATACGCTTGATCATCCATTCCATCGCTGCCTGCGGCGGCATCTGCTGCAGCCCGCGACGGAGCGTGTAGACCGCATCCAGCTGACCCGGTTGGTACAGCTTCTCTTCGCGCCGCGTGCCGCTCGCCGCGATGTCGAACGCAGGGAAGATGCGCTTTTCGGCCAGCGACCGGTCGAGCTTGATCTCGCAGTTACCGGTGCCCTTGAACTCCTCGAAGATCACGTCGTCCATCCGTGATCCCGTCTCGATCAACGCCGTCGAGATAATCGTCAGGCTTCCGCCGCCGTCGCGCGGGGCGACGGAACGCGCCGAACCGAAAAACGCCTTCGGCTTCGCCATCGCTGACGTATCCAGGCCGCCCGACAACGTACGGCCCGTTCCACGTTCGGCCGTGTTATGGGCGCGCGCCATGCGCGTGAGCGAATCGAGCACGATGACGACATCCTGGCCCATTTCCACCAGGCGACGCGCATGCTCCATCACCATCTCACAGACTTCAACGTGTCGCGCCGCCGGCTGGTCGAAGCTGGAGGCGATGACTTCACCGACCCCCCACGAAATGGCTTCGCTCACTTCTTCCGGACGCTCGTCCACCAGGAGGATGAGCAGCGTCGCGTTAGGGTGATTGATCGCAATTCCTTCCGTGAGCGCGTGCAACAGCATCGTCTTGCCGGCCCGTGCCGGAGCCACAATCAGCGCGCGCTGGCCGTAGCCGATGGGCGCCATGAGATCGATGCAGCGCCGGGTAAGCTCCGGTCCACCCTTCGCGGGCCGGCCCGTCTCCATCGTCAGGCGCTTTTCCGGATAGGTCGCCGTCAATGACTGGAAGTCAGGGCGGCGGGGAAGGTCGGCGAACGCCACGCCGTTGATCGACAGCACCTCGACCAGCACGTGACGATTTCGGTGGTCTCGACCGCTGGACGCGGTCACCAGGTCGCCCTGCCGGAGTCCGGCCTGCCTGACGACATGCGGCGGAACCCAGGCGTCGCCCGGATCGGCGAGATAGCTGTTGGCGGCTCGGCGGATGAACCCGCCGTCACGCGAGGGGTCGAACCATCCCGTCGTTTCAGTGTCCGGCACCACCGGCGCTGGCGGCGCTTGCGGCTCGATCGTGCCACGGCGTCCACGACCACGGTGACGGCGATGGCGTCGGCCGTTGCGGTTGTTCTGGTAATCGCCTTCCTGTCGGTGGGAATGATGGCCGCCACCGTGCCGCTCAAATCGCTGCTCGTTGTATTGAGGCTGGGATTGGGGCGGGCTCGCCTCGCTGTCGCCTGGTGACGGGTCCTGGGACGGCGGCGCGGTCTCCGAGGGAGCCGCGTCAGGCGCTCGCTCGTTGCTCATCGGGGGCGCCGTCGGCGCTTCATTCACCGGAGTATCGACCGGCTCCACGTGCGTTGTGGTTTCCGCCGACTCACCTTCGTCGGTGCTGCGATATGGGCTGACTTCCGAATTGGGGTCAGCGGCTTGCCGTCGTGGACTCGGACGGCGGCCCCGGCGTCCGGGGCGGCGACGTTCGTTCATGTCGTCGAGAGGGTACTGGGTAATGTGTGCTTCAAACGCCTTGAATTGAGGCGAACTTTTCTATGCGCCCTGTGCGTTCGCGTGTGGACGCGCGTTTACGCGTGCACGCACGCCAACGGCGCGCGACGAATCGGATACTGTGTGGAACGGGAACGATCGTGCCTCTTCGCACGACGGTTCAGGAGTCACCGCGTGGCGCGGAGTCCGCACGCGATACCGGCGACGTTCATCTCGGTAAAGCGATGGCCGGGCATGTCACGCCGATCGTGTCGGGGTGCCACTCACCCGAACCTCGCGCGGTCCGCGCAACCCAACAGGTCGCCGACCGCTGTACGAGTATCGCACCAAGCCCCAATTCGCGCAAGCTTGAGTGCCCCCATCCAATGCCTCGACTTCGAGGCATCTCGCCCTGAGGTGTCCTGCGTCACCGGCGTGCGAGCCATTACCTTCGCCAATATGACGGTCCCCAGGTCCCCAGGGTCACACGATCTCACGTCGCAGCTGCAGCACATTGCGCACGAGTATCACGCGACCGCGAACCTCGCGGCGTTTCGCAAACGCCTCACCGCGTTCATCGAGAACGCGACGCCTGACGCCTTGATCACCGCCGCGGAGCCGCACCGCGACGAACCCGAAATCGTCGCTCCCATCTATGAAGCGGTCGTGGCGGCACAGCCAGACAACGCGCGGGCGCTGGTCATTCTCGCCAACGCATACTGGCTCCAGGGACGCGGCCCCGAGCCGGTGGGTGAACTCGCAACGCGGGCGATTGCGGCGGATCCGGCCAATCGCGGCGCATGGCATCTCTGGGCTCTCTCCGAATCAGACCCTCGCGGGCGCGTCAGGCGGTGGCAACAGGTCAGTGAGCGGTTCCCGACCGACGATCTCGCCCTCGCGGCTACTGCCGATAATGCGGCATCCGTGGCTGGTGCAGAGCACGATTACCAGATGCTCGACTTCGCTATCGAGACGTACGAGCGCCTCCTCGAGCGAACAAAAGAACAGGGCCAGCGTGAAGCGGTGACGACCGCCCTCAAGTCGCTCCGAGGGTGGAAGTTCTAGCGTTGTGCACGGTGGGATGAACCGTTTGTGGTGTAGCAGGAAACTCTAAGGCTTATGATCCGTATCTAAGGATCAGCTAATTCTCATTCCCGCCTCGGCGGCGCCACGGTGCCAGGCTGATATCGTGTTTCCTCTTCGCGTCCGGTTCCTCCAGAGTCTCGCTGCCACGAAGCGGCTCTTCCGCGCGGACCCGAGTGATTCTCCACGACGCTGGATGCGGCGTCATTGGCGCCTGACGACACTGCTCGGATTGGCGGTCGTTGGCATGCTCGTCTTCGACACATGGCTCATGACCTGTGGCTTCGACGGCTGCCCGGATGCGAAGACCATTCGCGCGTACCGTCCGCCGGAGGGGGGACGCGTAAACGATCGATTCGGGAAGTCGATGGGCCGCCTGAACTACGTGCGGCGCGTGAATGTGCCGCTGTCCTCGGTCCCGAAGCACGTTCGCCAGGCATTTATCGCCACCGAAGACCGGCGTTTCTACAGCCATGAGGGATTGGACTGGCGTGGCGTAAGTCGCGCGGTCGTTCGCAACACCTCGTCGCTGAGCTTCCGCGAAGGTTTTTCGACCATAACGATGCAGGTGGCGCGGAACACGTTCCTGAACAGCCGCATGACCGGCAGTCGCAGCCTCGGTCGCAAGTTCCTCGAGCTGCGCGTCGCCCGTTTACTGGAACGCGCGCTGACGAAGGACCAGATCCTCGAGCTTTACCTGAACGTGATCTACCTCGGGAACGGTGTGTACGGCGTTGAAGGCGCCGCGCGCGACCTCTTCGGGAAACGCGTCCGCGATCTCACGATCGCCGAGGGCGCGATGCTTGCCGCCCTGCCGAAGGGGCCATCGGTATATACGCCACGGAAAAATCCGGGACGTGCGATCGCTCGCCGCAACCTGGTGCTCGCACTGATGCAGGAGGAGCGGTACCTCTCTTCAGCTGCATTTGAACGCGCGCGTCGCGCACCGCTTCCCAAGATACGACTCGCGTGGCGCGCCCCTGAACCGCCGGAATCGTACGCGCTCGACATGGTGCGTGCGGTGGTCGATTCCGTGCTGCGTTCGCGAGGCGAACTGGGTACCGAAGTTGTGGTGCACACGACGCTTGATGCGACCGCACAAAGAGTCGCCCAACGCACTGTGCAGCGGCGAGCCGTCGAGATCGAGCGCGAAACGAGCGGCTGGTGGGGGGACGAGGATGAACCGGAGGCGAATTCGGTGCAGGGCGCCATGGTCGCACTCGATCCACGCACGGGCGATATCCGGGCGCTGGTGGGTGGACGGACCCACGTCCGCGGGTCGCTCAACCGCGCCGTTCGTTCGCGCCGCCAACCTGGCTCCGCGTTCAAGCCGTTCGTGTATGCAGCCGCGCTGAATGCCGGCCTCACGCCGGCGTCTGTGTTCGAGGATGCGCCGGTCTTTGTCGACCAGGGAAATGGCGACTACTGGTCGCCTGCGAATTACGACGAGGAGTACGCCGGACGCATGACGATGCGCCGGGCCCTGATGCGGTCGTCGAACACCGTGACGGTGCGGGTAAGCCGCGCGGTCGGTGAAGCGAACGTGGTCAACGCCGCGCGCGCCAACGGGATCGCGAGTCCGCTCAAGGCCATCCCTTCCCTGGCCCTGGGCGCGATCGAAGTCACGCCGCTGGAGCTCGTCACCGCATACGCGCCATTTGCCAACGGCGGGGTCCGGGTGACGCCGAGGATCGTTAGGCGGATCGAACGGATGGATGGCACCGTGTTGTGGTCATCCGAGACCCGGCTCACGCCGGTCATGGATCCACGCGATGCGTTCCAGATGACGTCCATGTTGCGCGGCGTGGTCGACGCTGGCACCGGCAACGTCGTCCGCGCGATGGGCATCGAAGGACCCATCGCCGGGAAGACCGGCACCACCAACGATGGCGCCGACACCTGGTTCGTCGGTTACACCCCGGTCCTGGTGGCGGGATTCTGGTTCGGGTACGACACGCCCCGGACGCTCGGCGGTTCCGCCAGCGGTGCGCGCATGGCCGCGCCGGCCTGGGTGCGATTCTATCGCGACGGCTGGAAAGAGCGTGGCCGCGACTGGGACGTCCCCGACGGTCTCGTGGCCGCGGTTATCGATCCGGAGACGGGCGCACTGGCCGGCGATTACTGCCCGATTGCCCATCGCGAGTGGTTCCGCGTGGGTACCGAGCCGCGGAAGCGCTGCGAGGACCACGAGTACGCCGGTTGGAACAACTGGATCCTGAACCTCGATGACGAGATTCAGGATCGCGTCGCGCGCATCCTTCGTCGCTGGGGCAGGGGCGGGCGAGAATAGAGGATAGATGGCGGATAGCAGATGGGGGATGGCGGATTGAGCCGTCGCCGGACCACCATCAACGCTGAAACCTGAGCGACTTTCGGATTTCGCGTTTTGTCCGACCTCCGCCATCTCCCATCTGCCATCCCTTGTTGAGTCTCGAATCAATTGCCCGCGCTGCGCGTGAAATCGCGCCGGTCTTTCGCAACACGCCCCAGTACGAGGCTGACGCGTTAGGCAGGCGGGTGGGCGCCCGGATCCTGTTGAAGGTGGAGACGGTCAACCCGATCCGATCGTTCAAGGGGCGCGGCACCGACTACTACCTGCGTGCCGGCAGCGTACATCCCGGAAAGCTGGTCACCGCCTCGGCGGGCAACTTCGGACAAGGTCTGGCCTGGGCGGCTCGATCGCGCGGCATCCCGCTCGACGTGTTCGCCGCCGAATCCGCCAACCGGCTGAAAGTGGCGCGCATGCGGGACCTCGGCGCCACGGTGCACCTGGCGGGACGGGACTTCGATGACGC
>Ga0079217_10000071_pt1 | contig 18711 bp, 12 predicted proteins | sample NCAS200_FD_76343 | JGI IMG/M metagenome (GOLD analysis project Ga0079217, IMG submission 76343) | Agricultural soil microbial communities from Utah to study Nitrogen management - NC AS200 | ecosystem: Environmental > Terrestrial > Soil > Agricultural land | place: USA: Utah | collected 2014-06-11 | reverse complement strand
TGTCGCGGGCCTGCTGGTCGCGAGTGTGGCGATGGTCGCGCTGGCGCATGCCACGCTTCGCCGCGCCGATCCCCCCGTTGGTGGTCGCGTGACCCTGCCACCGCGCGAGCTGAGGCTCGAGTTCAGTGAGGCGGTGGCGGCGCGCACGGCGCGGGTGGAGCTGGTTGCTCCGGACTCGCAGCGCTTCGCGCTCGCGGTTCGGGGGGATTCAGCGCTGCCTAACGTGCTTCGCGCCGATGTACCGCCGCTGACCGCGAGCGGAGCGTATCGCGTGGAGTGGAGGCTGGTGGGCCCCGATGGCCATGCCGTCACCGGCAAGTATGGATTCGTCGTCGATTCGATTCCGGTGGCGCAGACCGACACGGCCATCGCGCCCCATAAGGAAGAGGAGGCGCACATTCCTCCTTCGGATTCCCTGGCCCAGCAGTCGATCAGGTTCGCATCGTCCTTGGCATTGCTGGTCGCCGTCGGCAGTATCGCGTTCGCCCTGTTCGTGCTGCCCGCGGTTGCGCGATCCGATAATGCCACGTCCTACGGCGATGCAGTCGACAATCGATTGCGGTGGGCAGGGACTATGGCGGGATGGGCGCTGCTGCTCCTGGCAATAATCCGGCTGATCAGTCACGCAGCAGTGCTCAGCGGCTCCGTGGGAGCACTGCGTGTGAGCGATCTCGGTGACCTGATCACGAGTTCCACGTTCGGACGTGGATGGTCGCTGCAGGTACTCGGCTCAATCGCGCTCATCGTAGTCCTTCGCGCGCGTACGCCAGCACGTTGGCGGATGGCGGCAGGACCCGCGGTGGTGTTATCGATTGCCGCGGCCATGCTTGGCCACGCAGCAGCGATTGCGGATGTCCAGGCGCTCGCAGTGGCAGTGGACGCGACACATGCACTTGCTGCCAGTGGATGGGCAGGAACCATTCTGATCTTTTCAGCTGCGGCGCTGCCGTCGATTGGCCAGGTTACGGCCGAGCATCGCCTCACGGTGGCGCGGCATCTCCTGCGTGCGTTCTCGCCGCTGGCGCTCGTGTGCGCGCTGATCCTCGCTGCCACAGGCGTCGCGAGCGCCTGGCTGCAGCTCCGGGACGTGGGGCTGCTGTTGAACAGTCCGTACGGACTGGCGCTCATCCGGAAGGTCGTCGTTGTAGTCCTTATCGTGGCGTTGGGAGCATACCATTGGCGTATAGCGCAGCCGTCGCTCGACACCGAGCGGTCGCTTGCGCGCCTGCACACGTCGCTCGCGCTTGACGTCGTTCTCGTCGTACTGATCCTGGCCCTGACGGCGGTCCTGACCGGCACGGCACCTCCTGTTCGTTAGGCGCGAAGTCTTCTCCCGAGGGATACCCATGAGGCGAATCACCCTGGCGACAATCGCCACCGCACTCGCTGCCTTCTCCGCTCCTGCGTCGGCGCAGCATGAAGGTCACGGAAATCCGGGAGACTCAGCCGCGGTCGTTGCGGTGGTGTCGAAGTATCACGCGGCACTGGCCGCCGGAGACAGCGTTGGCGCACTCGCCCTGCTCGCAGATGATGCCGTCATCCTCGAGTCGGGCGGGGTGGAAACACGCGCCGAATATCGGTCACACCACCTGCCGGGTGACATAAGCTTCGCCAAGTCGATCAAAAGTGAGCGTGGGCCGGTCCACATGCGCGTCCGCGGCGACGTTGCGTGGACGACAGGCACCAGCACGACGCAAGGCGAGATGAACGGTCGCACCATCAACTCAACAGGCGCAGAGCTCATGGTGCTGGTGCGCACTGCACAGGGGTGGAAGATCTCGGCGATTCACTGGTCGTCGCGGCAGCGGCGTGCGGGCGGATAAAGGGATCGTGCTTCCCTTACCTGATCCGTGCCTCAGCGTAGGGGATCGCCCGACCCGTCGGGGATGTTCCCCTGACTGATGGCCCGCGCTCAAGGTCGTTCTGTAAAGACGAGAAACAGTGCGGCCGATCCGCAGCATTGTGCCTGAACCAGCAGTGGTCGAATGATCCGTCGAGTGACTTCGCTTCTTGCTGCCATCGCGCTGATCTTCGCGGTGGCGGCTCCTCCCGCGGCCGCGTGTGAAAGCGCGGCCGTGGAGAGAGGCGCGGCGCTGTCAGCGATGTCCGGCGCCACACATTCGATGGACGACATCACTCAGGCGGACTGCCCGGAATCCGGAATGCCGGCCAATCCCGAGCACGACTCCGACTGCATGGAAACGTGTCTGTCGATGATCGGGTGCTCCTCGCCGTGTTTTGTCGCCGAGGGCGCATTGGTTGGCAGCATGGGCCACGAGTCGCTGGCACCGCACACCGCTGCGACGCCGCATTCGACCCGTTACTCCGCGCCAGATCGACCGCCACCGCGGCTCTAGTTCTCCTCACAACTGACGTGCGCACTCGGCGATTCCGCCGGCGCATGATCGCATGCACCGACGCTCGGTGCGTGCTCCCGGGAGAACTCCATGAAAAGCGCTTTCATCTGGCCCGTCGCGGGCCAATTCACAAGTCGATCGTCGCTGATAGTCGGTTCGGTCGCCTGCATCGTAATTCCAGCTTTTACGGCCAGGTCACAGGAAAACGCGCGGACGCTTCGGCTGAGCGACGTGTACGTCGCCGTCGCCGAGCGTAATCCGAGGGCCGCGGCAGCCCGCTTCCTTGCCAGCGCTGCTGAAGCGCGGATTTCCCCGGCGGCGGCACTCCCGGATCCGCAGGTACAGCTCGGATTCATGAACTATGCACTGCCCGCGGTTCGTCCGATGGACCCGTTAGGCATGGTGCAGGTCCAGGTCATGCAGATGGTTCCGACTGGTGGAAAACTGCCGCTGTCGGGACGCATTGCCCGCCACCAGGCCACTGCTGAGCGGGAAAGGGCCGGCGATGTCGCGTGGGAGCAGCGAACCCGCGCCGCCATGGCGTTCTATGAGTTGTTCCAGGCCGAACAAGGTGTAGCCATCGCGACGGAGACGCGCCAGCTGGTGCAGAGTGTCGCGCGGATCGCGCAGACGATGTACGAAGTCGGTGAAGGGAACCAGGCGGATGCGCTCCGCGCCCAGGTCGAACTCGCCCGCATGACCGAGGAGATCGCGCGCATGGAAGCGATGCGCTCTTCGGCGGCCGCGAAGCTCAACGCGCTGATCGATCGCCCCTTCGAGTCCGAAGTCCCGAAAGCCGCACGGCCGATCTTTCCCGAGGCGTTGCCCATCATCGACTCGGTGCTGAGCCGCGCGATGCGAGACCGCCCGATGATCCGCGCGGGGCAACAGGAAGTGGAAGCCGCTGCTGTCATGTCAGTGCGCGCGCGCCGCGAGCTGATCCCTGATCTCGTCCTCGGCGTGCAGTACGGGCAGCGGGCGGACGCGATGGGCACAGAACGGATGGGAAGCCTGATGATCGGCGCCTCGGTGCCGCTGTTCGCTCGCCGACGGCAACTGAAGTGGCGCGATGAAGCCGACGCGATGCGCGCCATGGCGGAAGCCGACCTGACGTGGATGAAGGCGGACACGCGCGGACGCGTTGGCGAAGTCATGGCGATGCTGGCGCGCTCACGCCGGCTCGCAGAGCTCTACGCGGGGACGGTACTGCCGCAGGCAGAGGCGGCGGTCACCTCAGCGCTGTCTGCCTATCGAGTGGGACGCGTCGACTTCATGACCGTGCTCGACAACCGGATGACGGTGAACCGGTACCGGATGGAGCTGCTGGGCCTGCAGGCCGAGGAAGGAAAGGCCTGGGCCGAGCTGGAGATGCTGGCAGGGCGGGAGCTGATCGATTCAAGGTCGATCGATACGACAACGAAGGGAGAGGGCGGATGACAAACCCCGATATGCGCACCGATACCTCGCCCTTTGACGACCGCGTGGTCACGCGATCGCGCCGCTTGCTTCGCATCGCGGTCCCGGTTCTCGTGGTTGCGGCCTCGCTGGTCGCCGCGATCGTCCTGACGCGTGACGTGCCTGACAAGGCAAGTGCGTCGGGTCACGTTCACGGGGCCGCAGGCGCCACGGCCGCAACGCCGGTCGCCCTCGACCCCGAAGGGGCACGACGAATCGGCGTGACCTTCGCTGTGGTCGAAGCGGGTCCGATCAACGCGGAAATCCGTTCCCTCGGCCAGGTCACTTATGACGAGACCCGCACGACGGCCGTTTCACCGAAGGTGGACGGTTGGGTCGAGAAACTCCACGTCAACTTCACCGGACAGCAGGTGCAGCAGGGCGAGGCGCTGCTCGACATCTACTCACCCATGCTGGTTTCGGCGCAGGAAGAACTGCTGCTGGCGGTTCGCCTTGCCGCAGACGTTGCGAACGGAACGGTCGAGGCGCGTCGGTCGGCGGAGGAAATGCTCACCTCGGCCCGCCGTCGGCTTCAATACTGGGACATCCCGGCGTCCGACGTGGAGCGAATCGAACGCACGGGTCAGACGACGCGAACCATCACGTTGCGTTCAACTTCGCGCGGCATCGTCGTGGAGAAGGCGGTACTCAGCGGCCAGCGTATCATGGCCGGTGAAACGCTGTATCGTCTCGCGGACCTTCGCAGCGTGTGGGTGGACGGCCAGGTGTTTGAGCACGACCTCGCGCTCGTGCGCATGGGGCAGCGTGTGTCGGTCGAAATACAGGCCTACCCCGGCGAACGATGGCCGGGCAGCGTGACCTACGTCTATCCGCTCGTTGATGCTGCGACGCGAACGGCACGGATCCGTATCGAGCTCACGAATCCGGGACTACGGCTCAAGCCGGGAATGTTCGCGACCGTGCACCTGTCCGGCGCGGTTCGTGAGCGCGTGCTCACCGTGCCCCGCTCGGCGGTGCTGGCGACGGGTCAGCGTTCGATCGTGTTCCTCAAGGCAGCGGACGGCACGCTGCAACCGCGCGAGGTCGTGACTGGCGTTGCCAATGACGACCGCGTCGAGATCAGGAGTGGTGTGCAGGCAGGCGATACCGTTGTGGCGTCGGCCACGTTCCTGATCGATGCCGAATCAAACCTGAAGTCGGCGTTAGGCGGCATGGCCGGGATGCCGGGCATGGATTCGTCCGCGGCCAGGCCGGTCCCGCCGCCGCCTCCGCGCACGACGACGGACTCGGTGAAGAAGATCCCGCCCGCAGAGGACCATTCAAAGCACGGCATGGCTGATACGGTCTCGAAACTGAATCCAGTCCTCCGCGAGGAGTAGCGACCATGCTCAAACGGATTATCGAATGGTCGGTGGCGAATCGCCTCCTCGTCCTCCTGTTCACGGCGGCAGCGATCGCCGGCGGGATCTGGGCGATACGAAACACGCCGCTCGAGGCGCTGCCTGACCTGTCGGACGTGCAGGTGATCGTCCAGACCGACTTCAACGAACAGGCACCGCGCATCGTCGAGGATCAGGTTACGTACCCGATCGCAGCCGAGATGCTGAAGGTGCCGGCAGCAAAAGTGGTTCGCGGCTACTCCTTCTTCGGCGTCTCGTTCGTCTACGTCATCTTCGACGACGGTACGGATCTCTACTGGGCGCGGACGCGGGTCCTGGAATACCTCAACGGCATTGCCGGCAAGTTGCCCGCCGGCGCAACGCCGCAGCTCGGTCCAGACGCGACGGGACTCGGCTGGGTCTACCAGTATGCGCTCGAGGACACAACCGGGAGGCTGGATCTCTCCGAGCTTCGCTCGCTACAGGACTGGTACCTTCGTTATGCACTGACCGCGGTGCCCGGCGTATCGGAAGTGGCGTCGGTCGGCGGATTCGAGAAACAATACCAGATCGATCTCGACCCGACCCGCCTCCAGGCGTACGGGATCTCGGTCACCGGCGTGATGAGCGCGGTGCGCAACGCCAACGCTGACATCGGCGCCATGGTCGTGGAATTGTCGGAGCGCGAGTACATGGTGCGCGGGCTCGGTTACCTGAAGTCGATCGGCGACATCGAGAACGTCGTGGTGAGCGCGAACGAGGCCGGTACGCCGATCCGTGTCGCCGACATCGGCCGCGTCTCGGTCGGGCCGGGGGTGCGTCGGGGGATCGCCGATCTCGACGGGCGCGGAGACGCCGTTGGCGGCATTGTCGTTATGCGGTTCGGCGAGAACGCGCTGGAGACGATCAAACGGGTGAAGACGCGACTGGCTGAAGTGGCTGCCGGGCTTCCACCAGGCGTCGTGGTTCGAACGACGTACGATCGCTCAGACCTCATCGAGCGCTCCATCGAAAACCTTCGTGGAAAGCTGCTCGAGGAAAGTGTGATCGTGGCGCTGGTCTGCGTGATCTTCCTGCTCCACGTGCAGTCGGCACTGGTCGCGATCATCACGCTGCCGCTGGGAATTCTCATCGCGTTCATCGGCATGCGATGGGTTGGCGTTGGCGCTGACATCATGTCGCTGGGTGGCATCGCCATCGCCATTGGCGCCATGATCGATGCTGCCATCGTCATGATCGAGAACATGCACAAGCATCTCGAGCGCGCCGTGCTGGCGAAGGATCCAGCTCAAGCAAGCCAACGTTCGTTCAGCACCAGGTCACTCAGCGTAGCCGAACGGACACAGATCGTGATCGACTCGGCCAAAGAGGTTGGGCCGGCGCTGTTCTTCTCGCTGCTCATCATCACGGTCTCCTTCCTGCCTGTATTCACGCTGGAAGGACAGGAAGGTCGCCTGTTCAAGCCACTCGCGTTCACGAAGACGTTTGCGATGGCGGCGGCAAGCCTGTTATCGGTGACCCTGGTTCCGGTGACGATGGGGCTGTTCATCCGGGGTCGCATGTACCGCGAGCGCGCCAATCCGTTGAACCGCGCGCTGATCCGGATCTATCGACCGGTGATCGACTTCGTGTTGCATCATCGGCTGCCGGTCATCGCGGTCAGTCTGGCCGTCCTTGTGCTGACGTGGATTCCCTGGCAACGCATCGGGAGCGAGTTCATGCCGCGGCTCGATGAGGGAACGGTGCTCTACATGCCCGTCACACTGCCCGGAGTAAGTGTCGCGCGCGCGCGGGAAATCATGCAGACGCAGGACCGGATCCTGAAGTCGATCCCTGAAGTGCAAACCGTGTTCGGAAAATCGGGTCGCGCGACCACCGCGACTGACCCGGCTGGTCTCGATATGTTCGAGACCACCATCACGCTCAAACCGGAAAGCGAGTGGCGCGCGGGCATGACCTGGGATCGGCTCATCGCCGAGATGGATTCCTCCGTCCGCATGCCCGGCGTGACGAACGCGTGGACGATGCCGATCAAGGGACGCATCGATATGCTGGCGACCGGGATCCGGACGCCGGTGGGCATCAAGATTTTCGGACCGGATTTGTCTGAGCTCGAGCGACTCGGCAAGGAAGTCGAAGCCATGGTGGCGATGGTCCCGGGCACGCGCAGTGTTTTCGCCGAGCGCGCCGTGTCGGGTTACTATCTCGACATCGACATCGATCGGGAAGCCGCCGCGAGATACGGGCTCAATGTTGGCGACATCCAGGCGGTCATTGCCACGGCCATTGGTGGGATGACAATCACGCAGACGGTTGAGGGTCGTGAACGATACGGCGTCCGCGTGAGGTACCCGCAGGAGCTGCGCGACAGTCCCGAACGGCTGGCGCAGGTGCTCGTTCCGGTGAACATCTCGGGCGCGTCAGGGCCGGCAACGGGGGGCATGACGGGCGCGGGCCCGATGAACACGACCGCAGGAATGCCGACGGGTCGTGTCGCCCAGGTGCCGTTAGGCCAGGTGGCAACGTTCCGACAGGTGCCGGGACCGATGGTGGTGCGTACCGAAGATGCGGTACCGACGGCGTGGGTGTACGTGGATGTCGTCGGGCGGGACATCGGCGGTTACGTGGAAGAAGCGCGGGAGATGGTCGAGTCGGCCGTCACGCTGCCGCCCGGATATACCATCAGGTGGAGCGGACAGTACGAATACATGCAGCGCGCTGCCGCCCGGATGAAGGTGGTGATACCGGCAACGCTGGCGATCATCTTCCTGCTGCTCTACTTCAATTTCCGGAACGTCGGCGAAACGCTCATCGTTATGCTGTCGCTGCCGTTTGCGCTCGTCGGTGGCATCTGGTTCATCTGGGCGCTCGGGTATAACTGGTCTGTTGCCGTCGCAATCGGGTTCGTCGCGCTCGCCGGCGTTGCAGCGGAAACAGGCGTTATCATGCTGATCTATCTCGACCACGCCTGGCGCGACCGGGTCACCCCCGGTGTCGCGCCCACGCTGCGTGATCTCTACGCGGCGGTCGTCGAAGGGGCCGTCGAACGGGTGCGGCCAAAGATGATGACGGTGACGGCAATCATGGCGGGACTCCTGCCGATCCTGTGGGGCTCCGGCGCGGGCGCCAGCGTCATGAAGCGGATCGCCGCACCAATGATCGGCGGCATGATCAGCAGCACCATCCTCACGCTGGTCGTGATCCCCGCGATCTACTCGTTATGGAGACAACGCACCATCGACTCGCGCGTCCGCATCCGCGGTCACGCAAGGGCTGGCGTGTCTGTTGCGGACAAGTTACCAGCCGGTTGACGCGACCGCGCGCCAGCCGGATGGAACGACTCACCGCCATAGGTCGCCATCTCCTCGTACTGCCGGTACTTCTCTGTCACCACCTGCTGCGCGTCTGCCAGAAGTGCCTCGGCCGCCTCAGGATTCGTGTTGATGAGCGACCGGTACCGCAGTTCGTTGTAGGCGTAGTCCCGGAATGCAATCGTCGGCCTTGGTGAATCGAGGCGGAATGGACGTTCACCCACGGTGCGCATCGCGGGATTGAACCGGAAGAGTGGCCAGTAGCCGCTGGCGGTGGCGAGGTCCTGCTGCTTCATCCCGTAGCGCAGGTCGATGCCGTGTGCGATGCACGGACTGTACGCCAGGATCAGCGAGGGACCGGGCCAGGCTTCGGCCTCGCGGAAGGCGATCAGCGTCTGCTGCGGATTCGCGCCCATCGCCACCTGCGCGACGTACACGTTCCCGTAGGCGATGGCTTGCAGGGCGAGGTCCTTTCGCGCGACGCGCTTGCCGGCGGCGGCGAACTTGGCGACCGCGCCTAACGGCGTAGCCTTCGACGCCTGCCCACCCGTGTTCGAATAGACCTCGGTATCCAGGACCAGCACGTTGACATCGCGGCCGGTCGCCAGCACGTGGTCCAGGCCACCATAGCCAATGTCATACGCCCACCCGTCGCCGCCGACGATCCAGATACTCCGCCGCACCAGGTGATCGACGACTGACAACAGGTCACGGGCGTCCGCGTTGTTGATTCTGCGGAGGCATTGCCGGAGCAGCTCGACTCGCTGGCGCTGGAGCAGCAGTTCCGATTCCCGCTCCTGCGGTGCCTCGAGGATGAATCGAACGAACTCCTCCCCTAACGCCGGCGCGAGCTTCCGCAGCAATGTCGCCGCCAGCTCTACGTGCTTGTCCGCGGCCAGACGGAAGCCGAGTCCGAATTCGGCGTTGTCCTCGAAAAGCGAATTCGACCAGGCAGGCCCGCGTCCAGCGGCATCTTTTGTCCACGCAGTCACAGGCAGGTTGCCTGCGTAAATCGACGAGCAGCCGGTCGCGTTGGCGACTTGGAGCCGGTCACCAAAGAGCTGTGACAGCAGTTTGAGGTATGGCGTCTCGCCGCAGCCCGCACATGCGCCCGAAAACTCGAACAACGGCTGGAGAAATTGCACGCCACGCACGGTACCGAAGTCGACACGTGCGCGATCGTTTACGGGAAGTGCCTCGTAGAAGGCAATGTTCGTCCGCTCTGCTTCAAGAAACGGTGCCTTCGGTCCGAGGTTGATCGCCTTCATACCGGGGTCTTTCGGATCATCCTCCGGGCAGACCTCGACACACACACCGCATCCGGTGCAGTCCTCGACGTAGACTTGCAGCGAGTAGCGAGCGCCGGGATATCCCCTGGCATTCACTGGCGCCGACAGGAAGCTGTCGGGCGCGCCGGTCAGCAGGTCCTCGTCGTAGTAACGGGCGCGGATCACGCTGTGTGGGCACGCGAATCCACATTGGCCGCATTGCACGCACAGGTCCGGATCCCAGATAGCGACCGTGTCGGAGATGTTCCTTTTCTCGAAGGCGGCGGTACCGGTTGGCCATGTTCCGTCAACGGGAAGCTGGCTCACGCGCAGCTCGTCGCCACGACCGGCCATCATCCTGGCCGTGACCAGTTGGACGAACTCCGGAGCGTGCGCTGGCACGACCCGGGGACGCTCGAAACGGCTCGTTACCGTGGCGGGCACAACTACCTCGAACAGGTGTGTGAGCGCCCGGTCAACGGCGTCGAAGTTCTTTCGAACAACCTCCGCACCTTTGGACCCGTAGCTGTTCTCGATCGATTGCTTGATGCGCCTGATGGCCTCGGCGCGGGGCAGCACACCCGAGATCGCGAAAAAGCAGGTCTGCAGGATTGTATTGATCCGTCCGCCCAGGCCGGCGTCACGCGCAACCTTCGTGGCATCGATTACGAAGAAGCGAAGCTCCTTCTGCAGGATCTGTGTCTGCAACGAGCGAGGAAGATGGTCCCACACCTCGTGTGGCCCGTACGGCGTGTTGAGCAGGAATGTGCCGCCGGTGACGGCCAGTTGCAGTACGTCGGTCCGTTCCAGGATGCCCGCCTGATGGCACGCCACGAAATTCGCGGACTCGATCAGGTACGGCGCCTGGATCGGCTTTGTCCCGAAGCGCAGGTGGGAAATGGTCTGCGCGCCCGACTTGTGCGAGTCGTAGACGAAATAGCCTTGCGCGTACATCGCTTCATCGGCGGCAATGATCGTCACGCTGTTCTGGTTTGCGCCGACGGTGCCGTCAGAGCCGAGTCCGAAGAACAGAGCTCGCACCACGTCATCGCGCTCGAGCGAAAACGACGCGTCGAACGTCAGGCTGGTGTGTGAGACATCATCGTCGATACCGACGGTGAAGCCGTTCTTCGGTTCCGGCTTCTTCAATTCGTCGAACACCGCGTTGGCCTGCGCCGGGTTGAAGTTCTTGGACCCGAGGCCATAACGCCCGCCGACCACGCGCGGCATGTTCCTCCTCGCTCCGGCCGCAAAAGCCTGGGCCAGCGTGGTGACCACGTCGAGATACAGCGGCTCACCCGGTGCCCCCGACTCCTTGGTCTGTTCGAGCACTGCGATGGCGCGGCACGACTCAGGCAGCGCTGCGACAAAGCGGTCCGCGTCGAACGGTCGGTAGAGGCGAACCTGCAGTACGCCGACGCGTTCCCCGTTATCTCGCAGATAAACAGCCGTATCACGCACCGTCTCCACGCCTGACCCCATGAGCACGATCACCCGCTCGGCGTCAGGCGAGCCGTAATACTCGAACAGCTTGTAGGTGCGCCCGGTGAGTTCGGCGAAGCGATCCATGGCGCCCTGCACGATGGCGGGAACCCGTGTGTAAAACGGGTTTGCCGTCTCGCGTGCCTGGAAGAACGTGTCCTGGTTGTGCGCCGTGCCGCGCACGACGGGGTTCTCCGGTGTGAGTGCGCGCGCCCGATGCGCGTGGACCAGATCCTGGCGAATCATCGCGCGTATCTGGGCGTTGGACAGCAACGTGATCTTGTTGAGCTCGTGCGAGGTGCGAAAGCCATCGAAGAAATGCAGGAAGGGGATCCGCGATTCCAACGTGGCCGCCTGCGCGATCAGCGCCGCGTCATGTGCCTCCTGAACGGATGCCGACGCCAGCAATGCAAATCCCGTGGTGCGCGCGGCCATCACGTCGGAGTGATCGCCGAAGATCGAGAGGGCCTGCGTCGCCAGCGCCCGCGCGGCCACGTGGAAGACCGTAGACGTCAGCTCACCGGCGATCTTGTACATGTTCGGCAACATCAGCATGAGGCCCTGCGACGCCGTGAACGTCGTCGTCAGCGCGCCCGATTGCAGCGCGCCGTGTACGGCACCGGCCGCACCACCTTCGCTCTGCATCTCCTGCACGACGGGGATATCGCCCCAGATGTTCTTTACACCCTCCGCGGACCACTCGTCGCACAGCTCGGCCATCGTTGACGACGGCGTGATCGGGAAGATGGCGCAGACTTCGTTGGTGCGGTACGCGACGTACGCGACAGCGGTGTTGCCGTCGATGGTCGTCGCATGGGACGCGCCGTTCTCGCTGTGCATATCACACAACCGGTTCGGGAATCATGTCGATCGCGTGACACGGGCAGGACTCGAAGCAGACCGCGCACCCCGTGCAACGTTCGTACTGGAACCGGTAGCGCAGGCCCGTGCCCAGCTTCTCGATCGCGTTCTCCGGACAGGCAGCGAAGCACTGGTCGCACTCGTAGCACGTTCCGCACGAAAGGCAACGTTGCGCTTCATACGTCGCCTCCCCGGTAGTGAGTCCTGCCAGCACTTCGGCGAAACCGTCGGTGCGAGTTTCGGCTGGCAGTGAATGCTGCGTGGCCTGATCGGCGTCGCTGTAGATCGGAAGGTGCAGCATGTCGAACGCAACGAGCGCTGGCTTCGGCGGCGCCCAATGGTCGGCATATCGCAACCAGGCATCGATATGCAGCGCTGCTTTCTTGCCGTGACCCACGCCTGCGGTCACCGTCCGGTCGCCCGGCACCATGTCGCCGCCCGCAAAGATGCCCGGGTGACTCGTCATCATGTTCGCGGCGACTTGCACGGTGCCGTCAGTGTCAAACGTGATGCCCGGGACTTTCCGGAGGAAACCGCTCTCGGTCTGCTGGCCCAGCGCGAGAACTACAGCATCAGCGGTGAGCGTTTCGAACTCGCCAGTTGCGCGTGGCCGGCCATTCGCGTCGACCTCCATCTTCTCGACGGTCAGCGACGGACCGACGATCTCCTTGATGCTTGTCAGCCATTTGATCCGCACGCCCTCTTCGATGGCCTCGTCGGCCTCGAAAGCGTGCGCAGGCATGTGCTCACGATCGCGTCGGTACACAATCAGTGTATCCGTAGCGCCGAGGCGCTTCGCGGTACGGGCTGCGTCCATCGCGGTGTTACCGCCGCCGTAGATGACAACCCGCCGTCCGAGTTGCGGGCGTTCGCCCGACCCGACGCCACGCAGGTAGCTCACGGCGTCAACGACGCGAGCTGCGTCTCGCGACGGGATGTCGACATGCTTCGAGGCATGCGCGCCGATCGCCAGAAATACGGCCTCGAAGCCGTCCGCTTCCTTCTCCGCGAGAAGGTCCTCGACCTTGTGATCGAGAACGAATTTCACGCCCATGGCCTCGATCTGGCGTACTTCCTTCATCAGGTCTTCGCGCGGAAGTCGGTACGCGGGTATGCCGAAGTGCAGCATCCCGCCGGGGACCGGACCAGCATCACGGATTTCGACCGTGTGACCGAGTCGCGCGAGGTGATATGCTGCGGAGAGCCCGCTCGGTCCTGCGCCAACGATGAGCACGCGTTTGCCACTTGGCGGTGCGTCGATCGGCAGCCGCCAACCTTCTCGCGCGGCTCTGTCGCCGAGATATCGCTCCACAGCGTGAATGGACAAGGCGCCATCGACGTGCATCCTGTTGCAGGACGTTTCGCACGGGTGGTAGCAGACCCGCCCATGGACGGCCGGAAGCGGATTATCCCTGACGAGTGTCAGCCACGCTTCGCGATAGCGACCGGCCTGGGCGTGGGCGAGCCAGGCCTGGATGTTCTCGCCCGCGGGACACGCATAGTTACAGGGCGGCAGGAAATCGACGTACGCTGGACGGCGCGAACGCACCGGACCGGTACCCGGCTGCGAGAGCAGGTCGACGATCGCGGTGAAGTCCGATTGCCTCGCAGGCATGTCAATGCTCGTTGCGGGAGGGCCAATGATGGTGCCGAGGCCGTGTCCTCGGTTCGTCTGCGGTCACTCGTTGCTGGTGTACGGAACCATGGATCATGCTTCCAGCAAGTGTGGAGGGGAGAATCCCAGGCAGTGTTGTGAGGCGTCCCCTGACAGTTCGTTGACCTCAACATTGAATGCGACACTGACATCCACTCACGTTGCATCCTTCGTTATCGCGCGCGGTGCTGATCAGACCCACGCGGTCGCGTACCGACCAAGGGACCTCGTCCAGTCATGAAACCAACACACGATCACACGGCGCACGGGAAGGCGAGCGCTCATCAGGCCGCACCGCCCGTTGACGCGCACGACGCCCACACGATGCATCGGCACGCGGCGCCGGCTAGTCCGGATCCGCGTTCAATGGAGGACCCCACACACCATCGCGGGCATGCCGGGCACGATCGTCATGCGGGCCACAGCGTGGCGATGTTCCGGGACAAGTTCTGGCTGTCGCTTCTGCTGACCATCCCGACAGTACTCTGGGGGCACATGCTGCAGGGCGCGTTAGGCTGGTCAGCGCCTCACTTCCGCGGCTCGCACTGGATCCCGGCGGTCTTCGGCACAGCCGTATTCGCGTACGGTGGCTGGCCGTTTCTGGCCGGGGCGATCGGGGAACTGAAAAACCGCCTGCCCGGCATGATGACGCTCATCGCATTGGCGATCAGCGTGGCATTTGTGTTCAGCGCCGCCGTCGTGCTCGGATTTCCCGGCATGCCGCTCTGGGAAGAACTCGCGACCCTCGTGGTGATCATGCTGCTGGGTCACTGGATCGAGATGCGATCGATCACGCAGGCCCAGGGCGCGCTGAAGGAACTCGCCAGGCTGCTGCCGGACCGCGCGACGCGAGTCGAAGGTGAGGAACTGCGGGACGTTGCTGTTTCCGAGCTTCGCGATGGTGACATCGTACTCCTCCGCCCAGGGGGTCGCGTCCCCGCCGATGGAGCGGTGCACGAGGGCGCGAGCCAGATCGACGAGTCGATGTTGACCGGCGAATCGAAGCCGGTCGGGAAAAAGCCAGGGGACCAGGTCATTGCCGGCACCATCAATCTCTCCGGCGCCCTTCGCGTACAGATTACGAGCACCGGTGAGCGCACCGCCCTGGCGGGCATCATGCGGCTGGTCGAACAGGCGCAACAGTCGAAGTCGCGTGCGCAGGCTGTCGCGGATCGGGCTGCGTTTCTGCTCACTATCATCGCCATCGTCGCGGGGGTGTTGACGCTGGCCGCCTGGCTTGTGCTACGCGGCGACGAGCCGGCCTTCGCGGTCGAACGCATGGTCACTGTTCTCGTCATCGCCTGTCCGCATGCCCTCGGCCTGGCCGTTCCGCTTGTGATAGCGATCTCCACCACAATGGGCGCGCGAGGTGGCCTTCTCGTCCGCGACCGCCGTGGCCTCGAAGAAGCCCGCAACCTGACCACGGTGGTGTTCGACAAAACGGGCACGCTCACGTTAGGCGAACATCGCGTGGTCGACATTGCCACTGCGGAGGGCGTGACCGCTGATGACGCGCTTCGGCTGGCTGCGGCAATCGAGCGTGACTCTGAACACCCCATTGCTCGTGCGATCGTAAAGAGCGCAGGCGAACGCTCGCTCAGTATTCCTGCCTCGAGCGATTTCAACTACGTCGCGGGACGCGGTGTGTCGGCAACGGTCGAGGGGAGGAAGGTGGCCGGCGGCGGTCCCAACCTGCTGAAGGAACTCGGCGTCGACCCCGAGCCTTCCCTGCGCGACGCTGCCGAGCGAGCCGCATCACGCGGCCAGAGCACCATCTATCTCATTGAGGGAAACCGGGCGATCGCCGCGTTCGCTGTAGCTGACGCGATCCGGCCAGAGTCAAAGGAAGCGATTCGCCGGTTACATGCCGAAGGAATTGAGGTCGTGATGATTACCGGTGATTCCGAGGCCGTCGCCAGGGCTGTTGCTGGCGAACTCGGAATCGATCAGGTGTTGTCCCAGGTGTTGCCCGAAGACAAGGCGCGGCGCATCGAGGAGCTGCAGGCAAAGGGGAAGAAGGTCGCCATGGTTGGCGATGGCGTGAACGACGCACCGGCGCTGACGGTCGCAGATGTAGGTGTCGCGATCGGCGCCGGCACCCAGGTCGCAGTCGAGGCGGGCGATGTGGTGCTGGTCCGGAGTGATCCACGCGACGTACCGCGAATCGTGAGGCTGTCGCGCGCCAGCTACCGCAAGATGATCCAGAACCTGTGGTGGGCGGCAGGCTACAACATCGTCGCGATTCCACTCGCTGCCGGAGTCCTCGCGTCTCGCGGTGTCATCCTGTCTCCGGCCATGGGAGCGGTGCTCATGTCAGCGAGCACCATCATTGTCGCGATCAACGCGCAACTCCTGCGACGCGAACATCTGGGCTGACGGATATCCGTTTCGCGAAAAACCACCGGGCTCCTTCGCGAGTATGGACGATGCGGGCAGGCGATCATTGTCGCTGCTCCGACAGTAAGCGTTAGGCATCTCACGCATTTTGGAGGCCGGATGGACTGACGGGGTCCTGACAGGATTTCGCTGACATGGTTCAACGCCGTTCCCCTACGCCGGCATCTCCGATTCACCGACGGCCGATTCCGACAACGCGTGCTTTCGTTCTCCCGTGCTCGATACATTGGCTGAGAATCTCCGTGCCACGGCACCCTTCTGAGCCGAGCTCTGCGCAAGGGGGCCTCGGGGAACCGGGGCCTGTTGTGTGTTCAAAAAAGGGCTTCACCTTTTACGACCGCCTGAACGTTGGAGATGAGTGATGGTTGCGGAAACGAGTCGGTACGGTGTCGGCCTGACGATTGCGCTGGACTATCAGCGCGCTGTCGAGAGCGTCAAACAGGCGCTGGCCGCGGAGGGATTCGGAATTCTCTGTGAAATTGACGTCGCGGCAACGATGAAGAAGAAGCTCGACGTCGACCTCCGTCCCTACGTCATCCTCGGCGCGTGCAATCCCCCGCTCGCGCACCGAGCGCTCACGGCGGAGCGGGACATCGGGTTGCTCCTTCCGTGTAACGTCATCGTGTACGCCGACGATGTTCCGGGACGCAGTGTGATCGCGGCACTGGATCCGGTTGTCGCGCTCTCCGTCACCGGCAACACGGATTTGCAGCCGGTGTCCCTGGACGTGAAGGCTCGCCTGATACGCGCATTGGAAGCCGTCGCGAGCACGTGACGTAGGGGCAAGAACGCGGTACTTTTTCGCCGGCATGACAAACATCCAATCGGACGTTGCCGGCGCGGGCGCATACGAACACGTCGTCGTGGTCATGTCGATCGTGCTCGGACTTGCGGTCACTCAATTGCTGAGGGGCGCTGCCCAACTGTATCGAGCTCGGACACGCGTGCGGACGTACTGGCTGCATTGGGCCTGGACCGCGCTAGTCACGGTCTTCAGCCTGCTGCTCTGGTGGACGTACTGGAACTACCGATCAATCACGGATTGGGATTTCCTTCGCTTCATTCTGTATTTGAGCCCCACGGTCACGTTCTACTTTCTCGCTGCCATCGCTTTTCCCGATCCGGCCGATGGGGTTGTGGATCTCAGGGAGTATTTCTACGCAAACCGGAAGGGATTCTTCGGCGCCTTCGCGACCTATGCCGTCCTGGCGGGACTGACCGCGATGGTGGTCCGTGGAATGCCGGTGCGTGATCCCTCGAACCTGTTTCGCGTTGGCATGCTCGCGGTGATGGTCACCGGCATGCGGGCCGCGAGTCCCCGGATTCACGCGGTGCTGTTCGTGCTCGGTGCCGCGCTGTTCGTGGTGTTCGTGGCGTTTTTCCAGTTCAGGCTCGCCTGAGCGGCGCTCCACGTTAGGCATGCTGTCCGTCATTCAGGGCCAGCGTGCGCCCCATCGGAACCTGACCTGTTCTCGATGGCTACGTCGTGAACGCTCCAAACCTGCAGCTAAGACCTCGCGGAGACTCGCCGAATACTCATGACCGTGGGCAATCCGTCTCGCACGCGGGCACCCTCACACGCGGTACGAACATTCTGGTTCGACTCTCGCACCCAGCCATGTGGTACCGTCTGATCGGCGCACACCTCCATCGTGGTGCCAACCTGCTTGTCGAAATAACGCTCGATCACGGCCACGGTATAGGGATTCCCGGGATCGGTTGACGCAGGGCAATTCTTCTCATCCCGTATGTACCGAATCGCGATCCAGCCTGAACGCGTCGCGCTTACCCGGCAAATCTCGTCCACGACGGGTTGCGCATCATCGGCAACGTTCCCGGGACCCATTCGAGGTCCCAAATGATCCCCTGCAGGAATACCCGGAGGTTGGTCAGACCCACCCGCGCCCACCCGAGGCCGGATGGTCGTGCCACACCCGGTGACCATCATGAGCGCGATAGCCGTCGCGCAGAGCGTATGGAAAGAAGGTCGCATGATTTCCTCCGAAACAACCACCGCCTCATGCCCCGTGCCCCATGCCCCATGCCCCATGCCCTATTACACCGGGTCCGCTATCCGTACCCCACTGGCTGCCGTTTCGTTGAGGACCAGCGTCCACTCGATTGGAATTGCTGGATCAAGGGAGTCCCGCACGGAGCAGTACTTGTTGAGTGCGAGATCAATCGCCATCTCGGCGGATTCGCGATCGATACCGTCACCCGTTATGCGGTAGATGATCGCGATCGAGGTGAGCTTCGCCGGCACGGTCTGCGCGCGCTCACCGCGAACATCGATGTCGAGCGACGCCAAGGGGGTACGCCGCTTGGCCAGGATCGACACCACATCCATCGCCGAGCAGGTTGCCAAAGCGCTCAGTAGCATGTCGACCGGTCCGGGTCCCGTCTTTCGGGTGCCATCGATACGCACTGCCGGTTGTTCCGGCTGTCCAACGTCGAACGCTTCGCCTTCGATCCAGCGCGCGACGATGTGATTGACGCGTTTCTTGCCTTGTGCCTGATATTCGCGAGTGACGCTCATGATGACCTGGATGGTAGCTTCAGTAAGCTAATCAGATCTCCCATCTCCCA
>Ga0079217_10000069_pt1 | contig 18748 bp, 33 predicted proteins | sample NCAS200_FD_76343 | JGI IMG/M metagenome (GOLD analysis project Ga0079217, IMG submission 76343) | Agricultural soil microbial communities from Utah to study Nitrogen management - NC AS200 | ecosystem: Environmental > Terrestrial > Soil > Agricultural land | place: USA: Utah | collected 2014-06-11 | reverse complement strand
TGGTGGCGGTGGTGTCGAGCATGGCGGCCTCCGTGGGGAAGGGGTGGGTGTCGGTGACAGCGGTAACGTTACCACGGTCACGACGGTGGCCGCAAGGTCAGATTCGTTGCTCGGCCAGGCCCTTGGCGTAGTCGGCCGGCGGAATGGCCAGCTCGGGAATCAGGAAAGACACGCCCCACACCAGCGCGTCCATGCGGTCCGGGGAGGCCGGGTCCAGCGGCGTCCAGAAGCACATTTGCTCCTCAAGCTGGGGGAACACCCCGACGTGGTGGGCTCGGTGCCCGTCCCGCGCCCGGTCATAGAGCATCGCCACGGGCTCGGCACGGACCCGCTTCCCCCGGCTGGCGCGGACCTCTTCGACCGGCACCGTGCGGTCCTGTAGAGCGATGACGTCGACCACCATTGCCGCGCCAAAGTTGACCTCGGCCACCACACAGTCGGCCTGCCATTTGCGGTAGGCCTCGATCACGACCAGCGACCAGACCTCGGGCCGGTTGGCTACCGACAGGTCGTCGAGAACCCACACGTGCTGGAGGCCTCGGGCGTCGCGGTCGGCCTGGAGCCCGACGACCACGATCCCGCACTCATCCCGGTTGTCCGAGCCCGACGGGTCGACCCCGACCACGATGCGGGACAGGGCCGGCAGCTGGTCGATGCTGCGCCGGCCGTTCTGGATGAGGTCCATGTCCCACAGCGCGCCCTCGACGGAGTCGACGACCTCGCCGTGGATCTCCTGGGCGGCGAGGCGGGTGCCCTCGTACTTCCCGAGCACCGAGGTGAGGAACGCCATCGGGAGGTTGGTCCGGTTGTCGAGCATCGACCCGCGGGTGACGTGGGTCGTGCCGTGCTTGCCGGCCAGCAGGTCGCGGATCACCGGCACCGGTTTCGGGGTGGTGGTGACCACGCCTTGGGGGACCATGCCGTCAGGACACTGGCCGCGGAGGGCCAGCTCCGCGTTCGTGAACACGGTGTTTCCGACGGCGTCGACCTTGTGCTTGTAGGCGGCCAGCTCGTCGCACCACAGCGTGTGGAAGTTCCGGCCCCGGGGGCCCTCGGGCTCGACGGCGGTGTGGACCTCGAACACGCTCACGTGCTCGGTGCCGTCGTCGCGCATGATCCCGACCTTTGGTTCCAGCGTCGAGTCAGCGCCGATCCACCGGTGGCCGCGGCGGCGGACGACCTCGCGGAGCCCGGACACGCCGCCGATCTGGAGGGCCTTCACGTCGTCGTTGTTCTGGCCGATCAGCCCGACGAGGTGGGCCACCCCGGCGGCGGCGAACTGCTCGCACCGGTCGATCACCCACTCGGCGCCGGTGCGGTTCTTCCCCCAGCCTCGGCCGGTGACGATCACCCACCAGGTCCACAGCCCGATGGGGGCCAGCTGCTCGGGGCGGGCGTGGAAGTGCCACGACCGCCAGAGGGCGTCCAGCTCCTCCTCGGTCTGGGCGCCGAGCACCTCGGCGATCTGGTCGGGCGTGAGGAGCGACAGCTCCTCGGCCATGGACATGCCCACCTACCTGGCCTCCCACGCCTCGACGTCGGCCGCCGACGGGCGGCGCGGCAGGGCCCGGGTCACCCCGTCCACGAGGTTGAACCCGAGCCCGGTCAGGTGCTCCTCGACGACGAGGCGCACGTACTCCGACACTGACGCCGCGCCGGTCGTGGCGACGACGTAGTCGAGGAGGCGGCGCGTGTCCTCCGACACCCGGAACGCCACCGGGGCTGTCCCGCCGTGGTAGCGCGGCGGGGGCGCCATCAGCCCGGCCGGGGGAGCCCGGCGGCGTCGAGCTGACGGCGGCGCTCCATCAGATCCTCCACGGACAGCTGGGCGCCGGCCGCAGCCTCGGGCTGTACCAGCCACTCCTCGGGGATCTCGAACACGTCGGAGAGGCGGCGGCGCATCTCGGCGGCCATGGCCTGGTGGTCAGCGTCGGTGATGTTCGGATTGCCGTAGGCCCACGAGGGCAGCTCGCCGATCTCCGGGCCCGGGCCACCCGACAGGTCCGGGCACGCTGGCGCGGCCGACGGGAACAGCCACGTCACGATGCGTCGCAGCCGGTCACGGATCATGGCGTCACCGTATCGATCGCGGCCGCCCAACGATCGGTCCACAGCGAGGCCGCCGCAGCTCGGCCGGCGGCCGGGTCGTCGTGGTGTTCGATGATCGCCCCGACGACCTCGGCGGCGCTCACCTGGACACGGCCCGACGCGAGCAGATCGGTCCCGCTCTCCTGCAGCTCGACCCGGTGGCCGGTGAGCGACCGGACCAGCTCGGTGAACTGGGCCGGCGTCAGGTAGTCGGTCGTGCGCTCCTTGTCGACGCGGCCCGGGCGGAGCAGGGCCGGGTCGAGCACGGACCGGTCGTTGGTGGTCATGGCGGTGACCAGCCCGTGGGGGGTGGCCATGCCGTCGAGGGCGTTCAGTAGGCCGGCGAGCGTGAGGCCGGGCCGGTCGGCGTCGTCGCGGGTCTTCGCCGCGTGGACTACGTCGATGTCCTCTAGCAGGAGCATCACGCGCTCGGGCACGTTGGCGAGCAGCTCCATGAGGTTGGCGTCGGAGCCGAGGTCGGACAGCGACACGGAGTAGACGTCGAGCCGGAAGTGTGAGGCTAGGGCTCGGAACGCCGAGGTCTTCCCGGTGCCGGGCGGGCCCGACAGCAGGTAGCCGCGGTGCCAGGGCTGGCCCAGCCGCTCGTAGGCGGCCTCCGCCCCAAGGAACCGGCGCAGGTCGGCGACGAGGTCGTCGAGGTGGCCGGCGGGGAGCACGACCGAGTCGAGCGGCCGGTGGGGGAGGTTGCGGCGCGTCGACCAGTTGCCCCACTTCGACGCCAGGATGAGGCGGGCCGGGCGTTCGATGGTGAGCGACTCGGCGATCGACTGCAGGAACCCGGCCACGGCGTCGCGGCCCGCTGGGCTGCGGGCGGTGAACACGACCCGGCGCGGGGCGACAAAGTAGGACGAGCGGCCGTCCTCATCGCGGCCGGGCTTCGAGGACTGCTCGTCGCGGGTCACCAGCACGTTGACGGTGTGGCCGTCGATCTCGACGTCGTGGGAGCGGTCACCGTCGTAGGTCAGCACGACCCGCCGCTTGAGGTCGGCGCCGCCGCCGGGGATTTCGAGCCCGAACGTCGAGGCCTGGTCGGTGATGGTGCGGGCCAGCAGCGCCCGGCGGGCGTCGTCGGGCAGGCGGGCCAACAGCCACTCGTGGACCAGGTCGTAGACCTCGTCGCCCTCGGGGACGGTGACGGTGTAGGACCGGTGGGCGGCCTGCCAGTTGCGCCACGCTTGCCGGCCCTGTTGGCCGAGGTGGTAGACCGCGGTCGCGGTGGCGATCCTGGAGCCCCAGCGGCCCAGTGGGCGGCCGCTGGTGGCCGCCCGGGCCGCCGAGAGGTGGTCGGCCGCCGCGTCGGCCAGGACGGGCGTCACTCGGCCTCTCCGGCGTCGTCGTCGGCGATCTGCTGCAGGTGCTGCAGGTGCTGGGTCAGGTCGAGGACCGCGACCCCGGCGACGTCGGTGCGTTCGTTGGCGACCTCGATCGCCGAGCGGCCCGAGCAGAACGAGCAGCCGTCCGGGGCGTAGGAGCACAGCTCACAGCCGCCCGGGTCCAGGGTGGGGTCGGCCATCAGACCAGCCCACCGGCACGGAGGATCAGCGCCACGGCCGCAGCGACGAGCGCCGCGAAGATCGGCACCGCCCCGCAGGCGAGCAGGGCGATCACCAGCCGAGACGCCACCGGGAGGTCGGACCACGGGACCGGCTTCCGGCGGGGCTTCTCCGTAGGACGCAGCGGCACGGCACGGCGGACCGTCACCTCGGACCGGTCAACGTCCGGCTGGGGCACCTCCGGGTAGCGGGGCTCCATGCCCTCGACGTGGACGGCGGCGTCCCGGCCGTAGCCGCACAGACCGTGCTCGGCGAGGTCGGCGGCGCATCGGCCGTTGGGGCCCTCACGGAAGGCGTGGCGGGGGAAATCAGGCACAGCTGGTGGCCTCCTCGATCAGTGCGGCGTAGCGGGCCTTGCCGGCGGCCGTCAGGTGGATCCCATCGGACGGGTCGATGTCGCCCGGCTGCTGCCAGGCGCGCCAGTCGACCACGCAGTCGCCGCGGCGGGCGGCCTCGGCCGTCGCCCACGTCCGGTAGGCGTTGATCCCGGTGATGAACAGCGGGTCGGTGCCGGCGTAGTGGGGGAGCACCCAGGTGACGCCGGTGTCGGGGTGGAAGGTGTCGCGCAGCTGGACCAGCTGGGCCCGGTCGGTGGCGGTGAACCCGTCGCCGTACTCGGGGCCCTTCCCGGTGTGATGGGCGGCGTCGTTGGCGCCGAGCGCGATCACCGCGGTGCGCGGGTTGCGGGCCGGGTCGGCGACCCGCTGGGTGAGGCCGGGCTGGGCGTCCTCCGCCTCCCACCCGAGCATCGAATGGACGTCGTAGCCGTCGAGGTGGTCGTCCAGCAGCGTGGTCATGGTGAGCGAGTCGCCCACGGCCAGGTCGGTGGTCGACGGGGGCGGGCCGCACGCCCACGCGAGGAGCGGCAGGGCCAGCAGCAGGAGGGCGGCGCGTCGAGGTCGGCGGTGTGTGGGGTCGGTCATGGGGTGGTGCTCCTTGGTCGGGGGTGGTGTGGGCTGGTCCGGGCCCGCCCCGGGGGGGACCGGACGGGGGACCGCGGACCAGCCGACGCGGACGTTACCGCGGTACGGCGGTAGTGTCCAGCGCGTCGCCCACGAGCACGTCAAGGTCGTAGGCGGCGACCACCACCGGGCCCGGGGCGTCCTCGACCAGACGGCGGACGTCGGCCCACGTGCCGGCCCACGCCACGCCGGTGGCGGCCCCGTCGGCCACCACGTAGCCGGAGGTCGGGGGGTCGTCGCCGTCGACCGCCAGGAACGCCGCAGCGAGCATCGGGAACGACGACTGATTGCGGCCGGCGCCGGTCGGGAACGCCGACGCCACGTGGAACGCGAGGGCCAGACGGATCACCTGGGACGTGCTCCAGCGGCGCCGCGACCCCGAACCGGAGGCGGCCACCTCGGGCTCCGCGCCCGAGCGCACGGCGTAGTCCAGCTGTCGGTAGGAGCAGCCGATCAGCTCGCAAACCTCAACGGACGACATCACACCGGTAACGTTACCGCGGAACCTACCGGTGTGTCTACGATGTGTGCCCGTTGCCGTTCCCGCCGTTGCCGGAGAGGGCCGCCGACAGCCGCTCGGGCGCCGACTCCTCACGGGCCGCCCTGATCCCCGCGAGGTGCTCGGCGATCCGTTCGATGGCCGGGCGGGCGTCCACCACGATCGGACCGCCGCCCTCGCCGGTGTGCTCGACCCGGGTGCGGCCGTAGTCCTCCGGCCAGCGCGCCGACATCAGCCACCGCACCATGCCGGGATCGGGTGCGGCCTCGATCGTGCGCTCGGTGCGCTCCAGCTCGACCGGGTCGCCCTTGGGCTTGCCGGCGTCGTCGACCGGCTGGAGGAGCTTCACGGTGGTCTCGGTGCGGGTCCCGCCGCCGTAGGCCAGAGCGTTCGCCGCGCCCCGCAGCCGGGCCCGGGCCTCGGCTTCGGCCAGCTGCATCTTGCCGGCCAGCTCCATGCAATTCCGCTCGTGGGTCGACATCTCGGAGCGGCGCTTTCGGCCCTCGGTGATCTCGGTGAGGCACTTCACGCCGACGGAGCGCCAGCGGCGCAGCGTCTCGACCGTGACCCCGACCATCGGGCCGGCGTCGTGCAGGAACGCGCCCTCACGCAGCTCGGCGGCCACCGCGTCGATCACGTTCTGGCCGACCTGCTCGCCGTCGACCTCGACGTAGCGGACGATCGCCCTCAGGTTCGTCGGCGGGCCCCCAGCACCGGGCCGGGCGCCACCGCTGTTCGGTCTGGGTCCACCGCGGGGCATGGGCCGGAGAGTAGCTCCGCCCTGCGTAGGGCACACCAGCCGCTGCTCGGGCTCACCGACACCGTGCGGCCCGCCAAAGGAGCGAGGGGCGGGCCGGTGTCCGACGAGGGGCGCAGCCTTCCGCACCGTCGTGACCCTTCATGCTGGTGTGCCCTACGCAGGGCCCGGACCGGTCCGAACGGCCCGGACGCCTGCGTAGGTGGGTGTGGTCTACCAGCCGCCCCAGCCGGGGTCGTCCGGGTTCTGGGTCTCCTGCTGGGCGTCACGGGTCGCCTGGCGGACGGCCTCCGCCTTCTGGGCGGCGTCGGCGAGCGGGTGCTTCCCGGACCCGCCGTACGCCTTCTGGGCGTCCGGGCTCTCGTCTCCTCGGCCCCACATCGTCAGGCCTCCTCGACCGCGTCGGGGTGGACGTCCAGCTCGACGTCATCGGGGCCGTGCTCCGACTCCCCCTTGACCAGGGTGTAGCCGGTGACCTGGTAGAGGGCGTCGCCCGGGCCGTCCCCGGCGTCGACCACCTGCCCGTCCATCAGCTGGTAGTAGGCGATGTCGGCGACGCGCTCGGGGTCGTCGCGGCCGGTGCCGTCCTTGTGGGTCAGCTCCAGCTCCATGGTGATCTTCATGCGGTTCTCCTGGGGTGGTGTCGGTGCCGGGGTCTCTCCCCGAGCGGGACGCACCAGCGGTAGAGGTCAACAGGGCATGAGGAGACCCTTGCCGGTCGTTTCCTCGCGGCCCTCGTGGCTGGTGCGTCCCGCTCGGGGCCCGGACCGTGGCTGGTGGCCCGGGCCCCTCGGCGGGTGCTACTTGCGCTTCCCGCCGCCGCGGCGGGCGGCCTGGCGGTCGATGTTCCTGTCCATGCGGGCGAGCCGCTCCCGGGTCGTCTTCGCGTCGGCACCGGCTTTCGTGTTCTCGATCGCGCGCAGGTCCTCGGCGAACTCCTGGCGGTCGTCCTCGGGGGACGAGGCGGCGCCGAACACTCCGATGGGCATGGGGGGTCTCCTGTCAGGTCGTGATGTGCAGGGGGAGGGTGCCCCTCGGGCCCGGACGGGAGGCGGTTCCGCCCGGGCCCGAGGAGCAGATCAGCCGGCGGCGGCCTTGTGCTCGTCGATCGCCAGCATGGCCTCGACCGCCTCGACCGGGGTGTGACCGGCCTGGAACAGCTCGTCCCACAGCTCGGCCCGGTAGTCGCTCATCACGGCGCCCCGGTGCCGGCGGCGGAGCCACATCTCCGCACTGGCCCACCAGTCGCGGGCGGTGGCGGCGTCGCGGATCGCCGGGGGAGCGGTGGCCTTGGCGGCGGCGAAGATGGCGTCGGTCGTCGGTGGCCCGAAGCGGAGTTGATCGGCGACCAGCTGACGGGTCTCCATGCTCGCATCGGTCCACTGGGTGGCCGGGCGCTCGTCGGCGGGCAGGGCCAGCCAGGCAGCGCGAGCGGCCAGCTTCCACCCGGTGTCGGAGAGGCGGCCGGCCTCGTAGTGGTCGAGGTCGAGGGCCCGGAAGGTGGCGGCGATGGCCGTGGCCTTGCGGTTCTGGTTCCGGGTCTTGGTGTCGGTGTCGGTGTCGGTGAGGACCATGCAGGTACGTTACCGCGGTTCGACCGTCAGGTCAAGCGCGGTAACGGGATGCCGTCCGCGGCGGCCGGGTTCGTCCACATCAGGTCGACCAGGCAGCCGACCGGGTCGACCGCCTCGGAGAAGCCCCGGAACGTCGAGGCGGCGGCGCAGGTCGCTATGGCTGTCCCGCTCATGGCGGCGCCCACGGCGACGAGGCGGCGGCGGAGCATCCAGGAGCGCACCCAGGCGGCGGCCTCCTGGCGGCGGTACGCGGCGGCGTCGGCGTAGCGGACGTCGGCGAACACCGGCGGGTCCGGCAGCAGCTGGACGGCGAGGAGGTCGCTCACCGGTCGACCTTCGCCATGATCTTGCGGACCGCGCCGCACGCCGACACGTCGAGGTGCTCCCGGGCCCGGGTCGCCGCCACGTACATCAGACGCAGCTCAGGCGGCGACGGGTCCTGGCCCTCCTCGTCGGGGAAGTCCCCGGCCAGGCGCACCGACGGCCACTCGCGGCCCTTCGCCTTGTGCGCCGTCGACACCACCACGTCCGCCTCCCGCTCGGCCACCAGCCCGGTGAGGGCGTCCATGACGATCTGGGTGCCGTAGCCGTCGAGCAGGCGCACCATCGTGCGCAGGTCCGAGCCCGCCGGGTCGTCCTCGACGTAGGCCTGGACCTCACGCCACGTCTCGAAGCACGCGAGGTCGGGGTGGCCGACCTTCTCGCCGGCCTGGAGCTTCGCCGCAGCGGTGGCGAAGTAGACGATCTCGTCGGTCCCGCCGACCATGTGCGGGTTCAAGCCCAGCGCCTGGTACTGCAGGAGCGCCTCCACGGCGGCGGCGTTCGTGCGGCACAGCACGGCGTCGGGGCGGGGCGCCGACGCTGGGGTGGTGTGGACCCGGGTGTCCAGCGACGGGTTGCCCTGCAGGCGGAGCGGGGCGTCGAGCTTGTCGAGTAGGAGGTTCGCGACGTCGGCGACCGCCTGGCCGAAGCGCCACGACTGGGTGAGCGACGTCCGGGGGAACGACCCGTCGACCTGGTCGAGGGCGTCGATGGCGCCGCGCCACTCGTAGATTTGCTGGGAGCTGTCGCCCACGTAGCAGACCTGCTGGCCGCTCTTGGCGGCGTGGAACAGGGCGTCGAGCATCACCGGGGAGGCGTCCTGGGCCTCGTCGAACAGAACGAACTCGCCGGGCACGCCGTAGCGGCCGAGGTGCCAAAGCTTCACGTAGAGGTCGTGGACGTTGGTCCGGGACCGCAGCTGGGAGTCCTCGGAGACGAGGTCGTCCCAGGCCTTGCGGAGCCACGGGACCAGCATGGTGGCCAGCTGACGGTTGTTGCCCCGGCCCCGACGGCCGTCGTCGAGGCGCCGGTCGATGCCCTCCATGTACGGGAAGTGCTGGATCCCGGGCTCGGCGTCGGCCGAGTTGCAGAACACCCCGACCGCGCGCATGACATGCGACGCGAGCTGGGTTGGTTGGATCACCTTCCGGCGGCGGGACCCGTCCGACTGGGGGACCTCGACCACCACGGTCTCGTGGTTCAGGCCGAGGATCTTCGCCGCGGCCCACGGCGCGATGCGGGGCGCCCGGGTGTCGGCCAGGATCCGGCGGCCGAACCGGTGGTGCTGCTGGACCGCCCGGTAGGCGAGCGAGTGCAGCGTCCGGGCCTCGACGCCCATCGGCATCGCGGCCCCGGCGTCGTTGACGATCGCCTTGTTGAACGCCACGTAGGTGCCGGAGGCGTTCCGGGCCCGGGCGGCCATGCCGAGCGTGGTGGTCTTCCCGGAGCCGGCGCCGGCCTGGACGACCAGGGATCCGCCGTCGGCGAACAGGTCGATGGCCTTCTGCTGCTCGGGGGTCGGGGTGAGGGTGGAGGGCATCGTGGGGGCTCCTATCCAGGGGTGGTGAGGTGGTGTCGGGTCAGGTGCCGTCGCGGCCGCGGCGGGCCTTGAACAGCACCTGACGGACCGACTCGGGGGTGACGTCGAGGTGCTTGGCCACGTCGCCGTTGGGGACGCCCAAGCTGTTGAGCAGCAGGTAGAGCCGGATCCGGCGCTTGTTCTTCTCGTCGACCGGCTTCATGTACTCGACGATCGCTCGGGCGTCGTCGAGGAGGCGCTGGACGACAGCGTCGGGGTCGCTCAGGTCGAGGCTGTCGGAGCCGTCCAAGCTGGTGTTGGGGAACAGCTCGGCCAGCTCGGCCAGCTGCTCCTGGGTGTAGTCGGCCGCGGGCGGGTTGTCGGGGGTGGTGGTCGGGTCGGCGGTCGACATCGTTCAGCCGAGGGACGTGACGTTGTCGGGCGCCGGGCCCTCGTCGGGCACGTCCTCGTCGGGCGCATCGGCGGCCTCGTCGAACGGGAGGTGGTGCACCCCGGCGGCCTCCTCGACGCGCTTGCGCTGCTGGTCCAGCAGCTCGGCCACCTCTTCGGCGCCGATGATCGCGGCGTTCTGGACCTTGAGCACGTGCACCCGTTCCAGCACGGGGGCGTCCTCGTCGATCTTGTCGAACCGGACCTTGCGGACCTGGGCCTCGATCACCACGTGCACGGTGTCGTTGTGGTGCAGCTCCAGGTTGTCGACGCGCAGGGCCTTGTTCAGGCCGCCGGACGCGCCGGGCATCTCGATCCCGGAGGCGACGACGTCGCGTCCGTCGAACTGTGAGAGGGCAGTTGTCATGAGGGGGGCTCCTGTCTCGGGGTCGTTACCGCGCTACGTTAGCGCGGTTTGCGGACGGATGCTGGGGCCACCACGCGCCAGGCGTCAATCCACTCCATCGGGGTGAACCCGAACGCCCGGGGTGCGTCCATGGAGTTGTCGATCCACGACAGGATCAGCTCCCACGGGACCGACGGGTCGAGCACCCACGCGCGGGCCGACGGGATCTCCGACCACATCGACAACACCGCCAGCTGCTCGGGGCGCAGGCGGCCGTCAGCGGCCTTGACCTCGATCGCCAGGACCCGGGGCTTGCGGATGGCCAACAGGTCCGGCTTGCCCTTCAGGGTGCTGCCAGTGCGCCACGAGCCGTCATCGGTGCGCAGGGCGTAGGTGTGGTCGACGGCGTAGCCCCGGGTGTGGAGGGCCGCCACCAGCTTGGCCTGGAACAGCTTCTCCGGCGTCGGCCGGCGGCGGCCCGCCATCAGAACTCGTCGTGAGCGGTGCCGCCGGGATCGACGTGCACGCCGCCGGGGACGATCGGCATGTCGACGGTGACCTCGACGGCCTCGTCGAGCTTCACGAACGCAGTCCCTCCGACCGCGTTCACCCGGTCGGAGAGACCTCCGGTGGCGTCGAGGAGGGCGGCCCACGCCTTGCGGGCCTCCTCCTCGGTCGGGTACCGGTCGGTCTCCTTGCGGGGGTCGGGGAAGTTGACGCGCCACCGCTTCCCGGTCGTGACGCCCGGGGGCCGGCCCCAGACGTCGAGGTCGACCATGTGGCGCTCGACGTCGCAGATCACCAGCGGGCGGCCGTCCGCCGGGCGGTCACCTCTCTCGGCGGCGTCGATGGTCATGCCGGGACGCAGGTCGTCAGCCCGCAGCGCTACGCGCATCGTGATCGTGGGGGTCATGGTTCTCCTGGGGTGGTTCGGTGGTGGATAGATCGACGGGGTAGCGGCAGCGGACCGCTCCCGGTGCGCCGAGGTCGCCGGCCACGGCGTGAGCCTTGCGGCGCCAGTCCATGGCCACGCGGCCGCCCTTCGCCGGGCGGGGGTGGAGCAGCGGGACCAGCTGCTTGCACCCCGGGCAGACGGTCCGGCTCACCGGCGGAAGGCGGCGGCGTCCACGCAGGTCGCGTGATGCGGAAGCCGCAGCGGGACCGTGGACATGAGCGGTGGCTGGGCGTGCACGATCGCCGTCGGCGCCATGGCCGGGTTCGGGTTGGGGACCAGCTCGACGTTGCCCTGGTCGTCGTCGGGCTCAGCGTCGACCGGCATCGACTTCCCGCCCTCGGTCGTCGCCCAGATGATCGGGGCCTGGCAGCGGGCGCCGCGGCAGTGCTGGACCCGGAACGCTGGGTCGGTCACAGCGAGCCGCCGGGGCGCTCGTGGGCGATGCGGTCGGCCAGCGGCCACACCTCGGCATAGCCCGACAGCGGGGCGCACGTGGCGACGCGCCAGCAGCCCGCCACCGGCCCGCACTCGTGGTGGCACTTCCCGTCGTCCGGGCCCTGGCGAGCCGCCCGGGCCGGCGGGAAGTGCCACGCCAGAGCGTCGGACATCGTCGGGCCGCCGTCGGCGAACGCCTCGCGGGTGGCCTCGTTGAACCGCCATTGGAGGACGGCGTGGTGCCACCAGCGAGCCGGATCGCGCCGGGTCGGGGCGTCGGTGTTCCAGTTGGCCAGCTCCAGCATCTCGTCGCGGGTGACGACCATGAGGAGCCCGGGCGGGACCCGGTGGCGGGGAAGGGGAGTCGGGGGCATGTCGGGGGACCTCCGGTCAGTCGTCGTGGGTCAGGGGTGTGATGCGGACCGCCCACGCGCGCAGCTGGGCGGCCAGCTCGGCGGCGGCCGCGTAGCAATCGTCGGCCGACACGCCGAGGGCCTCGGCCGTGCTGGTGTGCGAGTCGAAGTCGTACGCCTCGACCTGCTCGGCGGCGTCGTCAAGCATCGACGCCTTCGCGGCCTGGATCCTCTGGCGGCGCGTCATCGCCACTGCACCTCCAGCGTCCACGTGTCGACGTCAGCGTGGCGCCACCGCCACCGCTCGACCTCGGCGTAGTCGCGGATCGCCAGGGCCTGCGTCGCCGACATCGTCGAGCGCAGCGGGCCGGCCGGGGTGTCGGCGAGGTCGGTGACGGTCTCGACCGTGAACCCGAGCCACGTGGTCCGGTGGGTGGTCGACCGGATGACGTGGGCGGCGGTGTCCCAGGTCACCACAGCCACACGATCAGACGGCCGACCACCGAGGCCACCGAGCAGACGGTGGCGACGGCCGATAGCACCAGGCCGCGGCGGATCGCTCGGCGCTGGGCGGCGAGGTCACGGCGAAGGTCGGTCACGTCGTCAGCCAGGGAACGCCCGGTCATCGGACGTGCACCCGCTGGAGATCATCGGCGGGGGCGGGCCCGTCGACTGGGGCGCCGTCGTGCCACACCTCGACGACCCCGTGGAACGCCAGGCGCCGCCACGCCTCCGATAGCCACCCGCCCATCGGGACCACCAGGCCCAGCGCCACGGCGTCGGCCCGGTCCATCGGCTCCACCCCGTCGTTGTGCCCAGCGCACAGCGTCAGCAGGTTGACCGGCAGGTACGGGCCGCCCTGGCCGTCCTTCCACAGATGGTGCACCGTCAACGGCCCCAGGCAGTCGCCGAGCAGCGACCCGGCCAGGCGGCACCGGCCGCCGTCCCGGGCGAACACCGCCCCGCGGATCTCGGCCCGCTCGTCCCGGACAGCAACCCGGCGCTCAGACACCGAGTTGATGCGCTTGTGTCGGCGGGGGCCGGCGCCACGGTCGAGCCCCGTCCGGCGCCGCGGGCCCGGCCCCGGCGTCAGCCGTCCCGGCCTCACAGCTTCTCCAGGATCAGGAGCGACGAATAGTTCCGGCGGGCATGCACCTGTCGGCGGCCCGGAGGCTGCGGGCGGACCGGGCGCACCAGGTGGAACATGTCGACCAGGCGAGCCCGGCGCCTGGTCATCCCCGCGGCCTCGTGGACGTAGCCCTCGGCGTGGGCGGCGAACTCGCGGGTCTGCCAGCGCACCTGGCCCGAGCACACCTGGTCCTGGCACTTGACCCACAGCAGCCCGCCCCGGCGGCGGCCCTCCCGGCCGCGCAGCAGGCGGAGCCCCTCGTCGATCCCGTCGCGCAACAGCTGGTGCTTCTCCTGCCAGGACATCACCTCGTTGATGCCGTAGCGCTCGTCGAAGTCGCCGAGGTCCGGGGTGCCGTTCAGCCGGTAGGGGCCGTCGAAGCACACGACGTCGAAGCTCGACGGCGGCAGGCCCGTGGCCCGGAAGTCGGTCGGCGGCGTGATCTTGGTGAGGTCCGGTGGGGCGCCCTTGCGCCACCACGCGCCCCGCCCGTAGGTCAGGTCCACGACCCGGTCGGCTTCCCGGAGGTAGCCGAGCCGGGTCGCGGCGTGGACCAGGTCGACGTTCGTGCCGGTGACGATCGCCGGGACGTCGCCGGTCACGACGCCTCGCAACACGGGTGGGGGCCGGGCGCTCGGCCCGACCCGGCGCACAGCGGGCACTCAACCTCTCCGCCGCCCTCGCTGCGCATCTGGCGTACGACGCGACTTCCCCGGCAGAGCCGGCACGGATGGCCCAGCAGGCAGGTGTCGGTGGTCACGACGCCTCGACCGAGCACGGGGGCTGGAGGTTCTCGACCAGCCACGCCTCGGCGTTGTCCATGGCGTGCTGGACGAGGCGGCCGGCGACGTCGTGGCCGCCGTAGCCCTCGGTCGGAGCCCAGCCCGCCAGGTAGTCGAACACGGTGCGGTCGACCTCGCCGGAGCGGAACAGGACTGTGGTGACGATCTGGGCGCCGCGGGTCTGGTGCTCGTCGCTCCAGACGCCGAGCACGGCCACCATGACGTCGGCGATGTCGGGCCGGTCGAGGATCCGCACGGACCGGAAGGCCGGGTTACCGCTGGGGGTGTCGGTGAGCATGGCCGTCACGCCACCACGTCGGAGGGGCCGACCCAGTAGGTGCGGACCCCGTCCTCGCGGTACTTCTTGGGGGCCTTGATCGGCTCCAGCTCGTACCAGCCGTCACCCGCTTCGCTCATGTAGCTCGGGGTGGCGGGCCGGAGGACCCGGAAGGTGCCGACCTTGCGGTACTGGACGACCGTGCCGGCGGCCAGGGCGTTCTCGGTGGTGTCGGTGATCTCCATGAGCGTCATGTTACCGCGCTCACCCGTCATGTGCAAGCGCGGTAACGGCCGGGTGGTCGGTCACGGCCCACCCACAGAACGAGCAGAACCGGTCGGCGTCGGGTCGGGTGGGATCCACCCACGAGAGGGACGCGGTGCAATTCCCCACCGGCACCCGGGGCCCGCCATCCGAACGGCCCAGGCCCTGGGCTCCCAAGCCACGCTTCCACGCGGCGGCAGCGGCAGCGGATGCCACAGCACCCCGCCCGCCTCCGTCACGACCAGCACCCCCAGGCGCTCGCCCATCAGAACGGGGCATCGCCGGTCGCCCGATGCTGGCCGGCCACCGCCGCTTCCAACGTCTCCCGCGACAACTGGAGCTGCTCATGGGATCGCGCCGGGCCCGACGACTGCACGACCGGCGGGCGCTGACGGTGATGCACCAGCGGCGGCACGCACCCCTTGGGGCACGCCTTCACCCACCACTGATGCCGGGCGTCCGTGCCCATGTCCAGCCACCCCGAGTCCAGGCACGTCAGACACTCCACCGTCCCCTCGGGCGACGCCTCCCGCATCACCCGGTGCCGGCGCCTGTTCGCGGAGATCACCGCCGCCCGGAACTGCGCCACCGTCGGGAACCGATCCACCTTCTCGTCGAGCAGGATCAGGTCCAGGCCGGCCACGACGTCCTCGATCGCGCACCCGCCGATCCCGGCCCGCCACAGCATCATCATCCCGTCGACCGTGGTCTCGTCGTCCAGCGGCCGGTTGTAGTTCAGCGACAGCGTCGCCAGCACCTTGGCGATGTCGGCGTCGGTCACGTTCGACTCGCTCACTGCCCCGACCCCAACGCCCGACGGGCCGCGCCCGATCCCAGCGCCTGCTGGCCGCCGGCCGCCCGCTCCTGGAGCAGCCCGAGCCCGGCCCCCATCCGACCACCAGCGTTCGCTGGGCGGGACGGACCGGGAAGCGGATCATCCTCCCACCGACCGGCATTGAGCCAGCCCTCGGGGTACTTCGTGAAGTCCGGCTTGCGGTTCGGGTCGTCCCGGTAGCGCTCGGCCCCGGCGATGATGTCGGCGGCGTTCGCGCGGCGGATCGCGCGGTCCCAGGCCTTGCGCGCCGCCACCTTCCCGGTCTTGAGCGGGTACACCCGCCAGAAGGCGTCGAACCCGATCAGCGTGAGGGGCTCCTCTCTGGCCGCCGGAGGCGACTCCGGGCCCATCAACGTGAGTTGGTCGCGAGAGTTAGAGACAGGGGTTGGGTTTTCCTTGGGATCTACCTTGGGTTCTAGATCGCCCGCGCCGTGTGCGCGGGCCTCGCGCAGGGTGCGCGGGTCACCCGCGCCGTGTGCGCGGGCCAGGCGGGCGTCGGGGGCACCCTCGGGAGAGGCCGTCGGGTAGGCCCGGCGCCCTGGTTCGTAGACCGCCGGGCGGCCGTCGGGCATCACGAGAGCGAAGCGGCGGGCCCGGGTTGCGCTCTGGGCGTCGTCCCGCGACCGGCCGTCGTCGAGGACCACGAGCAGCTCATGCTCGACCAGTTCGGCGAGGGCTCGGCGAACGGCGCCTTCAGAGAGCCGGGCCTTCTGGGCGATGGTGCGGACTCGCATCCACAGCTCGTAGCCGTTCTGGTCGTTGGCGCTGTCGGCGAGGGCCAGGTGGACCTGGAACGCGGCACCGGTGACGGGGGAGTGCCGGAACACCCAGCCGATGGCCTCGGCGCTCATCGGGATGGACCGCCGGGGTGGACTGCGGTAACGTTGGCCTCGTTGGGCATGGAGTCGTGACCTCCTTGTTCTGGAAGGGTCGGCCGTGGGGGCCGGCCCTTCTCGCGTCTGGGGGCCGCACCCTACGCCATCCGTGACCGCGGTGCCACGTTGCACACCAGCGTGTTCCGCGGTAACGTGCGGGTTCCCCACGACCCAGGAGGTCACGATGTCCGACACCATCCCCACCCGCCCCGACGAGTCGATCGCCGAGCCCCTCGACGACGAGACGGCCGTCACGCTCATGGAGCTGATCGACGACACGCCGGTGGAACACCTGCTCGACGCGTGGCTGGAGGCCTCGCTGGCCGAGGTCGGCGACGAGCCCGAGGACCAGGAGCAGGTCGACCGGCTGCTCTGGGTGCTGCGCCGCCTGCGTCAGCGCCGCGCCGAGGTCCTGGCCACCGGTCAGCGCCGGGTCGACCTGATCACGCACTGGGCGACCGGTGAGATCGACAAGCTCGACGGCCGGGCGGCGCACATCGAGCGGACGCTGGAGAACTGGGCGCACGCCGAGCGCGAGCGCACCGGCCGCCAGACGGTCAAACTCCCGGCGGGGAACCTGGAGATCCGGGCCCGGCGCGAGCGGGTCGTGGTCCTCGACCCGAAGTCCGACGCCACCGTGGCCGCCGTCGGTGCGCTGGTCCCCGAGGCGGTGAAGACCACCCACGAGGTCCAGGGCAGCCAGGTGAAGGCGGTCGCGGTGGCCGACACGGTCGACGCCACGAACTGGGCCGCGGCGCAGGGCATCGAGATCCCGGAGGGCTACCAGGCACGGCGGGCGATCGTCGCCGACGACGGGGACGATCCGTCGTACTCGGTAGTGCCGGCCGTCGTGTACCTGGTCCCGGTCGAGGGCCGCGACGGGTTCACGTTCAAGGCGGTGACGGACCGGTGAGCGACTTCGCCAACCCGGAGCCCCCGGCGGCCGTCAGGTGGATCCCATCGGACGGGTCGATGTCGCCCGTCGCCGCTCGGGAAGTCGAGCAGGACGAGGCCGAGCACGACCTGGTCATGGACCAGATCCGGGCCGAGGCCAACGAGCTGGCCGCCGTCGAGGCGCACCGGAAGATCCTCCGGGCCGCCGAGCAGGACGAGGCGCGGGCCCGGGCGTTCCAGCAGCGGGTCATCGGCTGGGCGTACGTGCTGCTCGTGGGCCTGCTCGCCGTGGTCTTCTGGATCCTCGTCCAGGTCGCGGTCGAGCTGTGACCACCACCGACGAGGTGGTCACGCCGGAGGTGATGCCGTCCCCCGGTGGTGGCCTGGTGCACGCGCCCGGCACCGAGGTGGCCGAGCCGGCGGCCTCAGCGATCGACCGGGCGGCCGAGGCCGCTCTGGCCATGCCGGGTGTCCCCGGGAGCGACGAGTTCCTGTCCCTGGCCGCCCAAGCGAAGATGCTGTCGCTGTCGGGGGCGGCGCCGGAGGCGGTGCGGGAGAACCCGCACATCGCGTTCCACGTCGCGATGGTGGGCCGCGACCTCGGGATCTCCCCGACCGCGGCGATCAACCTCATTGACGTGATCAAGACCCGGTCGGGTTACCAGCTGTCGCTGTCGCCGCAGCTGCTTAACGCGCAGATCCGCCGCCTGGGTCTGGGCGCGGTGCGGCCGGTAGTGCAGGAGCGTGACCGGGCGGTCGCCGTGGCGATCGGCCCGAACGGTGAGGAGCTGGGCCGCACGGAGTTCACGTGGGCGGACGCCCAGGACGCCGGGTTGGCCGGGCCCGCCTGCCAGCCGGGCGAGCACAGCGAGGCGTGCAAGCGCGGCACCCAGGGCGCCAAGTGCAATCAGGGCTACCGGACGTACCCGCGGCGCATGATGTGGTGGCGGGCCGCCGGGTTCTGCGCCGCCGACTGGTTCCCGGACGCGTCGGTCGGGCTCTACTCCCCCGAGGAGCTGGGCGCCGTCGTGGACGACCAGGGCCGGCCGCTCGACCCCGCGCAGGTCGCGCTACCGCCGGGCTACTCCGACCCGGTCGCCGAGAAGGCGGAGCGCCAGGCGGTCGCCGACCGGCCCGCGTCGCCGGACAAGCTGTGGGAGCTGCAGGAGCTGGTGTACGCGCTCCCGGCGGAGCTGCTGGCCGAGTTCCGGGCCGCGTGGAAGGCGAACGACCGCCTGTCCCCCTTCCCGCTGCGGCACCTCCCCCAGCGTCTCCTCGGGACCGCCCGGGCGATGGTGAACGCCCAGTGGGCCGCCGCCACCAAGGCCGGGTTCGACAAGGCCACCGAGGAGGACCGCCTACGCCACCGCTTGGCCGAGGGCGTCGCCTACCTGTTCCGGGCCGGCCCACCCGCGCAGGATCCGGCCGCTGTGGCCGCCACAGCGGCCCAGGACGGCCCCGGGGAGCCCTCCGGGTCCGCAGGGAGCGGGGAAACCGCTACGGGCGACACAGCGCCTCTCCCGGATGACGAGCGGACCGCGGCCGAGGAGGAGCCCGAGCGGGACTGGACGCCGGTCCTGCGTCAGCTCGCCGACGAGGTCCGCGCCCAGCTCGCCAAGATCCCGGCCGACGTCGGCGAACGCATCATGCGCGCCGTCGCCGCGATGCACCACAGCGCGGTGAACCGCGTCATCGCCGACGCCGGAGAGACCGCGGCCTACCCGCCGGAGCTGCACATCGACGGCCGGCGCATGGCCGCCACCATCGTGGCCGCCGCCGCGTTCGAGGTGTCGGGGGAGATCCACCCCGAGGTGGTCGCCGTCGAGGAGAAGGCGCAGGGCTGACGCGCAGGAGCCCGG
>Ga0079217_10000068_pt1 | contig 18803 bp, 17 predicted proteins | sample NCAS200_FD_76343 | JGI IMG/M metagenome (GOLD analysis project Ga0079217, IMG submission 76343) | Agricultural soil microbial communities from Utah to study Nitrogen management - NC AS200 | ecosystem: Environmental > Terrestrial > Soil > Agricultural land | place: USA: Utah | collected 2014-06-11 | reverse complement strand
CGGACGGGATCGGGTGACGCCACGGACAGGGCCGCGTTCAAGTGCGTGCGACCCTCGATGATGTGGGAACGCGCCCACCAGAAATAGGCCAGCGCGCCCACCATCGTCAGGTAGCGCTCCGCGTCGCGGTCGCGCACGAACGACAGCGCCGAGCGCAGGTTGTCCATCTCTCTCGTCAGGCGCTCGTTCCAGGGTTCTTCCTTGAAGAGTCGTTCGGCGTAAAATCGTTCAGTTAATGCTGCGAACTCGTTCAGGTGACGTTCGCGAACAGCGTCGGCTTCCCCGGATTCCACGAGTTTTTCCAGCGCATACTGCCGCACCGTTTCCAGCATTCCATACCGCGCCTCTCCGGCAACCTGCTCTACCTGGACCAGCGACTTGTCGATCAGTCGCGTGAGCAGGTCGAGGACCTCAAACTCGTCGGTGCTGTCCGCGATCGCGGTCGCGGACTCCAGCGTCCATCCACCTGAAAACACCGAAAGCGCACGGAGCAGGGACTGCTCTTCCGCCGATAGCTGGTCATAGGACCATTGAATCGTCGCCAGCAGCGTTTGCTGGCGCGGCACCGCTGATCGGCCGCCCGTCAATAACCTGAAGCGATCATCGAGCCTGGAGCGGATCTGCTCCACGGAGAGCGCCTTCACGCGAGCGGCGGCGAGTTCGATCGCGAGGGGAATACCGTCGAGACGCCGGCAGATTTCAGCGACCGATGCGGCGTTGTCAGGGGCAAGCGTAAAATCCCGGCGCGACGCCTGCGCACGATCGACGAACAGCTTCACCGCATCGGACTCCGCGAGCGCCCGCAGATCGCGGGCATCCGCGGTCAACGTCATGGAACGCACCGCGAGGACCCGTTCTCCTTCCAGGCCAAGGCCCTCTCGACTCGTGGCGACGATCCGGATGCCATCGTCGGCGGTCAGGAGTGCGTCGACCAGCTCCGAGACGGGGCCTAACAAGTGTTCGCAATTATCCAGCACCAGAAGCGTGCGCTTGCCCGCCAGTGCCCCCAGCAATGCGTCGCGTGCCGGGGCATCAGCACTCTCCTTTACGCCCAGTGCCGCGGCGGCCGTTACCATCACGCGGTCGGCGTCGACCAGTGGCGCGAAGTCGATGAACCAGATCCCATCGGGAAACGTCGGCAGCATCACTTCCGCCAGGCGTAGCGCGAGGCGGGTCTTCCCGGAACCCCCGATCCCGGTCAGCGTGAGCAACCGGGTTTCGCCTAACACGCGGGCGCATTCCGCAAGTTCGCGCTCACGGCCGATGAACCGGGTGCGTTGGCGAGGAAGGTTGTTCGGTGTGTCGCTCCGGGTGTCGGCCGTTACGGGCGTGAGGACTCCGCCACTCACCGCAGTGGCAATGGCCTCGGCAAAAGATGCCGCGGTCGCAAAACGATCGGCTGGATCTTTCGCCAACGCCCGGGCGGTGATGCGTGCAATCGACAGGGAAACGGTCGGCCGCAGGTCGCTGAGCGGCCGTGGGTCGGTGGTCAGGTGCATCCGCAACAGGGCGTCGAGCGAGCCGGTGAACGGCGGCTGTCCGGCGAGCATCTCGAACAGCACGCAGCCGAGCGAGTAAATGTCGGAGCGGGCATCGACGTTATCGGCGGTGAACTGCTCGGGACTCATGTACGTTGGTGTCCCGAGCGCGAGCCCGATCGCCGTAAGCGCGGTGTGGCCGCCGTCACCATTCTCGCGGCTCGACCGCACGGCACGCGCAATGCCGAAATCGGCGACCAGCGCGATACCGTCGGCGAGCAGGATGTTCTCCGGCTTGATGTCGCGATGCACGATGCCGTGCTGGTGCGCAAATCCGATCGCCGATGCGACCTCTCTCGTCAGGCGCAGCGCATCGTCCACCGGCAACTGCCGTTCCCGCACCAACCGGCTGCGCAACGATTCGCCCGGAACGAAGGGCATCACGTAGTACAACAGGTCCCCGGCGGCGCCGGAGTCGAACAGCGGCAGGATGTGCGGGTGGCTCAGCCGGGCGGCGATTTCGATCTCACGCAGGAATCGCTCGCCGCCGATCGTTGCCGCGAGTTCCGGCTTCAGCACCTTGATGGCGACCTGGCGACGGTGCTTCAGGTCCTCGGCGAGATACACAAGGGCCATGCCGCCGGAACCGATTTCACGCTGGATGTCGTACTGTCCGGACAGGGCGTCGCGGAGGCGATCCGTAGAGGTAGACACGTGACAAAAGTGCGGTCTCGCGCGCCGTCAGGCGAGCGCTTCCGGCAGGACTTGCCTCGGCGCCGTTGACGGTCCCGGGTTCCCCAGGGGATCTTGGAACGTGCCAGAGACGTCGCTCGCATGATCGGATCCACGGTCTCCCATTACCTCATCCTCGACAAGCTCGGTGAGGGTGGGATGGGAATCGTGTACAAGGCCCGAGATACGCGCCTCGAGCGCCTCGTCGCGATCAAGTTCATGTCCCTCGAGCAGGGTGGCTCCGACTCGGTCAAGCAACGTTTCGTGAACGAGGCGCGCGCCGCGTCCGCGCTCAATCATCCGAACGTTGCCATCGTCTACGATGTTGGTGAAATCGAGTCCCACTCGTTCATCGCGATGGAACTGGTCGAGGGGCAGTCGCTGCGCGACAAGCTCCGCGCCGGGCGCCTCACGATCGACGAAGTGCAGGACCTGGCGCTGCAGGTGGCGGAAGGGCTGCAGGCGGCGCATGCGAAAGGCATCGTACACCGCGACATCAAGCCGGAAAACATCCTGCTCACACGCGATGGCCATGCCAAGATCATGGACTTCGGGATCGCGAAGCTGAGCGGCGAGTCACGCCTGACCCAGACCGGCACGACCCTGGGGACGCTTGGCTACATGTCGCCGGAGCAACTGCTCGCGGACCAGGTGGACCACCGCAGCGACCTCTGGTCGTTAGGCGTGCTGCTGTACGAGATGCTGGCGGGTGAGCTGCCGTTTCGACGCGATCGCGAGGCGGCGATCCTGTACGAGATCCTCAACCGCGATCCCACACCGGTTGAGGTGCAACGACCGGAGACACCGGCGCATTTGCGGTCGCTGATCCAGCAGTTACTCCAGAAGGACCCGGCCAGGCGGCCGGCATCGGCCGCGGACGTCGCGGCGCAGGTACGTCGCACGACTGCGTCGGGAACGTCGGACGTACCGGCGAAGTCGATCGCCGTGCTCTATTTCGAGAACATGAGCTCCGACCGGGAAGGTGAGTACATCGGCGCCGGACTCACGGAAGACATCATCACGGACCTGTCGAAGCTGAGCGAGCTGCGCGTCGTCTCCCGCACCGACATGCTGCCATTCCGCAACAAGGAAGTGAACATCCGCCAGGTGGGTGAGGCGCTGCGCGTCAACTACGTGCTGGAAGGCAGCGTGCGCCGGGCGGGGAACAAGATCCGCATCACGGCGCAGCTGATCAGCGCGAAAGATGGCTACCACCTCTGGGCCGACCGCTTCGATGGCTCGATCGAGGACATCTTCGACCTGCAGAACGAAGTCGCGCACAAGATCGCCGAGGCGTTGAAGATTTCACTCACCGATTCCGAAGAGGCGTCTCTGGCGAAGAAGCCGACCGACGACCTGCGCGCGTATGAGTTCTACATGCGCGGGCGCGAATTCCTGGCGCGACGTGGGAAGAAAAACACCGAGAGCGCGATCAGGATGTTCGAGAGCGCGATCGCGACGGACGATCGGTTCGCACCAGGATATGCCGGACTCGCCGAATCGTGTGGGTACATGTACGAGTGGTACGACGGAGCCGCGTCGTGGCTGGGCCGCGCGATCGAAATGAACCAGAAGGCGCTCGAAAATGATCCGGCATCGGTCGACGCGCGCTTCGGCATCGCCATGGTCTATTACCACCAGGGCCGCCTGCCTGAAGCGAAGCGGAACCTCCTCGCCGTGGTCCAATCCGATCCGATGCATGTCCCGGCGCACCTTCGACTCGGCATGATCGCTGAACGGACGGGCGACCTCGAAGAGGCGCGCTCCCGTTACCAGGCGGCGGCAGAGCTCAAGCCGCAGGACGATGACCCCTGGCGGTTCCTGGCCGCTCTGCATCAGAAGATGGGGAACAAGGACGCGGCACAGTCGGCAGCGATCAACGTGATCGAGATTGTCTCGCGCAAACTCGAGGCAAGTCTCGACGACGTCGTACTCATGAGCCGACTCGCCGAAGCGTATGCCCGGTTTGGGGGAAAAGAGGAAATGCACGCCATCCTGCGACAGGTCCTGACCCAGGATGCGTCGGACCCTCAGGCCCTGTACTACTCGGCGTGCGCGCATGCCCTTCTTGGCGAGACTGCCCCAGCCATTCACCTGTTGCACCGAGCCTACGACAGCGGCTTTCGCGCCGTGGCGCACTCGGCGAAGGCCGACAGCGCCTTCGCCGGTATCAGGGAAGCCCCGGAGTTCACGCGTCTCGTTGCCGAGTTGCAGGGATAGGGTTATCGTGGCACGGACGACCATGGTGCCCGCATCTCCATCCCGACGATGCCCAAATACGTCATAGAGCGCTTCATTCCCGGCGCTGGCAAGCTGACTTCCGACGAGCTCAAGGCCATCTCGACGCGCTCGTGCGAGGTGTTGACCGAGCTTGGACCACAGATCCAGTGGATCCACAGTTACGTCACCGACAACAAGCTCTATTGCGTCTACATCGCGCCTAACGAGGAAATGGTGCGTGAGCATGCCCGCCGCGGCGGGTTCCCGGCCAACCACATCTCGCCGGTCAAGACGTTGATCGACCCGACGACGCCCGAAGACCACGCCGCGTAAGTCGCGCCGCACGCACACTCGTTCGCACTCGTCAGGCAGTCCGAAGCCGGCGATACACGAGCAGATGGCCCAGGAGGGCCGCAAACACCATCACGGTGGGCAACCAGACCCACGGTGCACTCGTGATCCAGGTATTCGCCGGTTCGTTCATGAACACGCGGAACTTCGTCGGGGCGGATAGCAGCGCGACCACAAGAATGTTGAGGAGGAGGACCACGCCGAGCGTGTTCCAGGTGAACACGAGCGGTCTCCAGTTGCGGCGGTCTCCGGTGGCAAGCCAGAACCCGACGACCAATGCGGTGACGCCGCTGATGATGTCAAAGTTTCGCCCCGAGTAGCTCATCTGCACGGGCATGAGGCCCTCGTTGTAGGCCCGGTGCATCGCGAGCTCGACAAGCACGCGAAAGCCCTGGTATGCAACCAGCGCAGCGACAGGAACGCCAAGCGCGAGCCGCCGGCCCAACGAGGATGCGGCCACCCCGATCACCAGCGCGAGCGTCACGAGCAACAGGAGGATCATGGTCGGCGGTGTTCCGTCGAACGTCAGGACGCCGCGCCTGGCGGTGACGGCGGTGACTGCGATCCAGGCTCCGCTCGCCAGAGCCGCCACGGCGGCGTGACGCACGGCGGTGGAACGTGCGATACCGGTCCGGATGGACGACCAGTACACACCGGCGATGAACAGCAGCGCCAGCAACGTCGTGATACCGAAAAATGCGAGACGTAGCAGCGCGGAACCCTCAGCACCCGAATCAGGCAGGGAAGCGGACTGCGCGAACATGGAACGGTTCCTCAGGACAAGGTTGCGATGGACGCTATTATATTTTAAAGTACTACGTACAAATAATATTAGTTTCAATCTCATGTCCAGACGTGTGTACCGGCAATACTGCGGCCTCGCCAAGGCGCTCGACGTTGTCGGCGAGCGCTGGACGATGCTCATCGTCCGCAACCTGCTTCTCGGACCGCTTCGCTATTCCGATCTGCTCAACGGCCTGCCGGGAATCACCACCAACCTGCTCGCCAAGCGGCTGCGCGAAATGGAGGAGGCGGGCCTGATCGAGCGAGCGCGCAGTTCGTCAACTGGCGACGCCTCGACCTACCGGCTTACTCCAACCGGCACCGGTCTGGAGCCGGCGGTGCATGCGCTGGGAAGCTGGGGATGGCAGTGGATGGGCACGCCCGGTCGTGGCGAGTTCCGGAGTTTTGACTTTCTGCTGGTCGCGCTCCGCCGTCGCTATCTCGGCGGCGCGGGCCTTCGCGCGGAACTTGTGGCGGATGACGTGCCCTACCGCATCACCCTGAGCCCGGGGAAGGCAGAAATCAGTCGGGGTGAGGCATCCGATCCGGAAGTCCGGATCAGGGGACCGGGCCCCAGGATTGCCCGGCTGTTCCTTGAACCGACGCCACGCCGACGCACCGTGCCAGATGGCCTGGCGATCGAAGGGTCGCTGGACGCCTTGTGGGTATTAATCGACGCCTTTGCCAAGGACGAGCGGCCCCGCGAAGCAACTCGCGTGTTGGCGACGGCGCGCTGAGGGCGTCAGAACCAGCCTAACAAACTCCGCAGCATTGGAACAATCCGGGACCGCTGGAACGCCGCCGGCTCCCGCCAGTAGGTGCGGCCGGCGTTCGTCACCGTCAGCCGCACGTCGAATCCGCCGACGCCGTCCGGTTGCGTGAACGGGTACGACGCATCGATGCGGATCGTCTTGCGCGAGTTGCGTGGCAGGGCAACGAGAAACCCCACGCCGGCGCTGAACTGCGGATCGGTCGTCACGCCTAACGGGGCGTCACCGGACCACAGCTTGGCCGCGTCGACGAAGGCTGCGCCGCCGAATCCCACCGAACCGCCGAATCCTCCCAGGCGCAATCGGCGCTCGAATCGTCCCACCGCCAGCCGGCTTCCCGACGCCACCGAGCCGTCGAACCCACGCGGTCCGGTCAACCGGTCGTCGAGAAAGACGGCGCCCGGCACGTCTTCCCGCCAGATGCCGCTGAACTCGGCGCTGACTTCCTGTGTCTGTCGGTCGCTCACACGCCAGTACCAGGCGAGCCGGCTGCTGACCAGGCGCGCCGCGTGCTGCGCTTCGGAACTGCGCCGTTCGGCCACGACACGGGCGCTGGCGAAGGACTTGGGACCACCCACGCCCGCATACACCTCGGTGGCAATGAAGGGGTGATCGTCATCCGACGAGACTCCGCGGCCGACGACCGCGGCGGCCTGCACACCCCGCGCGATGTCGTGCACGCCGTACACCGTCTGCAGGCCCTCAGCGGTGCTAAAAGACAAGGCGCGGATGCCTCCAATCACGCCGGCACGAGCGCCGCTTTGTCTCACGTACCGATCGGCGAGAGCCGGTGTCGTGGGCGACTCGAGACCCGTCGCCGTGATGATGACGCCCGAATCGGCCGGCGAGATGCGTTCGTGCGTGTACAGACCGCCGGCGAGGAGCTGGATGGAGCCTAACGAAATCCGGCCGAGCGCGCCCGCATTGAAGGTGCGCCACGCGGTTCGCCACGCCGAGCGATCGGCGACATTGCGATCCAGCGGGATGTATTCGGTTTCGTCTCGAAGCGAGAGCTCCCAGGCGATCGATTGGAATCGCGTCAGGTACGGCTCGCTCAACGAGATGAACGTGCGGTTCCCGAGCGGCCGCGTGTCAACGGAAATGCCGAACAGCGCGCGACGGCCGAAGATTGTCTGATTGCCGGCACGGACGCCGTACCCATCGCGGAACGCGCCGCCATCATCCCAGTGTCCCTCGATCAACGTGCCGGTGCCGCCGAGGTTCACCGTGCCGAGCTTGACGGATTCCGGCGTATTGTCGTCGAGCGTCATTCCAACGATCGGCCGAAGGTCATCGCTCGTTTCGACGACGATGCGCACGCCGTCGCCGTCGGTTTCCGGGCGAAGTCTCGCGCCTGCCACGTATTTCAATCCACGAAGGAGTCGCTCGCCTTCGCGCCGGCGCGCCTCGGTGCAGACCGAACCAGGTTCGAGCAATACGTAGGGACGCAAAGCACTAGCCTTTGTGCGCGCTCCTCCCAGCACAAGGTTCACGATCGGCCGGATCAGTCCGGGCACTTCGTCCCCTACTGCCCGGATCCCTGATCCCAATTCGATGTTCGTGATGCGCCGACCTTCGCAAAGGAGCGAGTCGGATTGTGCAACGGTGCTGGTGTCCTGACCACGCGAGGTCGCCGACGTCAGGAAGATCAACAGCGTCGCGAACGGCAGAGTCCGGGAGAAGATCGCAGTAGTCAGCACGAGGGATGACCATAACGCCGGCTCCTTCCCCCGGCTACGCTCCGACGGGAGAGGATACGCATGTACCAACGGGGCTCCGCAAGCTGAGGCGGACGAGGGTGCCCGGAATCCTCGCCCGATGCGGACCGATTCATGCCGATGGACCGGGTTTCACCCAGACGTCCTCAGATCCTTACGGGCGCGCTCCGCGTTGCGACGGGCCCCTCGCGACGATTTCCACCGGCAACGCGACACGCTGGCCCCCTTCGATCCACACCTCCAGCATCATGCGCCCGATCCGGGTCGGCACATAGGTGAAGTCCGCGGTTTCTCCGGGGCCCATGCTCAGCCGGGCCGGCGTTAGGCTTCGAAGCGCGGGCGGGAGGTCGGCCCCATCGCGCGCCAGCGGTCGCCAGCGGGCGATGCTGGTGTCGGTTCCGAACCGGTAGTTGAGCACCACGTCGGCGTGGATGCTGACGATCCGTACGCGATTCGTGTCGCCCACGGTCATGCGGAGTGGTCGGGGTGCCGTACGCCCGTTCACGAGGAGGAGATTGGGTCCTTCCTTATGAAAGATGGGAAGGCCCCCACCACCGGCGACAATGAGATGGTCACGCGTGAGGTCGCGTGCCTTGTCGGTCACAAGAATCGCTCCGTACATCCCCGATCCGATCTGCCGCAGTTCGTGCAGATGCGAGTGATACGGAAACGTCCCGGTGCGCGGAGGGGTGAACTCCGCGGCAAAGGTTCCACCCGGTGGAATCGGCGGCATGATGCGGTCGCCGATCCCGCTGAAGCCTGGCACACCGTCGGGGTAACTCTCGATCTCGAGACCATGCCAGTGCACGCCACTCGGCTCATCGAGGTTGTTCTTTACCACGATGCTGACCGGTTCTCCGCGCCTGAGTTCGAGCACGGGCCCGGGAATACGCACCGAGTCTTTCGCCGGAATGGAGTCACCCTGCTGGAGCACAAACCCGTACGCCGGCAGCCCGCCCCGGAGTGCGTTCTGCTTCTTCTGAATCAGCAGGTCGAGCCGTCTCCGGTTCGCGACAACCGGTTCCACATAGCCGGGCGCCGGTGTGATGTGCATGCCAATCACCAGTCCGCGCATCGTGTGGCCACCGGGGCGATCATGCTCCGGCATCTCGTGTCCGGCGGAGGGAAGATGCGCATCGGTGGCGCCGTGCAGGCTGACATGATCGCCGACGTGCCCCGCGAAGTGGCAGTGAAAGACCCAGTTGCCGGGCGTGGTCGGCACGAAGCCGAACGTCGCCGACCCTCCGATCGGCATGAGGTGCATGTTCTGCAGCGCCTGACGAGACGCCGGGTTCACGGTGTCGGCGCGCGCGCCTCCCTGGCGGAGCACCCGGAAATAGAAGCCGTGCAGGTGCAACGGATGTTCGACGGCCGCGGCATTGATCACGCGGAAGTGGATCGAATCGTTCTGGGTGAACGTCAGCCGGTCATTGTATGGCCACGCCTTGCCGTTGAAGACGAGTGCCGATTCGAAGTCACGGTGACCCGGTGGCTGCAGGAACCACTCGGTGATCAGCCAGATTCGTTCGTTAGGTGATGGCGTTCCACCAACCGGGTCGACGATGAACGCACCGGTCAATTGTGAGTCGAGCCAGAACCGGTCCGGGAAATCCGACAGCCCCTTCAAGACGGCCCAATAGAAGAAATTGCCGACCGTGTTGAGCCGGAAGGTGATGTCGCGACTGGCGCCGGCAGCGATGTGCACGGTGTCCTGGCTCAAGGGCAGCGCGTGGCGAAGACCGCCTAACATCACGGCGGAGTCGGACTTGTTCCGCACGGTCAGGCGAACCGTCGTGCCGACTGGCGCACGCAGGAGTGGCCCGGGAATCGTTGGCGCTTTCCCCGGTTCGGCGAATGCCAGCACGCGGACGATCGGGTCGTGCGCACCTTCGGGCTGCCAGGCCGCTTCGACGACATCGAGGGCCAGGGTCAACGTCATGCCCTCGATCCGGCCCGCCGGCGTTCGGTTGTCGTTGACCTGCGCCATCGGCGCGTTCGCATCCGGACGCGGGAGGGGGATGCGGGGTGGCGGAGCAACGACGGATTCCTGTGCAGGCACGGCCAGGAAAAGGGCGACGAGTACCGGAAAAGCCATTTCTGCTCCATTGCGAGGTGCGTGCAAGCTCGCCGATCCCGTCGCCTTGTCAACAACGGTCATTTGTGACGCAGCACGCAACCCGGTCTATCTCTCAGCTGTCAGAAGGGCCCCTTGACGAGTCTTGCACATGCAACGCATGACGCTCTTCACCGGCGTGGTCGCAGCCGCACTGACGCTCGAGGCGCAGACAAAGCCGTCCTATCAATTGCCCTTTCCCGCCGGTGACAGCGCCCGGCTTATTCAAGGCAATAACGGCCCTTACGGCCATGAAGGACACGCCGCGTACGCATTCGACTTCATCATGAAGATCGGCAGTCCCGTCGTCGCCGCACGCTCCGGCATCGTGGTCGCGACCGAGGAGCGATTTCGTGATGCGACTCGCAAACCGGGCGAGGAGAACTTCGTGATCGTCCATCACGATGATTCGACGTATGCCCGCTACTACCACCTGACGACCGATGGTGCAGTGGTCGATGTTGGAGACAGGATTCGCGCAGGTGACACGATTGCGCGGAGTGGCGACAGCGGCGCCAGTGCGGGCGCACACCTTCATTTCGACGTCACCCGCGACTGTTTTCGCTGGGGATGCACCACCATCCCTGTCACGTTCGCGAACGCGTCGCCCGACAGCCTGGTACCGGGTCGTTACTACCACGCGAGGGCAGTGAAATAGCGAAACGGGAATCGCGTCGCGGCGTGATGCGCCTTAGTTTCTCAGGAGCCTCGACACCTCCGACCATGACTGATCCCTCCACGTTCACCGCGGAACACAAAGCCTGGCAGTGGGAACTCGTGTTGCAATACGAGGACGGGTCACTGCCGGCATCCGCGTGGAGTCCCAGCACGCTCAATACCATCGCGACCTGGTACGCGTCAAACCTCACGCGTGAGCAGGCGACCACGCGCTACGAGCAGCACTACCGCCGCAATCATCAGCGCCTGACGCATCGTCGGGACAACGCCCACGTCGCCACCGAGGCGATCGAATCGGTAGATGCGGTGTGGCAATCGCTGTTGGCGAAGGCGCTCGAAAAGGCCGGCAAATAGGCTGTTGACGCGTCAGGCGCGAATCCTGCGGGCGTGACAACCTTCCTGACCGCCTCCGGCGACTGACCATGGCCCCGTCGTCCCGAGTGACCACCAGCAAGCGGGTGTGGTGGAGCTTTCTCGTGGTCGCCCCCGTGCTGGCGTTTTTTCTGCTGACGAAGGGGCAGTGGGCATTGCCGTTGAACCTCGTCGCAATGGCGGTTCCGATCTACGTTACGCACCGGTTATTGCGGGACGAATGGAAGTCGCGACGAATCGTCATGCCGCTCTTCGTGTTCTCGGTCATCGCCGGTGTTATTGTCGCCTTCACCGACCCGTCCCAGTCAACAGCTATGCACATTCCAGCCTGGGTCTCCAGCATTTTCGGCTTCTACTTCATGGGAGCGCCGCTGCTAATGACCGCCTGCGTCCTGGTGGAGCTGCATGAGGTGAAGCTGCGAGGCTGATCGCGGCCGCTCCGCTGACTTGCGACCACGACGTACCATTGAACTCCCAGGTATCGGAGAGCAACGGGCCGTTTGGCATCGCCTCACCTCCGTACAGCACGACTCGGTCCCGGTCGCGGTCGTACGCCATCGCGTGTGAACCTCGTGGTGAGGGATTCGTGCCCGCTACCGACGTCCAGCTGGTGCCGTTCCACACGTCGCTGCGGAACGCGTTCAGCGATTGACACCAGGCCGCCGACACAAAACCACCACGAATCGCGCCGAGTGAAACCAGGTTGCCGATACAATTGGGCGCTGACGCTGCCAGCCGAACCAGGGACGTGCCGTTCCAGACGTCCATGTGCACCGCCGAAGTGCCGGGGTCTTCGCTTGCCGAAAAAAGCACGAGTGCGCCCGCCTTCTCATCGAAGGCTACACCTCGAGCCACCGTGTTTGGCGGCCCGTTCACTGGCTGTTGCATCCACGACGTACCATTCCACTCCCAGATGTCGCGCAGTTCGGTCATGCTGCCAAGTGAAAACCCGCCGTACAGTACGACCCGGCCGCGCGCGCGGTCGTATCCCATGTTGAGGTGGACTCGTGGAGTTGGTCCGGTATCGGCGACTTTGCTCCAGGCCGTGCCATTCCACTCCCAGGTGTCGCTCAGGGTCTGCTCGTTAGGGAACGAGCCGATGATCCCACCATAGAGCAGGATGCGCTGCCTGGCGGCGTCATAGACCGCAACCGCGTTATGGCGTGGGGAGGGGCCGGTGTTGGCGACACGCGACCACGTCGAGCCGTTGAGCGCCCAGGTGGAACCGCGATCGCCGGGTGGCGCGCCTTCTTCCGCGCCCCAGCCGCCAAATAACACCATCTGGTGCCGCGCTTCGTCGAAAACCATGACGTGTCCCCGGCGGGCTTCGAGTGTGACTTCAGGCGAACCGGGATCCGTTACGTTGTCGCCGCACGCGGCAATCATGCACAGGAAAAGGACGTACGAGATACGAGAGACGTCGAACAGCACCGGAGGGCCTCGGACGAAGAAGATGCCCGAGAATGATGTGTTGGGCCTCGATACGAGAACCCCGAGTCTGTCAGGGCGCCGTCTGGTGCAGGGAGACCTTTCGGTGGTGCAGCAGGATCGGAAGCGTTACGGTCGCGGTGCAACCGCCGGCTGCATTTCGTGCGATGAGCATGTTGGCAGCCTCACCGTGCAGTGCGGCAAGCCTGGCCGAGGTATTCCGCAGGCCAACACCCTGCGACTGAAGCGACCATTGCAGTGGAAGCTCACCGGCGTCGTCGTAGACTGCGATAGATAGCCTCCCATTCTCGCGGCGGGCCGATACCGATATACGGCACGGACGGCTCGTACGACTGGCACCGTGGCGGACGGCATTCTCGACGAGTGGTTGCAGGATCAGGTCCGGTACTGCGACGTCGAGCGTATCCTCCGATGCGTCGATCTTTACGCTCAGCCGCGAACCAAGCCGGGTCTGTTCGATCGTGAGATATTGTCGCACAAAGTCCAGCTCTTCGCGCAGGGTGACTTCATGAGAGCGAGGTTCCCGAAGGATGCGCCGCATCAGGTCACTCAGCGAAGTGATGGTGCTCAGCGCTACGTCTTGTTGTCCGGCGCGCACCAGCATGGCGATCGCGTTCATCGCATTGAACAGGAAGTGCGGCTGAAGCTGCGCACGGAGCGCCCGCAGGTGTGCCGCGTTCAAATCGGCTCGCAACCGCTCGGCGGCGAGCGTTCGGTCCTTCGCCTCAATGTGGCCTAGCCATGCATGGACGCTGCCAACGATGAGACCGTAGGTAATAACGTCCAGATGCAAGTAGTACAGGAACAAGTCCCGGAACCTGTCCCGGAAAGATTCGGGAGTACCGAAAAACAGCGAGTGCAGAGCCGAGAGCAACGCATAGTGGCTGGCAGTGAAGGCGAGTGCGGCCGCCGCATGGACTGGGACTGCCACGTACGTCGCGGCTCTTCCGAAACGAACGCGCTTGGCGACGAGCAGCACGCCAGGTACGAAGATTCCGCCGCTCACCCAGGCGATGAGGAGTCGGGGAAACGTCCACGCGAACGTGTTTTCCGGCAGCCGGAGGAGCTGACTGATCGTGTGGAGCAGCGCGATGGCTGTGCACCCGGCGAGGGTAACGGCTACCAGGCGGAAGAAAGCTCGTTTCGACACGCTTTCAAGATGCCACGGCTCGCGTCCGTTCGAAGCGGGTTTCCCTGCACGGTCACTGGTCTTGACTGCAACCCGCTGTGGGCTGACGACGTTCGACGTATAGTCCGGGCGTGTCACTCCGTTTCCGCGTGTTGGTCGTCGACGATGAACCCATCGCCAGGGAGGGGCTCGTTCGACTTCTCCGTCATGATCCCGAGCTCGAGCTCTTGACGCCCTCCGAGGATGGGGAACGCGCGGTGAACGCCATCCTGGAACAGCGTCCGGATCTGGTCTTGCTCGATGTGCAGATGCCGGTGCTGGATGGTTTTGGCGTCGTTCGGACCGTCGGCGCTGCAGATATGCCCGCCGTCATCTTTGTCACCGCATACGACGAATACGCCATTCGCGCGTTCGACGTGGCCGCCGTGGATTACGTGCTGAAGCCGATCGACGACTCTCGGCTCCACGAGGCGCTCCGGCGGGGCAAGGATCACGTGCGCCGTAAAGCGGTTGGCGACGTAGATAGACTGAATCAAGTCCTTCGCGCCCAAGATGATTCGCCAACCCCGTCGCGCTACGCCCAGCGACTGGCAATTCGCGAGTCGGGCCGGATCATCTTCATCGCGGTCAGCGACATCGACTGGATCGAAGGGGCGGACTATTACTCGAGACTTCATGTCGGCGCGCGGACATGGCTGATTCGCGAGTCAATGACGACGCTGGAGCATCGACTCGATCCATCCCGATTCTTCCGTACGCATCGATCCTCGATCGTGCAGCTCGATCGGGTGCGCGAACTGAAATGGTCTACGGCCGGTGAAGGCAGTGTCATTCTTCAGAGCGGAGCGAGGACGCGCCTTGCCCGTGGACGCCGCGATGCCCTTGCCGGAATACTCGAGGGCAGGACGAGCCATTGATCAAAGCGGAGGTTGGCTCGGTACCTCCCTGGTCGATATGACACTTATCCTCGAGCACGCCGCGATGACGTGCAATGGTTGAGTTGACCGCTGTGCGCCGGCTTAGTGAACATTGAAATGCCCCTGCACACGGCCGCGGATATCTCACCGAAGTCGTGAACGTGTCTGATCACGCCCGCGCCTGGTGATTGCACCAGGCGGGACATCGTGCCGCCGGCCTTCGCGCCGGCGAAGGAGTCAGACATGTCGATTGTACGGCGAATGTGCGCCGGTCTTGTCAGCGTCATCGCACTGGGGGCCTGCAGCGGCGATCCCGTGAGCGAGCCGGTCAACGCAACACAGGTGATGAATCAGGGGGCGTCAGCACAAGCAGTGCTGAACTCGCGCGACCAACATGGCAGTCGACACGTTGCGATCATGGACGACTGCGATCCTGATGATCCAGGTTGGGCAGCTACAGGCGGGTGCGTGCTGAGGAATGGCGCCGTGACGAACGCGGAATTCGGTGCGTTCCTGGCATCACCGCTGTCACTGTCGGTGATCGGCCACCCCGCATGGCGCATGGAGCCGTCGTATCTGCGCGTGAATTCCGGGCAGACGGTCATGGTGAGCAATCTCGGGGGTCGGCTGCATAGCTTCACGCCGGTTGCGATGTTCGGTGGCGGACGAGTGCCACCGCTGAATATCGGACTGACCGCGGCGCCCGAATGCGCCTCGGCCGCTCACGATGTATTGCCCGGCGGTCGAGTCGAGCTGAGTGGTCTTTCCGCCGGCAACCATCGCTACCAATGCTGCATCCATCCATGGATGCGAGCCCTTGTCAAGGTTGAGTGAGAACAACGGGACCGGAGGTGGGAGATAGACGATCTCCCATCTCCCATCTCCCATCTCCCATCTCCCATCTCTATAGTTGCGACCGGATGGGCCGAAGAAGCTTCTCCGCAAGCTTCTCGCCTAACGGGCGCCGCTTCCACATGTCGTAGGTATACGGCATTCCGGACTTCAGGTCGCCCTCGAACACCCCGGTCATCTGAGTCGCGAACGCGGTGTCATAGACGTTCAGGTTCGCCTCGTCGTTCAGACGGAAGGACCGGGGATCGAAGTTCGTCGAACCCACCGACACCAGCTCGCGATCGATGATCAACATTTTCGTGTGCAGCATGGTCGGCTGATAGACGTAGATCTCCACTCCGGCCTGAAGCAACCGTCCCCACGTGCCCTTCGAGGCGAGTCGAACCGCCTCGGTGTCAATCCAGGGTCCCGGCAGCAGCACGCGCACTCGCACCCCGCGCTTGCGGGCCGCTTCGAACGCCTGGATGGCCAACTCGTCCGGCACGAAATACGACGCGGCCAGGTCGATGCTCTGTTTCGCGGCCGCGATCGCGAGCAGGTACATCAGGTGCATGCTTTCGCTCCCGCCAGCGGGCGACGCGATGAACAGATGCGCGTCCAGGGCGCCGGCAGAAGTGAGGGCAGGGAAATAGGTCGTGCCATTGAGCAACTCACCGGTCGACTTGATCCAGTTGTCGTTGAACGCGGCCTGGAATTGGGCGACGACCGGTCCTTCCACGCGGAAGTGTGTTTCGCGCCAATGATCCGGATCCTCGGCGTTGCCCTGCCACAGGTCGGCGATACCGACGCCACCCGTGAAACCGATCCGTCCATCGACCACCAGTAGTTTCCGGTGCGTGCGGTAATTGAGGCGCCGGAAGTTGTACCAACGCAATGGCCGGTAGCGCCGAACGTCCACGCCTGCCTCCTGCATCTCCTCGAGCAACGTGCGGTCCATCCGCGCGCTCCCGACCCAGTCCACGGTCACGTTCACCGGGATGCCGGCGCGCGCCCGTTCCGAGAGCGCCTCACTGAACGTCTGACCGATCTCACCGGACCAGTAGATGTAGGTCTCGAACGTAATCGAGGTCTGCGCCGAACGAATTGCGTCCAGCATCGCCGGAAAGATCTCGACGCCATTCTGCAGCGCGGTGACACGGTTCCCTCCAGAGATGGACGGGCCGAGCATGACGCCCATCTCGCGACGAAACTGAGTGTCTGTCACCGCATAACGATGCTCGATCCGCCACGTCAGCTTCTTTTCGGGCCGCGCGAAATTCAACGCAATCATCACCACCAGGAAGGTGACAAGCGCGGTTGTGATGATGGTCCAGGCCATTCGTCGGCGACTCCAACTCAGTGGCATCCGTAACGTCCTCCTCCTTTACAGCTCCGGCAAATGCCTACCCCTATCTATCGGGAAGTTCATCACCGATTCCACGAGTCCGCCACGACCGGCCCCTTTCGGCAATGCTCATCACCGGCGCAGAATGTGGACTCTGGCGAGGCCGGCCATTTCACATGGAGGGCAACACGGTGCTGCGTTACCATCTTGCACAGGCAAACATCGGGCGATTTCGCGGTCCGATCGAGAGCGACATCATGGAAGGCTTCCGCGTCCAGCTCGATCCGGTCAACGCGATTGCGGACCGGAGCCCGGGATTCGTCTGGCGCCTGCAGACGGAAGATGGCAACGCCACGGCCATCCGGCCTTACGCGGGCGACGACCTGATGGCGATCAACATGTCGGTATGGGAGTCGATCGAATCGCTGCAGCATTTCGTGTACAAGAGTGGCCACGTCGAATCGTTGCGGGCACGAAAACAGTGGTTTGAGCCGCTGGAGGGGCCCATCCTCGTCCTGTGGTGGATTCCGGCTGGCCAGATCCCTGCCGTGACCGAGGCACAGGAGCGTCTCGCTCACCTGAAGGAGCACGGACCTACTCCACACGCGTTCACGTTCCGTACGCCGTTTCCGGCGCCTGACGACGGAAACGAAACCGAGGGGCTTGATGCGGTCTTCTGCGATTGGGCCACTCCGGATTCGCCACCGCACGGGACATAACAGCGCGCGGAGAAGCGAACCTGACGATCCACGTGGTTCTGGTTCATCCGGAGATCCATTGGAACACCGGTAATGCCGGCCGCACGTGCCTGGCGACCGGAGCAACGCTCCATCTGGTGAAGCCGTTAGGCTTTTCACTCGATGAACGGGAAGTCCGGCGCGCCGGACTGGACTACTGGGACCATGTTGATCGGCGCGTATGGCCCGATTGGGCGGCGTTCGAGGACGCGCTGCCGACGCTGGGTGAGCCATGGTTCTTTTCCACCAAGGCTACGCACGAATTCTGGGATGCTCCACTCGGTGCACCCGAAGACCTCGTCCTCATTTTCGGGCGCGAAACTGGTGGATTGCCGACTGACTTGCATCGGCGTTTCGCGGATCGCTTTCTGACGATGCCGATCCTCTCACCACACGTCCGCTCGCTCAACCTGTCGACCTGCGTTGCCGTTGCCGCCTACGAGGCGTTGCGGCAGCGCCGCGGGAAGTCATCGGGCTGACTCCAGAGCTCGCCCGGGCGCGCGAACAATGACCAACACGGGCGGTAGTGACAGGATCACCGCCCCGGCAACCGCACCATGAAAGCCACCATCCTGCTCGGCACGCTCAAGCGTGAGGGTTTGTCGAGTACCGCCACGCTGTGCGACTTCCTCGTCGAGCGCATGGAGCGCGCCGGCATCGAATGCGAGACAGTCAAACTGATCGACTATGAGATTCCGCCGGGGACGTATTCGAACATGGGGCCGGGTGATCAATGGCCGCTGATCCTGGCGAAGCTGCGAAGCAGCGACATCATCATCTTTGCCACGCCCATCTGGTGGTCGAACCAGTCATCCCTGCTCCAGCGGGTTATCGAGCGACTGGACGAACTGCATGACTATCTGATGGCCGGAAAGCCGTCCGGCCTCGAAGGAAAAGTCGGCGGTGTGGTGATAACTGGCGATTCGGACGGCGCGCAGAACATCATCGGCCAGATCTGCAACTTCTTCAACGCGATCGGGCTGCTGATACCGCCATTTGCGACGTTGTCCGTGTTATGGGAGGGTCAGGCCAAGAGCGCGACGCCAACGCGCGACAAATTGCTGGCAAAGTACGAGAAGGAATACGCGAAATCCGCCGAAAAGATGATCGAGCAGATGGTCGCCTATATTCGCACGTAAGCGCTCACCCCTTCTTCTTTTTCTTCGTTTTCTTCGCTTTT
>Ga0079217_10000067_pt1 | contig 18872 bp, 15 predicted proteins | sample NCAS200_FD_76343 | JGI IMG/M metagenome (GOLD analysis project Ga0079217, IMG submission 76343) | Agricultural soil microbial communities from Utah to study Nitrogen management - NC AS200 | ecosystem: Environmental > Terrestrial > Soil > Agricultural land | place: USA: Utah | collected 2014-06-11 | reverse complement strand
TTTGGCGCGAGCCTTGGAGCGCGCAGACCGGTTCGACGCTGCGCTGGGTCCGCAACCGCAACCCACTGCGCAGTGGTTAGGCGGAGATCGACTTGCTTACTCTCCTACGGGAGCGGCACCTTGGTCCGTCCTTGACGCCGCGACGGGGAGAGTGCTGGAGTCCGAGGCGAACAGCGTGCCGACGGCCGGCCAAGGGCCACCCGGACACCTGCTGGGACCATACCCGAACCCCGGACGCTGGACGGCGCAGGTTTCCGGCGGCGAACTCGTGGTGTCGGACAACGCCGGTAACACGCGACTGAAATTGCAGGGAGCGCAGAACTACGGATGGGGTGTTGCGCCGCTCGGCTGGAATCGCGACGGGAACCTGTTCGTGGCACTACGCGTCGACAGCCGGGAAATCCATCGGGTGCCCATCGTGGACTACAGCAGCGCCATTGAGCGTGTCACGTACGCGAATTACCCGAAAACCGGGACTCCCTTGCCCGTAAACGAACTGCACATCGTCGATCCTGCAGCAGGTGTCGCACGGCCGGTTCAACTGGACACACGGGATGCCTACATCTGGATGCTCGGCTGGCGGCCGACGGTTTCCGAAGCACTCGTTCTGCGCATGTCGCGTGACGGAAAACGTCTGGACCTTTTTGCGATAGCGGCTGGCGGCGCCGCGCGTCTGCTCGCGCGCGACGAGCGTCCGGAGACTTTTGTGGCGGCGCTGGATTTTTCCACGGAGAATTGGCCATGGCAGGTCACCCCGCTTCCCGATGACAGCGGCTTTCTCTGGATGTCCGAGCGCGACGGGTGGCGGCACGTCTACCATTACGGCTACGATGGCGCGTTGAAGAAGAAGGTGACGGCAGGGGCCTTCCCGGTTCACCGCGTGGTGCGCGTCGATTCGGCGCGGCGGCAGATCTACGTGCTCGCATCCGCGGATTCCTCCCGCCCCTACGATCGCCATGTCTACCGTGTTGCGTTAGGCGACACGGGATTCACCGCGTTGACCTCGGCGCCGGGACAACACGCGCCCGTGTTCTCGCCGTCTGGCAACTTCGTTATTGATTCATATTCAAGCCTAACGCAGCCGCACACGGTCGAGCTGCGCCGCACGGACGGCACGCTGATCAAACGTCTTGGGCAGGCGCCGCTAGCGAAGTTGGCGGAAGCAGGATACACACCGCCGATGCCGTTCCGCGTCAAGGCGGCCGATGGGACCACCGACGTGTATGGCGTCCTGTATCGGCCGGTGGACTTCGATTCTACCAAGCGATATCCAATTGTCGACTACATCTACGCCGGACCGTTCCTGGCCGTGCACCAAATGACGTACGTGCCTTCTGGTGGGGCAGGGGCGATGCACCGAATCTCGGCGTCGCTCGCCCAGATGGGATTCGTCGTCGCCATGCTCGACGCACGCGGCACGCCGGGCCGAGGGAAAGCCTTTCAGGACGCGAACTACGGTCGAATCGGACAGATAGAGATTTCTGACCACGTCGCGGCCTTGCGTGCGCTGGCCAGATCGAGGCCCTACATCGACACCACGCGCGCCGGAATTGTCGGCCACTCATGGGGGGGCTACTTCGCACTTCGCGGAATGCTCACGGCTCCCGATTTCTTCAAAGTGGGCTACGCCGGCGCCCCGGGCGATCTCACCGAAGCGGCCAGTATCAACGAGCCTAACATGGGCCTCTCGGCGAGCAACCAGACAGGGTACGACGCGGGATCCAACGTCCGGCTGGCGTCTGCGCTTCGCGGGAAGCTCAAGATCATGCATGGCACGAGCGACGTCATGGCGCCCCTCTCAACGACCATGCGCATGGTCCAGGCGTTGATCCAAGCCAATAAGACGGTCGATCTGCTGATCATGCCGGGACAACCGCACGGGCCTCAAGGTCCGGCTGGGCGATACTACCGAGAAGACGTGCGTCGTTTTTTGACCATCCATTTGCTCGGTGCCGACGCACCTACCGGACGTCAGGTACCTAACTAGTTCGCCTCACGAACGATTGCACGTAGTTTCGCGTCGTTCTTCACGTTGTCTTCACGCGGTGCGACGTCAAATATCAGGGGTCGTCGGGGTTTCGAGTGGGGTGGTTCAGACATCTTTGCAAATGTCAAAACATCCTGATCGCGGAGAGCGCGGAGGAAAAAGGGTTTCCTGAGCGTCAGGCCGTTCGAATTCAACGCTGTTGTTCCTGCCGGTCGTCATTTCTGTGATCGGTTGCCTTCCTCGGCGCGCCTCCGTTTCCTTTGCGTGCCTCCGCGTTCAAAGTCTGTTAGCGGGCGCGAATCCGCTCCCTTCCACCCACGCAGTTGCAGGGAAGACCCAGTATCAGGAGTAGTTGTTGAGCAGGTGTCTCATGCGTACAGATTCATGCAGCAGATCTGACGACATGAACCCGCAAGCACATAGACGATATGAACTCGCGCCTCATCCTCCGATTCGCTGGACTCGCCGCGATCGCTTCGCTGTCCACCACGCTGGCCGTCGCTGCCGAGCGGCAAGGAATGCCCGCGCTGCCGCAGATGACCGTGTTCAAGGATCCGAACTGCGGCTGCTGCAAGGCGTGGGTGGAATACGTGCGCAAGCACGCGTTCACCGTGACGGCGAAGGACACGTCCGACCTCACCGCGATCAAGCAGTCGGCCCGCGTGCCCGCTGATCATCGCTCCTGTCACACCGCGTTCGTGAACGGATACGTCATCGAGGGGCACGTTCCCATCGAAGACATCAAGCGCCTGCTCGCGGAGAAACCGAAGATCGAAGGGCTTGCGGTCGGCGGCATGCCGATCGGTTCTCCCGGCATGGAAGTCGGCAATCGCAAGGAAGCGTACGACGTGGTTGCGTTCACTCGCGATGGCACGACCCGAGTCTTCGCGAAGCACTAGTCTGTCCATGGCGACCGCGGGGCGACCATCGCCGCGGGGACATTCGGGGACATCGTCACGCGCAACGATCCGGTCATTAGGCCGCCGGCATTCGCCGGCCTCCCCGCGGCTACCGCATCCACGGACCTACCGTGCTGGTGGAGTACGACAATACGCAGAACGGCGCGAACCACATCCACACTGTCTGGCGGGATCTCGAGAATGATTTCGGAGGCGATTTACTGAAGAGGCATTGTGCACGGCAGCCTCATCGCCACTAGAGATCCCCACGGCGCTGCTCACTGACCGCTGCTTTCATGAGAGTGCTCATCGTCGGTCGACTCCTCGCTACAAACCGACGGCGAACCGCAGTCCGACGAAGGTGGCGTGTTCCGAGCGTAGCCCCTGCGTTCAAGACCCGGCCTGCAGATGCTCTTAGAGTCCGTCGCAGGTTGCTCACACGAAGAGGATTCGATGCAGACACGCGCACGATTGATCGACGTCAGTCATGTGGTCGAGGACGGGATGGTGACGTACAAGGGACTCCCCGCGCCGATCATCTGTGATTGGCGCACTCGCGAGGAGTCACGGGTCATCTATGACGGCGCGGAGTTCCAGATCGGGAAGGTGGAGATGGTTGCCAACACCGGGACGTATGTCGACAGCCCGTTCCATCGTTATGCGCATGGGAAGGACCTCGCGGAGTTACCGCTCGAGTCGGTCGCGAACCTTGAATGCGTCGTCGTGCGCGTCGATCCCGCGAAGGGACCCGCAATCGATGCCATGCCGCTCACCGACCGCGAAGTCTCCGGCAAGGCTGTGCTGTTCCACACGGGATGGGACCGGCTCTGGCGAACGGACGCCTACTTCGAGTCGCATCCGCATCTGACCGGGCGGGTGGCCGAGAAGCTGGCGAAAGCTGGGGCGGCGCTCGTCGGGATCGATTCAATGAACATCGACAGCATCGCCACGGGCGCACGCCCAGTGCACACGATCCTGCTTGGCAATGAAATCCCGATCGTGGAGCACCTCTGTGGGCTTGCCGCCGTGCCGCCGAGGGGCGGTCGGTTTTCCGCCGTGCCCGTGAAGGTGAAAGGGTGCGGAACCTTCCCTGTTCGGGCCTATGTCGCTGTGCGCTGACGATCTGGGAGCATCTGCCGAGGATCGGGCGTCGCGAGGAGCTGAATCCCGGATGGAGCAAAGCCGAATGCCTTCACCGAGGTCCGGCTCAAATGTGCGGCGTCGGCGAAACCGGCAGCGTGGGCTGCCTGGGAGAGGGTTCCTCCCTTCATGAGAAGATCCCAGACGAGAAGAAACCGTCGCCACATGATGTACGGGCGTAACCCCATGCCAGTTTGCTCGCCGAACACATGACGGAACCGGCTCGGCGACAGGCAAGCGTACGACGCGACTTCATCGAGTGTGATTGCGCGATCGAGATGCTGGTTGATGTAGACGATCGCGCTCATGATGCGGGGATCGGTCACTTCCGTTCTATCAACACCGGCTCCGAGAGTCGTCACGAGACGGCGTGCGGTCGCAACTGTCTCGTCCTTTCGTTCGTGCAACCACGCGTCGAACATGGCGTGCGAGATGTCGCGCAGGGTGGAGGCGGCAACCTCGGTGATGCCGGCACCGGCGCAACGTCGCGCGATGGCGCGCCCCTCACGTGTCTCGGGCTCGACGAAAATGACCGCGCCGTAGTCTGAGGCAGTTACATCGAGCGAATGCGGCTGTTTCGTCGCGATTGCGGCGATTGAATAGGTCGACCATGGCTCGCTGTCGCCAGCGCGAACGCGGTGGTCTCCCGCTGAAGCCACGACGAGTTGCATCGCCTGGTGCGCGTGAAGTGGGAGCTGCCGGTCGTGATGCCCGATGAAGAGACATCCACCTTCCCACGCGAAAAACTGGCCAACACCCATTCGCTTGGTCATCGCGGCGAAAGTACGAATGGCTCGGCGCCCGCGTTAGTAGTCGAGTGTTCCCTACTTGCCCTTGAGCGATCGCGCGTACTGACCCGGTGTTTCACCGAAAGCCCGCTTGAAAACACGCGTGAAGTGCGACTGGTCAGCGAATCCGGCATCCAGCGCGATCATTGACAGCGGACGCTTCGCCTGCGCCACTTCGGTGCGTGCGCGCTCGATGCGTCGGCGGCGCACGAAGTTTGCGATCGTCGCGCCCTGATACCGTCTGAATGTGCGCAAAAGATGCGTTGGGTGTACTCCGGCGAGTGCTGCGAGCGCTTCGACAGATGGCGGTGCCGCAATCGACGCCTCGATCGCCTCTTCGACACGCCGGAGCCACCTCGGCCGCGTTCGGGCGCCATCGATTCGCGCACGCGCCATGTCCGCCATCATCAGCATCATCGCGCCGTCGATCGCGAGCGTCGAGACGGCGTCTTTCTGGTGAATCTCCGAGTGAATGCGGCTCGCCCACGCGGCAGCCGAGTGGTTGCGGATGAACTGCGACGTCCGCTGCTGGAGCTGCTGACCATCGGTTACACGCCCAAACCATGCATCGGAGAATTGCATGTTCACCCACTTGCCCGATTCTCGAAACTGGTAGGCGTGCGCCGCATACGCGGGCGTGAGAATCAGGTCCTGAGCGACCAGCTCGCGCGTCCCCTCGCTGACTTGCTCGGAGGCGATACCCCGGACGATGAGACTGATGACCGGTGTGTCGTGCACATGTACCGGGATTACGAGATCCGGGGAAAAGCTCCCCTCGTGAACGACGATCCCGCCGCCACCGCCTTCGCGGTGGAGTGGGAGTCCGACGAATCGTTCCAGGGAGACTGGTGTCAGCATGTCTGAACGTTTGTAAGAACGCGTGAATGAAATGCGGGCTACGGAAAGTACCAGAATAGCCCCTGCGTTCTATTCGCCGGAGCGCGTCCTGATGACGTTGCGCGTGCAATCGCTGCACACACCACACGCCACCTCAGGAATCTCCCGATGACAATCCCAATCGGCCTAACGCATCGAGCCAAAACGCCACCGTCCACGCGCCTGGAATTCTACGATACGATCGTCGTGGGAGGCGGACAGGCAGGGCTGGCTGCCGGACACCACTTGGCGCAGAAGGACATCGACTTCCTCATCCTCGACGGGAACGACCGGATAGGCGACAGCTGGCGAAACAGGTGGGATTCGCTCCAGCTCTTCACGCCAGCCAGATACAGTGGCCTTCCCGGACTCCCGTTTCCTGGCAGGCCGCTCGATCTCCCCAACAAGAACCAGGTCGGCGACTACCTCGAGCGCTACGCAGAGCACTTCGACCTCCCGGTGCGATCGGGTACCCGGGTGACTCACCTGGCGATGGATGGTGACCGATTCGTGCTGCATACCGCAGGCGTGACGTATCAGGCAAACAGCGTCATCGTCGCGACCGGGCCATTCCAGAAGCCGCGCGTGCCCGCCATCGCATCCCAGCTGCCGCGCGCAGTGCAACAGTTCCACTCCAGCGACTATCAGAATCCCTTGCACCTGCCACCCGGTGACGTGCTCGTCGTCGGGGTTGGCAACTCCGGCGCTCAGATCGCGATGGAGCTGGCCAAGTCCAGGCAAGTATGGCTGGCGGGACGCGAATCCGGCCACCTGCGCCGTCGGCTCCTCGGACGTGATCTCTACGACTGGATCTGGCCGATCTTCACCCGGTTCGATGCGGACACCATGATCGGCCGGCGCATGAAACGCCGTACTCGCGCGACGGATCCTCTCATCGGGATCGCTCCGTCGGATATCGTGAGATCGGGTGTCACCCGCGTCGGCAGGCTCACCGAAGTGCGCGACGGGCAGCCATTCTGTGAGGACCGTGCAATCGATCCTGCTGTCGTGATCTGGTGCACGGGTTTCACCGCGGACTACGGCTGGATCGACCTGCCGGTCTTTGGTGACGATGGCTACCCGCGTCACGATCGCGGCGTCGTAGCCGAGGCTCCGGGGCTCTACTTCCTTGGGCTCCGCTTCCTGCACCGGAGGACGTCAGCGCTCATCGGTGGCGTCGGGGCCGATGCCGCCTATGTAGCCGAAGTGATACTCAAGTCCTGAAGGCCTTCGGCCTGAAGTTCCAAAACAGCCCCTGCGTTCAATACCCTGATGGCCGCCGGCCATAAGGTACGGGCACGCGGATCCACTCTCGTCGCCGACCACCGAGGCCCTGACCATGCGCTCAGCTTACTTGCATCACGAAACACCAACCAAGCCGTCATCCGAGGTGATCATCGACCTCGAGGCTCGCCCCTCCAACTGGGAGGTCGCGCCCGGACGCACCGTTGCCGCGTGGACGTACAACGGCCAGGTGCCCGGGCCGACCATCGAGGCCGAAGTCGGCGACACGGTGGTTGTCCGCCTGACGAACAGCCTTGATGAACCGACGACGATTCATTGGCACGGAATCCGGCTGCCGGCCGCGATGGATGGAACCCAGGTAGTTCAGCCGCTCGTCCAGCCAGGTGAAATGTTCGAGTATCGCTTTACGGTGCCTGACGCGGGGACCTTCTGGTATCACTCGCATCACAATGAAACCGTGCAGATGGAGCGTGGGCTTTATGGCGCGCTTGTCGTGCGCGACGCTGGTGAAGTGAAGGTCGATCGCGAGCGCTTGCTGATGCTGGACGACATGAAGCTCCGGCGGAATGGAGACTTCGCGAAGTTCGGTAGCTGGATCGAAGAGCACACGGGCCGGGAAGGCGACGTTCGCCTGGTGAACGGGAAGAGCGAGCCCACGCTGGATGTCGCCGCTGGACAGGTCGAACGCTGGCGCGTGATCAATGCGTCGAGCGCACGCTACGTCCTGCTCTCGATCGGCGGCCAGGAGTTTTTCATCGTGGGAACCGGCGGCGGTTTGATCGAGGAACGGGTCCCGGTGCGTGAGGTGCTGCTCGTTCCCGGCGACCGCGCCGACATCGTCGTTGGTCCCTTCGTGGAGGGCGCGGAGCTATTCGTGAATGCGATGCCTTACAATCGCCACACCGGTAAGCCAAAGGTCGAGCGATTCGCCACCGTCCGCGTTGGCGCTCGCCGCGAATCGGTGGCAGTGATCCCGGATCGCATGCGATCCATCGAGCCCCTGGCTGCGCCCGATGCGACGCCTAACCGCGTTGTCACGATGTCGGAGCGTCTCAGCCTGCGCCGTGGCACGGATTTCATGATCAATGGCGAGATGCACCATAACGACAAACCGGTCATGGTGGGCGAGCTGCAAATCTGGGACGTGGTCAACGCCTCGCACATGGATCATCCCTTTCACCTGCACGGGTTCTTCTTCCAGGTGCTGAACGTGAACGGTGTGGCGCCCGCGTACAGAGCCTGGCAGGATACGGTGAATGTGCCACCGAAGGGTCGGGTGCGGATTGCCTGGATGCCTGACGACCGCCCCGGGTTCTGGATGTACCACTGCCATATCCTCGAACACCACGCCGGGGGCATGATGGCCAACTTCGCTGTGGTACGCCCGGGCGAGGAGTTGATGGCTAACGGCATGACCGCTCATAGCTGGCACGCATAGCTCGTACAAAGTCGCGGCGAAGTACCAAAACAGCCCCTGCGTTCAATCCAGAAAAGCGCCTCGGAAATAACATGGAGCCACATCGAACAGATGTGGCTCTTTCGTTTCCAACTCGCTTCCAGAGAGACACCCAATGCGCTCCTCATACATCAATCGCTCTACAGTTCTCGCGCTCGGTCTTGGCGTCATTTCGCTGCTCCAGGGCTGCATGATGTTCGCGCGGCCTCCGAAGGACCTCGATTACGGCCGGATCCGGACGAGCGAAGCACGGTTGTATCGAGGTGAAATTCGTCCCGACGGTGATTCAATCCCCAAGGGCAAGCTCCAGAAGTGGACGCTGCACCTGGAGGACGCCGGTGGGGCACCGATCGACGCCGCGAAGATCACGATCGACGGCGGCATGCCGCAGCACGGTCACGGCCTCCCGACCAAGCCACTTGTCACGAAACAGCTTGGCAACGGCGATTACCGCGTCGAAGGCATGAAGTTCAACATGGGTGGCTGGTGGGTCGTGAAGTTTCGCGTGAACGCGACGTTAGGCGCCGATTCACTCGTATTCAACCTCAAGCTGTAAATCCTCGACCAATCACTGGAGATCGGGACATGTTGCGTGTATTGACATTCGCGGGCTTCGCCGCCCTCGCCATGGTCGCGGGAGTTACACGTGGCTCGACGTCGACTGGCGCGACATGGTCCGCCGAGGAGCGTTCGATGTTGGCCAGCCTGACGCTCGACAAGCTGGACACGTTGGCGCCGGATCCGAGCAATCGGGTGGCGGACGACACGATGGCGGCGCGCTTCGGCCGCCAGCTCTTCTTCGACGCAAAACTGAGCTCGAACGGAAAGGTCGCGTGCTCGACGTGTCACCTCCCGGAGCAGGATTTCCAGGACAACACTCCATTGGCGCGGGGCGTCGGAGTCACTGGCCGGAGGACCATGCCGATCGCCGGCACTGCCCACTCGCCTTGGCTCTTCTGGGACGGCAGGACCGATAGTCAGTGGGCCCAGGCGCTCGGTCCGCTGGAGAGCGCCGTAGAGCACGGCGGCGACCGGACGCAGTATGCGCAGTACATCGCCGCTATCTATAGAAGAGAGTACGAACGCGTCTTCGGACGCCTGCCGGACATGAGCCGGCTACCTGCGCATGCCGGGCCCGCCGGAGACAGCGCGACACGGGCGGCATGGAGCGCGCTGTCCGTAACCCGTCGCGATGAGATCACGCGCGTCTTCTCCAACATGGGGAAGGCGATCGCGGCTTTCGAGCGCCGCATCACCTTTTCGCCGACGCGGTTCGATCGTTATGTCGCCGCCCAGCTTGCGGGCCGTGCTCACACGTCCATCGACAGCCTCTCGCAGGACGAAGAGGCCGGCCTCCGCCTCTTCATCGGGAAGGCGAACTGCATCACGTGCCACAACGGTGCGCGTCTCACTGATGATCACTTTCACAATACCGGCGTTCCCGCTTCGTCTCTCGTCGCGGCGGTGGACAGTGGACGCACGACGGGCGTGCGGCAGGTACTCGCCGGCGAGTTCAATTGCTTGAGTCCTTACAGCGACGCGAAGCCTGACGACTGCAGCGAGCTGCGCTTCGCCGTCACCGAGGGAGACGAGCTGCTGCGCGCGATCAAGACGCCGTCGCTACGGAATGTTGCGTCCCGCGCGCCCTTCATGCACGCGGGGCAACTCAGCACGCTTCGCGATGTCATCGCACATTACGATCGCGCGCCACGCGCTCCCTTCGGTAAGTCCGAGCTGAAGCGACTGAAACTCTCTGCTACCGAGCGCCGCCAGATCGAGGCGTTTCTCGAAACGCTGTCAGGCCCTCCACGTCACCGTCCGTAAAGGACCAGAAGTGTCCAAGCCATCGTAGCGCGCACGCGCGGTTCAAGTCGCTGTTCACGCAACTCTTACCGTGAAAGCAGCGCGAAAAAAGCCGTGAAAGAGGACGTGAATCAAGGCGTGAGAGGGCGTGGACATTCATTACTGGAGAAGACGCGACACCAGGCGCCGTAAAAAGGTTTGGAGTGAAACCGCGCGATACCTAGACAGTCATACCTTGACGTTCTAGGTACACGGTCCATAGCGTATACGAACGATGTCTACTTCCAGTCACCCATGCACGCTGGCGCTGACGGCAGCGCTGCTGTGGGCGGCGCCGGCCGCCGCACAACCCGATCCGACGGCGCGCGCACAACGGAACCTGCTCGTGTGGGCCGAGCGCGACGCGTTTCGTCTGGTCGATTCCATCGCGGATGCTGAATTCCGTAAGGACAGTCTGGGCAGCATCACTGTGGCCGTCGTGAACGGACGCGAGCTGGTGTGGGCGAAGAGTTATGGGTATTTGGATCGCCGGCGGACCCAGCGCGCGACGCCAGAGACGGTTTATCGCATTGCGTCGGTCACCAAGCAGGTGACAGCGGTCGCGCTGATGCAGCTCGTCGACCGGAAAGTCGTGCGGCTCTCGGATCCCGTTGACGGATACGTTCCGGAAATTCGCACGGTTCGTGGACTCATTCGGCCTCCGACACTCGTGCAGCTCGCGACGATGACGAGTGGCCTCGCGCGCGATCCCGCCGACCAGCGGAAGTCACACCACGGGCAAGTCGACGCCTGGATGCAGACGTTGTTTTCGGCGCTGCTGGCGACCGAAGCTGTCAGCGAGCCGAGCACGACGTACAGGTACTCGAACGTCGGCTACGCCATCCTCGGCGCCGCGATCGCGCGGGCCGCGAAGACGTCCTACGTCGACTACGTGCGCGAGCACATCCTCAGGCCACTCGGGATGACGTCCACGGACTTCATGCTGTCGGAGGCGATGCGGCCGCGGCTCGCGACCGGCGTGGACTACGACGTGCTGGTCAAGGACTCGCTCAATTACGACGATGCAGCCGGCGACCATCGGGACGGCCTTGGTATCAGCGTGCCGAGTGGCGGCCTGTATTCGACGGTTGGCGATCTGGCCAGGCTCGTGTCGCTGGAGCTTGGCTTTGGTCCTGACAGCGTGCTGAGCGCCGGCGCGTTCGCCATGCGCAACGCCGTTCCCGTCGCGTCGAATCCAACCCTCCTCTTTGGGTATGGTCTTGGCACCCAGGTGTTCCGGTGGGCCGACACGGCAGCGGTGGGGCACTCCGGCAATCTGGCCGGCTACACATCGCAACTGGTTTACGATGCGACACGGAGCTTTGGTGTGATCGTGTTGCGCAGCGCTGGTGGCGGAGAAGCGGATGCCAGTCGCCTGGCTGGGCGCGCGTTCCGCAAACTGGTGTCACTCGAGCGAGGAGGTCGGCCGTAGAGTTAGCAGCTCCACCGCCCGCTGCAGCTCACGTTAGGCGCCGCCAATGGGTGCCTTTCGGTTGCGCAGGTGACCGCCACAGTTCTGTCTGGTACCGCCGCAGATCGCTGGTTATCGACGAACCGGATTAAGCGAATCCGGAATGAAACTGCCGCGCTTCCAGTCCCAATCCACGCCAGGCTTGAGGGACACATAGAGCGCGTTGTTGGAGCCAACGCCCGGCAAGGACGTGTCCCAGCAATTCACAAGTCGGATGTCTTGCACGTGCTCTACGCGTATCGAGGCCAGTACACTATCAACGGCAGGCGGCTCGGCGCTTGCGCGGCCAGCTTGGGTTCTCACGCGCACGTTGCCAATCATGCGACTTGATCGGCCGCCAAGAATGGGAGTATTGCTGGCCATGAACAAAACTCGCCGTCCATTGATCCAAACGTTGTCCACTACTTCTCCGGGGCATCGATCACGATCGTACAGCATTGCAGGCTTGAGTTTCTGCAAAGCTTCAAGTGCGTCTCGAACCGGTCGTTTACTTGCCGCTATTTCCGATGCGGCTAGCACATAGTACGGCCGTCTTGCCTCCACCACGATCGCAGTTAGCTCCGCCGCAGCTGGTTCCAGCTGCAAACTCACTCGAATGGAGTCGGCTTCAACGAGTTCGATAGGACGTTCATTCGGCGTCCACCCCACCTTTCGCGCCAGAACTGCATGCCGAATGTTCGACCTCTCGACCTTGAAGATGGCCAAGCCAGCCTCACTGGTTTGCATCGCAAGAATCGCTCCGATTGGCGACTTTGAAATGACAAGATCGACGGCGGCGATTGGAGCGCCGGACGGTGTTGCGACCGTCACCATCACAACCACAGAATCGCGTTGGCCCTGTGCCTTGAGTGTTCCTGGCAAGCCCGATTGCGAAGCGGACGCAATCGTCGCGCAAATCAGGAGCCGCGTGAACAAGTGCCACAACCGACCGCCTCGGTATGTTCGGCTGCGCCGCTCCGGGCGCGAGTTGGCCGCTCTGAGGTCTACGTGTAGCCTCTCGAAGCAAGGCATCATCAGGTATTCGATTGAAGCGCTATCCGTTGATAATTACTGTGGGCGTACCTCGCACACCAATCTGCTTACCTGGCTCCAAGGCGCGTTCAATTCGTTCAACCCCAACCTTCAGCCAAACGCCGGCGCCAGTTCTACCGATCGCGCAGCGCCTTCAGCAACCGCTGCCCCGGGCGCCCCGTGACCTCATGACCGAGGCGCTGCTGCTCAACCTTCACCGCGGCTACCGTTTGCGGCGTGAGCACGCCACTCGGCGCCACGTCGTGACCGAGCGCGGCCAGGAGGCGCTGCAGTTCACGGCGTTCGGCACGCGACAGGCCGAGGTCATCGGTCGGCCAGGGCGTGGCGAGGGGACCGCCCCCGCGCAGCCGGTCGGCCAGGTGCGCAATCGCCAGGGTGTACGCCTCGGAAGCATTGTACCGGTAGATGGCGGTGAAGTTGTCGAGTACGAGGAAGGCCGGCCCCTTTGGTCCCGCCGGGAGGTGCAAGCCGGCGGTTGTGGTCGAAGGCAGGTCAGCCCTAACGAGTCGAGACCCGTCCACCCTGCGGAGTCTTCTCGCGGCCCAGGCTGCAACCGTTCTCCGCACCCGCCGCGACTCGCCACGCGGGTTGAACCCTTCGGGCAGCCGGACTTCCACTCCCCACGGAGCCCCGGGTCGCCACCCTCTGCGGCGCAGGTAGTTGGCAGCCGAGGCGAGGGCGTCCCCCTCGTTATGCAGGATGTCGCGACGGCCATCGCCGTCGAAGTCGACCGCCAGCCACTCGTAGCTGCCCGGCATGAACTGCACCTGCCCGAAGGCGCCTGCCCAGGACCCAAGGAAGCGGTCGCCATCGATCTCGCCTTTCTGGACTGCTCGCAAGGCAGCCAGGAACTCCCGTCGGAAGTAGGTCTGGCGCCGGCCGTGGCAGCTCAGCGTCGCCAGCGATCGCAGGACTTCGAACGAGCCCGTGCCGCGCCCGAAGTTGCTCTCGATTCCCCAGATCGCGACGACAACGGCTGGGTCGACGCGATACCGTCGCTCGATGGCCTCCAGCGTCGCGCGGTGCTCGACCATCAGGCGCTGGCCATCGGCTATGCGCTCGTCGTCGACCATTACCGCGATGTAGTCCCATATGGGTAGCGTGAATTCGGGCTGGGCCTGCTGCTGCGCAATGACCCGTGGATCCGGCTGCAGTCCTCGCGCATGCCGTTCCCACGTATCGGCGGCCAGGCGCTGACCCTGCGGTGATGCGCGGATCGACGCTAGGCACCGGGCAAAGGCGGCCTCCTGCGCCGAGCCTGCCGGTAATATGGCGATTGCAAGGAACATCCATCGCATGGCCGCAATCTGTGACGGGCGTACGCGCGCAAGAAGGATTTTTGTCAGCCGGGCCGGAGAATGCGCTGGCGCTGACCCCGGTGGCCCTTGATCGTCAGCGCCTCGCGAGTCCCTCGGTCAGTTCGATGCGCGTTCCAGCCGGATCGATCAGGAACGCAATCTTCAGCCCGATGCCCGGCACGTCCCGGAAGGGGCTCTCGAAGGTGACGCCGTCAGCCGCGAGCTTCTTGCAGAACGCCTCCAGATCCTTCACTTCGAAGCCGATGTGGTCGAGTGACCGGCTCTTCGTCGCTGCCTGCACCGCATCCGTCTTGCGAAAGCTGAGCGACATACCCGGCACGCCCATGGCGTTAGGATTCGTCGTCGTGGGCGTCGCCGCGCCGAAGTGTTTCGCGTACCAGGCACGTAGCCCGTCGACGTCGGCCGCGTAGAAGTGGACATGAAAGTTCTCGATGGGGACGGCCAGAGTCGGAGCCGGGTAGAACTCCACCTTCACCTTGTCGGGGAAGCTCGCGACGATCTCCAGGGAATCATCACGCGTGAGCGGAATTCCGGCGGCCTTGAGTTTCGCACTCGTGCCAGCAAGGTCCTTGACCCGAAACGCGAAATGGTCGAGCGTGGACCCTATCGATCCCTCGGCGGGCTCTCCCTGGCCCAGGATCAGAAAGATGCCGGGCAGCTTCAAGAGCTCCAGCGAACCGCTAGTGACCACCTGCGCGCCGAAGAGGTCGACCCAGATCTTCTTATGGGCTGCCGGGTCCCGCACGATCATGTGTATGTGGCCGGCGGAGACGCCCGCGGCATTGGGAGCAGGGAGCTGCGCCCGAACCGGCTCGGCCGAAATGAGGAATCCGATCACAAGAAACACGGTGAGGCTGCTGCGGCGGCGCATTGCGTACTCCTGTATCGAAACGCGATTCACGAGAGTGGGGAGAGAAGCAGAACGTACCAGTAAACGCCGCTCATCACTAGAATGGCTGTTCGACGATCGCGTCCATAGTCGCACGTCGGTCAACGTTCGTTATGGTGCGCGGAGGTATCCGCGCCGGCGATTACCGGCGCGGATCAAGTGGCCAATACTGCAAGATGAGGTTACCCGGAAACCTCGTTCGCGCACTCGGATTCGCGCGGACCCAGGCGCGCAGGCGCGCGTTCGCGAGCGAGTCGCTTGTCTGTGCGACGCTTGGTAACGCGGCGTACAGGGCGAAGACCTCTGCCGGAGTCATCGAGGGGTTCCCTTCGAGTTTGGCTCCTGTCGGGCCCCTGAACTCTTCTTGAGGCCCCACAGTGTACGGCCCGTAGGCATAGGTATACCTCGTTGCATAGAATGCATCGAACGTTGGCCGACCCGATACCCAAGTAGATTCCGGCCGCAGTCGGAGCGAGAAGAGTCCGGACGAGTCTGGAGTCGTCCACAACGCGCTCTGTAGCCAGACGTCGATCCCACAGCCAGGGTTGTTCCCCCAGGGAACAACGAGTACCTCTGTCGATTGTCGCGCAGTCAGTGCTCGGCGGGCGAGATCGGCACCCGGCCCCAGCATGGAGTCCACGCGGACGACCTGACCATAAATCGCGCGGCGAGACCCCATCCACATCGTCCCGTGGACAACGCCGGCGCCAGCCTCGATCGTGTCACGCGTTGCTCGCCCCAAGAGCGTAGTCGTGAGTGAGTCGCGAGCACCTGGAAGCACCTCACTCGTGCACCGCGCACCTGATAACGTCTCGCCGTGCGCGACCGCGTCAGGTCGACCCAGGGAGGTGACGACGGTCGCAGTGAGCGCGAGAGCGAGACGTTGCCGCAATTTGTCAGATCGGAACGGCATTGGCTTCTCCCAACAACGACGCCCACCACCAAGTGGAGCTTACGTTGGCATAACGGACTTGGACAGCGCGTTATGTACAGGTGTTCCGCAGCTAACGGACCTGATGACACAATGTCCGCAGCATAGCTTCGGCGCCACATGTGTCAGAGCATTCAACGCCCCGCCTACGTAAGCATACTCTTCGAGCGCGATACCGGCCGGCGAGTTAGGCTGTAAGGATATATTGCATAATCTCTGGTAGCGCCGAAATCGCTGAGCAGCGACGAGAGAAACCTTGGTGCCGCGCACGTTTTTCCCACCGTCCATTAACGCAGCGCACCCCTGACGTCGCTCAGCCCCTCCAGATCCTCGCGTCCTTCGAGTAGCCGGGCAAGAAACCCGCTCACGTTCGCGACAGCGAACGACACACCACTCAGGTTGCGTTCCCTCGGGACGCCAGGAATCGATCGTGGATACGGCGCGGCGCTGAACCCCCGCTCGTCGATCTCGAGTTCGTCGCGCTCGAGACTCGCCTCGGCAACCACGCCGGCCACGCCCTCGATCGACCCCGGCAACCACACCACGCCTCCGGACTCGCGCGCACTTACCACGATCGCGCCGGCTTCGGCCGCGCGGGAGACGCTTTCGCCTAACGATGTCGCGTGCATGGGGTTGACAGTACCGAGGCTCAGGTTGATGATGCGCGCTCGGCGTTCGACGGCCCAGTCGATGCCGCGCGCCAGCACGGCGGCGTTCGTCGTAAGGCTGCGGTCGAAGATCTTCCCGACGACGAGGGTCGTACCGGGCGCGATATCGCGAATCGCCGCGGCAACGGCCGTCCCGTGGCCGAGCCGATCGACCGTGTCTCCGCCCGGCGGATCAAGACAGACGGACTCCTCAACGGCGCCCACGTGTGGATGCGACGGGTGCACGCCGCTGTCGATCACCGCGACAATGACACCTGCGCCCGTTCGTCCTGCGAACGGTGGATCTGCGAGGTGGAAGCGCCGCTTCAAGAAACAGTTGGCAAGTTCAAAGCGCAAAGCGCAAAGAGATCAAAACGGGCAAAGCGCAGAGTCAGACGGCCGCCTTTACGGTGGCACTGTTGACACTCCCAGCGCCCCCGCCGACATGGTTCTGGGTCGTTATGTCGACTATCGCCCCGCGCTCGAGCGTCACGATGCGACCCGTCCTGCGGGCAAGCTCGGGCCGGTGAGTGATCACGATCGTCGTGCGCCCGCGCATAAGCTCCTCGTAGCCTGACGCCACTTCCGCTTCGGTGGCCGGATCGAGCGAGCCCGTCGCTTCGTCGAGCACTAACACCGATGGTGACGCGAGCAGGGCACGCGCGATTGCGACGCGCTGGCGCTCGCCGGCCGAGAGCGCGCGTCCGCCCTCGCCAACCTCCGTATCGAGCCCCAGCGTCGAGCGCGCAATGAACGGACCCAGCCCGGCGCGCATCGATGCTTCGCTTACCTGGTCCACTGTGGCATCGGGACGCGCGAAGCGGATGTTCTCCCCAAGCGTCGTGTTGAACATGAACGGCTGCTGGTCGACGACGACGACGTGGCGCCGGAGATCGGCGAGGCGCATCGACCTGATGTCGCGGCCGTCGAGCGTGATGCGCCCTGATTCGGGATCAAGATGCCTGACGAGCAAGTCGGCGATCGTGGATTTTCCCTCGCCGCTGCGCCCGACGATGGCGACGCTTTCGCCCGCCGGTACCACGAGATCGAGCCCGGCGAGCACTGGTCCACGATCGAACGAGAAGGCAACGGACTCGAACCGCACATCGCCACGAACGTGTTCCACTGCAACCGCCCCCGGCTGCTCGCGCACCTCGATCGGCGTTTCGAGGATCTCGTTCACGCGACGTAACGAAACGCGCGCCGACGCGATGCTGGCGTACAATCCCATGAGACCCTGAATCGGACCAATGAGCCGAACCTGATACGCGACGAACGCGATCAGCGCGCCAACCGTAAGGTGACCGTCGATGACGCGCCAACCACCGACGAGGATGACGCCCGCACTTCCGACGGTCAGCAGCAGGCCGGGAAGCCCGCCGGCAAGATAAGTCAACCGGCGCATCGTCATCAGTGCACTGATGAACGCGTCGTTTCGTTCACGAAACCGACTGGCCTCACGCTCCTGCGCGTTATGCGCCACGATCAGCTTCATGCCCTGCATCGACTCGATCAGCAACGAACCCACGCCGGCACTATGGTCCCGCATCGCGGCAATCGATCCTTCGAGGCGGCGTCGATACCTAACGAGCGCCCAGAGGGACGGCGGCAGAAGGACGAGACTCAGCAGGAAGAGCCACCGGTCGATGTACAGCAGAATCGCAACCGAACCCGCCAGATAGATCAGGCTCCCGATCCACCCCAGCGTCAACTCGGCGGCGACGCGCTGCAGCTCACCAATGTCCGCATTGATGCGCGAGACGATCTGGCCGAGCGGCATCCGCGCGTAGAACCTTGGGCTGAGGGACTGCAGGTGGCGGAACAGTCCCAGCCGCATGTCGAACAGAATGTCCGCGGACACGTGCGTGTATTGCAGCCCGCTCACTACGTTGAGCACATACGTCGCCGCGGTAAGTGCGAGAAAGAGCGAGACGATGCGCACCAGCTCGACTGTGTCCCGGCCGATCAATGCGTTATCGACGAGCCCCCGATAGAGGTACGGGACGAACAGCGATACGCCGGTGCTCGCGAGCGTGAGCGCGAGCACGAGAGCCAGTCTTCGCCAGTACGGCCTAACGAAGGAGAGCAGTCGCCGGACATCACCAGCGGTGGACTCTCCCGCGGTCCATTGCCCTCCGGTTTCCAACTGCCCACCGCCCACTTAACTCCCGGGTGGTCGAGTCGGGCCCGGACCGGGAGGCAGGAGCAGGAAGCCCGTCATGTCGCCGGGCAACTCGATGGTGCGAATGAGGTCGAACGTGTTGACGTCGCGGATGTCGAGCGTACTCCCGGCGCCGTGGAGGTAGATGACCTTGCCGTCGGTACCGGCGGTGATTTGCATGCGCGGCCG
>Ga0079217_10000064_pt1 | contig 19019 bp, 44 predicted proteins | sample NCAS200_FD_76343 | JGI IMG/M metagenome (GOLD analysis project Ga0079217, IMG submission 76343) | Agricultural soil microbial communities from Utah to study Nitrogen management - NC AS200 | ecosystem: Environmental > Terrestrial > Soil > Agricultural land | place: USA: Utah | collected 2014-06-11 | reverse complement strand
GCCCCGACACGGCTGTTCCTGCCGTTCTGACCCTCCGCGGGCTTGCCGCCCCCGGCCGCGCTCACGCGCCGTCGGGGGCGGCTTTTTCACGTTCCGTAGTGGCCGCACCCCCCGGCCGGTGGCATGACCCCGCACGGCGGTGGCGGTGGGTGCGCACCGTTGAACCCTCGGGTCACACGTGCGACCAGTTCGAAACACGGGGGGGTGGACCTCTGCGCAAACGGCGTGGGGGGTTTGCGAAACCGCGTCTACCTGCGACAAATTGTGCCGCGTCACGCCGCCCCACCACCGAGAGGGCCACCGCTCCCCATGGCCAGACACCGCGCCCCCCGCCGCCGCCAGTGGTTCCGCAAGCCGCAACCAGCCCCCGTCGAAACCGCGCCGCTCCCCGAAATCGACGAGGAAGACGCCGCGATGAACGACGAGCTGGACGAGTTCTTCGCGGAGCCCGCCACCGCCCCGGTCGCGCGCATCGTGGATCTGGCCGAACGCCGCCCCCGCCCCGTCGGCGGCGCCGACATCGTCATGATGACCCGCCCCGCCACGAACGCCGTCCAAGCGGTCTACCCGGACGGCTCCATCGAGGACATCCCCACCGAACTGCGCGTCGTCGCCACCCTCGACCGCATCACCGACGGCATGGTCCTCAACGTCACCGGCGGAGGGCGCTCCGCCGCAATCGCGGTCACCCACTCACCATGAGCCCGTCAGCGTGGGCCGACCCCAAACCGGACGCGTTCCTCACAGCCGAAGAGGTCGCCGAACGCTGGCGCCTGTCCAAGATGACGGTCTACCGAATGATCGAGTCCGGCGAACTCACCGCGAACGTGTTCAGCCGCACATACCGCATCCCGCTCTCGGCCGTTGCCAAAGTGGAGAGGGAAAGCGTGTTCGTGCCAGAACAGGAGCCCACCGGATGAACGAACAGCTCGACCCCGGCGCCGTCGAAATCCAATACGACGCTATGGGCGTCCAACTCGTCGACACCCGCGACCCCCAAAACCGGGCAAACCCCGGCGCGTGGCCACGCTGGCGATTCACCCACGACGAGTGGACCGAATTCGTCGACCGCGCCGCCGCGACCAGGCCGCAGTGACCTGGGGAGTGCGGTTCTGCGCGAACACCCTCGCCGCAGCGTTCCTCGCCTGCATGATGGGCTACATATTCCGCGACACCGAACTGTGGATCCTCGGCTGGATCCTCATGTTCTACGGCGTCACGATTTTGTATGAAGTGATTTCAGATAATGACGCCCCGCCCGCAACGGGCGCGGTGATTCCAGGAGAGGTGCAACACCTTGAGCAGATCGAACGGCACAGCAGTTGCGGACATGGCGAAGGAGTTGAAGACACCCAACCAACTCGTTGGGATTCCCCCCGAGTTGCTGGCCGGGCTCGTGGGCAACATGCAGGTCGGCAAGGGACAGGGCGAACTCATCCGAGATGAGGACGTTCGCTTCCACGACAACCCTGCCGACAAGTACTACTCGCTCCCGCAGGGCACCACGTACGAGGCCGCGATCTCGACGTTCGAGCGCAAGCGCGCCGAGGCCAACGAAACCCACCGGTTCTCCCGCGTCTACAACTACCGCCCCGACGACGGCGCCTACGCCACCGCCCAGGTGATGAAGGAACGGTTCGGCATCACCGTCGGGAGGGCCACCCCGCTCCCGTTTGGGATGTCCCGCCCGCCGGAGCTGCGGTCGATCAACATCGGCTACGGCAAGAAGGCCGAGGTCCCTTGGGGCGAGGTCGAGATCCCCGCTCTCAAGGGCGCCGTCGCGCAGCTCGGGGCGACCCGCCACCGCAACTTCGGTGTGGTGTTCGAACTCGGCGTCGAGTCCCCGAAGAAGCACCGCAAGGAGATCGAGGCGTTTTTCGACGCGGTGGACCAGTACTTGGTCAACCACTCGATCTACCGGGGGCAGGCACTCAAGGGCGCCGAAGACCTCACGTTCATGAACCTGTCGACGTTCGACCCGCGGCAGATCGTGTTCTCCGACGAGGTCACGACACAGCTCGACGGCGCCGTCATGGGGCTGCTGCGCTACCCGGACTCGTACCGCCAGTCGAACATCTCCCTCAAGCGGGCGATCCTGCTGTACGGCCCGTACGGCACCGGCAAGTCGTCGTTCGGCCTCATGTCGGCAATCGAGGCCGTCGCGAACGGCTGGACGTTCCTTTCCGCGACGGCCGGTCGCGAGGGATTGAAGGAAGTGTTCCAGACCGCGAAGCTGTACGAGCCCGCGGTTGTGTTCGTCGAGGACATCGACGTTCACACCCCGACCGCAACCGACAAGGTCGCCATCGCGGAACTGCTCGACGTGTTCGACGGCATCGGCGGCAAGGGCGACAAGTTGGTGGTCATCATGACCACCAACCACATCGAAAACGTTCCCGCCGGAATGCTGCGGCCGGGCCGTCTCGACTTCGCTGTCGAGATCAACGGTCTCGACCGGACCGGCACCGAGGGTCTGATCCGGGCGGTCACCCCGCCCGGCCTGTTGGGCGACATCGATTTCGACGCCGTCTACAACGAGATGGAGGGCTTCCAGCCCGCCTGGGTCCGTGCCACCGCTGACCGCGCGAAGTCGTTCGCGATCGCCCGCGAGAAGGGCGACCTCGGCAACTTCAAGCTCACCACGTGGGACCTGGTCAACGCCGCGCGTTCGCTGCACCCGCAGCTCAAGCTGATGAAGGACGCCTCCGAGGGCACCCCTGTGGAGCCGTTCGGGCAGGCGTTCGAGACCAAGGTCCGCGAGTCCATCCACGGCATGAACATGGTGGACTGGGACGGCGACAAGACGGGGTCGCTCGCCATTCCCGCAAGCATCAACAGCTAAACCCGCCACAAGCAGAGAGACGGCCGGGGCAGCCCCGCGATAGGCCCCGGCCGTCTCTCACCCTGAAAGGGGCAGCACGTGCAACCGTTCGCCAACGCAGCGTTCGTCATCGCCGCGATCAGCATCGCCGTCGTTTGTGTCGTGTGGTTCATGGTGGTCACGAACCTCCTGCGCCGTGGCGAACAGCCTTTCCGATCCATCAGGAGAAACAGCAATGAGCAAACGAGGGTTCTTCGGGGTGGCAGTGCTGCACCCCCGCCACCACCAGAATGTGGGCGGCCTTTGGCGGGCGGCTCACAATTTCGACGCTGACTGGCTCGCCACCGTCGGCGCCCGCTACCGCCGCGAAGCATCGGACACCACCAAGGCGCAGCTCTCGATCCCGCTGTGGGAATTCGAGACCCTCGCCGAACTCGCCGAGCGCGCCCCGCTGGGCTGCAAGCTGATCGGCATCGAACAGGGCAGCGGCACAACGCTGGAGGTGTTCGCGCACCCAGACCGGGCGATGTACATCTTCGGCAACGAGGCAACCGGCCTGTCCGACAAGGTGCAGAAGCAGTGGTGCCACGAGATCGTCACCGTCGGCACCTCGACCGACATCCCGTTGAACGTCGCCACCGCGGGCGGGATCGTCATGCACCACCGCGTTGCCACCGAACGGCTTGGTCGGGCTGCTGTTTCTGCCTAGCCGTTCGTAGCGTGCTCGCTGGTCCCGGCTGAGGGTGGATGGGAGCCCGCCAGACCGGCCGGGAGACCGCGAGCCATCGAGGGGTCCCGCCCGGGCTTCAACCGGGCGGGACCCCTTGCGGAAAGGAACAACCATGACCGAATTGCCGCCCCCTGGACCTGCGCCCGTCCCTGCGCCGATGGTGGTGTCGCAGGACGCAGCCGAGGGCCGCGCGTGCATTGTCTGCAACGCTCCCGGCCGCGAGAGGATGAGCGTCAACATCTTCATGTCCGAGGGCAGGCCGATGTGGGCTTGCCCGGGCGAGTGCTCGGACACGATGTTCGAGGCGTTGGGGTTCGCGAAGTGAGCTTGTGCTACTGGTGCGATCACGCGCCGCCGTGTCCGCACTACCGCCGGGCGGAGGACATCCCGCCGGGTGCGGGGTTGCGCGAGCTGCGCCGGTTGACCCGCGCGGAGCAGCTCAAGATTCGGTGGGTGCGGTGGTTCCACGCCCCGGCCGACGACACCAAGCGGTGGTGCAACTGCGGTCGGCCCTACCCGTGTCAAACCCGCATCGACGTGATCGGATGACGCGGCCGGAGAAATGGAATTGGCTGCACCGCGACGTTGACGGGATGCCGCTACTTGACGGGCCGAACTGCCCGGATTGCGGTCGTCGCGAAACGATCACCTACGGGTGCTCGGAGTGCGAGTGGCGGCACGAGACGCCCGGCACCTACCGGTGGTCGTGGCAAGGCAAGGCCCACGCGCACATCGCCGACGACGAGAACGAGTGGACGAAGATCGTCATGGACCACTGGCAGAGCCACCGCGGCAAGTGCCTGATCACCCCCACGTGAGCCTGCCCGACGGTCTATACGCCGTGGTGACGCAGACGTGGGTGGCGGGGTTCGTCGTCGAGCGCGGGCACGTCACCATGTGCGCCCCGATCCTGCGACGGCGCTTGCTCGACCACTGGATGCACCAGGCCAGGCGCGTCGGTGACTAGCGGACCTGCGGCGCGGGTTGCTGATCTGCGGAGGGATGACGTCTCAACTCTGCACGAGGGTGGTTCGACTCCACCTTGCCGCTCCAACGACAACGGCCCCTCCGCACGTCGGCGGAGGGGCCGTTGCGTGAGCGCGCGTTGTGTCAGCAACCAGGTCCCCATGCGGAAGGGATCTTGCGCGCTCGTGGCCCGGGTCAGCGGGCCGGGCACCAGTGTGCCACCGGTTTCGCCCATGATCGACAGTGTGGGAACTGTGTGGGAACAGCCTGTCCCCACCAGGCACAACAGGTGCCCACGCTGACACAGCCTGGCCCACCTTGACCCCGCCTGACCTGGCCCTCTACGCTCTGGCGTGTCAGTTACCAGGTCAGAGCACATGCGGGAAAAAGTTCCGTGGAATTATTGGCGGTCGGCAGTAGGGCCAAGTATCCGCAGGTCAGAGCGGGTGCGAAGGCCACGCTGAGGAAGGCGTGGGAACAGCTACTTCCCACAAGATCCACAACGGGCACGAAAGACGAGTGTCCACTACGCCGAACGTCGTAACCTCCACAACGTCTCCCGCGTGTGCCCGTACGGAAGGGCCCCATCGTGGGATCAGTCGAAACGATCATCAGAGGCGAGTCCGTGAAGTACCGCGGCGTCCCGTGGAACGCCGTCGTGGGCAAGCGCGGCCCCACCCGCAGCTTCGACACCGAGACCGACGCGTACGCCTACGTGCGCACCTGGGAGCGGGACAACGACGGCACCGCAGCCGCCGCCGGTCTCCCCACCCGCCGCCGCAAGCGGGTACTGCTCTCGGAATACGCGCTCGACTACTCAACCGTCATGCCCGGCGAAAGCAGCACGCGCCGCGACAGGCGATCCGTGGCCCGCCGCATCGGCGAGGAATTCGCAGGCGTGTACCTCGACGAGCTGAACCTCAACATGGTGCAGAGGTGGGATTACAAGCTCGCCGAGCAGTTCGCACCGGGAACCCGCCGCAACCGCATGGGGTATCTGTCGAACGTGTGCGAGGCCGCGATCCGCGACGGGCACATGACCGAGAATCCCACCAATGGGATCGCCCGCGCCCCGCATGTCACGAAGCGAATGAAGAACGAATTCACCATCGACGACATCGAGCACATCCTGGCGTGGATTCCCGAATACCTCCGCGCAACCGTGCACCTGGCATTCAGCTCAGGAATGCGGGCGGGGGAGATCTGCGGCCTGACATGGAAGCACGTGGATCTAGAAAAGCGAGTCGTGCACATCCGCGACGTCCGCGAATCAGACGGCCGAATCCGAGGTTACACAAAGGGAAAGACGCACAGAACCGTGCCGCTCACGTTGCGCACGGTTCAGGCCTTGAAGCGGCACCGCCGGTTCGTGCCGACCGGACCGGACAATTTCGTCGCGTGCAATTCGCGTTTCGAACCGCTGATGACGAAGTGGCTCGGAATGCTGTGGTTCACGCTGATGCAGAAGTACCAGCGTGAGATGTTCGCGCGAACCGGGAAGATTCGCCCGGTGCCGCGGTTCCACGATCTGCGCCATTTCGCGGCGCACGATCTCGTTGGCCGCGGTGTGCACGTGCGGGTGTTGCAGGGATTCCTGGGACACAAGAGCCTGGCGACGACGCAGGAGTACATGCCGGATGTGACGGTCGAGTCGATGGCGGCCGCAATGGAAGCGCCGCGGGTGAGACACCTGGTCGCCGTGTAAGTGTTCGGCCCCCGGGGGCGGTGACAGCACCGCAATCCCGGGGGCCCGTCGCGCGAGCGGGATTCGAACCCGCGACCTTTGGGTTATGAGCCCAACGAGCTACCGAACTGCTCCATCGCGCTACCGGCACCATACATGAAAGGGCCCCTCCGGTATCCCAGCCGGAGGGGCCCTTTCCTTGCGTGCACTCCTGAACGCGCCGCGGACCCTACGACGCGCCGGGTAGCGGCTCGCGCCGGTTCCGTGCTGCGAACGCCTGTTCTCGCCGTCGCGCGTCCGCCTCGATCTCGAACGCCTTGTCGATGTCCCGCGGCGACGTGTACCGCGGTTCGCACATCGCGCGGTGGAACGCAGCCTGGTCCGCGAGCGGGCGGTCGAAGTAGGCGCCGACGAAACCCCGCTGCAAGTCGGTCGGCCGCCTCTGCGCGCTGATCATGCCGGGCGCGCCGTACGCGATGGCCTCGACGCAGGCGTAGCGGTCTTGGGCGGGGTGGTTGTGCCCGTCCACGCCGTGCCCGCATGCGGGCTTGTCCACGTGCTCTACGGGCCACACCTGGCCCATGTCCGTGTTCATCCGACCTCTCTTTCGCTGATCGTGGCGGTGCGGCGTTGCAGGGTGGCGAGGCTCTTCGCCATGGCCTCCAACGTCACCCGATGGTGTGCGTCCAGGCCGTAGGCGAGGCGCATGATCCGTGCGAGCTGGGGGTCGTCGTCGCCGCCCTTGGCGGCGTCGTAGGGGACCTCCCCGTACACGTCGTTCTCGAACGCTTCGCGTACCTCTCGGATCGGCGCTCCGATCGCGGCGGCGAGTAGCCCGATGCGTGCTTCATCGTGCATGACGCGGAGAGTTGTGCCTGGTCGGAGGGGGTATGCGAGCCAGTTGAGATTGATGTTGCCGTCCGCCGCGATCCGGCGGTCGGACCGGCCGTTGCGGTACCGGTCGACCAGCGCGGCGAAGTGGTTTGCTGCCATGGGTTGTGCCTGTCTCCTGTGTGTGACGAGGTGTGCCATCTCGTGCCAGAGCAGGCTAGCGCACCACGACACGGATTTGACACACCGCGACACAGCGTGTTGCATCTGCGCCACGCCCAGCCGGGGCGGGACGCGTAGAGCCACCCGCCACTACTGGCCACGCGGGAGACCCCCCACCCCGGCCGGGCGCCCCGAACACCCGTTGCCCCCGGGCAACCCGCACCCCTGTGGGGAGGAACATCCATTCATGGATAGCGAGAGCGACGGCATCGAATTCGGAGGAGTGCGCATTCTGACGATCAACGCGGCGGCGTCAGCTCTCGGCACATCACGGCGCACGGTGTACCGCCTGATCGAACGCGGACAGCTCGCCTCTTTCCCACACGCCGGAAAGACGTTCATCACCTGCGACGAGATCCGCTCATACTTCGCGCGGCTCCAGCAAACCGCTGACGTGGCCCGCGCTAAGCGTGCAAAGGCTCACCGCGGCAAGGCCGCTGCCTAACACGCCGCACACCCACCACCACCATTTCTATTCGGAGAGGGGGACTTCTATGGCCGAATCCGAGATCCGCAACTGCCTCGAAAGCGCAGCTGACCATCTCGAACCCGATGACCCACAACCGGAGTCCATCCTGGTCACCGCGGGCGGCGTAACAATGACGATGCCGTCGATCGACCATTTGCTCAACTGGACCAGCGTCATCGAGGAAGAGGGCAACAACACCCGCGTCACCTACGTGGCGCAGCAGTTGTGGAAGCAGGCGGAAGACCAGCCCGCACCGACCGTCATCGTCGCGGAATACGCGTGGGACATCGAGGACGGCACCCCACCCGTCGACTACCGGATTGTCGCGTCGTCGCCACTGACCATGGACCAGCTCGTTGACGCCACCATCGACGACCGGTTCGCGGTCACCCGTTCCGATGTCGAAAACCTGATGCTCCAGACAGTGCGCGCGGCCCGATCCATCCAATTCGACCCGCTATGACGTGGGCGCAAGAGCGACGCAAGGCCAACAACCGGGCCCGCGAAAGCCGACAGCGCCGAGCCGAGCTGCGGGTCTTGATCGACGGCCGGTGGGTCGCTTCGGCCGACGGGATCACCCCGCTACCGCCCGACCGTCACGGCCTGCCCGGGACGTACTCCAACTGGATGTGCCGGTGCGCCCCCTGCACGACGGTCGCCACCGCATACATGAAGGAGTACGCCCAAAAGCAAAAGGACAAGCGGTGAGGGTCCTGATCACCGGCAGCCGCACCTGGGCCGACGTCGAAACGATCCGCCGCGCACTCGCCGAAATCGTCGACAGCTACCCCCAAGGCTGGGACCCGCGCGGAATCGTGTTGGTCCACGGCGGCTGCAATGTCCGATGGGGCAACCGCCTCGAACGAAACCCGAAAGGCGCGGACGCGATCGCGCACACCCTGTGGAAGTCATGGGGGCTAGAGGTCGACATGCACAAGGCGCAGTGGGCCCGTCACGGTCGCGCCGCCGGACCAATCCGCAACAAAGACATGGTCGACCGCGGCGCCGACCTGTGTTTGGCGTTCATCCTCGACGACTCCCCGGGCGCCACCGACTGCGCCCGCCGAGCACGCGACGCAGGAATCCCCGTCCACGAGTACCGCCGCACCAGCGAAGGGACCAGTGACAACGCAGGAGGAAAGGCTCAACGCGGGCCGCGCCGTCGTCGCCAAGGTGATGGCAGAGGAAATCGCAGAAATCGTGAAGGACGTCCGCCAGGTGGTCGAACCCTCCCTGGCACCGGAGGAGAAAGTCTCCGCGACCCTGCCTGACGGAACCAAAGTAGGAACCGTCGGCCGAACCAAGGTCATCCGATCGGCCGTGGTCACCGACATGAAAGCGTTCACGGAGTGGGTGCAGCAGAACCGGCCGGACGAGATGATCATCCCGACGCCGTTCGTCCGCGCCTCCTACCTTGAACACGTCAAGGAATCAACAAAGCGCCACGGACAAGCGGTCGACGAAGCCACCGGTGAAATCATTCCCGGGATCGAGCTACGCGACGGCACCGCGATGTACCGCGTCACCCCCACAGACGAGGGCCGCGAAATCATCCTGTCCCGCATCAAGGAACTGATCGGCGCCGAAATGCTGGCGCTACCCCCGGGCGACTAGCCCCACCACAGAAAAGACGCAGCATGGCTCTCAACTTCGGCTCCGGCCCGGCCCGGAATCAGCCTTCCCACGAGGATCTGTTGGCCGCACTGAACGCGCAGATCGGCGGCGCAACAGCCCAGAAGGAACCGCAGAACACCAAGTTCTGGGACAAGATCCCACCGTGGGCGAAGTTCTGGACCCGCGTCGTCGTCGGACTGCTCATCCAGGCCGCCACGTTCTGGGCAGTCGGGTACGTCCTGGCCTGGCAAAACCTTCTACCGTTCGTCCCCGAATGGTGGCACGGCCTGGCAGTAGCCGCCGCCTGGTGGATGGTCATGACCATCACCCCGCCGCAGGTCATTCTCAAGCACAATTAGCGAAAGGGACGAATGCCGCAGCACATCAGTTGGGACGAGTACCGCAAGGAGAACAAGCCGGTACTCGTGAAGTGCCCGCTCTGCCACGGTAAGCAGCAGGTGTGGTCATGGCCGGTCGACGACCCGAACGACAAGGTGAAGCTCGGGTGCCCGGTCTGCAACCCTGAGGACGCCCGCGAGGATTGCGACCACGAGGCCGCCTACTTCATGAGGAACGGGGCCAGACCTACCTGCTTGTTCTGCGGAGAGTCGTGAACCGGCACTGGAAAACGGCGTACGACCCGGACGACGGAGAACCGTACGGGGAGATCTGCGAATGCGGGTTGGGCGAGGACCACAACGTTCGCGAGTACAACGAATTCCTCCAACTGATGAACGACGACGCGGACTGGGGACAGGACGATGATGGCGAGTGAAGACCTGAGCCCCCTTCACCAAACCGCGGTGCAGCTTCATGAGCTGTACGAATCCCTCGTCGAGGGCGGTTTCACCCGCACCGAGGCGATCCGCATCATTGGCACGATGCTCGCCGCCAGCGCCGGTCAAAGCGACGATGGATGAAATGACCGAGGTCGACGAGCTACATCTGTGGCTGGTCGTATCGTTCGTCGTGATGGGGTGGTACCCGCCCCTCTTCATCCAGATCCTGTGGCTGCTCTGCGCGGTCGGTTTCTACTTCACAACCCCGAACTACAACGGTTTCGACCTGTAGTTCCGAAAGGAATCGGTGGGCAAGCCACCTGACGATTACGAACCGGTCCAGGACCGAATCGCGAAGTTCTGGGCTGACCACCCCGAAGGGCGCATCCTCACGGACCTGATCTACCGCGACGACAAGCAGTACATCGTCAAGGCAGAGGTGTGGAAGGGCAACGTCGGCGGCGAGGACGCCACCGGCTACGCAGAGGAAATCGTCGGCAGCACCCACGTCAACAAAACGAACGCGCTGGAGAACGCCGAGACGTCGGCAATCGGGCGAGCACTGGCCAACCTGGGGTACGCCACGAAGGTTCGGCCGTCCGCGGAGGAAATGCAGAAAGTCCAGCGGGCGCAGAAGGCAGACGAAGCCCGCAACGCACTACTCGCCTACGTCGACGGACAGAAGATCGACCGCGGCAAGGTCGCGCAGGCGTTCCTCTTCACCCACAAGATCCCGCTCCGCATGCACCCCAACGCAGACGTGATCATCGCGTTCGGCCGAGCGCTGGCAGCGGACCCGGAAAAGACACTGAACGTCGGCCCGCCCGACGAAATGCGAAACGAGGCCCGCCGTGACTGAGCCGCTCCGGTTCACCCTCCCAGTCACGGTCGGCCGGATCACGATGCACGTCGACCGGTCCGTGTCGGTCACCGCGAGGTCAACCGTGGAGATCTCCGACGCCGAGTTCGCGATCATCCATTTGGCTTTCCAGAAGATCGGGTGGCTGCTGTTCTCCGAAAGCCAACTGTCCGAAGTTGATGTGCCGAAGGAAAACGTGGACCGCGATGTGAAGTCGCAAGCCCAGCTGATCCGCAATCGCTGCTTCCGCCTGCACAAGTTGCGCGAGGAAGCCGGGCTCGACTCCGACTTCGACAGCCTGTACCGCAAGGCCACGAATTCGCTGATCGCCAGGTTGGACGCACAGATTGCGGAGTTCGACTGAGGAGGTGATCGCCGTGTAGATGGCTCACACAGACAACACAGTCCCTTTCCGTCTCCGAGAGCAGTACGGCTTGGTCTACCACCGTGCCAGCCGTAACTACCTCCTGTCGCACCACAGCAAGACCAAGGAGGCCCGCGCCCGGCGCCAACGTCAGGCCCGGCATATCGCAAAGCAACAGCTCCGCATGGGCATCGAACCCGCTCCTTACAAGGCGGTCGGTGTTATGTGGGACGTCCTCTGAAAGAGAGGCGCAGAAGCGCAAGTGAACACGAACCCGTTCCGTCGCCGCATCGCAAAGCGGGTGTTCTGGTTGAGCGAAAAACTTGACTGGCTCAAGACTCCGTCGCGCACGTACACGTGGAACGAAAGTGTCGAGGAACCGGGTTTCGAGTTCGCCGGGTGGACGATGCTCCCGGCCCTGTCGATTTGGCTGATGGACTGGTCGTGGGATCTCGACCCGCATTGCTGGGACCACTGGGCGCCGATCCACGACGACTGCGAATTGGTGCCGTGCGCGATGTGCAACGGCTGCGCCTGCACCCCCAAAGACTGGGGCGGCGCGTGATGGGGAGCCCGTGGGACGGCTCGTTTCCCCCTTGCTGCACGCGCCGCCCCAACCAAACCGCGTTTCGAAAGGACGCATGACAGACCCACCACGCACCCGCACCGACGACTACGAAACCTCCAACGAGGGCGCAATCCAGGTCGCCACCCGCGCGGGCGCACAGAAGATGGAACTGCTCAAGCGTTTCGCGGTCAACCCGCACGGCCTCACCGATGAGCAGGCCGCGGACTCCGCGAAACTCACCCGCACCTGCTATTGGAAGCGATGCGGGGAACTCCGAGCAGCAGGGCTCATCGAATTCACCGGGGACACCCGAGTCGGCATCGCAGGAGTGCGCCGCCGAGTATCCGTCATCACTGAACGCGGCCGGACCGCCGTTCAAAACTGATTGGGCTAACCGCCACATGTCGAACCCGTTGCAGGACCAGTACGACGCCGCCGTTGAGGACGCGCGCCGCCGCCTCCACACCGCCCCTGGAAACCCGCCCGACGTCGTCGACCTACGCGACGAGGCCGAACGCGGCCCGCGAGAGGAAATGCTCCGCCACATCCTCTCCCACTACACCGAGGAACAGGCATCCGCCGCCTGCGCCCACGTACAGGGCGGCCCAAAGGTGGTATTCGGGGCGGCATCATTCCCCGGAAAGGTGTTCTGCGGCGACTGCTTCCAAACCGCGTGGAAGCTGTACGCGGCGGTGTGGCAGCAGCTCGGAATGTTCACCCCCTGCGACAACTGCCACGGAAAGCCCGTCCCCGGCGACGTCGAAGGGTCATCCACCGGGGTCGTCAATTTCGGGCCCATCATGTTGACCATCAGCCTGTGCGCCGACTGCACACGCGACAAGGAAATTGGAGGCGGTTAATGGCAGGTGAAACAAAGCTCACGGTGATCGGGAACCTCACCGCGGATCCCGAGTTGCGCTACACCCCGGCCGGGGCGGCGGTCGCGAACTTCACCGTCGCCTCCACCCCCCGCACCTACGACAAGGCCGAAGGCAAGTGGGTCGACGGCGAAGCCCTGTTCCTCCGCTGCTCGATCTGGCGCCAAGCCGCTGAGAACGTCGCAGAGACGTTGACCCGCGGCGCCAGGGTGATGGTGACCGGAACCCTCCGTTCGCGCTCGTTCGAGACGAAGGAGGGCGAAAAGCGCACCGTCATGGAACTGGCCGCCGACGAAGTAGGCGCGAGCCTGCAGTTCGCCACCGCCAAGATCAACAAGGTGACCCGCTCCGGCGGCAACACCAGCAACACCAACAGCGGCGGAATCGGCGGACCCACCGACGACCCGTGGGCATCGATGCCGCCGACCGAAGAGCCGCCGTTCTAAGAAAGAGGCAAGAGTGCTGACAGAGGCGGACATCCTCGACGCCGGGGAAAAGCCGGAAGCACCACCCAAGCAGGAAAAGAAGCGGGTACGCCGGGCCCGCGAACGCAAGCGGATCAACTCCCGCAAGTGCCTCGACTGCACCCACAAATTCGCCCACCACCAAACACTCGCCCCGTCCGGCGCCTGGTGCCACGAGTGCAACGAAAAGTGCGGAGGCCAATGGGAACGAAACTGACCGAAGGCCAACACGCCGCACTCACCGAATGGGTCCGCAGGTTGCGCACCACCGACCGCATCCAAGGGAAGGGGTCGCTCCACACCGAAGTGACCGGCGAACACCGCTACTGCCCCCTCGGCGTCGCCTGCGAATACGCCGCCGAACAACGCGTCGTCGAATCAGCGCAACACCCGATGCCGGTCCGCACCGACAACGGCGGCGTTCTCCACACCATCGTCCACGGCTACGACGGCTCCATCTCCACCATGTCGCAAAAGCTGCGGAACTACTTCGGCATCGACCTCATGACCATGTACCGGCTCATCCACCTAAACGACAAAGCCGGACTCACGTTCGCGGAAATCGCCGACCATCTGGAAGAGGAATTCCTGAGTGACCATGACAGAAATCCGCGGCCCGCGAACGTCGATCCCGCGCAAGGCGATGGACCTCGTACTGCGTAAGCCCGCAGACGACCTGTCCCGCGGCATCCGCCGCTTCATGTGGTTCCGCGAGAACGACGACCGCTGGACACGGAACCGAGACATGCTCGCCGCCACATTCGGGCCGCAACTGCGCATCGCCCGCGACCAGCTCGACGCAATCATCCGAGACCTCGACAAAGCGCAAAAGCGCTGACCACCACACCACAAGGAAACAACAATGACCACAGCAACCCCGACCAAGAAGACCCCCTACAGTTCGCCAATCCCGGGCACCATCCCGACCGCACCGGTGAGCATCCAGACGGTCGACGCGAACACTGCGCAGGACTGGCTCGACAACCACAACAACCGCAACCGCACGATCCGCCACGCCGTCATCGACCGCTACTACCACGACATGGTCAATGACAACTGGAAGTTCAACGGCGAGAGCATCCAGTTCGACACGAACCACAACCTCATGAACGGCCAGCACCGCCTCAAGGCCATCGTCAGGTCCGGCCGCCCGCAGCAGTTCGTCATCGTCACCGGCCTAGACCCGGACGCCCACGGCACCATCGACAACGGCGCCAAGCGCACCCCCGGCGACGTCCTCACCCTGTCCGGGTACCGCGAGGGCCGCACCCTCGCCGCGGTCGCGAACTTCGCGCTCACCCTGGAAGCGCTCGCCCCCGGATCCCCGCTGCGGGTGAACCGCACCCGCACCACCGCCGACGTAGAGGACCGTGTCCGCACCGACCCCCACCTGCAAAAGGTTGTGGAAACGATCATCCCGGAAATGGCGCCGCCGAAGGCGCTGATGACGAGGGCGGTCGCCGCGTACACCTACTACGCCCTGTCCAAGGTCCACCCGGCCGACGCCGCGAAGTTTTTCGACAGTCTCCTCACGCTGGCGAATTTGCCGCAGGGCTCACCGATCATCGCGCTGCACCGCCGCCTCACCGCGCACACCGCGGAACACATCCCCGGCCAGAACGGCGCGTTCCGTGCCATCGCCTACGTGATTCACGCGTGGAATGCGTGGCGGGCCGGTGAGGAGCGGCAGATGATTAAGCTCCCCGCGAGCGCGGACGGCCGCATTCGGATGCCGCAGCCGCAGTGAGCCTCACCGGCGACCCCGGCATGGACCAGCTCATCCCGATCGCGATGCAGCTCGTTGGGGCTGTGCGCAGGTTCGATCCGGCCGGGGTCGCCGAGGCTATCGAGGCGGCGCGCGCGATGCCTGACGGCGCGCTCACCGTCCTGTTGGCCGCAATGGTGCCGTGGGACAAGGCACCGACAGAACTACTCGCGTGGTGGACGCGCCGCGCGGACTACCAAAAGCTCGTCGGTGCGGGGGTGGACCCGGCTACGGCGATGACGCTCATCGAGGGAGGCGCGCAGTGGTCGACGGGGAGCTATGGGAACGACGCCCCGGGGGGCCCTGGCGTTCGGTGAAGACGGGGGAGCGGGCGCGTCTGCAACGGGTGATGGAGCAGACCGCGGCCCGCGGGGTGTCTCTCCGGTTCGGGCGGTACGCCGAAACCGAGTACGTGTTGACGGGAGTAGGTGAGTATCCGTCTGCTACCACTCCGGCTGATGTGGTGGCGCGACGTGCGTAAGCGGATGCTGCATCACGAGTTCTTCACGTCGGCGACATTGTCACAGATGGATCCGCGCACGATGTTGACGTTCGCCGGGTTGTGGATCTATTGCGATGATTTCGGGCGGGGCGAGGACGATGCGGTGTTTGTGGCGTCAATTGTGTGGCCGCGTCGACCGGATGTTTCTCGGGAGGATGTCGAGCATGATTTGGAGGTTTTGGAAAAGGCGGGAACCATCTGTCGGTACGTGGTTGGCGGTCGTCGCTTTTTGCATATTCCGTCGTGGTCGGAACACCAAAAGGTGAGTCACCCTACGCCAAGTCGTGTCCCCCCGTGCCACACATGCACCCCCGAATTGTACAAGTTGTGGTACCGCGAAAATGACACCGCAACTGACAGGTACAGAGTAGCGGAAAAAGCCCTCCGACGTGCGAACTAAGTTTCGCGAAACCCTCCCGAACGATTCACGAGCCTTTCACGAAACGCTCCGCCTAGTGTAGTTCAGTTTAGTTAAGTTTAGTTTAGGCGGAGTTATCCACAGGTTCGCCGGAGTTATCCACATGCCAGTCGAAATCATGCGCGAACCCGACTTCTACGCATTCATCGCCGGACACCCACGCCCCCAAGGATCCAAAACCTCATTCGGCAACGGGCGAATGCGCGAGTCATCCAAGTACGTCAAAGAATGGCGCCGCACCATGACGCTATTCGCCGCCTCGCAGTTCCTCGGCCACGCTCCACTCGAAGGACCGCTCGCCGTCGTCCTCGATTTCGTGATGCCCCGCCCCAAAGCGCTCTCAACCCGCAAACCCACACCGCCACACACCCACCGCCCCGACCTCGACAAGCTCATGCGCGCCGTCGGCGACTCTTTGAAAGACGCCCACGTCTACCGCGACGACTCCCAAATCGTCACCGCGCAGATCCGCAAACGCACCGCGCAACCAGGAGAAACCGCCGGGGTCTCAATCATGGTGTGGCAGGAAGGAACACCCAATGCCTGACCTACCAACCGCGTTCCACGACGTGCGCGAAGTCGATTTCCCATTCGACATCGAGATGATCGACCCCGCCACCGGCGAAATCCGCTGGTCGATCACCGTCCCCGGCCCCGGCATGGTCCAGGTCCCCGGCCGCGCCACACTCGGCGGCCCGGTCGACGTCCGTGTCCGATTCCCCGATGGCCGATGGGTCATGTCCGGCCACGACGGAAAGGAATCCGATGGACATTCCTGAGCTGTTCACCGCCGCCGGATCAATCCCCGAGATCACCCCCGAGCAGTACCGCCGCGCACGCCTGTCCGTCGCGCACCACGCCACCGACGCCGACGACTGCGCCGAGCTGCTCGCCATGATCGGACTCGACACCCCCGCAAAAGGCTCTGAGAGCGCCGCTGACGGTTCAGGGGTCCAGACGTACCGGGGAGACGGCGTTCAGAAGCGCAGGCGGGCACAGAGGGCCATCCGGGCGGGCTCTGGACGGAGCGCACGATGACCGACCAACCCATCCACCCGAAGGCAGCCGACGGGATCTACCCCCGCTGCGTCTGGTGCAACGGCGAGAACTACGCGTTGGCCGTTCTCGACTACAGCGCCGGGATCACGCCGTGCGCCGCCGCGATCGGCTGCGGGAAGCACCTCCCACCGGAATACGTCAAGGCCAAGCCCGACACCGACGACGACCCCGCCGAAGTTGTTCGCGAGATTGACGAGAACCACCAGCTAGAAGGGTGGATCTCCGACGAACTGTTCGACCGCCTCACAATGGGCGACCGCGTATTCCGCGTCGGTGACCGCAAGTTCCGCCTCGCCTACGAGGAAGAAGTTCCCGAACTCGACTGCGACGACCCGAGCCTGATCTTCATCGATCCCAAATCCGGTCGCCGCGTCGAAGTCGAATTCGAAGTGTTCGTGCGTGATTTCAACCCGCCCGCACCTCCGACCGACGACAAGCCACCCGTGGACCCGAACCAACTGGTGCTCGAATGACCTTTCTCGACATGGTGCGGGCCCTCGGCGCGCTCTCGCTCGACAAGTGCGACCCCGAGTGCTCGCCAAAACAGCACCGCCGAGAGTCCGCGGAATTCCTCGGCATCCTCATCGCCCACCCCGAACTCGCCGCTGAAATCGCCGACGCTGCGAAACGCGCCGGAAAGGAAATCGGATGAACAACATCGTCATTTTCCCGTGGACCGTGGTCGTCCTGCTAAGCGTGTTCCTGTTGTGCGTCTCATTCCTGGTCGCCGTCTGGATCGGCAGCAAACTGGGCATGACCCGGTTGACCGCCGAAAACAAGCACCTCCGCGACGCGATCGACACGTTCCTCGCCGCCCAGGACCAGCCGCCCGGCAACTGGGATGCGGTAGACGCGCTCCGCCAAGCGCGGATGCGGTGAAGCTGTCCGCCACGTTCGACCACGACGGGCACCGCGCGAACCCACCACAAGCCCGCCCGAAATACTCGACGCTAAAAGGGCGACGCAAAGTCCGCTGTGACGAATGTTTCGTACAGCAACACGAAAACCCGCGCGGCGAAAGAATGAACAACGCGTCGTGGCAGCGCGACATCTACGGCAACGTCCTTTTCCTGTGCTCACCACACACAATGCTGTGGAAAGAACGCGACGCGAAAGACGAATCAGACACGCGCGGACCGCGCGTTTTGTGAACGGGAGAAATGGACGACGAACCCCTAGCGGGAACCCGCGGCACCTACCGATCCGCAATCAACGAATACGTCCTCAACGAAATCGTGTTCAACGGCCCAACCTCCGCAATCGAGCTGTGGAACAACGGCGCACCACACTCACACGGTGCACTTAGCAAAGCGCTGCGCCGCCTGCGCGCCCGCGACCTGCTCACGGTGGAAGAAGTGGTCACCGAAACCATCCCCCGCGTTGTGCGTCGAAAGAACTACACCCTTACCACAACCGGGCGGGAACTCGCCAACTCCTGGGGAATCACCGATGAAGACTGACCTGCCGCCAAACGCGAGGTCCTGGCACACCGAGGACAAGTCCGAATGGGTGCCGGGCCCGTGGATCGACGAACCCGACAAGGTGTCGTGGACCGACGAATCCACCGGCCGCCCCTGTCTCATCCACCGCGGCCCCACCGGCGCGCTCTGCGGGTACGTCGCCGTCGACCCGGGCCACCCGCTTCACGGCAGGAGCTACGACATCGAAAGCCTGTACGGCACGGTGCACGGCGATCTCACCTACGCCGCGTTCTGCCAGGAAGACTGCGACGAATCCGAGGGGATCTGCCACGTCCCCGAACCCGGCGCACCGGATGACGTGTGGTGGTTCGGATTCGACTGCGCCCACTCGGGCGACGTGAGCCCGGGGCACCTTCACGTGTACAAGAAGTACGGGGAGTCGTCGATGTTCCGCGATGCCGAGTACCGCGACATCGCCTACGTGGTGCGCGAATGCGAAAAGCTCGCGAAGGTGCTCGCCGCATGACCCACGACTACATGCCGGACCCCAACAAAGTGTTGGCGCTGCGGAACGAGGTCGAACCGCTGCACTGCTCCCGCGCATT